>ENA-OYWW01000697-OYWW01000697.1-human-gut-metagenome-genome-assembly--contig:-NODE-697-length-14372-cov-4.387162_pt1 | contig 14372 bp, 8 predicted proteins | sample MGYA00244817_ERZ653410 | MGnify/ENA primary metagenome ERZ653410 (study PRJEB26926, sample SAMN06164973) | human gut metagenome | biome: ENVO:00009003; feature: ENVO:2100002; material: ENVO:00002003...
GTCGGCAGCGTCAGATGTGTATAAGAGACAGTCACGGTATAGGTCAGCGAGTCGGCCGCACGGATCCCGACGCAGAGCGTCCCGTCGGGCGAGGCGACTTTGAAATCAGTCCCGGGGCCGGACGAGCAGGCGGCCGCGAAGGACAATGCAAACGAAATGGCAAAGCAGCGGAAAAGGTTCATAGGTAAATCGGATTGTTAATCGGTTAGTTTCACCCGTATCGTCGCGCCGGGTGCCGCGCGGTATATTTTCGGTTTTGCGCCGGGCCGGGCCACCGTAATGCGGAGCCTGCCGTCCGCCACGCGCGCGACCGTGATGTCGAAATCGGAGCCGAACGCCCGGATATGGCGCAGGGACATGCTCTTCCAGGCAGCGGGCATGGAAGGCGTGAGGTCGAACGACCGCAGCCCCGTGGGGCGGATGCCGAACAGACCCTCGGTGATGATGCGGCAGTAGAGCCCACTCTCGGCCGAAAGGTGGCGCTGCGAGCCTTCGGGCCACGCCTCGATGGGATAAGGCACATGGTCGCCCAGCAGGCGCCGCTGCGAATAGCGGTGCAGCAGTTCGGTCGCGCGGTCGGCCTGCCCCACGTTGTAGATCCCGCGCAGGGCGTAGAGCGTCGAGCGATCCCAGAACGTCGAGCTGCCCTGCTGGGTCAGCAGGCCGTCGTCGGTCATCAGCTCGGGGCCGAGCAACGCCCGGACGGTGCCTTCGCTGCGCTCCTTCAGCCCCACGATCAGCGGCATGCAGATCCACGAGCGCAGCAGCGTATTGCCCGCATAGTAGCGGTAGGTGTCGTACCCGCCGACCTCACCGCCGAAGTGCGCGTCGATAGCTCGGGCGAGCGCCCTGGCCTGTGCGGCATAGCGGGCGGTCTGGGCGGATTCCACACCCAGCTCGCGGCCGAGCGACACGGCCGACAGCAGTGCATCGTAATAGAGCGTCGAGGTGCAGAGGTTGGCATCGCCGGTGGGGAAACGCCCCTCCAGTTCGTCGGTGTCGGAAGCCACGACGCCGTCGGGCGTAAGCTGGCGGCGGCAGTATTCGAGGCACCACTCGACGAGCGGCCACAGCTCGGCGGCCTCGGCACGGTCACCGCGCGCAAGGGCGTAGCGTGCCGCCCCGCAGGCGATCATCGCGGCGTCGCCGCGGTCGCCCGCGCCGTTCCAGATGTCGTCGCCCTCGGCGATGACCGAGCTGGGCAGCGGTTCGTATGCGGGGTTCATGAAGCGGGCGAAATGGCGGAACGAGTTGAGCGCCGAGGCATTGCCCACCCCGTAGCCCAGGAAGGGGAAGAAGGGGTTGACGTATTCGGCCTGGTCGTTGGCCCAGATGGCCGCATAGTAGGATTCGCCGCCGGGGGCGTGCATGTAGCCGCCCTTGGTCGCAACGATGCTCTCGGCAGCCCGCAGCTTGGCATAGCGGAATTGGGTGTCGATCACCGGGTCGGGGGTTTCGAGCACGAGGTTCGCGTCGATGCACTCCCTGACGAACGCCATCCGGGCGGCCAACTCGGCCGCCACGTCGGGGTGCAGGGGCTCTCCGCCGCCCGGGTAGGCCTGGAACACGGCGTCGAACGCGAGCGAGTCCCCCGCGGCAAGCGTAAAGGTGCCGCTGCCCGCGATGTCGCCCCGCACGACATAGCTGCCCGTGAGGCCCTTGGCCGGATCGGTCGTCACGACCTGCGAGAATTCGGGTACGGAAACCGTCAGCGGCTTCGCCCCGACGTTACGCAGCGTGTAGCGCTCGCACATGAGCGGCAGCGTGCGCGAAGGGAAGATCGTACGCGTCATCTCCACGACGGGCTCGGGTTTCATGTCCCGCGCCGAACCGACGTTCATCTTACCGACGCCCCAGCGGCTCCGCACCTCCAGCGCACCGTCGATGGCCACCTGCCCGACCCGTTCGTCCTGCAAGGCCAGGCCGTCCACGCCCAGCAGCGAAGGGATGTCCGCGGCCATGCGGTACATCAGGCTGGCGTGGGTGTTGTTGGGCAGGGTGCGCAGCAGGGGGAAGACGAGCGAACGCTCCTGGCGGAACGCCCCGCGCGAGTCAACGCCCCAGCGGAGCACGAAGGCCATTCGCTCGCCGCTCATCTCGATGTGGTCGTCGTGCGGGATGTCGCTGCCGACCTTCCACACGATGCCCCGCCCGTCGGGGGCGATCTGCCAGCGTTGTCCGCATACGGCAACTGCGGACAGCATGAAAATGCAAGTCAGTAAGGTTCTTCCTGTCATAGTTCGGTGTTTTGTGATTAAGAGCCCTAAAGATAGCAATTATTCGTCAATTCCTACGGCGCGAACCAGCCCGCAGCCGCGTTTGAGCCGCAGCCGGAGCGTATGCTCCCGCTGCCCGGCAAAACGGGCGTTCTGCAACTCGTAGAGCGGCAGCCAGCCATAGGCTTTCACGCCGCCGTATTCCGCTTCGACCAGGCAGTTGCAATAGCGCACGCCGAACTCCTGCTCGGGTTCGAAAATTCGCGCAACGGGAACCGTACAGCGTCCGCGGCGGTCGGTCGCGGCCTCGGCCTGCGGCTCGGCGGTCACCGTATAGGTGTACCACCGCACGGGATAGAACCGCACGACAGCCCCTTTGGCCGGGCTTGCGTCGGCATCCGCCACCTCGACCCGGATACGGTCGGGCAACACGCCCGCCACCAGGTCGTCGATGTCGACATTGCGGTCGGCGGCATGGTTGATCATGCGGACGGCATAGTCGCTCCAGAGCTCCTCGCCATAGGGATAATTCATGATGCACCGCACGCCGGAAAACGCCTGTCCGTTGACGGGGTTCTTGTCCGCGTCGACCTTCATGGCATAGATGTCGGGGACGCCCCGCGCATGGCCGAACTCGTGGATGATGCCGTCGATGGCATTCTTCTCGAACGGGCTGTTGAAACGGTCGTTGTGCGTGCGCGAATGGTAGATGGTCTGGATCTCGTCGCCGTACCAGCCGCCGCCCGTCTCGCGGGGATCGGATTTGTAACCGTCCATCACCACCAGATAATCGTGGTCGGGATGGGGCTTGCGGATCTGGTCGGCCGACACGCCGTCGTAGATGTAGAAGGCGTCCCAGTCCACCACGAAATCGTAGACCGCACGCAGCTGCGCCCCGTAGTTGAAAGCACGGTTGACGCGCCGGAACATATCTTCGGTCAGTTGCACGACCCGGTCGCGCCCGCCCAGCGAATCGACCGATTCGCGGTCGATGCCGACCTTGACGCGGAAGGTATAGACCGGTTGTGCGGCAGCGCGGAACGCGGCGGCCACGACCAGGGCCAGGAGGGCTGTTCGCAAGGTATTCATCGGCATCAGTTTCTAAGCGATTCCTCGATCAGGGCCAGTTCCCCGGGCGTATAGGTCGCCGCCACGACATCTTCGCCCGCGGCCTTCGAAACGTAGGAGAGGAAGAAGAGGAATTTGTCGTAGGGCGTCTCGAGCCCTTCCTGCCCCGAGTCGCCGAGCGCGTAGAGTTCGCGGAACGCCTTTTTGTAGACGTCCCACCCGTAACGCTCCTTGATGCGCAGGAAGGTGTAATGCAGGGCATCGCCGTTGTTCTTGGGGATGCCGGCGCCGATGGTTTCGTCGTAGAAAATCTTGTAGTAGTTGATTACGTCGGCACCCCGGTAGCAGATGTCGCGCTGCGACATCGTACCGTCGCACGCTTCGAGGGCATAGGACATGCGGAAATTGGCGAAAATCTCGTCGTTCCAGTTCCAGCGTCCCGTACCCGAAATGTTTCCCTGCGAGAAGACATGGCCGATCTCGTGGATGATGCCGAAGCCCCAGTCGCCGAACTCGACCGTGCGGTCGAGCAGCTTCGACACGGCGACGTGGCTGTTCCACAGGATCGGGTTGCCGGCCAGCGCCCAGTAACCGGGTTCGATGCCCGGCGTGTTGAGGATCATGATTTTGCGCCCGTCGAAGGGCACGTCGCCCACCAGGTCGCGGTAAGCCTCGTACGTGCGGTCGAGCTTCGAGAGCCAGGCGTCGATGTCGGCATCGGAGACGGTCACCTTGTCGCGGTCGAGTTTCAGCACGATGTGTTCGCCCTCGCGGGTATAGAGGGCCTCTTCGGGCGCCGGTGTGACCTTCACGTTGTCGTACCACACCGTCCCCGAGGCTTTGCCTCCGTTGTAGGTGCCCCAGGGGAATCCCAGGCCGCAGCAGACGACGGCTTCGCCCTGCCGGTCGGGCACGAAATCCATATACACTTCCGTCCAGTCGTTGGTGCCGTAGGCGAACTCCGAGGCATTCCACGACTGTTCCAGCCCCTCGGGGTCGAGGTAGAGCACGGCGCCGCGGCCGTCCTGCACGCTGTCGCACTTCATCAGCGCACTCAGGCGGTAGAGCTTGCCGGGATGCAGCCCCGTAAGTTTGTGTTTGATGGCCAGGGCGGTCTTTTCGGCGCTGGCGATCTTCACGCATCCGCCGCCGTCGGCACCGCCGCCGGGCAGGTATTCGACCGTGCCGGGCACCTCCCCGGCATTATGGTTCCAGTAGCGCGCGAACCTTTCGGGCCGGTCGAAATTGTCGGAGAATACCTTGACCTTCGAACCGAAGGCGCACAGGCACAGCACGCACGCCGCGATGGCGGCGAGTAGAAATACCACTCTCTTCATTTTTCGCATTGGGTATTAATTGCCGCCCGGCAGAGACGACGCATCGCCCCGCGACGGGATACGGCGGTTATTATTGCAACTGTTTGCGGATCGAGGCCAGCTCGGCCTCGGTGAAATACTGCGTCCTGACATCCACGTCGCGCCCGGTCAGCCGGGTAGCGTGCTTGGAAAGCAGCGAAAGCAGGTATTCGAACTTGTCGTATTTGCCCGAGGGCGCCCCGCCCGTGGTCGTCAGTTCACGGAAAGCGGCCTTGAAGGGTTCCCAGCCGATGCCGCCCGGGCCGGCCAGGCGTCCGAGCATGTAATGGATGCCGTTGTCGTTGACCTGCGTGTAGACCGTATTGTCGTAATCCTTCTTGTACATGTCGAGGATCTCGCGCCCGGTGTAGACCCGTTCGTCCATCCAGACCTTGCCCTGGTTCTGTTCCAGGCCGTACTGCATCCGGAAATTGGCGAACATCTCGTCGTTCCAGTTCCAGCTCGAATTGCCCAGGTTGAAGACGTGCCCCAGTTCGTGCATCAGGCCGAAGCTCCAGGTGCCGTGCTGCGCCAGCTCCTCGAAGGTCGAGGTGACGGCCGAATAGTTGCTGCTCCACAGGATGGGATAGCCCGCCAGCGCCCAATAACCGCTTTCGAGCCCGCGCGACGAAAGGATCGCCAGCTTGCGCCCCTCGTGCGGGGTCGCCCCCACCAGGTCGGCATACGACTCGTACATCCTGTCCAGGTTGGCGATCCACTCGGTGATCTGCGACGCCGAGGCGTAGACCTGCGAGGGTTCGACGAAGAGGCGGATATGCTCGCCTTCCTGCATGAAAAGTTCGTCGGTGACCTTCACCACGCTCACGTTGTCGAAGTAGGCCGTGCCGGTCGAATAGCCGCCGTTGGTCGTCCCGCCGTAACGGAACCCCAGCGAGCAGACGATCTCGGCAGTCCCGTCGTCCTGCGAAAGGAAGTCGAAATGGAGCGACGTCCAGTTCCTGAGGTTGGTGCCGTAGAGGAATTTCGAGGCGCCCCAGAACTGCTTCTGGGACATGTCGAACAGGATGGCGCCGCGCCCCTCGTCCTGCGGAATGTCCGAATATTTGACCTTGGCATACATGCGGTACATCTGGTCGGGTTCCAGCCCCGTAAGCTTCTGTTTGATGCCCACGCCGCAACGGCCGTTCTCGGGGAACTGCTGGATCTTGATGCAGCGGCTGTCGTTGACGCCGGCACCCTCGACCACCTCGACCGTCACCTTGCCGCCGTTGTGGAAATCGACGCGCGTCCAGCCTTCGAGCCCCTTTTCGAAGCCGCTGTTGACGACCTCGACGGCATTGGGATCCACGACGGGCGGCACGGGAGGTTCGGGCCCGGGCTCGCCGTCACCGTCGCCGCCGCACGACCAAAGCGCCGCGGCCGACAGGACTACGCACAAAAAGAATCGCATTTTTTTCATAATCGGTATATTTAAAATTCAATCATTTCAGGGTTTTCAGCGCGGCGATCTGTGCCGGAAAGGTTACAGGCCGGAGCAGCCCCCTGCCAGCAGGGCAGCGATTGCCAATGGCCGGGGGATACCCTGTGTACCCCCGGCCATCGGCCCTGCCAGACCGTCAAAGGTCTGCACGGTTGGACAGCAGCACTTCGATACCGAATCCGCCCGTCGCACCGTACGCACCGTCCATAACCCGGAGGTTGAAATAAATATCCCCCGTGTCAGTGTCCAGATAACTGCCGGAATCGACAATCTGGTCATAACCGTCAGCTCTTTCGTTGGGACGATCCGAGAAATCGACGAGTACCCGCCGGTTGGGATGTCCTGCGACCGTTTCGTCCGAAATATTGAAGTAAATCAGGCCGCCTGTCCACGTCTGGTTGTAATTGATGATGTACTTCTGCTTCTTCGCATTCCGCGACTCGGCATAGCCGTCCTGTCCTGCGATGAAAATAGCCGGTTTCAAAACGCGGTTGCTTTTTTCTTCGCCCCAGACTTCCTTGTCGTAGGTGCCCTTGAGCGTCTTGTTCACCTCGATGTAGAATGTCGACGGGCCGGTTACGATCGTGCCGTCCACCAGTTCGCTGCTCTTGAGGGTCAACGGAACCATGTATTTATCGGCGCCGTCGTAATCCAATTCCGACAGATCGAGCTCGAACGAGAGTTCGCCGTATTGGCTGCCGGCCTGAATTTCAGTCGGGGTAACGACCACCTTGGCGGCATCCAGCGTCTTGAATGCAGTCCCGTGCTCCGTGTTGTAGGTTTCGACCTTCTCCGGTTCGAATACGAAGTCGACAGGCTGGCCGACAGTCATCGGGGAGTTCATCTGCACCCTGATTTTTCCCTTGCCCGACGTTTTTGCGAGGTCGGCGGCGTTCGTTACCCATATTTTGAGTTCGGACATCTGAATCAAGACATAAACCGGCTCCCGCTGGACGACCGAATAGTCGTCGGAATGCATTTCGAGCGGCAGCAGGTAGGTGCCCTCACCGCCGATTGCAGCGCAATCGAATTCGATGCGGCTCTCGATTTCCAGCGTTTCCGTATCGAAATCCGATTCCTTGATTTTATAATACTGCTCGGGCAACAGCTGGTAAGAGGTGCCGTGCTCCTCGTTATAGGCATCGACTTTCGATGCATTGACCCGATAGCCGATTTTCGCCACCTCCAGCGTGTTGAAATTGGCCGTGGCGTTCAGCGTAATTTCCTGCGGCAGCGGAATGGTCGGAATGAACTCCAGCTGCGGCATCTGTTCGGGCATCTCCACCTGCACAATCGGCTCGACGATGTTCAAACGCAACAGCGCCTGCATCATCGAACCGCCGTCCTCGACGGGCGTGGAGGCATTGGAGATACGGATGGGGAGCAGCATGTTGTTGGCCGCAGCCATGCCTTTGGCCGCAATCAGGGCTTTGGGATGTATCCGCACGGAAATATCGACGGACTTGACCGTACTTGCAAGTTGCGCATTCTTCGGAATGTCGTAGAACTGTGCTTCCAGCAGTTTATAGTCGGTGTTGTACAATTCGTTGTATTCGGCGAGCAGCGTTTCGTCCACCACGATATCCAATTCCAGTTCTTTCGACAGACCGGCAGTTCTCGAAACATTGATGACGGTTTCGTAGTCGTCATAGATGGATATGGTATTGACCGTGTACAGCCCGTTCTGTTCGAAAACCGGGTCGGGCAGAATATTTATGTCCGAATACTCCACGTCGCAGCCGGTGAAAGGCAGCGCCAGGGCCGCGAGCGCCAGTATCTTAAAAAACTGTTTCATAGCGAATTTTCCATTTTTAAGTTTAACATGTGTCCGGCTGCGGCCATCAATAGTAGGGCGCCTGCACCAGCTGCGTATTGAGCATGATCTCCGAAGACTTGATGGGCAGGAAGTAGTGCTGGATGTCGAAGCGCTTGTTGGCCACCTTGGTCAGGGTGAAGAACGCCGGGTCGGTGGCACCCGTACCGCGCGACATGTCCAGTCCGTATTCGTCGTGGTTGAACTCGCCGTCGGGGCCATGGGCCGTGAACCAGCGGCGCACGTCGAAATAGCGGTTGCACTCCCACGCCAGCTCGATCTTGCGCTCGTGGCGGATCATCCCGCGCATCTCGTCCTGCGAATAGGTGCCCTCATAGGCCGGGATGCCGGCACGGGTGCGGATTTCGTTGAGGTAATAGAGCGCTTCGTCCTGCCGGGAGGTGCCGTAGTACTCGTTCAGGGCCTCGGCATAATTGAGGTAGACCTCACCCAGGCGGATGATGGGGAAAGGCACGTTGAGCATACGCGTCGCCTCGCTGGTCTGCTTGTTGCTGCGGTAATCCAGCGGGAGGTTCTTGCGCACGGAGAATCCCGAGGTGTTCTTGTCGCCCGGGGTGCTGCCGTTGCCGCTCAGCCCCGAGTACCAGAAATCGACCACGCCGTAGCCGTCGGCATCCTGGTAGCTGTCGGTCTTGTTCTCGTAGGCGTACGACAGGCGCTGGTTGGGGAAGTGAACCGAGGCATAGAACCGCGGCTCGCGGTCGACGAACATCCAGAACGTATTGGCGATGGTGCCGTTGCCGGCTTCGGCCGAGAACTTCTTGGAGGCGAACCACTCTTCGAGCGGGCGGCTCGGGCTGCCGTCGGCCATGAAGAAATCGTTGATCATGCCGATGGCCAGCGAATAGCGGCCGTTCCAGCCGTACCAGCGCGCCGGCAGGGCGCACATGCCGTACCACTGCACCGAGTTGGGGTGCCCCCAGATGATCTCGGTATTCTTGCCGGCGCCCCAGGTGGTCGTCACGGCGCGGAGGTTATCCACGATCTCATCGAACGTAGCGTCAGCGGCCGGTTTGAGCAACTGGTATTCGGTCATGTCGATGACCGTCTTGGCGGCATCGGCGGCATCCTTCCACAGCTCCTTGTCATAGGTCTGGGGCATGAGCACCGTGCCGTCGTGGTTCGTCCAGTTCTTGTAGGCCGAATTGCCGTTGAAGAGCGGGCTGGCGACCATCAGCAGCATGCGCGACTGGATGGCCCGGGCGGCACCGATGGTGGGGAGCCCCAGCGTGAATTTCTCGTCGCGGGCGGCGGGCATGCCGTTTTCACAGGCCCAGTCGATCTCGCCGTTGATCCAGCGGACGCATTCGCCGAGCGTGTTGCGCGCCTGCGAAGCCCCGATCTGGTCGGCCGAACGGCTGGTCTCCACGATGGGGATCGGGCCGTAGAGGCGCAGCAGCAGGTAGTGGTAATAGGCACGCATGAAGCGGGCTTCGGCACGCATCGTGCGGCGGTCGATCTCGCCCAGTTCGGCGCACTTGTCCACGTTTTCAAGGAACAGGTTGCAATGGCGGATGGCCTGGTAGTAACGCACGAAGAAATAGAGGTTGTAGCCCGTATAGCCGTAGTAGTTGTCGGGGCTCATCTTCCCCTCGGCGATATTGCGCACGTGCGATTCGAGAATGTAGGCCGATTCGTCGGTGCACCAGAAATAGGGAATCTGGCCGCTGTAATGCATCTCCTGCACCATGAAATCGTCGCTGTAAATGCGGTTGTACCACTTGGTGGTCTCGATCTTGGACGAGAAGATCTTGTCCATCGAGTTCAGGTCTTCGGGATCCTGATCCAGATAGTTGGCGCAGCCGGTAAACAAAAGGAGCGACGCGAGCATTAAATATACGATATTCTTTTTCATTCTTTAGGCTGTATTAGAAGGTTAAATTCACACCGACGAAAACCTGGCGCTGCATGGGATAGGCATCGGCACCCGTCTCGGGATCCCAGTAGTCGGAGATAAATTTGCTGACCGTAAACAGGTTCACACCCGTGGCATAGATGCGCAGCGAGCTGCACCGGAGCTTGCTGGCCCAGGCCGAGGGCAGCGTATAGCCGATCTCGACATTCTTCAGGCGCAGGTAGCCGCTGTCGCGCTGCCACCAGGTCGAAGTCTTGTAGTTGTTGGCATCGGCGCCGTAGGAGAGGCGGGGCGAGAAGGCGTGCGGATCGGGGTTGTCCACCGTCCAGCGATCCTTGAACATGGTCATCACGTTACCCATGAACTTCGGGCCGCGGTCTGCCTGGAACGGGTAGAAATACCAGCCGCCGCTCAGGTAGGAGGAACGATTGGTTCCGCCCTGGAAGAGGAACGAGAAGTCGAAGCCCTTGTAGTTGAGCGACGCACCGAAACCGTAGACGATCTCCGGCATCGCGGGGTTGCCGATCCACGTCATGTCGGCCTCGGTGATCTTGCCGTCGTCGTTGAGGTCTTCGTAGCGGATGTCGCCGGCACGCAGCTGCTGCTTGTCCAGGCCGAACTGCGTATAGTAGTCGGGCATGTTGTCCAGCTCCTCCTGCGAGAAGAGGTGCATGGCACGGTAGCCCATGGTCAGTCCGTAACGCACGCCGCGCTGATCCTGCCACGGATAGGCATAGTACTTGCCGTCGTCGATCACCTTGTTGCGGGCAAAGGTGAAGTTTCCGCGGACGGAGACGGTGAGGTCTTTGCTGAAACGCTTGACGTATTCGGCCGAAACCTCGAAGCCGCGGTTCTCCATCAGACCCATGTTGGCGTAGTTGGTATAATCCTTGGGAAGCCCCGAAATCTCCGAGAACTGGGGTGCGAGGAAGATGTTTTCACGCCGCTCGTAGAAGAAGTCAGCATTGATTTTCAACTCGTTGAAAAACCCGGTTTCGATACCGACGTTGTATTTGGTCGACACCTCCCACGTCACGTCCTGATTGGCCATGCGACCTTCGCCGATACCGCCGGCTCCTTGGTCGAAGTTGACGCCGAGGTTGCCGTAACCGTTGGCGCCGCTGTTGATCGTAGCCAGGTAGATGAAACGCGTACTGGGAATCTGGTCGTTGCCGACCTGCCCGACCGACGCACGGATCTTGAACCACGTCAGCACCTCGCTGTTGCGCAGGAAGCTCTCCTCGGAGGCCACCCAGCCGATAGCCACGGCGGGGAATACGCCCATGCGCTTGCCCTTGGCGAAGTTCTCCGAACCGTTGAAACCGATGTTGGCCTCGATCAGGTAACGCTTGTCGTAGGCATAGGTAAGACGGCCGGCAAGGCCGAGCGAACGGTTGGGCAGCGACTTGAGGTAATCGCTCGTGGCCTCCTGCAACCGGTAATCCTTGGCGAAGCCGAGCAGCAGGCCGCCGACCTCGTGCTTTTCGCCGAACGTCCGGCTGTAATTGATCGCCGCCTCGACATACTGCGTACGGGAACCGTTGCCGGACTGTTTGTAATTCAGGTACTCCTGTTTCTGGTCGGCCTGCCACTCGGTGCGGATCAGTTCGCCGTCCTGATCGCGTCCCGTGGCCTCAAAGAAGTTGATGTTGCGCGCACGCTCCTCCACCGAATAATTCACGGCGTCGTAGGCGTAGCTCACCTTGGCCGAAAGACCCGGGGTGATGAACGAGAAATCCTGATTGATCGTCAGGTTGGCGCGAAGCGTATTGCCGGTGGTCTTCTTCCAACCGCGCTGCGTGAGCATGTTATAGGGGTTGTTCAGGCCGTCGCGGCCGGCCAGCTCGCCGTCCTTGAAGCGGACGGGGAAAGCGTTCGGCGCCGCGTTGATGATGTCGCGGTAGATGGCTGCAGACCCCTCGACGGGCTCCATGTTCTCGGTCACGTTGCCCTGCACGCCGAGGTTCACCACCGTGGTCTTGGTGATGTCCATGTCGACGTTGGAGCGGAAGTTATAGCGCTTGTAGTTGACATTCTCGCCGTAACGGCCGATCTTGTCGCTCACCCATGAATATTCGCCGGGTTTGACAGCATACTGCCCCTCTTGGTTGTAGAAGGAGAGGGCCGTGAAGTAGCGGGCGAACTTGCCGCCGCCCGAGATGTTGGCGCTCACCTTCTCGGAAAGAGACACCTTTTTCATAAGGAGCTTCTGCCAGTCGACATCGGGATAGACCTCGGGGTCGGTCTGCATGCGCATGGCCTTGATCTCGTCGGCGCCGTATTTCAGTGCCGCCGAGGCATTCACGGCATCCACCGCCTCGTTGAACATTTCGGAGCGGGTAGCGGCGTCGACGAACGACAGGCGTTTGCTGGCGAACGAGAAGCCCTGCTCGTAACGCAGGTCGATCCGGGCCGGGCCGTCGAAACCGCGGCGCGTGTTGACAAGGATAACGCCGTTGGCACCGCGTACGCCGTATACGGCCGTGGCGCTGGCGTCTTTCAGGACGCTGAACGACTCGATCTCCAGCGGGTCGACATCGTTGAGCGGACGCTCGATGCCGTCGACCAGGATCAGCGGATCGGGGCTGCCCGTAAAGGTGGCGATACCGCGGATCCAGAACTGGGCGTCGTCTTTGCCCGGCTCGCCCGAGGTTTGCAGTGCGACGACGCCCGCCAGGTTACCGGCCAGCGTCTGGCTCAGCGACCGCACGGGGACACGCAGTTCCTCGGGCCGGATCGTGGAGATGGCCCCCACGACCGATTCGCGTTTCTGGGTACCGTAGCCCACGGAGACAATTTCGACGCTCTCCATGCCGATGGCCTCGGGCTTGAGCGTGATCGTCACCGACCCGGCGCCTTTGGACGACACCTGTTGCGCCTCGTAACCGACATACGACACGACGAGCGTGACGTTGCGGTCGGTATTCTTCAGGTTGAAGGTACCGTCGACATTGGTCGCCGTGGCGATCGTGGTACCTTTGACCATGACCGTCGCACCGATGACCGGCGCACCGGTCTCATCGAGCACACGTCCGGAGATGCCGGTGGTCTGCGCCCACAGCAACGACGCAGAGAACACGGCTGTCACAAGTAATAGTGCTTTCCGGGAAAAACGGTTAGTAGAAAAACTCATACACACTAATTTTAAGGTTAAAAAATAGGTTTGGTTGGTATCCCGGGGGACGCCCCGCAGAAGGGCTGTCCCGCTAATAGCGAATTTAGGACGGGGTATCGGGATAAAAGTCCGCAGGACACAACCAGGGGTCTGGAGCTACGATTTTTGCCTATTATGTACGATTTTATCCCGGAATTTTTTGCAGGATACGCACGGAGCATCGTAAAAAAAGGTGCGGAAGGCATCCCGTCCGGGCGGCGGGAGGGACAAAAAAGCCGCACCACGGAAAACGGTGCGAAACCGGCTGCCGGAAATTCCCGGCAGGGCAGCGAAAAACGGGCGGAGCGGAAGAAGCGTTCCGCTCCGCCCGCTGCGGTATTATTCGTCCCCGACGGTCAGGCGGCCAACGGAGCGGCCATCGCTACCCCATCGGCGTGTCCTGCGGGCGACAGCCGGGAAAAGATTGCACGGCTGCCGGGAACTATACAGGGATAACAGAAGAGCGAGTGTGTGGAGGAAGAGGGCAACCGAAGGTTCCCGGAAACAGCCGGGAATAACCGGAGCGCAAGCGAGGAGTACCGGAAGCGAACGGGGATAACAGGGGACAGACGAGGGCTACCGGAATAGACCGGGCAACAACCGGGCAGGGACTACCGCGGCAGCAGCCTGTCGATGAACAGCACGCCGTCCAGATGGTCGACCTCGTGCTGGAAAATGACGGCCGTGAACCCTTCGACCGTATCGGCGGCCATGCGCAGGGACTCCTCGTCCAGGTACCGGACGACGATCCTCTCCGAACGCAGGACACTGCCCGAGACACCGGGGATGGAAAGGCACCCTTCGGAACCCGGAAGCCGGGTCTGGGAATACCAGACGATTTCGGGGTTGACATAGAAGCAGAACGGCTCACCGGGTTTGTCGAAACGCTGCACGGCGATCAGCCTGCGTGACACCCCGACCTGGGGCGCGGCGATCCCCACGCCCCGGTCGGTCGTGTCGCACACCGTAGCCAGCATCCCCTCCTTGAGCATCCGGAAATGGGCGGACTGCAACTCCTCGCGCCCCAGCGGGACAGCCTTGCGGCGCAGGAACAGCGAATCGCCGGGGTCGGCGACCGTCCACAGGCGCATGATGTGCCCCTGCTGCGAGGCGATCACGCCGCATTCGGCATCGGTAAAGCCCCGCAGGGCACTGCATGAGGCCGCAAGGCACAGGCACACGATAAGCAGATTCTTCATGGAAGGTATGTTATGGCAGATCAAAGGTAGCGAAAAATGCAGTACGGCGGAAATTCCGCCGCACCGATATTCTACCGTGCAGTAGCGTATCACGGCATTTTATCCTATATTTGCCGTATGAACGAAAAATTACTGTTCCGGCGCGCCCGCCCCGCCGACACGGAGCGCATCATGGAGATCATCCGGCAGGCGCAGGCGCAGATGCTGTCTCTTATACACATCTCCGAGCCCACGAGACCGTACTAGATCT
>ENA-OYWW01000698-OYWW01000698.1-human-gut-metagenome-genome-assembly--contig:-NODE-698-length-14364-cov-5.483402_pt1 | contig 14364 bp, 10 predicted proteins | sample MGYA00244817_ERZ653410 | MGnify/ENA primary metagenome ERZ653410 (study PRJEB26926, sample SAMN06164973) | human gut metagenome | biome: ENVO:00009003; feature: ENVO:2100002; material: ENVO:00002003...
CTCGTGGGCTCGGAGATGTGTATAAGAGACAGGGTCGGACTCCATGTCGCGCTTCACGGCCGCAGTCGCGGCCTGCTGGTCGGGCGTATCCTCCCAACGGAACGACGCCTCGAGCTCGTGCTGCAGGTAGCTGTCCGGCGAGAATGCGTAGCCCTTCGAGGCCTTGCGCTTGGCGTAGAGGGCGATGAGCTGGCGCGAGATGTCCTTGACGGCCTTCTTCGTGGCGTTCTTGAGCTTCTGCCAGGCCCCCGTGCCGAGCTTGTAGACCTTCGGCGGCTCGCCGTCGCCCGACTTGTAGCGCGAGATGCGGTGCAGCGAGTGGACATTGACGAAGAGCACGTCGCCGTCCTTGTAGACGAGCTTGATCGCCTCGTGCGTCTTGCCGTTCTCGTTGATCTTCACCAGTCCGTCGAAGCGGCCGACGCCGTGGTCGATGTGCACGACGTAGTCGCCCGGGCGCAGCTGGTTGAGCTCGGCGACGGTCATCTGCTCGTCGCGCCGGATCTCGCCGTTGATGCGGTAGCGCTGGTAGCGGTCGAAGATCTGGTGGTCGGTATAGAGGCAGAGCTTCAGGTCGTTGTCGACGAAGCCCTCGTGCAGCGTGATGGAGAGCGGCCGCACGACGGCCTGCCCGCGGCCGATCTGGTGGAAGATGTTTTCGAGGCGCTCCATCTGCGCCTTGTTCTCCGAGAGGATGCGCGTCTCGTACCCGCGCAGCGAGTTGCGGATCATGTCGTCGGCCAGCATCTCGAAGTTCTTGTTGAACTTGGGCTGGGGGGCCGTCGAGAAGCGGATCGTCGCGGCGGCGGGACGCTCCGCCAGGTTGTCGCGCAGGAGGAAGAGCCGGCAGGGGGCCATGTCGGCGAGCAGGCCGTTACGCGAGGTCAGCAGCTCGTCGATCGTCTCGGGCTGCTCCATGTCCTGCAGCGTGCGGCGCCGCACGTCGTTCACGCGCCGCAGCACGTAGTCGGCGTCGTAGAACCAGCAGGCGAGCTCCGCCCCGGCAAACTGCACGAGCGAGACGCGCGCGGCGGCACCGGTCCGCGGGCCGCTCAGGTCGGGGATGATCTCCACGCCGTCAAGCCGGTCGGCCGAGAGCTGGCTCGAGATGTTGAAGCGGCGGATCGAGTCGACCTCGTCGCCGAAGAAGTCCAGACGGTAGGGTTTGCTTTCCGAGTAGGAGAAGACGTCGACGATGCCGCCGCGCACGGAGTACTGGCCCGGCTCGTAGACGAAGTCCACGCGCGTGAAGCCCGCATCGACGAGCGCTCCGACGAGCACCTCGATCGAGATGCGGTCGCCCACGTGCACGGGGATCGTTCCCCGGCGCATGACCTCGGCGTCGGCAACCCGCTCGGCCAGCGCCTCGGGGTAGGTGCAGACGACGAGGTAGTCGCCCTTCGCGCCGCCGAACGACCGCACGGCGCGCATCGTCGCCGTGCGCTGCACGACTCCCTGGGCATCCTCGGCGCCGTTGGCCGCCGAATGCTTGTAGGAGGAGGGGAAGAAGCAGACGCGCGTCTCGTCGAGCAGGTTGTAGAAGTCGTTGAGCAGGTAGGCCGCGGCGTCGCGGTCCTCGGCGACGAAGAGGTGGATGCCCCCCACGCGGACCACGGCCGCGGCGGCATAGAACGAAAGGGCCCCGCCGACCAACTCTTCGAGATGGACGGTCGCGGTGTGTTTTTCATATTCGCGGCACAACTGCCCGAGGCTCTTCGCCCCGGCGGCATACTGCGCCAGCTCTTCGCGTGCAGTCATTGGTCTGCTGTCGAATAAGTCCGCGTCGCCGCCGATGGGCTGCGCCGCACCCCGCGGAAGACCGCCGGAGCCACGCACGCGCCGCGCGCTGCGCACTCCCCGCGTTCACCTCCTCCCGGCATGCGGCGCCCGCGCCATGCGGCACGCGGCGTCACTTCTGGATCAGGTCGTTGTCCTTGCGGTCGTGGTAGTGCACCTCGACGATGCCGATGCTCTGGTCCTCGGCGATGCGGATGCGCACCTTGTACTTCCACTCCCAGCGGCGGCGCAGCGACCACAGCCCCTTCTTGAGGAACGAGGCCACATAGGGGCTGACCACCAGTTTGATGTATTTGTGTCCGCGGTCCTGCGTGAGGAACGAGATCTGGTTCTCGATCTTCTTGTCCAGGACCACCGTGGGTTCGATCTTGCCCGTGCCGTTGCACGTGGGGCAGACGTCCGAGACGCTCTCCACGGCCACCGGGCGCACGCGCTGGCGCGTGATCTGCATCAGGCCGAACTTCGTGAGCGGCAGCACCGTGTGCTTGGCCTTGTCGGTGGCCATCAGGCGGACCATCTCGTCGTAGAGCGCCTGCTTGTTCTGCGCCTTGTGCAGGTCGATGAAGTCGATGATGACGATGCCGCCCAGGTCGCGCAGACGCAGCTGCCGCGCGATCTCCTTCGCTGCGGCCAGGTTCACGTCCATGGCCGTCTGCTCCTGGTTGTCCTCGGCCTTCGTGCGGTTGCCCGAGTTGACGTCAATGACGTTCATCGCCTCCGTATGCTCGATGATGAGGTAGGCGCCGCGCTTGAGCGAGACGTACTTGGCAAAGAGCGACTTGATCTGCTTCGAGATGTCGAAGTTGTCGAAGATCGGCACGTTGCCCTTGTAGAGCTTGACGATCTTCTCCTTCTCGGGCTCGATCTGCCGGATGTAGCTGCGGATTTCGTTGTACATCGCCTCGTCGTCGACGGCGATCTGCGAGAACGATCCGTTGAGCGAGTCGCGGATGATCGTGTTCGCCCGGTTCATCTCGCTCATGAGCTGTGCGGGCACCGCGGCCACGTTCTTCTTGATCGCCGCGCAGGTTTTGCGCCAGCGGTCGATCTGCGTCTGAATGTCGTGCTCGATATCCTCGTCCTTGGCCTCCATGGCCGCCGTGCGGATGATGACGCCGAAGTTCTTGGGCAGCACGGCAGCCGCAATGCGCTTCAGGCGCTTCTTCTCGTCGGCCGAGCGGATCTTCTGCGAGAGAAAGACCTTCGACGAGAAGGGCACGAGCACGACGTTGCGCCCGGCCAGCGAGATGTCCGACGTCAGGCGGGGCCCCTTGGTCGAGATGGCCTCCTTGGCCACCTGGACCATGATCTGCTGCCCGACCTGGAGGTAGTCCCCGATCTTGCCGTTCTTCTCGACGGGCGGCTCGAGCTTCATGCTCTCGACGCGCATGCCCCGCTTGCCGGGCTGCTGCGAGGCGACGAGCTTCTGCAGCGAGGGGAACTGCGTCCCCAGATCAAGGTAGTGGATAAAGGCGTCCTTTTCGTGTCCTATGTTGACGAATGCCGCGTTCAGACCCGGCATGATCTTGCGTACCTTACCGAGGTAGATGTCCCCCACGGCGAAGCCCGTCTGGCAGCGCTCCTTGTTGAGCTCGACGAGCACCTTGTCCTCGCACAGGGCGATGGATATCTCGGTGGGGTTGACGTTTACGATTAGTTCTCTGTTCATTTATATCGCGTGTCGCACGCCGCACGGCGGGTGCGATCCATTGAAAAAAGGGTTTGGGGCCGCCTGTTGGGATGGAGTGGCGGCGAACTCCAATGTTGGAATGGAGCGTGTCCCGGGGGCTGTCCGGACACGGCGGCGGGAGGCGCGGGCGGCACCCGGCAACTCCCGGAATCGTAAAACTTTAATAAATAGGTAAAGCTAAAAGAGCTCCGAGCCCCTTTAGCTTTAACCTGTCGTTCAGCACGAAAGTGCTACCCTACTTTTTCTTGTGACGGTTCTTGCGAAGACGTTTCTTACGCTTGTGGGTAGCCATCTTGTGACGCTTATGCTTCTTTCCGTTTGGCATAATCCTTAAAATTTTAGAGGTTCTTTACTTATTTTACTTCACCTTCGCAGCAAAGCTCTTCGCGGGCTTGAAAGCGGGGATGTTGTGTTCGGGAATCGTGATGGTCGTATTTTTCGAGATATTGCGGGCTACCTTCTTGGCGCGCTTCTTCACGATGAAGCTGCCGAAGCCGCGGAGATAGACGTTGTTGTTGTTGGTCAGCGACGTCTTGATGCTCTCCATGAAAGCCTCGACGATGGCCTGCACCTGCACCTTCTCGACACCGGTGCTCTTAGCGATTTCGCTTACGATATCTGCCTTTGTCATGTCTTTATTGTATTAAAAATTAAACTCATCCACCCACTTGGGACTGCAAATATACGTTTTATTTGTATTTTAGCCAACAAACCGCAATTTTTTTTCGCGATTTTCAACCGCACGCTACGCACAGTCACACAACGGAATAACAAATATCGGGCTAAACCCTGCCGCGAACCGGCACAAAATGCTCCGACAGCCGGAAAAACGGCGGCCCCGATTTCTCCGGAAACAGATAACAGACTACGAATCAATATTTTGCCGCTCCGCCTGCAAGATAATCGCGCCGTCACCCAATAAAGCGCGCGGTTTTTGCGTTTAGAATAAAAACACTATTTTTGCAAACGCTAAATCCGACAGTATGGTCAAGATACTCTGGGTCGACGACGAAATCGAGCTGCTCAAGCCCCACGTGCTCTTCCTCAAGCAGAAGGGCTACGAGGTCGATACCTGCAACAACGGCTACGACGCCATCGACATGGCCTCCGAGGAGGCCTACGACCTGATTATCCTCGACGAGATGATGCCCGGCATGACGGGACTCGAGACGCTCCCCAAGATCAAGGAGATCCGCCCCACAACCCCGGTCATCATGGTCACCAAGAGCGAGGAGGAGAACATCATGGACAAGGCCATCGGCTCGAAGATCGCCGACTACCTCATCAAGCCGGTGAATCCCAACCAGGTGCTGCTCTCGATCAAGAAGAACGTCCACTCGCAGCAGCTCGTCACCGAGCAGACGACGGCCGACTACCGTTCGGAGTTCGGGCGCATCTCCGCCTCGCTGCAGATGGCCGAGACGTTCCAGGACTGGTGCTCGCTCTACCGCCGCCTGACGGCCTGGGAGATCGAGCTCGACGACTCGACCGACCAGAGCATCAAGGAGGTGCTCACCTACCAGAAGAGCGAGGCCAACCAGGAGTTCTGCAAGTTCGTGCGCCGCAACTACTACCACTGGATCAACCGCCGTGCGGACGACACGCCCGTCATGTCGCACACGCTCATGCGCTCGAAGATCTTTCCCGTGGCCGACGAGAGCCGCAAGACCACGCTGCTGCTCATCGACAACTTCCGCTACGACCAGTGGCGGGCGATCTCGTCGCTGCTGCGCGGCTACTACGACGTCGTGCAGGACGACTTCTACTGCGCCATCCTGCCCACGGCCACGCAGTACGCCCGCAACGCCATCTTCGCAGGACTGATGCCGCTGTCGATCGACCGTCTGATGCCGGGCAAGTGGCTCAACGACAACGAGGAGGGCGGCAAGAACCAGTACGAGGAGGAGTTCCTGCGGCGGCTGATGACCCAGAGCGGCAAGCAGTGGAAGTTCTCCTTCGACAAGCTCGTGCGTCCGGAGCAGGGACGCCGGCTCGTGGACAACATCCAGAAGGTCTACGACGCCGACTTCTCGGTCATCATCTACAACTTCCTGGACATCCTCTCGCACGCCCGCACCGAGACCGACATCATCCGCGAGCTGACCGAGGACGAGGCGGCCTTCCGCTCGCTCACGCGCTCGTGGTTCGAGCATTCGGACCTCTACACGATCCTCAAGCTGCTCTCCGAGCGCGGCCACACGGTGGTCATCACCTCGGACCACGGCACGATCCGCGTCGACAACCCCGTGAAGGTCACCGGCGACCGCGAAACCTCGACCAACCTGCGCTACAAGACGGGCCGCAACCTCGCCTACAACTCGCGCGAGGTCTACGAGGTGCTCAAGCCCGAGGACATCCAGCTGCCGTCGAGCAACCTGACGTCGAGTTACATCTTTGCCTACAATTCGGACTTTCTGGTCTACAACAACGACGCCAACCGCCACATCCGCTACTACCGCAACACGTTCCAGCACGGCGGCATCTCGATGGAGGAGATGATCGTGCCGTTCATCGTGCTCAAACCCAAACAGTGACAACCGAAAACACAAGCCTATGAAAACCATTCATATCACCGACCGGGACGAGCTGCCGCAGGTGGCCTCGGCCATCATCGCGGCACTGGGACGCCGCACGGTCGTCGCCTTCCGCGGCGAGATGGGCGCGGGCAAGACCACGCTCATCCGCGAAATCGCCGCACAGCTCGGCGCCACGGACACCGTGACCAGCCCGACGTTCGCCATCGTCAACCAGTACAGGGGATCGGGCAACCGCCGCATCTACCACTTCGACTTCTACCGCATCGACGACCTGCGCGAGGCCTACGACTTCGGCTACGAGGAGTACTTCTACTCGGGGGACCTCTGCCTGGTGGAGTGGCCCGAGAAGATCGAGCCGCTGCTGCCCGAGCACACGATGAACGTGCGCATCACGGTCGACAGCGAGACGGCCCGCACCTTCGAGATCGACTGACGCGCCGACGACGCCACAAACGGACGGAAGAGTCTTCGCATCGGACACTCTTCCGTCCGTTTGCATGCGGCATTGCGTCCGCCTGCGCCCCCTTCACGCAATGCCGAAGTGCCGGGGAGGACGAGCCGTGACGCTTTCTGCTCCGAAAACGGCATTTTCATTTGCCGCGGCACACGACATTTCGTATCTTTGCCGCCGGAACAGAGACCCGCTCCCATGAAAAAAGCCCTTAAAATCACCCTCCGGATCGTGCTTGCCGTGCTCGCGCTGGCACTCGTCGCCTTCCTGCTCGTCCGCTTCGTCTTCCACAAGCAGCTGGCAGAGCGACTGTACAACATCCAATACCGCGAACGCGTCGCCCTGCTGCGCGATGGCGGGGAATATGCCCCCGATACCCTCTCCTACCGCTTCCGCTACCTGCAGGATACGGCCGACGCACGACGCATCCGCGAATACTTCCGGCTCGACACGCTCACCGATCCGGCCGCTGCGACCTGGGACCGTGCTCTTGCGCTGGCCCGCTTCGTGGCCCGCAACATTCCCCACGCCAACCAGCAGAACTACCCCCAGGTGTGCACGGCCGTCGGACTGTGGGAATACACACGCACGGTAGAGCCCGCCTTCAACTGTCGCCTGCACGCCATCCTGCTGCACGAGCTGCTGCTGGCCGAAGGGATCACCAACCGTTTCGTGACGTGCCTGCCGGCCGACTCGCTCGATCACGACTGCCACGTCGTGAACGTCGTCTGGCTGCCCGAGCGGCAAAAGTGGGCGATGCTCGACTCGGACATGCAGGCCTGGGCCGAGGATGAGACGGGCACGCCGCTGTCGCTGGCCGAGATGCGGGAACACAGCCTCCACGGACGCGAGATCGTCTACCGCCCGCTGCTCGACCCGGAAAAGGAGTTCGGCTACTACCGCGCCTACTGGGCCAAGAACCTCTACTGGTTCGAGTGCTGGGAGACAACGGGCTACGGGCGCGAAAACAACAACCCGATCTACGCGGGCCGCAGCCGCATCATCGCGCTGCTGCCGCCGGACTTCGGCGGCTTCTCCCTGCGGCCGACCGACGTGCGGACCTCGGACGACGGGCGTTTCTGGGCAGCACCCGAATCCCTCACCACAGAATAAAAACCTTACCTCACACCCATATGCAGGAATACATCTCCAAACAGCATCAGATTCTCCGCCCCGCGGAGCAGATTTACGCCGTCATCAGCCGCTTCGACAACCTGACGCCCGCCCTGGCGGACCGCGTCGAGGAGTGGCAGGCCACCGAAGAGCGCTGCTCGTTCAAGGCCAAGGGCTTCACCGTGAAGCTCCGCATGGAGGAGCGCATCGCCCCCAAGCACGTGAAGATCGTGGGCGACGAAGGGGGCGTCCCGATGGACTTCGCCTTCTGGATCCAGCTGCACAAGGTCTCCGACACGGACACGCGCCTGCGGGTGGTGCTGCACATCGACCTGAACATGATGATGCGGATGATGATCGGCTCGAAGCTGCAGGGGGCCGTCGACCAGATCGCCGAAGGCATCGCCCGGGCGATGAATGCCGCCCCGCAGTACTGATCCGGCACCCGTTCGGCCGGTCACACTCCCACCGGGACATTCCAACCGGAACACTCCGACCCGACCGGAACACCCCGACTGGGACAGACAAAAAAACGACCCGCCTTTACTGCGGGTCGCTTTTTTATTGCGGAATGTGCGGCACCACGGTCCAGTGAAGGGCCGAATGCCGCTCGGGGCTACTTCCGCATGGCGCGGGCGACGCAGCGGATCGTCGGGAAGGCTTCGCGCACATGCTCCGCGGCCTCGTCGGGCGTGCACCAGACGACCTGCTCGATCCCCTCCTCGGTCTGGGGCCGCAGCGCCGACGTCGCCGTCGTGCGCAGCTCGAACCAGTGGGTGCGCTTCAGCTCCCAGCGCGCCGTCTTCGGGAACCAGTAGGCATGCAGCGTCTCGCACAGCGGCCGCACGACATGCGCCGCAACACCCGTCTCCTCGGCAATCTCGCGCTCGGCGCACGCCTCAAGGCTCTCGCCCGGCTCGAGATGTCCTTTGGGCAGGTCCCAGCGTCCGTTGCGGTGGATCATCAGCCAGGCTCCCCGCGCATCGACCACCACGCCGCCGGCCGCCTCCACGGCCGTGAACTCCGCGGCAAAGGCGGCAAAGGCCGCATCGGGATCGTCCGCAACGACGGCGACGGTGTTGTTCGTTTCGAGAATTTTCCCTATCTTCGTCCGGCTGACGGGGCCGTCGGAGACCGCGACAACGACACGGTCGGTCCCGGCGGGTGCGGTCCGCGTGAAAATCACGGACTTGTCGGCAAAATAGACGGTATGCTCCATACCCGGAAAAAATTTTGGAACAAAAATACGAATAAATGGGAAAACCTCAACGAAAATGAAAAAAATCCTCCTGATGATGGCTATTGCAGCTGTGGGACTCGGGGGCTGCGACGAGCGGCCCAAGCCCCTTACGATCGACAACGCCCTGACGGCCGAGGAGATCGCCGCCGGACGTCTGACGCCCGAAGTGATGTGGAAGATGGGCCGTGCGGGCTCGTCGTCGCTCTCGGCCGACGGCAGCCGCCTGCTCTACACCGTGACGCACTACAACATGGCCGAGAACCGCGGCGTGACGGCCGTCTACGTGCAGGAGATGGCCTCGGGCGCCGTGCACCAGCTCACCGACTTCGCGTCGAACAACTCGTCGCCCGCCTGGTCGCCGGACGGCAGCCGCATTTACTTCCTCTCGGACCGCAGCGGCTCGTCGCAGGTCTGGGTGATGGATGCCGACGGCGGCAACGCCACGCTCGTAACGGGCAAGGGCGGCAGCGAGGGCATCCCCGATGTCGAGGGCTTCGGCATAAGCCCCGACGGCAAGCACATCTGGTGGGTGCAGGGCGTGCAGCCGGCCGGTGTGGCCATCCGCTCGTCGGACCGCTACAAGGACATGGACAAGTCGAAGGCCCGCATCTACGACGACCTGATGGTCCGCCACTGGGACTACTGGGACGAGGGAACCTACCGCCACATCTTCGTCGGCGAACTGGGCAAGGGGCTCGTCACCTCAGGCCGTGACATCATGCCCGATGCGGCGTGGGACGCCCCGCTGGCCCCCTACTTCGACATGGCCGAGATCGCCTGGAACCACGCCGGCACGCAGCTGGCCTACACCTGCAAGCCGCTGACGGGCACGGCCTACGCCGTATCGACCGACTCGGACATCTTCATCTACGACCTGGCCACGGGCCGGACGCAGAACATCTGCAAGCCGGCAAGCCGGCCGGCGGGTGAGACGGCCGCCGCCGGCGACATGCCCGGCTACGACAAGTATCCCGTCTGGTCGCCCGACGACTCGAAGATCGCCTTCCGCTCGATGCGCCGCGCGGGCAACGAGTCAGACAAGGAGCGGCTGTTCGTCTACGACTGCCGCACGGGCCGCATGGAGGACCTGACGGCCGAGTTCGACTACAACGCCATGAACGTCGTCTGGGAGGGCAACGACCGGCTGTGGTTCATCGCCCCGATCGAAGCCACGCACCAGATCTGCCGCGTGCAGGTGCCCTCGGCGACGGCCGAGCACCCGGCGGCCGAGGTCGAGGTGCTCACCTCGGGTGACCACGACATCAACGCCTTCACGATGGGCGGCGGACGCATCGTCGCCGAGATGACCAAGATCTCGATGGCCACGGAGTTCTTCGACGTGAACCCCGAGGACGGCCGTCTGACGCAGATTTCGGCCATCAACAAACCCATCTATGACCACATCCGCATGGGCGAGGTGCAGAAGCGCTGGGTCAAGACCACCGACGGCAAGCAGATGCTCACGTGGGTCGTGCTGCCGCCCGACTTCGACCCCGCGAAGAAGTACCCCGTGCTGCTCTATTGCCAGGGCGGCCCGCAGAGCGTCGTCTCGCAGTTCTGGAGCTACCGCTGGAACCTCGAGCTGATCGCCTCGGGCGGCTACGTCGTCGTGGCGCCCAACCGCCGCGGCCTGCCCTCGTTCGGGCAGGAGTGGCTCGACCAGATTTCGGGTGACTACTCGGGTCAGAACATCCGCGACTACCTCTCGGCCATCGACGACGTGGCGGCCGAACCGTGGGCCGACCGCGACCGCATGGGGTGCGTGGGCGCCTCCTACGGCGGCTATTCGGTCTACTTCCTGGCCGGCTGCCACGACAAGCGCTTCAAGGCCTTCATCGCCCACTGCGGCATCTTCGACTTCGACTCGATGTACGGCGAAACGGAGGAGCTGTGGTTCGTCAACAACGACTACGGAGGCCCCTACTGGGACAAGACGAACGCCACGGCCCAGCGCTCCTACGCCAACTCGCCGCACCGCTTCGTCGACCGGTGGGACACGCCGATCCTGATCATCACCGGCGAGAAGGACTACCGCATCCCCTACACGCAGTCGCTCGAGGCCTTCACGGCAGCGCGCGTGCGCGGCATTCCGGCGCGGCTGGTCTCGTTCGAGGACGAGGCCCATCAGGTCTTCCGCCCGCAGAACTCGCTCGTCTGGAACCGCGAATTCTTCGGCTGGCTCGACAAGTACGTCAAGCAGGAGTAACCCCTCCGCGCAACCAGGCTTCAGAGGCCGCCCGGATCCGAATCCGGACGGCCTCTTTTTCGTCCGGACGACCTTTTTCCGGGCACAGGGAGCCGCCCGCCCGACCCGCCGCACGGCCTCGGGACTCCGCGCGCACGCCGCACCCGGACGCATCTTCAGGAGTACGCCGCAGGGGCCGTCACCGGAAGACCGACACCCTGATCCGGTCCCTCCGCCGCCCGCCTACACACGTGGAAGCAGAGCCGGTTCCGAAAGCAGGAAAACAGGCCGGACAACGACCAACAGAACAACATCGGCACCGTTTTCATGATGAAAAACACGGTGTTCGTTGAATTTATTTTCCCGAAAGGGCGGCGATACCTATTTTTGCACACATTCGGACAAGAGCGTACAACCTATTCCATACAGATATGAAATTCAGGACAACCCTGTTCGCACTGCTTCTGCTCGCCGCCTCGTGCTCCAAGACCGCGGAGCCCGGGGTGCACCCCGAAGCAGGCACTCTTCGCGTGACCGTCGGTTCCGGTCCCCGGCTCGACATCGCCGCCGACACGCGCACCGCACTCGGTGACGACGGCACAACGGTCCGCTGGTGTGACGGAGACGAAATCGCCCTGTGGGCGCTCGACGGCGCAGGCGCCGAGGCCTTCTCCGCCCTGCCCTTCTCCCTGTGGCACTACAACGCCTCGTTCGGCGACGCCCGCTTCCGCGGCGACATTCCGCAGCTCGAGGCCGGCGAGTACACCTACCTGGCCGTCTCGCCCCGCCCCGCGGCAGTCGAGGGGACGCACGCCGCGTATGAGATTCCGGCCGTGCAGAGCGGCGCATTCGACGGCGCCTGCGACGTCATGGTCGCCACACCCGTCACGGCGCAGGCCCTCGTCGAGGGGGACAACAGCGATGCCGTGCGCTTCGACTTCGCGCACAAGGTGCACGTGCTGAAGATCCGCTTTGCCGAGAACCGCCTCGCCGAGCCCGTCACGCGGCTCGAGATCGCCTTTCCGCAACCCGTCGCAGGCCGTCTGACGGTCGACGCCGCCGATGCGCAGGCCGCCCCGGAGCTGACCGACGGCAGCAACACGCTGACGCTGCGCTTTCCCGAACCGCTGGAGATTACGTCCGAAAGCCAACCGGTCGTCTACGCCGTGATCGCCCCGGTCGACATCCCCGCCGACGGGCGGATCACCCTGACGGCCTACGGCGCGGGCAGCCAGTCGAAACCCGCCACGCTCGAGGGCCGGCTCTTCGCCGAGGGCCACACGACCCCCCTCGCGCTGCACATTCCCGAGGCGGACAAGGTCTACACGACGCTGCGCCTGCACCTGGAGAACACGGGTGAGGAGACGCTCGGTGAGCGCATCGACTCGTTCACGCTCTCGACCGACATCGAAGGGGTGCTCTTCGACAACGGCACGCAGAGCCGCACCTTCGCCGTGACGGGCGCAGGCGACTACGACCTGCCCTTCGAGCACTTCCCCGAGGCGCTGCAGGGACAGACCCTGACGGTGGCCTACGAATCCGAGAACGCCCTTCTCTACCGCACCGTCACGCTGCCCGCCACCCTGAACGAGGGTCAGGTCAACGAGGTCGCCACGCCGCTGTCGGTTCCCTACCTGCTCGAGGAGAGCTTCGACAACGTGCCGGGCTTCGACTACAACGCCGGCAACAGCACGTCGGCAACCTCCAGCGGCAGCAGCACCGCCAAGCAGCTCTCCGAATACGGCATGGCCGAAGGGTGGAGCGGCGCCCGCTGCGGCGTCGAGGCCGGCAAGGCGATGCGCATCTGCTGCCGCAACGAATACGCCGGATCGTTCGGCATCTACGTCCACGGCACCTACCACGGCCGCGTCGACTCACCCGCTCTGACGGGCATCCGCGACGGCAAGAGCCCGAACATCCGCATCACGTTCAACTACGCCTTCAACCGCGCCTGCAACACCGGCGGCACGAACCAGCCCTACCTGGCCTTCGGCGTCACCGACGACGAGAACCGCAACACGGTCGGCACGTCGAGCCCCGGCAGCGAGTACTATACGTGGAACATCCCCGGCGCACTGCTCACCGATCTGACGGGCGAGCTCTCGGGATCGTTCGACAACATCCCGCTTGGCGGCGAGAGCGCTCCGCTGCGCATCGAGGGGGCAGTCAACACGCAGCGCCTGGTCTGGGAGGTCTACATGAAGGACAAGGAGACGGGCAGCGGCTTCACCCGCAACACGATGAGCAACAACTGGGTCTACATCGACAACATCCGCGTCTCCATCGACAAATAAACGAGCAGCCATGAAACGATATTTCGCATACATCATCGCCGCGGCGGCACTCGCCGCCGGATGCTCCGAGCAGGAGGAGGGCGCCGCAGGCAAGGGCTTCGGACGCCTCGAGATCAGGACGGCGGCCGACGCCGGGATCGTCACGCGGGCCGTCCCGACGCCCGACGCCGGAGCCTTCTCCCTGACGCTCACGGGCGACGGCTACGAGGGACGCTGGCCGAGCGTCGACGCCTTCGCGCAGTGCGACACGATCTTCCGCGAGGGAACCTACACGGCCCGCATCGCGTGGGGCGACCCCGCGGCCGAAGGGGCCGACAAGGTCTGCTACGCCGGCGAGCAGCAGTTCACGCTGCAGGCCCGCCGCACCAACACGGTATCCGTGACGGCCACGGTGGCCAACTCGCAGACGCGCGTCCGCACCACGGAGCAGTTCCGCAACTACTTCCACGACGCGCACTTCACCGTCCGCACCGGGGCCGGCAACACCTTCGAGTTTGCGGCCGAGGGCGGCGAGGCGGTCTTCGTGCAGGCCGGGACGGCGCTCCGCGTGAACGGCACGGCCCGCCGCCAGAGCCAGACCGGCACGGACGAGGGACCGGAGGTAAGCTTCTCGGCCACGCTCGACGGCGTGACGAAGGCCCGCACGTGCCACACCTTCACCTTCAACGCCTCGCAGGCGGGCAGCGCGACGGTCACGATTCTGCTCGACGAGGGCGAGCAGGTCATCGCGCCCGTCGAAATCGAACTCAACGACGACGCCATCTACAACGAACAATAAACAGACACGATATGAAACTCTTTACCAAGACTTTGGCAGCCATGGCCGTTGCGGCGATGCTCGCAACGGGCTGCATCAAGGAGGAGCCGAACTACCGGCAGAACGGCACCGGCGGCACCGACGGCACGCAGAGCGCCGTAGGCTACCTCTCGCTCGAGGGGCTCTCGATGCGCGTCATCTACGACGCCGAGACCGAAACCCGTCCCGACGACACGGCCAACGAGACGCAGCGTCCCTCGACGCGCGCCGACGAGACGCAGCCCTGTCTCTTATACACAT
>ENA-OYWW01000712-OYWW01000712.1-human-gut-metagenome-genome-assembly--contig:-NODE-712-length-14190-cov-7.365264_pt1 | contig 14190 bp, 12 predicted proteins | sample MGYA00244817_ERZ653410 | MGnify/ENA primary metagenome ERZ653410 (study PRJEB26926, sample SAMN06164973) | human gut metagenome | biome: ENVO:00009003; feature: ENVO:2100002; material: ENVO:00002003...
GAGATCTAGTACGGTCTCGTGGGCTCGGAGATGTGTATAAGAGACAGGTGATAGGTTAATCATTATTTGTGGAATAGGGATTTGTATAATTTATATATATAAAGAGGCGTTTGATGCATGAAATATAGTTTATATTATTTATATTCAAAATTTATAAAGAAATTATTAAAGGGCAAATGCATATTATGCAGCAAAATAAATTCAACATCTGTAATATATTCAGGAACGGATTTTTATTTTTCTGAGATAGGCCGGTATTCATATATAGGATATGATTCGCAAGTGCATTATTGTAAAATAGGCAATTTTTGTAGTATATCTAATAAATTTACAGTAGGAGGAGCAGAGCATCCTATAGAATGGGTCTCAACGTCTCCAGTTTTTGAAGCCGTAAGACATAGTGGTCCCCACAAACGTTTTGCAAAAATTCAAATACCTAAGGTTAAGCAAACAATTATAGGAAACGACGTGTGGATCGGTGTAAATGTAATTGTAAAACAGGGGGTTAAAATAGGAAATGGAGCGGTTGTTGGTAGTGGTGCTGTTGTTACAAGAGATGTACCTGCATATGCTATTGTCGCGGGTGTTCCTGCGACAATAATTCGTTATCGTTTTGATCAAGAGACAATCAATTTATTAGAGAAATCCAAGTGGTGGGATCTTGATGATGATATTATACAAAAAAATGCACAATACATAACCAATCCAAGATTATTTCTTGAAAAAATTAGTCTTAATTCATAATATAGTTATGTCCATTTTCAAAGACAAAGTCCTGTTGATTACGGGCGGTACGGGCAGTTTCGGAAACGCCGTGCTTCGTCGCTTTCTCGATAGCGACATCAAGGAGATTCGTATTTTCTCGCGTGATGAGAAGAAGCAGGACGACATGCGTCACATGCTTCAGAATCCCAAGGTGAAATACTATATCGGCAACGTGCGCGACAAGTCGTCGGTCGATGTTGCCATGCGTGGAGTCGATTATGTCTTTTCGGCTGCGGCGCTCAAGCAGGTGCCTTCGTGTGAGTTCTTCCCCATGGAGGCAACCCGCACGAATGTGCTTGGAACAGCCAATGTCCTCGAAAGCGCCATCGAGCATGGTGTGAAGAATGTCGTGGTGCTGTCGACCGACAAGGCCGCATATCCGATCAATGCCATGGGTATTTCAAAAGCGTTGATGGAGAAGGTCGCCATTGCCAAGGGACGTGAACTGGGCGAAGGGGCTGCCACAACGATTTGCTGCACGCGCTATGGCAATGTGATGGCATCGCGCGGTTCCGTGATTCCCCTGTGGGTGGAGCAGATGATGGAGGGCAAGCCCATCACGATTACCGATCCCAACATGACACGTTTCATGATGACGCTGGACGACGCTGTGGACCTCGTGATCTATGCGTTCCAGCATGGTCACAACGGAGACCTCTTCGTGCAGAAGGCTCCAGCTGCCACGCTGTCGACTTTGGCCGAGGCGCTGAAGCAGATCTATGCCAAGGTCGATCCGAAGTACGGCGAGACGGAGGTCAAGGTGATCGGTACGCGTCACGGAGAGAAGCTTTACGAGACGCTTGTGACACGAGAGGAGATGGCCAAGGCGATCGACATGGGCAATTATTACCGGATCCCGTGCGACTCGCGCGATTTGAACTACGACAAGTTCTTCACTGAAGGGAATGAGGATGTCTCGAAGATCGAGGATTACCATTCCCACAATACGGCCCGTCTGGATGTCGAAGGCATGAAGAAGCAGCTGCTGCGTCTGCGTTTCATCCAGGAGGATCTGGGCATGGTGGAGCGTGCGAAACCGCGCGACATTCGTTCGGAGTAGTATTTTAATGATCCGTTGTCCGGTATCTTCATCCGGACAACGGATCTGTCGTAGACTGCGGCAGGCTCGGTCGTGAGGCGAGAGCCTTCCGTTGTATCGTGTATTGAAAGAGATGAACATATTGGTAACGGGAGCCAAAGGCTTCGTGGGACGCAACTTGTGCGCCCAGTTGCGTAATATCCGTGACGGCAAGGCCAAAAACTATGCCATTGATCCGAATATTGCGATTTTTGAATATGATATAGATTCTACGCTTGAAGAATTGGACGAATATTGCCGCAAGGCCGATTTCGTCTTCAACCTCGCGGGTGTGAACCGCCCGCAGAACCCCGAGGAGTTCATGCAGGGCAACTTCGGCTTTGCGTCGACGCTGCTTGATACGCTCCGCAAGCATGCCAACACCTGTCCGGTGATGCTTTCTTCGTCGATTCAGGCGACGCTTGTAGGACGTTATGCCGAAGGGGACTATGGCAAGAGCAAGAAGGCCGGCGAGGAGCTCTTCTTTGACTATGCCCGGGAGACCGGTGCGAAGGTGCTCGTCTATCGCTTCCCCAATCTCTTCGGTAAGTGGTGTCGTCCGAATTATAATTCGGCCGTAGCGACCTTCTGCAACAACATCGCTAACGAACTGCCGATCAAGGTGAATGATCCTGCCGTCGAGCTGGAGCTGCTCTACATCGACGATTTGGTCGACGAAATGATCGCGGCCCTCAAGGGCGAGGAGCACCACTGCGAGTTCGACGGGGTGGAAACGCTGTTGACGCCCGACGGGCGTTATTGTGCGGTGCCGACAACTCACCGGGCAACACTCGGTGAAATCGTCGATCTGCTGCATACGTTCCACGATCAACCCTCGACACTTGTCATGCCGGAAATTCCGGAGAACAGCTTTGCCAAGAAACTCTATTCGACCTATTTGTCCTATCTCCCGAAGGAGAAGGTGGCTTTCCCGTTGAAGATGAACGTCGATGCCCGGGGCAGTTTTACGGAGCTGCTCCGCACGAAGAACTGCGGGCAGGTCTCGGTGAACATCTCCAAACCCGGCATCACGAAGGGGCAGCACTGGCACAATACCAAATGGGAGTTCTTCATGGTCGTGGCCGGTCACGGCCTGATCCAGCAGCGGCGCATCGATTCGGACGAAGTGCTGAATTTTGAGGTCTCGGGCGAGAAGATCGAGGCCGTGCACATGTTGCCGGGGTATACGCACAACATCATCAACCTCTCCGAAACGGAAAATCTCGTGACGGTAATGTGGGCTAACGAGGTGTTTGATCCGGCGCGCCCGGATACCTATTTTGAACAAGTGGAATAACGCAAGACAAATGGAACAGATCAAACTCGACTATTCGGATATCAAATTCGCCGACAACGGCAAACTCAAACTCCTCATCATCGTCGGAACACGGCCGGAGATCATTCGTCTGGCTGCCGTAATCAGCAAGTGCCGCATCTACTTCGACACGATCCTGGCTCATACGGGCCAGAACTACGATTACAACCTCAACGGGGTATTCTTCAAGGACTTGAAACTGAAGGACCCGGAGGTCTACATGGATGCCGTGGGCGATGACCTCGGTGCAACGGTAGGTAACATCATCAACTGCTCCTACAAATTGATGGTTCAAACGAAGCCCGATGCGCTGCTGATTCTCGGGGATACGAACTCGTGTCTTTCGGCCATAGCCGCCAAGCGCCTGCACATCCCGATCTTCCACATGGAAGCCGGCAACCGCTGCAAGGACGAATGTCTGCCCGAGGAGACAAACCGCCGTATCGTGGACATCATCTCGGATGTGAATCTGGCCTATTCGGAGCATGCACGCCGCTACCTGGCCGAATGCGGTCTGCCGAAGGAGCGTACTTATGTAACGGGATCGCCGATGGCGGAGGTTTTGCATGCCAACTTGGCCGAAATCGAGGCTTCGGACATTCACAAACGGCTGGGGCTGGAGAAGGGAAAATACATGTTGCTCTCGGCACACCGAGAGGAGAATATCGACACGGAAAAGAACTTCCTGTCGCTGTTCAATGCCATCAATGCACTGGCCGAGAAGTATGACATGCCGATTCTGTACAGTTGTCACCCGCGTTCGAGAAAACGCCTCGAACAGAGCGGTTTCCAGCTTGACAAACGGGTCATCCAGCATGAGCCGCTGGGCTTTCACGACTACAACTGCCTGCAGATGAATGCTGCAGCCGTGATTTCGGATTCCGGTACGCTGCCCGAGGAGAGCAGTTTCTTTACCTCGGTGGGAAAACCGTTCCCGGCCGTCTGCATCCGGACTTCGACCGAGCGACCCGAGGCATTGGACAAGGCCTGCTTCATTTTGGCGGGCATTGACACGAAGTCGCTGTTGCAGGCCGTGGATACGGCCATCAGCCTGCAGCGGGCTGCGGATTATGGAACTCCTGTCCCGAACTATACGGATGAAAATGTCTCGACGAAGGTCGTGAAGCTCATCCAGTCGTACACCGGTGTTGTCAACAAGATGGTTTGGAGAAAAGAAATGTAAAATAATGACTAATATTATTGTCAATTCGTCTATTGCGAAGAAAAGGATTGAATTCATAGATTTGGCAAAAGGGGTATGTATTTTATTTTGGTTGTGATATCACATTGCCATATTAATATTCCTTTTCTGCAATATATTCGAATGCCTTTGTACTATATTTTTTCCGGGTTGTTTTTCAAACAATATTCTGGGGGCGCTACGTAAAATAAATAAATTGATACCATTCTTTTATATATGTAGTTTTGGATTATATTTTTTGATACAGCATTTTGCTTCCGGTATCCAGATAAATAGTGTTGTAGAGAAGTTTTATTTTTTATAATCAAGATTGTGCATAAACAATCCGTTATGGTTTTTACTCTCTCTTTTTACAGTCAATTTAATTTATTACGCAATCTATTCTATTATCCAGAATAAATGGGGGCATTGTATATTTGTCATTATAATGCAGTCTGCACATATCATTTGAATATTAATCATATCGAACTGTTTATTTATTTAAATAAGTCTTTGTATTATATTTCATTCTTTTTTGTAGGATATTTTTTGAAGGGTACGAATTTTCTTATTGAGAATCCAGAGAAACAGAATAGGAATATGATATTAGGATTTGTGGTCTTGCTCTTTTTGTTATAACTATCTTTATGCCATTAAAAGAGCCTTTACATACAGTTCGATTCTATATTGCAACTGTTTTAGGGGTTATTGCTTTATTGCTATTATTGAAAAAATCAAAAGAATACCTTTTGTGTCTTATTGTGGCCGTTATTCGTTAATAATTCTATGTACTTCATATTGGATATATAGCCCGTTGGCATATATCTGCAAAAAATTATTTGAGGGATTTATTGATGATTGGTACAAAGCGATAGTATTTATCATGACAATGATTATAGAATATTTTGTCATTAAATTTTGTATTCGCTTTATGCCATATGTAACAGCACAAAAAGATTTGATACCAGTTAATAATGCTTAATTGAAGATTAATATATTTCAGGAATCTGGATTATATTGGAACACCTTTTTGTTTGCTGTTAGGATTATGAATGAGTCATAATAAGATTAGAGTATGGATGTGTCAAAGGATTAATATTTTAATTTTATCGCTTTAGATAGAAATTTGATGCATTCGTTCCTAAAATGATTCCTTGTCTGTTATATAATTATGAAAATTTTGATTGTCTCTCAATATTACTATCCGGAACAATTCCAGATTAATGATATTGCTACCGGGTTGGTAAAAAGTGGGTATAAGGTAACAGTACTCTGTGGCGTGCCAAATTATCCTAAAGGCAAGGTGTTTTCTGGATATGAGACTGCCGCACAAAGAGATCGGATTGATCAAGAGTACTTTGAGAAGACTGGAGTTCGTGTTGTACATGTGAATCAAGTACCGAGGGGGAATAATCTGTTTATGCTGATTGCGAACTATATATCTTTTGTGAAAGAGAGTAAGAAAAAGGTGAGAGAGTGGGCAGCCTCCCAAACATGTTTCGATATAGTTTTGGGTTATCAGTTGAGTCCAATCACATCGATGTCTGCGGCATTGGAGTATAAGAAGTTGACAGGAACCCCTATAGTTTATTATACGCTTGATATTTGGCCGGTGTCAGCCGAGGGAATGCTTAAGAGCAGAAAGAACCCACTAATGTGGCCTATAAATAGAATAAGTCGCAAATTGTACCAAGGAGCAGATCGGATATTGGTGACATCACGCCCGTTTATGGACTATTTACATAGGGTGAATGGTGTGCCTATAGAACGAATGGCATATTTGCCACAACATGCTGATACTGCTATGCTGGATATGGATATGACTGCTAATAACAATGGAGTGGCTGACTTTATGTTTGCCGGCAATATTGGTAAAGGTCAATGTGCAGATGTCATTATCAGGGCAGCTAAGATATTAGGGAACCGCAAAGATTACCGTATCCATATGGTAGGAGACGGTAGTATGTGTCAAAAATTGGAGCAGATGGTGCGTGCTGAAGGACTTGAAAAAAATATTATTTTCTATGGTAATCAGAAGCGCGAGGATATGCCTAAGTTTTACAAGATGGCGGATGTGTTGCTCATCACTCTTCGTGGCAACAATGAGGTGGGTGATACCATTCCAGGTAAGATGCAAATGTATATGACTGTGGGCAAAACAATCCTTGGAGCTATCAATGGGGGGGCAAAAGAAGTTATTGAGGAATCGCATTGCGGTCGCTGTGTGCCAGCTGGAGACTACGAAGGTTTGGCAATGCTGATGCTGTCTTATATTGAGCATCCACATGATTTTGCCCAATGCGGTACAAATGCTCGTGAATATTTTAAAAAGCATTTTACCTTTGAGCATTACATGAGTGGTCTCGAACTAGAGCTGCAAAGTGTCATAAAAAACTAAAATCATGATACAGTTCAAGAAACTGATGAATGGTCGAGCTTTGTATCAGGAGCCAGACAAAATATGGGTGGCAAAGGGCATGACATTCTTTGCCATTGACTATAACGGCAAGTCCGTAAGTAAAAAATTCAAGGTTGGAGGATTAAAAGAGCATCTGCTAAGTTGTCATCGACTGCTTTCGCAAATGCTACGTGTTGGCATCCATCATCTGTTGCCGCTGAAGAATGGTAATCTGCTTGTAGTGGTGAAAAGAAAGCTGTATGTGATATCCCAAGATGGTAAGGTGATCAATACTTGGAGTGATTTTAAGGGTAATAAGCCTATACACCAAGGTGTGTGTGTGACACCCGAAGGTGCAATTTTTTTCGGCGAGTATGTGCTTAACCCCAATCGCGATATGGAGGTGAAGCTGTGGCGTTCGACTGATAATGGCATGACTTTTCATGTGGTGAAGGCATTTGTTCCTGGAGAGATTCGTCATATACATTTTATCAAATGGGACACCTACGATAAGTGCTTATGGATGGGCACTGGCGATTATGGAGAAGACAACAAAGAGTGTTGTTTGTACCGTAGTGAGGACAATGGCGACTCGTGGAATCTGATTGGCCAAGGTAGTCAGGACTGGCGTGCTATTGGTGTCTGCTTTACTGAGCATGCATTGCTGTGGGGTACAGATGCTGGAAGTTGTCCTGATACAGCACATTTCATACGTATGGATCGTAAGACTCATGAGCTTGCAGTGATTGCTGATCTCGAGGGACCTTGTCATGGTTGTGCTTCGTATAAAGGTGGCAGAGCCTTTTTCTCGACTGGCGTGGAAGGTGGTGTGAACGAACGGGATCGTTATAGCCGTATGAAGCAATTAGTAAACGGTAAACCTGAAGACGTCTGGAAGTTGAAGAAAGATATTTGGCCACTGATTCTGCAATATGGTGTGATGCGTTTTCCTTTGGGCAGTGACCAGTGTGATAAGGTTGTATTCAGCACTTTGGCATTGAAAGGTTACGGTGAATGTATTATGATTGAGAAGTAATTTTCTAAGATATGGAAGAAAAAGAAATAAAAATCTCAATAACCTATAAGTTTCTCTGTTTGTTGGGATTCAAATATCCTGTAGAAGATTATGGTGATGTTAGTTTGTGGAAAGTAATCAAGCAGTTCTTTACGAACTGGTATCATCGATTGCTTATCAATTCGATGAATTGGGCTATATTAGAGCCTTTTAATCCTCGCAAGTTGCGTCCTGCTATTTTGCGCAAATTGGGTGCGAAGGTGGGAAAGGATGTGTTCATTGGAGATTATGTACGTGTCGATTTGAATCATTCGGATTTAATCGAGATAGAGGATGGGGTACATATTGCAGGCGATGTCCGTTTGCTTTGCCACAAAAAGGATCTGGCAAACTACAAAGCTGGAGAGGTATACGGTATGCAACCATATAAGTATGGGAAAATTCATCTATGTAAGAACTGTGCTATTGGAACTGGTTCCTTGGTAATGCCCGGAGTAACAGTTGGTGAGGGGGCTATTGTGGGTGCTGGTGCTATGGTTACGAAGGATATTCCTGCATGGAGCCTTGCATTGGGCAGTCCTGCGAAAGTAGTGAAGTATTTCCCTGGTGTGGAATTATTCGAGTAAGGTCATAAGGGTTGCTGTTAGAGGTAGAAAATATCCCAATATAAGGTGATACAAAAGAAGTCATAATTTTTCTATCTATGGATTGCAGTATGGGATGAGATATCCTTAGGGGGAGGAAATCTTCCGATGTGTGGCAGGAGGTCATGGTATCGTCTGTGCATATGTGGTCGTTGTTCTTTTACGGCTATTGAATGTTTGCCAATACAGTTAATATCTCTGATGTAGTGTTTTTGAACGGGTTGGGTTAGAAGATTAAGAGGATTTGTATAAAGAGCTAGGTGTTCGATAGTCTGATTAAGTTGTGAATGGAGGTCGGTCTAATGATTTGGGAGTTGAATGGCAAATGCCATTGACTATACTATCCGATTCTGGAATTGTCATATTCGTGTGGTTCAGACGGTTTGCTTTCTGATTTCGAAAAAGAAAATGGGGTCGTGTAAAGTGTTGTTATATAGATAAATATAATTCTACAAAACTTTTTCTTTCGTGTGGAAGGAACTTGCTGCATGTAGGGAATCATCTGTTCAGTTGTGTCATGGAAGCAAAGATATGAAGCGGCTGGAACCGCCCATCCGTTCGTTTTCTTCTTCCAATTACGCAGTCCTTTTTATGATGGAGTGATGTTGATAATGTTTTTTCGAGGGAGGTCTTACTTTGGCTAGGTAATGACGTAGATAGCTATCCGATATGTGTTGGCGGAAGGTAGATGAGAACTTTTTCGGGTATTATGTAGTACGCTTTTTGAAGCTTTGCTCAATCTTGATAACTGACCTCTTACTAAATGGAGACCTCTTTGTTTTAAAGACAAGGCAACGAATGGACTATGGTAGTCGATACGTTGTAGTGGTTCAGAGGAATTGAATCAATGATGAATGGCACGCTTTCAGTTTATTGCTATTCCCATGATCAGGTAATATGAGTCATTCCGTAAATATTTATTGGCCTATATGTTAGTCTTGACTTGTTGAGTTTTTATCTTTAGCCCTCTCAATGATATAATTTAAAAACTAGAATGGCATACAAATTTTTTAAACGTTTTTTTGACGTGACATGCGCTCTCCTCGGTATTATCGGCACCTCGCCAATATGGATTCTGTCGATAATCTTGACAGAGATTAGTGATCCCGGTCCATTGTTCTATTTTGCGAACCGTGTGGGAAAAAATAGCGAGACATTTAGAATGTGGAAGTTCCGCTCAATGCGTGTCGCTCGTGGAGCGAATGAAGTTTCGCTTCGTCCTGAACAAGACCGTATCTTTTGGTGGGGTAGGATTATGCGCCGTTTGAAAATTGACGAACTCCCCCAACTCTTGAATATCCTCAACGGTACGATGTCGATCGTTGGTCCTCGTCCAGCTGCTGTGGATCAGGTTGATATCACCCGTGGAGGGGAAAATGCTATTGCTGCAACTGTTCCTTGCGGTCTAACCTCTCAGTCGAGTCTTTGGGACTATATCTATGGAGATCAGTTTTCTAACGAAAATGAGTATAATGACAAGGTGCTGCCTATTCGCCTAAAGTTGGACGTGTATTATGTGAAGCATGCTTCTTTCTTCGGTGATATCCGGCTTATTTGGTGGACCGTGCTGGCAATCTTATATACAGCATGCGGTAAGTATCCTCAGTGGATGCATGATAAGTTAGTTGAATACTCGAAAACAGTATAAAAGTAAAAGACAATGAAATACTTACTTGTTGTAGCTCATCCTGACGATGAGACACTAGGTGCAGGAGCTTCGATGTGGAAGTGGTCACATGAGGGGAATACTGTGGATGTATGTATTATGTGCGTAGAAGCAAAAGCACGAGCTTTTCGTCCCTCAGACGAGGAGCTTGGTGACGATACGAATGCATCTAATAAGTTTCTGGGTGTGAATAAGATTTATGAAGGAACATTTCCCAATATTGAAATGAACACCGTACCTCACCTTAAATTAGTGCAGTTTATTGAAGCTGCCATTAAGGAAAGCGAGCCAGATATCATCATAACACATCATCCTGCAGATACGAACAATGACCATCTACAGACATCAATGGCCTGTCAAGAGGCAATTCGCCTATTTCAACGTAGACCAGAAGTGAAACGGGTGAAAGAGTTTTGGTATATGGAGGTTCCTTCGTGTACTGAATGGGCTATAAACAGTGCGATGCACGTATTTATTCCTAACTGTTACGTTGAGGTGGGACTAGAAGGGATTGAAGCTAAACTTAAGGCTTTAAGTATGTATAGGGGGGTAATGCGTGCGTATCCTCATCCGCGGAGTACGGAGTATATTAAAAGCCTGGCCGTATATAGAGGGAGTCAGTGGGGAGTAAATTATGCAGAAAGTTTTGAAGTAGTATTACGTAAATATTAAAATATATATATTCGATAAATTGTGGTTTCGGAGACTCGATCTTGAATATAGAAGCTAGTCCTTTTGGTCTATTGATGATTATTTGCGCTAAACTGAAATAATAGTTGATCCAATCTATCATGTTCCACCGTGCGTGCGTAATAAATCAAATATTAATTTCGTCGTATCGAACAGAGAGTGTAAATATAGAGTGAGAATTGTCAGAGTTCGTTTTTGTTTTTATGGATAATAACTTGTTGAGTTAAAATAGATGAAACCTCTCAATAATAGATATAATGGATACATGATAATGATTGTCCATCGATTGACGCCCATTGGCTATGTCTAAATCGCTGATAAAATCTGGTATAATGCTGTAGTGTTATTTTAATAGAGTAGTTTATGTTGCGATATGGAAATGGTAAGCCCATGAAATGGTCAATATACAGAATAAAGTAAAAACGATGAAGATAGCAGTTGCAGGAACCGGCTATGTGGGCCTGTCCATCGCCACGCTCCTGGCCCAGCATCATGAGGTCGTGGCTGTGGATGTCATTCCCGAGAAGGTCGATTTGATAAACCGCCGTCAGTCGCCCATTCAGGACGAGTACATCGAAAAGTATCTGGCGGAGAAACCGCTGCATCTGAAGGCCACGCTCGACGGGGCGGCCGCCTATCGCGATGCGGAGTTCGTGGTCATTGCCGCGCCGACGAACTATGATCCCGTCAAGAACTATTTCGATACGAGCCATGTGGAGGAGGTGATCGATCTGGTGCTGTCGGTCAATCCCGAAGCCGTGATGGTCATCAAGTCGACGATCCCCGTCGGGTATTGCCGTTCGCTCTACATAAAGTATTATCATCAGGGGCTCAAGCGGCTCAATCTGCTGTTCGCCCCGGAGTTCCTGCGCGAGAGCAAGGCACTGTACGATAACCTCTATCCGAGCCGCATCATTGTCGGCTATCCGAAGATCATCGACAACGAGCAGTTCCGCGAGGAGAACGAAGCCATCCGGGCCATAGCCGACATTCCGTTTCTGGAGCAGGCCGCGCACCGGTTTGCCGATCTGCTGAAGGAGGGCGCCATCAAGGAGGACATTCCCGTGCTCTTCATGGGCATGAAGGAGGCCGAGGCGGTCAAGCTGTTTGCGAATACCTACCTGGCTCTGCGCGTGAGCTACTTCAACGAGCTGGACACCTATGCCGAGGTCAAGGGTCTGGATGCAAAGGCGATCATTCAGGGTGTGGGACTCGATCCCCGTATCGGCACGCATTACAACAACCCGTCGTTCGGTTACGGAGGGTATTGCCTGCCGAAGGATACGAAGCAGCTGCTGGCCAACTATCAGGATGTGCCGCAGAACATGATGACGGCCATCGTCGAGAGCAACCGCACCCGCAAGGATTTCATCGCCGACCAGGTGCTCCGCAAGGCGGGCTATTATACGGCTTCCAGCCAGTGGGATGCGCGCAAGGAGCATCCTATCGTGATAGGGGTCTATCGGTTGACGATGAAGTCGAATTCGGACAATTTCCGGCAGAGCTCGATTCAGGGCGTCATGAAGCGCATCAAGGCCAAGGGGGCCACGGTGATCATCTACGAGCCGACGTTGGAGGACGGGACGACTTTCTTCGGCAGTACGGTGGTGAACGATTTGGCGAAGTTCAAGCAGGAGAGTGCGGCCATCATTGCCAACCGTTACGATTCGTGTTTGGACGATGTGACTGACAAGGTTTATACACGGGATATTTTCAGAAGAGATTGAGCCATGTTACCGCAGAATGTAAAATTGGAGGGCAAAACGGTGCTGCTGACCGGCGTGGCCGGTTTTATCGGGTCGAATCTTGCAAAGCGTCTTTTTGCCGATGTCCGGGATATTCGCATCGTGGGTATCGACAACATGAACGACTACTACGACGTGCGGCTCAAGGAGGAGCGGCTGAAAACATTGGAAGGCCATCCGGGCTTTCTCTTCGTGAAGGGAGATATCTCCGACCGGGCACAGATTGACCGTTTGTTCGCAGAGTACCATCCGGAGGTGGTCGTAAACCTCGCTGCACAGGCCGGTGTGCGGTACAGCATCACCAATCCCGATGCCTATGTCGCGTCGAATCTGATCGGGTTCTACAATATATTGGAGGCCTGCCGCCACTCCTATGATAATGGAGCGTCGGGTGTTGAGCACTTGGTTTACGCCAGCTCGTCGAGTGTTTACGGATCGAACAAGAAGGTGCCCTATTCGACCGACGACAAGGTGGACAACCCGGTCTCTTTGTATGCTGCGACGAAGAAGTCCAACGAGTTGCTGGCACATGCCTACGCGAAACTCTACAACATTCCGTCAACGGGATTGCGCTTTTTTACGGTCTACGGCCCGGCAGGTCGACCGGACATGGCTTATTTCGGGTTTACAGACAAACTGGTTCGGGGCGAGAAGATCAAGATATTCAATTATGGCAACTGCAAGAGGGACTTTACCTATATTGATGATATCGTAGAGGGTGTCGTGCGTGTCATGCGCCATGCCCCCGAACGGCAGACGGGTGAGGATGGCCTTCCGTTGCCGCCCTACATGGTCTACAATATCGGTAACAGCCATCCGGAGAATCTGCTGGACTTTGTGGATATCCTGCAGCAGGAGCTTGTGCGTGCCGGTGTATTGCCTGTGGACTACGATTTCGAGGCTCACAAGGAGTTGGTCCCGATGCAGCCGGGCGACGTGCCCGTCACCTATGCCGATACCGCCCCGCTTGAACGGGATTTCGGTTTCAAGCCAAGCACCTCATTAATAGACGGCCTGCGTGCGTTTGCGGAGTGGTATGCAAAAAAGAGTATTTGATGGTTTTGTAACTACCTTATCATGTTAATAGACGATAAACTTTTGGATGAAGTGGCTGTGAAGGCGAAGGCGTCGGAGCGGCTGCGGATGAACTACAATCTGCACGAGACATTGGATGCCAAGGCGCAGCGGTTGTTGAATGCCCTGGAGCCGGGTACGGTATTGCCGATTCATCGGCATCCGCATACGGCGGAGACCTATATGCTGCTGCGGGGGCGCATCGATGTGATGTTCTACGATGATACCCGTCGGGAGATTCAGCGCTTCGGGCTCGATCCCCGGCGAGGCAACTACGGAGTTCAGATACCGAAGGGGCAGTGGCATACGTTGGAGGTGCACGAAAGTTCCGTGATCTTCGAGGTGAAGGACGGTCCCTATACGCCGCTGACGCCGGAGGACATGCTGTGATGGTATCGTCGAGATAGCATAGATAGCATCAAAAGGGTAGGCCGACGATTTGATTCGTCGGCTTTTTTTGTTGCTGAATTGTCCCTCCGATTCTCAAGTAAAAAGTTCTTCGGCGATTAAATTTGGAAGACTGATAGATACTGATAGATAATATGTTCTTTATTAGGGTATTCAAGGTAGTGTTTCAAAAAGTGTGTCTGGGAAGGAGCCTTCAGATTCTTCAGATATGC
>ENA-OYWW01000735-OYWW01000735.1-human-gut-metagenome-genome-assembly--contig:-NODE-735-length-13830-cov-5.432958_pt1 | contig 13830 bp, 11 predicted proteins | sample MGYA00244817_ERZ653410 | MGnify/ENA primary metagenome ERZ653410 (study PRJEB26926, sample SAMN06164973) | human gut metagenome | biome: ENVO:00009003; feature: ENVO:2100002; material: ENVO:00002003...
CGAGATCTAGTACGGTCTCGTGGGCTCGGAGATGTGTATAAGAGACAGATTATCGCCGGTTCCGGAACGCAGTGTCAGCGAAAACCTCTGGCTGGGCCGCGCACCGCGCAAGGGCCTGATCATTGATCACAAGAAAATGCGTCAGGACAGCATCGACCTGTTCCAGCGCCTGCTGCATCATTTCGCGGAAGGACTTCGCCGGAATCCCCTTCACAGCGCGGTACACCGGCAGGATGCACGGTTCCGTCACCCGCTGCGCATTTTGGAGCACGGGTTTCCCCCGGCTCTGCCCCATACGCCCGAAGAGCATGATGGTCTGCCCGACCGGTAGATTCTGCATCATCCACGGCTGATTATACCACACCAGCGGCAGTTTTCCGCTGTCATCCCAGAGGTACGCCGTCACGCGCGTCAAGCCGTTGAAGCGGCTGAGTTTCGGTGCGTCCTGTACAACACCCATCACCAGCACCTCGCCGCCGTTTGCGTCCGCGCAGGGAATCGGGTGTGTTCTGTCCTCGTAGCGCTGCGGAAGAAAATACAACAAATCGCGCAATGAGCAGACGCCCACTGCGCGAAGGGATTCCAGCCGGGTTGGGCCAATGCCCTTGATGGCGGAAAGCTCCATTTGCTTTTTACTCCACAGAAATCAGATAGTAATACAGCGGCTGACCGCCCAGCAGGCAGTCCACATCACAGTTCGGATACTGCTCGGCGATTTCCGTCGCCACCTGCTCCGCGTCTTCCTTCGTCGTATCCGCGCCGTAGTAGACGGTAATCAGCTCCGCGTCGTCGGTCACAACGGCCTTCATCATGTCCAGCACAACGTCATGCACGGAATTGCCGCAATACTCAATCTTGCCGTTGTGCATCCCGATGATGTCACCCTTGTGAATCTGCACGCCGTTGTACTCGCTGTCGCGCACCGCATACGTTACCGTACCGGTCTTGACGTGCTCCGCCGCTTCCGCCATGCGCTTGGCGTTCTCCTCGCCGGACACGTCGTCTTGGAACGCGACCGCCGCGGCAATGCCCATCGCCACGTTCTTCGTGGGGATGACGTGCACTTCCTTCTCCGCCAGTTCCGCCGCCTGATTCGCCGCGAAAATGACGTTGCCGTTGTTCGGGAACACAAACACACACTTGGCGTTGACCTGATTGATGGCGTTCAGAATGTCATCCACCGACGGGTTCATCGTCTGACCGCCCTCGACCACCACATCCACCGTCAAATCACGGAAGATGCTGGAGAAACCGTCGCCCAGCGACACTGCCACCATGCCAAATTCCTTCGCGGGTTCGGCAGGGGCTTCCACGGCGGCAGGAGCCTTTTCCGCTTCCAGCGCACGCTTGCGCGCCAGCATGTTGTCCACCTTCACATTCACCAGTTCGCCCAGCTCAATGCCATACTGGATAGCATTGCCGGGGTCGTTGGTGTGCACATGCACCTTCGTCTCGGTCAGGTCGCCCGTCACCTTGACGCAGTTGCCAATGCGGTTCAGGCGGCGGCGGAAGGAATCCACGTCGCCCTCGGTGCAGTCCTCGCGGAAGTTCACGATGTCGTACTCCGTGCAGTAGGCATAAGGCAGATCGCCGGACAGGTCGTGAATATCCTCCTCCTCCTGACTATCGCCCGCCAGCAGCGCCGCCGGGTCAGCGATTTCCTCGCCGCGCATGACCGCCGCATAGCCGGTGTAAATCAGCATGAGGCCGCGTCCGCCGGAGTCGACCACGCCCGCCGCTTTCAGGGGCGGCAGCATGTCAGGCGTGCGCTTCAAAATCGCCTCGCCGCTGGTCAGAATGACGTTCATCAGCCCATCGTAGTCATCGGGATTGCTCTCGGTGTACTTGATGGCGTCCTCCGCAATGACGCGCGCGACGGTCAGAATCGTGCCCTCCTTGGGCTTCATGACCGCCTTGTACGCCTTGTCAGAGCCCGCCTTCAATGCCTGCGCGAACTGCACGGGGGTAATCTTCTCCACGCCCTTCAAGGACGTCGCGAAGCCGCGCAGCAGCTGGGACGTGATAACGCCGGAGTTGCCGCGCGCGCCTTTGAGCGCACCCTTCGAGATGGCAGCCGCCGCCTCGTCCGCGCGCAGGTACTCCTGCGCATTGACCTCACGGGTCGCGCTCTGCATGGTCAGGGACATATTCGTCCCCGTATCGCCGTCCGGGACAGGGAAAACGTTCAGCGCGTCCACCGCTTCCCGGTTCTTTTCGAGCAGTGCCGCACCCGCGACGACCATGTCGCGCAGCAGCAGCCCGTCAATGGTTTTATGCTGTATCAAAGGTAAATTCCTCCTACCTGCTTTCGGCGCCAGCTCCTTGGAACTGCTGCCGTGTGGCTTTCCTGCATTACACGCGGATACCTTCCACGGAGATGTTGACCTTGCGAACCTTTACGCCCGTCATGCTTTCCAGCTTGTAGCGCACGGTATCGACAATGGTCTTGCACACCTCGGCAATGGAGATGCCGTATTCCACGATGATGAACAGATCGACGTCCAGCATATCGCCAACACTGCGAATCTGCACGCCCTTGGAGAGGTTTTCCCTTCCCAGCCATTCGACGATGCCATCCTTGGCACGCTTGGAGGACATGGCAACGATGCCGTAGCATTCCAGCGCCGCGTATCCCACGACCTTGAGCAGGACATCCTCCGTAATATAGATTGTTCCGATGTCGTTCTTGATTTTGCAATCCATAGTAGTCGACCTCCTTCATCCAGGGGCTTCCCAGCTTTTGTCCTCGCGGACACGATAAATGCACCCATAGCTGGGTCAGAGTATAGTATACAGGATTTTAGCGGAAATGGCAAGACTTTTTCGGCCCGTTTCACAAAAATGCCGCCAGAAATTCCAGAAAAAGCGCCGACATGTGTCGATTTCGTGAACATCTCTTGCAGATTGTGTGATTTTCCCGCCTTTGCGATACCGCCTGACCAAAAATTTTCCCCTTGACAAGCGGAAAAAACCGTGCTATCATGCACCCATCAGGGCAATGAGGAGACGGGGCATCCGCTTCTGCGGCGCAGGCAGAGAGCTTCCGGGCGGTGTGAGGAAGCAGGCGGCGCATAGGGTGACGTACAGCTCCGAGCCATCCGCTGAAACCGCGTCTGCGCGGCGTGTAGGCGGCATCCGGTGCGCCGGTTACAGCGTGCGAGGAATGACTGTTCCTCCTTGAGGGCTGTTCGCAGCCAGACGGAAGTGGTACCGTGGCATTTTGTCACCTTCCCCGGATTTTGTCCGGAGAAGGTGTTTTTTATTCTTATTCTCTGAAAGTAAGGAGTGATTGGAATATGGCGCTTGATTCCCTGCGTTTCGCGCACCGCTTCGACCAGATCAGCGGCAGCGCCATTCGCGAAATCTTCAAGATGATTGCCAAGCCCGGCATGATTTCCTTCGCGGGCGGCAATCCGGCGGCATCAGCGCTGCCCGATGCGGAATGCGCGGAAATCGCCCGCGACGTGCTGCAAAATGATGGCAAGCGCATTCTGCAATATGGCGCGACAGAGGGGTATCCGCCGCTGCTGGAAAGCCTGCACGCCTATGTGGAACAGCAGCTTGGGTGCGCCGTGCCTGCGGTGCTGCCCGTCACCGGCTCAACACAGGCAATGGATTTGCTCTGCAAAGCGCTGATTGACCCCGGCGACGTGATTCTGGTGGAGAACCCGTCATTTCTGGGCAACATGCAGTGTATGCGGCTGTATCAGGCGACGCTGGTGCCGGTAGAGAGCGACGAGAACGGAATCATCCCGGAAAAGCTGGAAGAAGCGATGCGCCAGTATCATCCAAAGCTGCTTTACACCATCCCGACGTTCCAGAATCCGACGGGCATCACGCTGGCCGCCGACCGCCGCAATCCCATTGCGGAACTCGCCGCGAAGTACCACGTCGTCGTGGCGGAAGACGACCCGTACCGCGACCTGCGATATGCCGGAGAAGCGTGCCCCTCTATCAAATCCTTCGACAAGGATGGCTGGGTCGTTTTCCTCGGCTCATTCAGCAAGATTATCAGCCCCGGTCTGCGTGTCGGATTCATGGCGGGCGATGCGGGTATCCTGCGCAAATGCACCGTCGGCAAGCAGTCCACCGACGTCCACACGGCAAACCTTACACAGGCGATCGTGGATCAGTACCTGCGGCGCGGTCTGTTGCCCGACCACATCACAAGCATCTGCCGCAGCTACAAGGCGCAGCTGGATGCTATGCTGAGTGAACTTTCGACCTTTCCCAAAGGCACGACGTACACGCGCCCGGACGGCGGCCTGTTCATCTTCGTGACGCTGCCGGAGGGCATCGACGCAAAGGAGCTGCTGGAGCAAGCGGTAGAGCGCCACGTCGCCTACGTCCCCGGCACGCACTTCTTCTGCGACGGCGGACACGAGAACACGCTGCGCCTGAACTTCTCCAACTCCAGCATCGCGCAAATTCACGAGGGCATGAGCACCTTGCGGGAGATTTTCGCGCAGGCGCTGGTGAAATGACACTGTTTCCCCTACTACTTAATATATAGGAGGTTCCCCATGCACATTCTTGACGTTTTGAAAGAACGCGGCTTCATCGCCCAGACCACCTTTGAGGACGAACTGTACAAGCAGCTCGAAGAACCGACCACCTTCTACGTCGGCTTCGATCCGACCGCTGATTCCCTCCACATCGGGCATTACATCCCGATTATGGCGATGGCGCACATGCAGCGCGCGGGGCATCGCCCGATTGCGCTGATGGGCGGCGGCACGGCGATGATCGGCGACCCGTCCGGCAAGACCGACATGCGCAAGATGATGACCGTCGAGACGATTGACCACAACGTCGAGTGCATCAAGCAGCAGATGAGCCGTTTCCTTGATTTCTCCGACGACAAGGCGATTATCGTCAACAACGCGGACTGGCTGCGCAACCTGAACTTCATCGAATTCATGCGCGACATCGGCGCGATGTTCTCCGTCAACAAGATGCTGACCGCTGACTGCTACAAGACGCGCATGGCGACCGACAACGGTTTGTCCTTCCTCGAATTCACCTACATGCTCATGCAGTCCTACGACTTCCTGGAGCTGTTCCACCGCTACGGCTGCCGGCTGGAAATGGGCGGCAATGACCAGTGGAGCAACATGCTTGGCGGCGCAGACCTGGTTCGCCGCAAGGACAGTGAAAAGGCGTTCGCCTGCACGTTCCAGCTGCTGCTGACCCACGACGGCAAGAAGATGGGCAAGACCGAGAAGGGCGCGCTGTGGCTTGACCCGAACAAGACCTCCCCGTTCGACTTCTACCAGTACTGGCGCAACGTTGATGACGCGGACGTGGAAAAGTGCCTTGGCTTGCTGACCTTCCTGCCGATGGACGAAGTGCGCCGTCTGGGCGCGCTGCAAGGCAGCGAAATCAACGAGGCGAAGAAGGTGCTGGCATTCGAGGTGACGAAGCTGGTGCACGGCGAAGAAGAGGCGCAGAAGGCCGCCGATGCCGCTGCCGCACTGTTCGCGGGCGGCGCGTCTGCCGCGAATGTCCCCTCCTTCACGCTGACGAAGGACGAATTCGCCGCTGACAGCCGCGTGACAACCATGCTGGTCAAGTCCGGGCTGTGCAAGAGCCAGAGCGACGCGCGCAATCAGGTGAAGGCGGGCGCGGTACTGGTGGCGGACAAGAAGGTGGATGACCTGAACGCCACACTGGCGGAGAGCGACGTCCCTGCGGACGGTCTGCTGATTCAGAAGGGCAAGAAGAACTTCCGCCGCCTGTTCCTCGCATGAGTGCCATGAACCCCTATCGGACGCTCCGGCAGTTCGCCAGCGACGAGTTCATCATCAACAAAAGCCGCTTCATCGGCTATGCCGCGCCGTGCGAAACGGAGGCGGAGGCGCTTGCCTTCCTGCAATCCATCCGCACAAAGCACAAGGACGCCACGCACAACTGCTATGCCTACATCATCGGGCAGAACGCGGGCATCATGCGCTATTCCGACGACGGCGAGCCGGGCGGCACGGCAGGGCTGCCGATGATGGAAGTATTGAAGCATCAGGGCGTAGTCAACTGCTGCTGCGTGGTGACGCGCTATTTCGGCGGCGTGCTGCTGGGCGCGGGCGGGCTGGTGCGCTCGTACACGCAGGGGGCAGTCGTCGCGCTCAAGGCGGCGCAAGTCGTCGAGATGCTCCCCTCCTGCCAATACCTGTGCGAAGTCGCCTATCCGCTGTGGGACAAGGTGCAGTACGCGCTGAAAAGCCTGCCCGTGCAATTGCTGAGCAGCGAGTTCACGACCGCCGTCGGCTTCACGCTGCTGATTCGCCAGACGGACGCGCAATCTGTCCTGGACACGCTGACCCGCGTCACCGACGGGCGCATTGAGACGCTGCTGGAGGAAGAATCCTACCGTGCGTGGGACAGCGAAAGCAAATAACCGATTTTACCCGGAAATCGTTCTGATTCAGAACAGTTTTCGGGTTTTTGCTTGACCTTTATCAGCTTTCCTGCTATGATGCTTTCATACAATACCGGGACAAGGAGAAAGGCATATGACAAGGAAACATCCAGCACAGGAGCTTGAGGAAGATGTGCTGGTTCGCACAAGCAACATGGGGCAAGGGCGCTCGGATTATGAAGCGTTTCACACGCTGTCGCCCGCCATCCACCTGCGCGAAATCCATACGCATGATTTCTTTGAGCTGTATATTCACCTAAACGGCTTTCCCCGCCTGTATGTGGACAACAAAATCGTCACGCTCCAGCGCGGCAGCCTGATGATTTTCCCGCCATTCGTCATGCACGGCATAATCTCGCAGGACGCCATCCGCAACTACGAACGGGTGGTGCTGTTCATCTCCTCCGGGATGCTGCACCAGCTGGGGCAGGGGCTTCTGCCGCTGGAGCAGCGCCTTTTGGACTGCACGCGCCGCACCGGGTATCATTATCAGCTGGATGAAGAAACGCTTTCGCTGTGTACAACGTGCATTGACCGTGTGGCGCAGAACACAGGCGACGAGCGTCCCGAATCGCGCTTGGCGGATTATGCCGCGATGACCGAGTTTCTGCTGCAAATCCTCCGCGTGACGCAGGAAGCGCCAATGCTGCAGAGTGCCCAGCCCTCGCCAGACACCATCCAGCGCGTGATGGCGTACATCAACGAGCATTACGCCCAGCCGCTGACGCTGGAGGAAATTGCGGACGCGTTCTTCATCAGCAAATCGTACCTGTCACACGAGTTTGTCCGTTACACGAACACGTCGGTATACGAGTACATCCAGTTCCGGCGCATCTGCGGCGCGAAGCTGCTGATTGCCTCCGGCGTATCGCTGACGGATGCTGCATTCCAGAGCGGGTTCAATTCGTACTCCTCCTTTCTGCGCACTTTTCGCAAAACAGTAGGCATTTCGCCGACGGATTTCCAGCGAAATCTTGGCAAATAGCTTTTGCATTGTCGAATACGGATAATTTTTTCCCAGATATATCTGCACGATTTGCATAGTAGTGTGGACAATTTGCATAGACGCGCCGCCCTTTCTCCGCTATAATGAGGGTAACTTCCGGATGAGGCAATGCAGCCGTCGCCTCCCGGACAATGTGCAAAGGTTCGGCTGAAAGAGAAAAGGAGGATCTCTATGAAACGGTTTTTCCTGCTGCTGCTCGCTGCTATCATCGGGCTGCTGCCGCTGATGAGCGCCTGCGCTGAAGCGCCGCTGGACGGGTATCCCGGCATTGATGAGCTGCCCGCCATCGACACAATCAACAATCCGTTTGAGTTTTTCGACGTGAAGAATGACCCGAACGGCGACGGCATTGTGACCGACATCACCGAATGGGAAGCGCGCCGCACCGAAATCCGCGATTTGATCCAGCACTACTGGCTGGGCTACCGCTGGGAAACCGCGGCGGAGGACGTGTCTGGCAAATACGAGATTGTCTACGAGGACAACACCGCGTCCTACGGCGGCTTCTATGGAATTTGGGGCACTAGCGTCTTCAACCTCGGCGACGAGTTCCGCAAGTTGTCCGCTGCGCTGCTGGAAGGTAAAGTGACGGTGGGCGACAAGACGTTCGGCCCTGCATCCACCAAGGCGGAAGCCAAGCAGCTTGCCATCGAGGCGTGGAACGCGGGCTACTCCGTCCACTACATTGGCGAACCGCCGTGGAGCACGGAAGGCGACGCGGTGTTCGTGAACACCACCGGCGCGATTACCGAGGAAACCATCCCTGCCCGTGTGCGCCCCGTGTATCAGGCGGTCATTACCATCACGAATCCGGAAACGGGCGCAAAGGCGAGCTTCATCGCGAAGCTGAATGTGCCCACGGATGCGCAGATTCTGGCGGCTTGGGGCGAAGAGAAGGATCAAGTGCCGTTCGTGATTGATATCGGCGGTACCTCCGCATTCTCTGCTGCGAACTTGAACGGACAGGGCTACGGTCTGGTGACGTTCAAAGCCACTGACATTTACCCCGATGACTCCAATGCGGATGACGGCATTGACCGTGCTGGCGTGTACACCGCGCTCTACCCCTACGACGCGAACGACTACAAGCACGCATCCGGCGCGCTGATGGCGTGGAGCTGGGCGGCCAGTCAGATTGTGACCGCCTTGGAAAACACGGCAGAGGGCACGAGCCTGACGCTGGGCGAGCTGGTTCGCCTTGACCCGGCGAAGACCGTCATCACGGGTCATTCCCGCTACGGCAAGGCCGCCATGTTCACCTCGGCGTTTGACGACCGCATCAGCATCTGCGTGCCGAGCGAATGCGGCGGTTCGGGCATCCAGAGCTACCGCTACAAGGTGGAAGGCAAGATTTTCAACTTCAACACCTCCGCCTACGCCAAGGCTGACCGTGTCTACGGCAAGACCGAAGTGCCGACCGTGTCCTACGGCAAGGGCAACAGCTGGTTCCCGGAGACGGCTGCTATGTTCGTCGCCCGTGATAACCAGATTCCGTTTGACCCGGTGGAAATCATCGCGCTGGTTGCACCGCGCCCCTTCTTCACCGTGTCAGGCATTGACACCCACTGGCTGGGCAATGAGGGCGCTGTCGCCAGCATGGTTGCAGCAGAAGAGGTTTACGATTTCGTCGGCACGACGGAAATCGAGAAAAACAACATTGCTGTTCGTGCCCGCCAGAGTGACCACGTCTTCTACCCGCGTGACTTCTGCTTTGCGCTGGCGATTATGGATCGCGAATTCAAGCAGACGGACGACAAGCTGCTGCATGTGAAGGATCTGTTCCCGGAAGGCACTGGCATTTCCGGCATGTCCTACCCGGCGGCGGATTACGCAACCATCAGCGAACTGAACGACTACCCGTTTGACATCAATTCTTCCTACATCCCGTGGTCTGCCGAAAGCAAGTACACGCTGTGGACGGCGCAGGAAACCTTCCTGACGAATCACAATGTTACCATTACCGCGCATTCCGACGCGCCCGACGTGGTGCTGGTGCTGCCGGACGGCAGGGAAGTCGCCGCCGCTTCGCACGAAAACGACGTCTTCACCTTCCAACTGACTACCGAACAGTCCGTCTATGGGCGCTACGAACTGCGCACCGTCGGCACGGACAAGGCGGCGCACAGCGTCTACTTCTCCGCCGTTTCGCTGGCGGATGCGCTCCGTCACGGCACGACGAAGGGCGACGAGGGCGAAGAGAACCGCGTGCTGGGCTTCGCGTCCCGTCTGGCGAACACGAAGGAGAATCCCCCGCTGGTCTACATCGGCAGCGAAACCGAACCCGCTTCCATGATTTTCACACCCGAACGTGTGGTGCCGGAAGACACGAGCCTGCTGGAATACGGCATTTTGTTCCACGACGCGCTGTTTATCCGCATTGCAAACGCTGGCTGGGATGCCTCGCAGACCTTCAAGGTGAAGAACCTGAAGTTTGTCTCCATGCCGGAATACACCTTCGAGTTCTCGATGGCGGACATTGCCGCTTCCGCTGAAAACAACGGCAAGCAGGATGCTGCGCTGTTCACCAAGCCGATTTCTTGGAACGCTGAGCGCTACAACAACGGTTTCTCGCAGGTGTGGCCCGCGATTCCGGATACGCTGGAAGAGCGGCAGGCGCTTGAACGCGGCGAAACCGTCACCCGCCCCGAAGCGCCCGAAAAGACCGTGACCGCCTTTGACGCGACCGTCTCCGGCGAAGCGGCACTGTCGGACACCGCGCTGACCATCACGCTGACCTTCTCCGAAGCGCTGCGCACTGGTGAATACGCTGTCGGCATGGACATTGCCGAAGCGTGGGAAACCGCGTGGAATGCGGACGGCACGCAGATGACCCTGACCGTCCCCGCGGGCGCGCTGAATGGACAGCACACCGTGAACCTCATCATCTTCCGCCTGATGGATACCGATGGCAACCTCATCGGCGGTCCGGTGGAACTGCATTTGGACTTCTAATCCTTGAATCCCCTGCCCGTGGCGACGTAAAATCGTCACGGGCTTTTTTTGTTCCCGGCAAACTTCATTTTCGCTTCCTCGTAACTTCACATTGGATTCATCCAATTGTGTCATAATTGCTTCCGGAACATTCATGAGCTGGAAGGAGTCAGAGGAACTATGAAGAAGACTGGAAAAATCATTGCCATCATCGTCGTGCTTGCGCTCGTCGTGAGCGGCGTTTTCCTTTTTGCGGGCGGACAGAAAAATGCGGCTTACAGCGAGGAAATCGCCCGCACGCAGGACATCAGCACCTACTACACCTTTTCCGGCAACCTGTCGACAAAGGACAGCCAAATCGTCACCTCCACCGCAAAAACAACCGTCAAAGAGTGCCTGTTCTCCGAGGGCGACGCGGTAAAGAAGAACGACATTATCCTCAAATTCTCAAGCGGCGGTACTGCCCGCGCGCCGCTGGACGGAACGCTCTCGAACCTCTACGTCGAGGAAGGCGACGAGGTGACCATGGGGCAGCAGCTGCTGCGTGTCGCAGATTACAGCAATCCGCAGATTGTGTTCAACGTGGATGAATACGACCGTCCGGCGCTCTCCGTCGGGCAGGCGGCGGATGTGACCGTGCTGTCCACTGGCAAGATGCTCACCGGCACCATCACCCGCATTGCGCAGGAAGCAACCGTATCCGGCGACTTGGCGTACTACGAGGTGACGATGACCGTGCCGCAGGACGGAACGCTCGCGATGGGCTTGAGCTGCGAAATCCGCGTGCTGTACCAGAGCGTGAAAAACGTTACGACCGTGTCGATTGACGCGATTCAGTACGATTCGGACGGCAAGCCGTTCGTCTACTGCTACGACCGCAAGGACGATATTGTACAGCAGCGCGTGACACTGGGCATCAACAACGGCTCAATTGTCGAAATCGTCGACGGCATCCGCACGGGCGAAGCGGTGCTGATTCCCGTGAAGAACACAATGGAAATGCCCATGATGCATTATTGACGGAAAGGGGCATTCACCATGGCGGAAAATATTCTGACGATGGAGAACATCGTCAAAACATACAAAATGGGCGATGAACAGCAGACGGTTTTGAATGGCATTGACCTGCAGGTGGACAAGGGCGAATTTGTCGCCATTCTTGGCCCCAGCGGGTCGGGCAAATCAACGCTGATGAACATCATCGGCTGTCTGGACACGGCAACATCCGGCACATACCACTTGCATGGGCGGGACGTATCCGCGCTGAGCGAATCGGAGCTGGCGCGCGTACGGTCGAAGGAAATCGGTTTCATCTTCCAGTCGTTCCAGCTGCTTCAGCGTCAGGACGCGCTGCAAAACGTGGAGCTTCCGCTGATTTACGCGGGCATGAGCGGCCACGAGCGCGCTGCGCGGGCGCAGCAAATGCTGGAGCGCGTCGGTTTGAAGGACAAGATGCACCACTTCCCGAACCAGCTTTCCGGCGGACAGCAGCAGCGCGTCGCGATTGCCCGCGCGCTGGCGAACAACCCGACCATCCTGCTGGCAGACGAGCCGACGGGTGCGCTCGACCGGGCGACGGGGCGGCAGGTGATGAGCCTCTTCCATGACCTGAACGACGAGGGGCGCACGATTATCATGATTACGCACGACATTGAAATTGCCCGCCACGCGCGGCGCATTGTGCGCATCCTTGATGGCGAAATCAGTGAAGGAGTGGTGGAAGATGCTTAAAGAGAGCATTCGCATGTCGTGGCAGAACATCCGCGGCAACAAAATGCGCACCTTCCTGACGATGCTGGGCATCATCATTGGCGTGACAGCGATTATCGCGCTGATTACGACGGTCGGCAGCGCAACGGGCGAAATCACGAGTCAATTCTCTGCCTTGGGCGCAGGCAAAGTGAGCGTAAGCATCAGCGGCACAGCCATCAAGCATGGGCTGAACGAAAGCGACCTCGCGCACATTGCTGCGCTGGACAATGTGGCGGGTGTTGACCCGAATGTCTCCCTGCGCACCTATGCCGCGCAGGACGGTCAGCTGGTGGAGGATGTGACGCTGGAGGGGCGCAGCAGCGACTATTTTTCCGCGCAGGATGATCTGATTGGGCGCGGTCGAGCGCTGAAGGCGATTGACATGGATCGTTCGAGCCATGTTTGCATCATCGACCAGACCTTGGCGTCCGCTGCCTTCCCGAACGAAGACCCGCTGGGGCAGGCGCTGATTCTGCACGGGCAGCAGTTCACCGTCGTCGGCGTGCTGAGCGAGGACAGCGGAAACGACCTGATGGCTGCCATGTCTGCCAGCAGCGACGGCGGCAAGGCGATTATCCCCTATCCGGCGGCCATGCGGCTGAGCGGCTCAAACACTGTGCGGTCGCTGACACTGTACTTGAAGGACTCGTCGTTATCCTCCGAAACCGTCGACAATGTGAAGCAGCTGCTGGACAGCGCGTTCAACTACCGCGACAGCGCGTACTCCATCATCAATCTGGACAGCCTGCTGGATACGATGAACAGCATCACCGGCATGATGACGACGATGCTGGCGGGCATTGCGTCCATCGCCCTGCTGGTCGGCGGCATCGGCATTATGAACATGATGCTCGTCTCCGTCAGCGAGCGGACGACGGAAATCGGCCTGCGCAAGGCGCTCGGCGCGCGTCCGGGGCTGATTCAAATGCAGTTCCTGATGGAATCGGTCATGCTGTCGCTCATGGGCGGGTTCATCGGCATATTGGTGGGCAATCTCGTCTCGTGGATGATTGCAATGGCGCTGGATATTACCTTCCAGCTCAACGCGGGCGCAATCACGCTGGCGTTCGTGTTTTCCGCCTCGGTCGGCATTCTGTTCGGCTGGGCACCCGCGCGCAAGGCTTCACGGCTGAATCCTATTGATGCTTTGCGGTCGATGTGATATAATAGAAGCATCAGCACAAGGAGGTTTCCGCCATGTTTACGATTCTGGTGGTTGAGGATGACGCGCCGCTGCAGCGGATGATGAGCGCGTTTCTGGGGTTGAACGGCTTTTCAGTCGTCGGGGCTGCCAACGGCGAGGAAGCGCTGAACGCCATCGACAGGGTGATGCCCGATCTGGTCATTGCCGACGTGATGATGCCGGTGATGGATGGCTGGGAGCTGACGCGTGAACTGCGCCGCTGCTATCCGCGCCTGCCCATCATGCTGGTGACGGCGCGCGACACCATTGAGGACAAGCGGACAGGCTTCACCTCCGGCGCGGATGACTACCTGACCAAGCCGGTCGATTTGGACGAGCTGCTGCTGCATGTGCAAGCGCTGCTGCGGCGGTCGCAGGCCATGACGAGCCACCAATTGACCATCGGGCAGACGCACTTGGATTACGATTCGCTGACCGTGCAGCGCGGTGACACGCTGCTGACGCTGCCGAAGAAGGAGTTTTTCCTGCTCTTCAAGCTCTGTCTCTTATACACATCTGACGCTGCCGACGATCTTACGCGTG
>ENA-OYWW01000739-OYWW01000739.1-human-gut-metagenome-genome-assembly--contig:-NODE-739-length-13750-cov-3.317999_pt1 | contig 13750 bp, 12 predicted proteins | sample MGYA00244817_ERZ653410 | MGnify/ENA primary metagenome ERZ653410 (study PRJEB26926, sample SAMN06164973) | human gut metagenome | biome: ENVO:00009003; feature: ENVO:2100002; material: ENVO:00002003...
TGCTGGCCCACCACATCCGCAGCCTCATCGAGAAGGCAAATATGCTCTAAAAGCTTCTGATACAGCAAAAGCCGGAGTCCCCGCGGGGACTCCGGTTTTTGTTTCAGCTGTTACTCCTTGATGGAGGTGCGCACCAGTGCGCGCTTGAGGCGGGCCTGTTCCATCTCGTACTCGCGGCGGTCGAGGTCTTTGCGGGCCAGAATCTCTTCGGTGCGCTTTTTTGCGGCCTCGGCGCGGGTGTGGTCGATCTGCTCAGCCCACTCCCATGTGGTGGCTACCAGACGCACCTCACCGTCCAGCACGGTGAGCATCCCGCCCATGCAGGCGGCGCGGCGGCGCTGGCCGTCCGCGTCCACGATATGGGCTTCGCCCATTCCCAGCGCGGTGCAGTAATCACCATGCTTTGCCAGAATGGCAAGGTCGCCGTCGATGGCACGGCAGACCACCCGTTCCGCCTGACCGTCAAAGGCACAGCCGTCCGGCGTGACCACCGTCAGATGAAAGGTCGTCATGGTTTACCCTTTCTTCGCTTTTGCGAACACGTCGTCGATGGTGCCCGCGAACAGGAATGCGCTCTCGGGCAGCTCGTCGCACTCGCCGCTCAGGATCATCTTAAAGCCCCGCAGGGTCTCCTTCAGCGGCACATACTGGCCGGGCATACCGGTGAACTGCTCTGCCACATGGAAGCTCTGGCTCAGGAAGCGCTGCACCTTGCGGGCGCGGCTGACGGTACGCTTGTCCTCCTCGCTCAGTTCGTCCATGCCCATGATGGCAATGATGTCCTGCAGCTCCTTGTAGCGCTGCAGCACCTTCTGGACGGCACGGGCGATCTCGTAGTGCTCCTGACCCACGACCTCCGGGCTGAGGATGCGGCTGGTGGAATCCAGCGGGTCCACAGCGGGGTAGATGCCCTGAGAGGCAATGTCACGGCTCAGAACCGTGGTAGCGTCCAGATGGGTGAACGTCGTTGCAGGAGCGGGGTCGGTCAGGTCGTCGGCGGGAACGTAGACGGCCTGCACCGAGGTGATGGAGCCCTTGCGGGTGGAGGTGATACGCTCCTGCAGGGCGCCCATTTCCGTTGCCAGAGTGGGCTGATAGCCGACGGCGGAGGGCATACGGCCGAGCAGTGCGGATACCTCGGAACCGGCCTGGGTGAAACGGAAGATGTTGTCGATAAACAGCAGCACGTCCTGATGCTTCACATCACGGAAGTACTCTGCCATGGTCAGGCCGGACAGGCCCACGCGCATACGGGCTCCTGGCGGTTCGTTCATCTGACCGAAGACCATGGCGGTCTTGGAAATAACGCCGGACTCGGTCATTTCGTTGTACAGGTCGTTGCCCTCACGGGTACGCTCGCCAACGCCGGTGAAGACGGAATAGCCGTTGTGGGCAGTGGCGATGTTGTAAATCAGTTCCTGAATCAGAACGGTCTTGCCAACGCCCGCGCCGCCGAACAGACCGATCTTACCGCCCTTGGCATAGGGGCAGATCAGGTCGATGACCTTGATGCCGGTTTCCAGAATCTCGGTAGCGGGCTGCTGCTCCTCGTAGGAGGGAGCAGGACGGTGGATGGGCCAGCGCTCGACGCCCTGTACAGGCGCTTTGTTGTCAATGGGCTGACCCAGCAGGTTAAATACACGTCCCAAGCACTCTTCGCCAACGGGAACGGAGATTGGCGCGCCGGTGTCGGTGGCCTCGGTGCCGCGCTGCAGGCCGTCCGTGGAGGACATAGCGACACAGCGAACCACATTGTCGCCGATGTGCTGGGCGACCTCCGCCACGATGGTATGCTCGCCGTTGGGAATCTCGATGGCGCTGAGCAGACCGGGCAGCTGATCGTCAGCGAAGCGGATGTCAAGAACAGGACCCATGACCTGGATCACAGTTCCTTTGTTTTTGGCCATTGGGAATTCAACTCCTTCTGCTGAAATATTTGCGGAACAAAACGCGGGGGGAATACCCACTTTTACCCGAGATTCCGGGCTTAACCGACATTAGATACCGCAAATTCGTAACTTCTGGGGATTGGGCGATCAGAATACCGCCCCTGCGGGGACTCAGGAACCTGCGACGATCTCTGTGATCTCCTGCGTGATCGCGGCCTGACGGGCGCGGTTGAATTTCAAGCTCAGGTCGTCGATCATATCGTCGGCGTTCTGGGTCGCGGAATCCATGGCAGCCCGGCGGGCAGCCTGCTCGGAGGCGCGGCTTTCGCACAGCGCACCGTAGATAACGCCGCCCAGATACTCGGGGATGATCGCGGCGAAAACCTCTTCGCTGTCGCCCTCGTACAGGATATCGCCCTGATTGGTACTCTCTTTCTTTTCCGGCTTTTTCAGAGGCAGCAGCTGCATGGCTGCGGGCGTCTGGGCAAGGACGGAGACAAAATTGGTATACGCAACGACGATCTGGTCAAATTCTCCTGCCAGAAAAGCCTTGCTTACCTGCTTGGAGACGGAGAAGCAGTCACCCACGGTCAGTTCGGCCGCTTCGGCGTAGTGCTCCGTAAAGGTCGGGATCTGCCTGCTCCTGAAATAGTCCAGAGCCTTCTTGCCGATGGGCAGGACTACGGCGTCCTTGCCAGCGATCTCCGACTGAACCAGCTTGAGAATGTTGCTGTTGTAGCCGCCGGCAAGACCGCGGTCACCGGCAATGACGATATACAGTGCTTTTTTCACAGGACGCTCCTGTAAATAGGGGGAGGAGAAATCCCGGTTGGAGGACGCGATGTCCGCAATGGTGGAGTAAAGAATTTCAAAATAGGGGCGGGAGGAAAGCACCTGCGCCTGCGCCCGGCGGAGCTTGGAGGCAGCGACCATTTCCATGGCCTTTGTGATCTGCCTGGTGGACTCCATGCTTCGGATGCGGTTTTTGATTTCCTTGGTGGAAACGCCAGCCATGGCTTATCCCTCCTTATGCCTGAAATTCAGCCACCAGCTCGTCCAGGGCAGCTTTCAGGGCGTTCTCAGTCTCGGTCTCCAGCTTGCCGGTGGAGCGAATGGCCTCGAGAACGTCGGCGTGGTGATTGTTCATATGCTCTTCCAGCCGCTTTTCAAACTCGGGGATCTGCGCCACGGGAATGGAAGTGAGATATCCGTGGGTCACGGCGTAGATGATGCACACCTGCTGCGCCACTTCCTTGGGAGAACCGTTCTTCTGCTTCAGCACGGCCACGATCCGCTCACCCAGAGCCAGACGGGACTTGGTATCCGCGTCCAGATCGGAGCCGAACTGGGCAAAGCTTTGCAGCTCGCGGTACTGGGAGTACAGCAGCTTCAGAGAACCGGCCACCTTCTTCATGGCCTTGATCTGAGCGTCACCGCCAACACGGGAGACGGAAATACCGGGGTTCACGGCGGGCATGATGCCGGAGTTGAACAGCTCGGTCTCCAGGAAGATCTGGCCGTCGGTGATGGAAATGACGTTGGTGGGAATGTAGGCGGACACGTCGCCCGCCTGCGTCTCGATGATGGGCAGAGCGGTCAGACTGCCGCCGCCAAGCTCCGGGGACAGCTGAGCTGCCCGCTCCAGAAGACGGGAGTGGAGATAGAAGACGTCGCCGGGGTAAGCTTCCCGTCCGGGGGGACGGCGGATCAGCAGAGAAATGGCACGGTAGGCCACCGCGTGCTTACTCAGATCGTCGTAAATCACCAGCACGTCCTTGCCCTGATACATGAAGTATTCGCCCATGGTGCAGCCTGCATAGGGGGCGATATACTGCATGGGCGCCAGCTCGGAAGCGGTGGCGGAGACCACGATGGTATAGTCCATAGCGCCGCCGGCGGTAAGGCTGTCCACGACCTGCGCCACGGTGGAACGCTTCTGGCCGATGGCAACGTAAATGCAGATGCAGTCCTTGCCCTTCTGGTTCAGAATGGTGTCGGTGGCGATGGTGGTTTTGCCGGTCTGGCGGTCGCCGATGATCAGCTCACGCTGGCCGCGGCCGATGGGGATCATGGAGTCGATGGCCTTGATGCCGGTCTGCAGCGGCTCCTTGACGGGCTGGCGCTCGATGATGCCGGGAGCGCGGCTCTCAATGGCGCGGTACTCGGTGGTCTCGATGGGGCCTGCGCCGTCGATGGGCTGGCCCAGCGCGTTGACCACGCGGCCGATCATGGCTTCGCCCACCGGCACGGACACCACCTTGCCGGTGCGCTTGACGATGCTGCCTTCTTTGATGCCGACATCGGAGCCCAGCAGAACGATGGAGACGGTGTTCTCCTCCAGATTCTGTGCCATTCCGTATTCGCCGTTGTCAAACTGGAGCAGCTCGCCTGCCATGCACTTTTCCAGACCGCTGGCCCGGGCGATGCCATCGCCCACCATAATGACCGTGCCGGTCTCGCTCTGCTCGATGGCATTTTCGTAATGCTTGATCTGCGCACGGATGATCTTGGAGATCTCTTCAGGTTTCAGTTGCATCTTTGTTTGTTCACCACTCAATTCATAATAGTCATTTCGGGTGGAAATTCGTTCTGTGCTCTGCCCCGTTTGCAAAGGGCAGGAAAAAAGTTACAAAGTGACCGCCGCAATATCCCGGCGCAGGGAGGCAAGACGGTTCTGGACAGTGCCGTCCAGCTCAGTGCCCTCGATATCCAGCCGGATACCGCCCAGCACCTTGGCATCCACCTTGGTTTTAAGGTCGATGGTCTTGCCGGTCAGGCTTTCCAGCTTGGCGTGCAGCGCCGCGCGCTGCTGCTCTGTCAGCGGAACAGCCGAGATGGCTGTGGCTTCCAGAATGCCGTGCGCCTGATTGTAGCGGATGCGGTAAGCCCGTGCGCAGCCGGACAGCTCCCGCAGGGTGCCCTTCTCGCACAGGATCTTCAAAAAGTTCAGCACATAGAGGTGGACCTGCCCGCGCAGGGCTTCGTCCAGCAGGCCGCAGCGCTCCTTTTTGGGGATGCTGGGGGTGCTGAGCAGCCGCAGGTAGTCCGGGTTTTGCTTCAGAAGCTGTTGCACCTCGTCAAGCTCGCCCAGAATGCGGGTCTCCAGCCCTTCCTCTGCCGCCAGATCGTACAGACTGCCGCCGTACATCTTTGCAGTTTCGGTCATGATGCTTCACCCACGTTTTTGATAAATTCGTCGATCAGATCCTTGTGGTCCTTTTCGCTGATCTCGCGCTCCACCACCTTGGATGCGATCTCCATGGCAATGCCGCCGATCTCGTCCTTGACCTCGTTCACGGCCTTCTTGCGCTCCTGCGCAATGTCGGCCTCGGCCTTCTGCTTCAGCGCAGCGGCCTGTGCGCGGGCCTCGCCCACGATCTCTTCCGAGCGGGCGGTGGCAGTCTTTTGCGCCGTAGCTACGATCTGGTTGGCCTCGGTGCGGGCGTTCTGCAGGTTCTGCTCGTACTCCGCCTTCATGGCCTCGGCCTCGGTGCGCAGCTTCTGCGCATCCGCGATCTCGCTGTCGGCCTTGGCCTTGCGGTCGGCGATCACCTGTTTGATCGGCTTCAGCAGGAACTTTTTGAAGATGACCAGCTGGATCATCAGGTTGCAGATCTGGGCCAGAAAGGTCCAGCCATCCAGCGTGATCAACGCCTGATACAGTTCCATAAGCGTCTCCTTTCGTTATTTTTTCGGATCGGGAGGCTTATGCCAGATACTTCATGAACATACCGGGAGCCAGGAAGATCAGCAGCAGGCCGGTAACAAAGCCGTAGATACCGGTGGTCTCGGAAAGGGCAACACCGAGGATCAGGGTGCTGGTAACGTCGCTCTTGCACTCCGGCTGACGGCCAACGGCCTCACAGGCAGCAGCAGCAGCGTTGCCTTCGCCGATACCGGGGCCGATACCTGCGATCAGTGCGCAGCCTGCGCCGATGCCGCAGCCTGCCAGAGCGATACCACGAGCCAGATACTGGAAATCAGTCATAAGATTTGTCCTCCTAAAATGTGTTTGTGTTTTGGGGGATGCCGGAAGGCCTTAGTCCTCACCGGCAGCACGTTTGATGAAGATTGTGGTCAGGGTACAGAAGATGAACGCCTGAATGCAGCCGCCGAACCAGTCGAAATACAAACCGGTAAAGGCCGGGATGCCGATCTGGAACAGCTGGATCTGACTCAGGAAGCCCGGCAGCCAGCCAAAGATGACGTGGCTCAGGCTTGCCAGTGCCCAGTACAGCAGTGTGGAGATGACCGTACCGGACAGGATGTTGCCGAAGTGACGGAACGCCATGCTGACAGGGGTAGAGATCTCTGACAGCACATTGATGGGTGCCATGATAAAGATCGGATCGAGCAGACCCTTGAGGTAGGCCAGAATGCCGTTCGTTTTGATCTTGTAGTACATGATCAGAACAAACACCACGATGGCCCACGCTGCCTCGGTGTTCAGGTCGGCCGTGGGGCTCCACAGGCCGACAACGCTGATCAGGTTGCACCCGATGCTCAGTGCAAAAATAGCACCGACCAGGGGGATATACTGATCGAAGTGGAAGCCCATGTTGTCGTGCACGAACTGTTCCAGCCGCGTTACGATGAACTCGGCTGCGGCCTGTCGTTTGGACACATTTTCCAGCTTGAGGTCGTGCCCCAGCCAGATGGCAAAACCCGAGAGCAGCGCCATGACGATCCAAGTGGTTACCAAGGTCTGGGTAATTTTAAAATCACCCAGCAGGGGGATATTGGTGTGGATGGTATACAGGATCTTTGCGCCGTTCAGTTCCATTTATTCTTGTTCACCCCCTTCGTCACGGGGCTGCACCGCAGACGCCTCGGCGGGGGCGGGGTCATCTTCCACAGCGATGTCCACCGGCTCCTGCGGGGGTGTGAGCGGCTTGTACTTCCCGGTTATCTGGAGATAATAGATCGTAACTCTGGGGAACAGCAGCGGCAGAACGCCTGCAAACGCCTGGAAACAGGGAGCCGCAATGGCTATGATGATCCACAACGCCTGCAGCAGCATCCTTGTATTATAGGATATCTGCAGCTGTGCTTTACGCTTTTTTTCGTCTGGCTCGTCAATGACCTTCTGCACCACAAAGCAGATGCCGGCAAAGTTGCCGATAGCCACCAGCGCGCCGATGATGCCGCCCAGCAGCACCCGGTAGTCAAAGACCACCCAGCCCACCAGATGCAGCGCTGCAAACACCACCCACATCACGGCAGTGCACAGAGACACGCCGCAGGCGATGCGCAGCAGCTCCTTTTTGGATTCCGGCTGCAATTTCATAAAAACGAACCTCCATTACTGGTGGGAGTTGAAGCCCACCCGATGATTTTTTTCGTGTTTGGAGCGCTCCAGCCGTTCCTTGCAGAACACCCAGAAGTTCTGCGCCCCGGCGGCAAGCCCCAGACCCACAGCGGGCAAAAACAGCCATTCCGGCCAGCCCCAGTGCTCCACAGCCCACCAGCACCCGGCAAGGCAGAGCACCAGCGGCAGCAGCATATTCAGCCCCAGCTGGGTCAGCCAGACCAGATCTTCCAAAGCCTTGTACCAGCCCTTCAAGTTCTGCGCCGCTCCTTTCTGCGGGTGCCGCCCGCATTCCAGCATTTGGAAAAAATGCCAGAGACGGACAGGCAGCCAAAAAGTCTATGCCCTCAGTATACTTCAAAGCGTCGGATATTGCAATCAATTCTCCACCGAAATATAGTGAAATTTCATAGTTTGTTAAGACTAATTCCATAAATGTGCGCATATAACACACATTGTGCGCCGATGATTGCATCATTGCACAAACTTTGCGGAAAAGTTTGTGCAGAGTGTAAAAAACAGTGAAAGGTCAGCTCCCGGCGGGGAGGACGATTTAAAATGGCTTCCGCTGTGCTCTAGCCATAATTAGAGGAATTAAATTTTTATTTCGCGTTTGTCGCGCTCTGCGGAGCGCTCCAAACGCATTTTCACGGGAGGGGTCGTAACGAAAAACGGCAACTGCCGTTTTCCGCTGGGGCTCTTCCGGTGAAAAGGGAATTTCGGAGCGTCCGCAGACGCTCCGAAATTCCGAAATTATAAATAATTCTTCCTTGAACTATGTGCAGAGCAACGCGGAGCACATTTTAAATCGTCCCACGCAAAAGGGGCTGCCGCACGTTTGTGCGGCAGCCCCGGCGGGTACTTTGGGATTCAGACGCTTACCAGAGGTTTGCGGTCTCGTTGTACAGACCCTCGTAGCTCTTGGCGGAAACGTCCCAGCTGAAATCGCACTCCATGCAGTGACGCACGAGGTTCTTCCAGTTTTCCTTGTTGTTGTAGGCATCCTGTGCGTTGCAGCAGGCCACATACAGCTCGTGGGCGTTGTAACCGGCAAAGGTAAAGCCGTTGCCGTCGCCCATGGTGCTGTCATGGATGGAGTCGCGCAGGCCGCCGGTCTCGCGGACGATGGGAGGTGTGCCGTAGCGGCAGGCCACCATCTGTGCCAGACCGCAGGGCTCGCTCTTGGAAGGCATGATGAAGGCATCTGCGCCTGCGTAGATCTCCTGCGACAGGGCCGGCTCAAAGCCGATGTAGGTGCCTACGCGGCCCGGGTGGCGTGCGCACAGGTCGGAGAAGAAGTTCTCGTACTGGCTCTCGCCGCTGCCCAGAATGACCAGCTGGATGCCGCGGTCCACCAGACCGTCAGCGATGCTCTGCACAAGGTCAAAGCCCTTCATGCCCACCATGCGGCTGACCATGCCAAAGACGGGGCTGCCGTCTTTATTCAGACCGAACCTGTCCTGCAAAGCTTCCTTGCACTTGGCCTTGCCGGTCTCAAAGGTCTTGATGCTGTAATTGAAGGGGATGTTCTTGTCGGTGGCGGGGTCGTTGGCGTCCATATCGATGCCGTTCAGGATGCCGCACAGCTTGTACTGTTTTTCACGCAGCAGAGCGTCCAGACCGTAGCTGAACCACGGGTCGAGAATCTCCTGTGCGTAGGTGGGGCTGACGGTGGTGATCTTGTCGGCGGTCTCGAAAGCGCCCTTCATGAAGTTGGCGCAGCCGTCGTACTCCACGATATGCTGGTCCCGGTGGCCGATGCCGCAGGTGTCCTCCAGAATATCGGTGCCGTACTTGCCCTGATAGGCGATGTTGTGGATGGTGAACACGGTCTTGATGCGGTTGAACTTGTCCAGATGACGATAGTACAGGTTCAGGTACACCGGCACCAGAGCGGTCTGCCAGTCGTTGCAGTTGATGATATCGGGGGTGAAGTCGATGTAGAACAAAGTCTCCAGCACGGCGCGGGAGAAGAAGGCGAAGCGCTCGCCGTCATCGTAGAAGCCGTACAGGCCGCGGCGCTTGAAGTAATACTCGTTGTCCAGGAAGTAGTAGGTCACGCCGTCCACATCGGCCTTGAACAGGCCGCAGTACTGGCTGCGCCAGCCCACAGGCACGGAGTAGTTGGTAACGTATTCCAGCTTATCGCGGTACTTCAAATCGCCATATAGGGGCATGATGACGCGGGCGTCCACGCCGTCCTTGACCAGCGCTTTGGGCAGGGCACCTGCCACATCGGCCAGACCGCCGGATTTGGCAAAGGGATTGGCTTCCGAAGCAGCATACAGGATTCTCATAGGATCGCTCCTTTCATATAGTGGGATATTTTCGTTCTCCCCCCACCGCCCTTGCAGGCAGCACGAACCATTTTTACAAAAGAGCAGGCGGGGGCACACAGATGCCCCCGCCCCTCTCAAGAGGGGCTACCGGGGAGGAAGCCGCCCCTATGGATATTGCTCGATCAGACGGTATGGTTCTTCTGGACGTAGACCGGGAAGCTCTCGGTGCCGGACAGCTTTTTGCCGGCGGTGATCTTCACGTTCTTGTCGGTGACAACGCAGTCCAGCTCCACGTTGGGCTCGACCACGGTATCCTGCATCAGGACACAGTTCTTGACCACAGCACCCTTCTTGACCTTGACGCCGCGGAAGAGCACGCAGTTCTCCACGGTGCCTTCGATGACGCAGCCGTCGGCCAGAATGGAATCCACGACCTTGGAGCCGGTGACGTAACGGGTGGGATTATCATCACGGATCTTGGTGTAGATGGGGCTGCCCTTGGGGAACAGCGCTTCCAGATTGCGGTCATCGATCAGCTTCAGGTTCTCGTCAAAGTAGCTCTTCATGTCGCAGATATGAGCCACATAGCCGGTGTACTCCAGCGCATGGATGTTCAGAATGTTGACGTTGTGTGCCAGAATGTCGCGCTCGAAGTAGATCAGGCCGCGGGCGGTAGCGTCCTTGACCAGCTTGATCAGGGTCTCGCGCTCCAGCACATAGATGTTCAGATCCAGATTCTGCACACCGGAGCGGTAGTCGTTGAACAGCAGCTCGGTCACGCGGCCATCAGCATCAATGGTCAGGGTGTAGTTGTCGTTCTTGCGGCCCTCGGGGATCTCGGTCTTTTGATAGGCCACGGTCACATCGGCACCGCTGGCCTGATGGGCAGCCAGCAGGGCGTTGAAGTCGTAGTTGACGGCGATGTTGGCATCGCTCATGACCACATACTTCTCCTTCTGGTGCTCGAGGAAGCTCAGAATGGAGCCCAAAGCCTCCACACGGCCGGAGTAGATGCGCACGCCCTTTTCTGCAAAGGGAGGCACGATGTTCAGGCCGCCGTGACGGCGGGCCATATCCCACTCGCGGCCGGTGCCCAGATGATCCATCAGGGAGTGGTAGTTCTTACGCACCACGATGGAAACGTTGGAAATGCCGCAGTTGGCCATGCTGGACAGCACAAAGTCTACCATGCGGTAACGGCCCGCAAAGGGGATCGAGGCCATTGCGCGCTCGGTCACCAGCTCGGGAACGGTATTGTCATAGCTGTTGGGGAAAATGATACCCAACGCATTGGTGTTCTGTCTCAGCATACTTCCACACCCTCCTTGACGGATTCAAACACTTTTGCGCCCTCCTTGACGGTAGCGCCTGCGCCGATGGTCAGACCGGTGCCAACGTGGGCAATAGCGCCCTCGCCGCCGACCTTTGCACCTGCGCCCACAACAACGTCCTCAGCAAGGATGCAGCGCTTGACCACGGCACCTGCCTTGACCACGACACCGTCCATCAGCACGGCGTCCTCAACGGTAGCGCCCTCTTCCACAACAACGCCTGCGCTCAGCACAGAGTGCTTGACGTTGCCGTAGATCTTGCAGCCCTCGGTGATGAGGGAGTCCTGCACAACGGCGCGCTCGCCGATCTTCTGGGCGGGCAGCACGGGGTTGCGGCTGTAGATCTTCCAAGTCTTATCAAAGATATCGATGCCGGAGTTCTCGGGGTCCAGCACTTCCATGTTAGCTTCCCACAGGCTGTCGATGGTGCCCACGTCACGCCAGTAACCGGCAAAGCGGTAAGCGTACATCTTGCGACCGTCACGCAGCAGGGCGGGGATGATGTTCATGCCGAAGTCGTTCTTAGAGTTGGGGTCAGCCTCGTCCTCGATCAGATACTTCTTGAGCACATCCCAGTTGAAGATGTAGATGCCCATGGAGGCCAGATTGGACTTGGGCACCGGGGGCTTTTCCTGGAACTCGGTGATGCGGTCGGTCTCGTCCGCCACCATCAGGCCGAAGCGGGAAGCTTCCTTCCAGTCCACTTCCATAACGGCCACAGAGAACTCTGCGCCCTTTTCCTTGTGGAAGCGCAGGAAGTCGGCGTAGTCCTGCTTGCAGATCTGGTCGCCGGACAGGATGATGACGTACTCCGGGTCATAGCTGTCGATGAAGCTGATGTTCTGGTAGATGGCGTTTGCAGTGCCTTTGTACCAGTCGGTACCCTTTGCCTGCTCATAAGGAGGCAGGGTATGGACGCCGCCGTACAGACGGTCCAGGTCCCAGGGCTGGCCGTTTCCAATGTAGTCGTTGAGCTCCAGCGGCTGGTACTGGGTGAGCACGCCCACCGTCTCAATGCCGGAGTTCACGCAGTTGGAAAGCGGAAAGTCGATGATCCGGTACTTTCCGCCGAAGGCCACGGCGGGCTTGGCCATATTCTTGGTCAAAACGCCCAGGCGGCTTCCCTGCCCGCCCGCCAGCAGCATGGCGACACAACGCTTCTTCTGAAATTGCATAACCTTGTTCCTCCTGTTCCGTTACGGTTTCGTTTGGGGTCTGGCGCGGTGATATCGGTAGAAGCACACGCTCATCGGCGGCACGCGGAACAGTCCGCTCTGCATTTGTCCGTGCGAAGGCTTCTTTTCTGTGCGGACGGTTTCGGGCGCAAACCCGTAGCCGCCGAATGCTTCGTCGTCGGTGTTCAGAACCGGTACATACCAGCCCTGCTTCGGAAGACCCAGCCGGTAATTTTCCCGCAGCACCGGACAGAAGTTGCACACAACAACCAGCTCTCTTCCCTTGCGGTCCTTGCGCCGGAAGGCAATGACCGAGCGGTCGCGGTCGTCCGGCTCGATCCATTCATAGCCGTCCCAGCCGGTGTCGACCTCCCACAGCTCGCGGTTTTCCAGATAGAAGCGGTTGAGCGTCTTCACAAACTGCTGCATCTTCCGATGCTTTTCATAGCCCAGCAGCAGCCAGTCCAGCCCCTGCTTGAAATTCCACTCGATGAACTGCGCGAACTCGTTGCCCATGAAGCTGAGCTTCTTGCCGGGGTGGCCCATCATGAAGCCGTAGAACACGCGCAGGTTGCTGAACTTATCGTCATATTCGCCCGGCATCTTGTTGATAAGGGAGCACTTGCCGTGCACCACCTCGTCATGCGAGATGGGCAGGATGTAGTTCTCGGAGAAGGCATAGAAGAAGGAGAACGTGATGTTGTCGTGGTTGAACTTGCGGTAAATCGGATCGAGCGACATGTAGTGCAGCATGTCGTTCATCCACCCCATGTTCCACTTGTAGTTGAAGCCCAGGCCGCCGCTGTAGGTCGGCTTGCTGACCATCGGCCAGGAGGTCGACTCCTCGGCGATCATCATCGCCTCGGGGAAGAGCGAGAACACGGATTCGTTGAGCTTCTGCAGGAAGGCGACCGCCTCCAGGTTTTCCTTGCCGCCGTCCTTGTTGGGCAGCCATTCGCCGTCGCGGCGGCTGTAGTCGAGGTAGAGCATCGAAGCCACCGCGTCCACGCGGATGCCGTCGATGTGGTATTTTTCCAGCCAGAAAATGGCGCTTGAAATCAGGAAGCTGACGACCTCGCAGCGGCCGTAGTCAAAGACGAGGGTTCCCCAGTCCTTGTGCTCACCCTTGCGCGGATCGGCATATTCGTAGCACGGCGTGCCGTCGAACCGGGCCAGTCCGGACTCGTCCTTCGGAAAATGCGCGGGCACCCAGTCCATAATCACGCCGATGCCGGCCTGATGGAACTTGTTGACGAAATTCATGAAATCCTTCGGCGAGCCGTACCGGGACGTCGGGGCGAAATAGCCCGTGACCTGATAGCCCCAGGAGCCGTCATAGGGATACTCCGTCAGGGGCATGAACTCAATATGGGTATAAGACATTTTTTGCAGATACGGGATCATCTGCTTTGCAAAGGTCCGGTAATCCAGAAAGCTCCCGTCCGGATTGGTGCGCCAGGAGTTAAAATGTACTTCGTACACATTCACCGGGCTTTTGTAAATATTTCTCTGCCGCTTGGCTTTGCGCCAGGCGTCATCCTTCCATTCATAGCTGCTCTCGTAGATCTTGGAGGCAGTGGCTGGCCGGGTCTCATAATGCGCTCCGTAAGGATCCGCCTTCATACGGATCTTGCCGTCCCTGCCCTCGATGCTGTATTTATAGGCAGCGAACTGCTCCAGCCGGGGAATGCAGCATTCCCATACACCGCCCCCGATGGCGTGCATGGGGGTCTGTCTCTTATACACATCTGACGCTGCCGACGATCTT
>ENA-OYWW01000779-OYWW01000779.1-human-gut-metagenome-genome-assembly--contig:-NODE-779-length-13207-cov-4.746426_pt1 | contig 13207 bp, 9 predicted proteins | sample MGYA00244817_ERZ653410 | MGnify/ENA primary metagenome ERZ653410 (study PRJEB26926, sample SAMN06164973) | human gut metagenome | biome: ENVO:00009003; feature: ENVO:2100002; material: ENVO:00002003...
GTCGGCAGCGTCAGATGTGTATAAGAGACAGGAGTATTTCCAGGATGCGCGCATCCTCAACCGCGGCATCGGCGGCGACTGCGTCGCCGGCATGGCGGCACGCATCGACCCAATCCTGCAGGGGCGGCCGCGGGCGATCTTCCTCATGGCGGGCGTCAACGACCTGATCTTCTCGAAGATCACCCCCGAGGCGCTGCTCGGCCAGTACGAGCGGCTGCTCGACCGCATCGAGGCCGAATCGCCCGAAACGGAGCTCTTCATCGAGAGCCTGCTGCCGCTCGACGAGCCCCGCAACACGCAGTATTTCACCGGCAAGAATGCCCGCATCGAGGCCTTCAACCGGCTGCTGCGCGAAATGGCCGCCCGCCGCGGGCTGGTCTACATCGACATCTGGAGCCGCATGGCGCACGAGGGCAGCATGCCTTCGGAGCTGACCGTCGACGGCATCCACCTCAACGCCGCGGGCTATGCCCGCTGGATCGAGGCGCTCACGCCCTATGTCACGCCCGCCGGGGCCCGCACGGGCACGGTGCGCTGCGAGGGCCGCGGCGTGGAGGGGGTCGTCGTGAGCGACGGCGACCGCTGCGCGGTGACCGACGCCGCGGGGCGCTTCGTCCTCCCGGCCAACGACCGCGCCCGCTTCCTCTTCGTCTCGACGCCCGCAGGCTACACCTCGCCCGTCGAGCAGGGAGTCGTGCGCTTCTTCCGTCCCGTCACGCCGCGCAACGACGGCTACGACTTCACGCTCGTGCGCAACACCGCGGACGACACGCGCCACGGCTTCGCGGTGATCGCCGACCCGCAGCTCTTCGACCGCAAGGAGCTCCGGCTGCTCGAAGGCGCGGCCGCCGACATCCGCCGCACGGCCCGCGCCGCAGAGAAACAGGGCCGGCCGATGCACGGCATCTGCGTGGGCGACATCACCTCGGGCGACCACGGCTTCTACAGCGACTACAACCGCATCCTCGCCACGACGGGCATCGGCTTCCGCAACGCCCCGGGCAACCACGACATGAAGCTCTGGGGCCGCTCGTTCGAGCGTTCGACGGCCGCCTACGAGGCCGTCTACGGACCCTCGTACTACTCCTACAACGTCGGGCTCGCCCACTACGTCGTGCTCAACGACAACTTCTACATCGGGCGCGACTGGTACTACATCGGCTACCTCGACGAACGGCAGCTGGCCTGGCTCGAAGAGGACCTGGCCCACGTGCCGACCGGCAGCACGCTCTTCGTGGCGCTGCACATCCCGACGTCGTTCCCCGGCAAGGAGCAGCAGCCGTTCCTCTACCCGCAGGCCGAGACGTCGCTCTGCAACTTCCGGGCGTTGCACGAACTGCTGGCTCCCTACAACGCCCACATCCTATCGGGCCACATGCACACGGCGATGAACTGCGAAATCCGCCCGAACCTCTACGAGCACAACATCGCGGCGTTGAGCGGCGCCTGGTGGCAGGGACCCGTCTGCACGGACGGCACGCCGGCCGGGTACGCCCTCTTCGAGGTCGACGGCGACAGCGTCACGTGGTACTACAAGGCCACGGGCAAGCGGCGCGAATACCAGCTGCGCCTCTACGACGCGGCGGACGATCCGGCCTATGCCGGGCGGATCGTGGCCAACGTCTGGGACAGCGATCCCGCCTGGCGGATCGAGGTGCGCATCGACGGCGGAGAGCCCCTGCGCATGGAGCCGATGCGGGGCGTCGATCCGCTCGCACGCCGCCTCTACGGCCATCCCGAACAGCTCGACCACAAGTGGATCACCGTTTCCGAGACCGACCATCTCTACGCCGCACCGCTGCCCGCCACGGCCCGCCGTGTCGAGGTGACGGCCCGCGACCGCTTCGGCAACGTCTACCGCGCGGAAAAACACATCAAACGATAAACGACATGAAAAAGACAACGATCGCCCTGCTGGCGCTGCTCTGCGCCGCGACCACGGCCTGCGACCGCACCGGCGGCACGCACTTCACCCCGGCCGCCTCACCCGAAATCCGCTTCACGGGCCGCGCCGTCACGGGCGAGGACGGATCGCTCACCTTCGACTGGAGCGGCAGCCACTTCACCTTCCGCTTCGAGGGGCGCCGCTGCGCCATGCGCCTCTCCGACACGGGGTGCGACTACTACAACGTCTTCGTCGACGGCCGGCAGACGGCCGTGGTGACGGCAACGGGCGCCGACACGACCATCGTGCTCGCCGACAGCCTGCCGAAGGGCATACACACGCTCCTCGTACAGAAACGCACCGAGGGCGAGCAGGGACGCACGACGCTCTACGGCATCGAGAGCGACACCCCGCTGCTCGCGGCACCGGAGGCCCCGGCCCGCCACATCGAATTCATCGGCGACTCGCACACCTGCGGCTACGGCACCGAAGGCCTTTCGGCCGAGGAGCAGTTCACGCCGCAGACCGAGAACTGCGACCTGGCCTGGGGCTGCATCGTCGCCCGCTACTTCGGCGCCGAATACACGCTCATCGCCCACTCGGGGCAGGGCATCGTCCGCAACTGGGGCGACGAGAAGGAGGTCTCCGACTGCACGATGCGCGAGCGCATGCGCCGCACGCTCGACATGGAGGAGTCGCCCGCCTGGGACGGCAGCGCCTACCGGCCCGACATCGTCGTCATCAAACTCGGGTCCAACGACTTCAGCACGGGCATCGCCCCCGCCGAGAAGCCCTTCAACGACTCCTACGCCCGGGCGATCGACTACCTGCGCTCGATCTGGGGCCAGGTGCCGATCCTCTGCGTGGCACCGAGCGACAACACCATCGTGCTGCGCTACCTCGAGCAGCTGATTGCCGAGCGGCAGGACGCCAACCTGCACTTCACGGCCATCCTGCCGGGCGTCACCAACTGGGACAGCGACATGGGCGCCAACTACCACCCCAACCACCACGGGCACCGCAAGCTGGCCATGTCGGTGATTCCCTACATCGCGACGATCACCGGATGGGAATTACCCGACACGAGTGTCGAATAATCTCGGGGATTTTGCGTATCTTTGCGTGAATCATAACCACGCAACCTACTTACAGAACCCGAAATGAACCACACGAAAACCGAACCGTCCGTGCGCCGCTCGCCGCTCACGTGGGTCCCGACCGTCTATTTCGCCATGGGACTGCCGTTCATCATCGTCAACATGGTCTCGACGCTGATGTTCCGCGGTCTGGGCATCGACGACGCGCGCATCGCCCTGTGGACCTCGCTCATCATCCTCCCGTGGTCGCTCAAGCCCATCTGGAGCCCCCTGATGGAGATGTTCCGCACCAAGAAGTTCTGGGTCGTCACGACGCAGCTCGTCTCCGGCCTGGCGCTGGCCATGGTGGCGCTGTCGCTCTCGCTGCCCAACTTCTTCCCCTACGCCATTGCGCTGATGGCCGTCGTCGCCTTCAGCGGCTCGACGCACGACATCGCCACCGACGGCGTCTACATCACCGAGCTGTCGAAGACCCAGCAGGCCCAGTTCATCGGCTGGCAGGGCGCCTTCTACAACATCGCCAAGGTCTTCGCCATGGGCGGTCTGGTCTACGTGGCCGGCGCGCTGAAGGAGCGCGTGGGCGTCGTCGAGGCCTGGATGATCGTCATGGCGCTGTGCGGCGCGCTGCTCTTCCTGCTGGGGCTCTACCACCTGCGCATGCTCCCCTCGGGCGGCGATGCCACGGCCCACGCCGGAAGCGTCGGCGAGGCCATGCGCGAGACGGCCGAGGTCTTCCGCAGCTTCTTCGTCAAGAAGTACATCTGGATCTACATCGCCTTCATCGTCTTCTACCGCTTCGCCGAGGGCCTCGTCATCAAGATCGTGCCGCTGTTCCTCAACGCCCCGGTCGCCGACCAGGGCCTGGGTCTCACCGAGCAGCAGATCGGTCTCTACTACGGCACGTTCGGCGTCATCGCCTTCGTTGTGGGGTCGATCCTCGGCGGCTACTTCATCGCCTGGATCAAGCTGCACCGCGCGCTGCTGCCGCTGATCTTCATCTTCAACATCCCGTTCGTCGTCTACGCCCTGCTGGCGTGGTTCCAGCCCGCCTCGAGCGTGCTGATCTGCGGCGGTATCGTCTTTGAATACTTCAGCTACGGATTCGGATTCGTCGGCCTGACGCTCTTCATCATGCAGCAGGTGGCACCCGGACGCCACAAGATGGCCCACTACGCCTTCGGCTCGTCGCTGGCCAACCTCGGCGTGATGCTCCCGGGCATGGTGAGCGGCTGGCTGTGCGAGCGCGTCGGCGGCTACCACTACTTCTTCCTCTGGTCGCTGCTGGCCACGCTGCCGATCTTCCTGATCGCCTGGCGCATCCCCTTCTCCTATCCCGACACCGAGGAGGAGCATGCGGACGAGGAGGCCGTGGACAAGGAGCTTCTCAACGATTAAATCACCAATCCCTCATACCATGAACACCTCACTGAAAGGAAAACTCCGCATGCTGGCCGCCGCACTCTGCCTTGCGACGACGGCCGCCGCCCAGGCACCCGACGACTGGGCCAACTTCGCCCGCTTCGAGCAGGAGAACGCCGCGCAGACCACCGCGCCGCGGGCCGTGCTGATGGGCAACTCGATCACCGAGGGGTGGATCGGCAAACATCCCGACTTCTTCGCCCGCAACGGCTTCGTGAGCCGCGCCATCAGCGGGCAGACCACCTCGCAGATGCTCGTGCGCTTCCGCGCCGACGTCATCGAGCTGCACCCGAAGATCGTGGTGATCTGCGGCGGCACGAACGACCTGGCCCGGAATACGGGCTACATCTCGCCGGAGCACATTCTGGACAACATCCAGTCGATGGTCGACCTGGCCCGCGCCAACGGCATCCGGCCGATCCTCTGCTCGATCCACCCCACGGGCGACTATCCGTGGCGTCCGGGGATCGAACCGGCGCAGAAGATCATCCGGCTCAACGCCGCGATCCGCGCCTACGCCGAGCAGGAGGGCATCCCCTACGTGGACTACCACACCCCGATGGCAGCCGGGGACGGCTCGATGATCGCCGCCTACACCAACGACGGCGTACACCCGAACGAGGCGGGCTACGAGGTCATGGAGCGGATTCTGCCGCCCGTAGTCGACCGGCTCGAGGCGGAGATCGACCGCGCCGCAGCCCGGGCGGAATAACAGGAGAGACACCCCGGCAGGCGCTGCGGCGCCGATGGCCGGCAGAGACGAAAAACGGGACCCGACGGGGTCCCGTTTTTTTGTGGTCCGACCGGCCGGGGCAGGAGGCAAAAAGGCCGCAGCCCCGACAAGCGGGCGCGCCGCTGTCAGGTGCGCCAGAAGAGCCGGCGGCGCGTGAAGGCCGAGGTCAGCAGCATGGCCAGCAGGGTGATGACGACGCCCCGGGCGATACCCGCGCCGCAGCCGCCCGCACCCCAGATCCAGGGCATCGGGAAGCCCCACTGCTCCTCGATAAAGAGCAGCGGCACGACGACATAGCCCGCCGCCGTATAGGCAATCATCGGATTCTCGCCGCAGCGGACCAGCAGCCCTGCCCGGCTGTGCAGCAACTCGAAGAGAAGCGTGGCCAACAGCAGCACGTGCGAAGCCATGCCCGCCGTCACGAAGAAGTAGCTTACGGTGGCGGGGTCCTTCTTGATGCCCCCTTCGAGCGGCTCGAAGACCAGCCCGAGCAGCAGCCAGAAAAGACCCGTCGCGAAGAGCGCCGAGAGGAGCTCCTGCAGCGCGGTGCGGGGGCGGCGCAGCAGCCAGGCGGCCGCTCCGCCCGCAAGCAGCGTCAGCAGCAGGTTCGCCGTCAGCGCCCGGACATACAGTCCCCAAAGATTCACCGCAAGGAGCAGGAGAACCAACGCCCCGGCAAGACGGAAACGCCCGGGCAGCGGCTCCGCATCGTGCGAAGCGGCTGCCGGCCGTGCGCCCTTGCCATCGGCCGGGGACGGCACGGCTGCTGCCGCCGGGGCGGAAAGCGAGGCGGAAGAAGCGGCGGCAGAAACAGCGGCAGAAACGGCGGCAGCCGCACCGGCCCGGGCAATCCGGACGGCCGAATCTGCCGAAACGGCCGCCCCGGTCGGGGCAGCCTGTCCGTCCGGAAGCGGCATGGCGGCTGCCGGCGTGCAGGTGACGGAGCTGACGAAGTGCGGCGCGACCGCAGCCGTGACGGAGAGATCGGTCGAAGCCGTCGGCGCCGCAGTGCCCTTGCGCGCGAGCCAGCGGGCGATCAGCTCGCCGGCCACGCTGCCCGGCAGCACGATGCAGAGGTATTGCAGGAACTCCGTATGGTAGAGCCAGGGGGCGAACGTGGCGTTCCACACCTCTGCGGTCCACGATCCGGGCACGGCGGCCGAGAGCTTCAGCGCCACGAGCAGCGCCACGAGGCCCATGCGCAGCCTCGGCGTGCGGCGCGTCAGCCACCAGAGGAACGACCCGGCGACAACGACATTGGCGAGGATCAGGATGATGATGTCCGAGCGGTACAGGTTCACGTCGACCCCCAATGCCCGGTAGAGCACGAGCAGGAGCAGCAGCGCCGCGATGCCGCAGCTGTTGAGCAGCGTGTTGAACCGCTCGCTCCGGTTCCGCAGGCGGACGAACATGGCGAAGAAGGCCCCCCAGACGACCAGCGTCAGCAGCGAGGCCGCCACGGGGCGCTGCAGCGCCTCATGAAGCGTCCAGAGGTTCGTGTTCCCCAGCACGATGGCGAAGAAGGCCAGCAGCAGGCCCCGCCGGAGGATCGTCCAGGCGACCTGCACGGCCGCTGCGCCCCGGTCAAGGCGCCGTCCGATCGAGAAGGGGAAGGCAGCCCCCATCGAGAAGAGGAAGAACGGGAAGACCAGATCGACCCACGTGATGCCCGGGACCGAGGGGTCGAAGGCAAACGACGGAGGCGGCAGCTGGGCATGAAAAAGCCACGCGGGCAGATCGGGATTGCGCGAGATGTATCCGGAGAGGACCATCCCCACGATGGCCAGACCCCGCAGCAGGTCCACGGCCAAGGCTCGCTCTTTCATTCGGAAAGCAGTTTTCGGGTTCGTAAATCAATTTTCTGTCACCTACCGCAAATTTAAGCAAAATTATTTTCACACCGCAGCAAAATAAGAAAATTTACGATCAAGCGACAGCTTCAGACACAAAAAAGCAGCCTCCGGAGGCAAAACTCCGAAGGCCGCACGGGGAAACCTCCCTCCCGGGACGGATCACTGCTGGTGCTGGGGGCGCAGCAGGTCCTGGACGACCTTGACGGGCGAGAAGGTCGTGATGGGCACATCGACGAAGACCGTGTTCCAGCGGGCCATCGCGCCGTTCCACAGTCCGGGCAGCTCCTGGGCGCGCAGCTCGCGGCCGCCCGACGACTTCGACGAGATGAAGCCCGTCGAGGGATCGGTATAGCGTCGCAGGTCGAACTTGCCGCCCTGCGACGTGCGCACGCCGCAGACGAGGTCGACGGGGTTGAAGTGCGTGGCCGACTTCATCAGCGGCATGTCGTCGGGCGAGATCTGGCTCGACTCGGCGATCTGCAGCGACTCCGTGCCGTCGGGGTTGGCCACCCAGAAGGGGCCGCCGCCCGGCTCGCCCTCGTTGCGGACCATGCCGCAGACGCGGATCGGGCGGTCGAGCACCGCACGCAGCAGCGCAGCATCATACGCCGCGGGCAGCTTCACGCAGAGCCGCTGCTCGACGAATGCGGCCACCTCGGCCAGGTCGGCAGTGCCCGCCTCCAGCGCCCGCAGGTGGGCGAAGGCCTGCTCCTGCAGTTCGAGCAGCAGCCCGGCCAGCACCTTCTTGTAGCGGATCGTGTCGCCGCGGCGCGCGTCGGTCGTCACGTTGTCGATATTCTTGATGAAGATGATGTCGGCGTCGATCTCGTTCAGGTTCTCGATCAGCGCGCCGTGGCCCGCGGGACGGAACAGCAGGCTGCCGTCCTCCCGACGGAAGGGTGTGTTGTCGGGATTCACGGCGATCGTGTCGGTCGAGGGCTTCTGCACGGAGAACGAGATCTCGTAACGGATGCCGAAGCGCTTTTCGTAGAGGGGTACCTTCTCGGCGAGCAGGCTCTCGAAGCCGGCACGGTGCTCGGGCGAGACGGTGAAGTGGATGCGGGCCACGCCGTCGGTCGAGGCGTAGGCCGCCCCCTCGACCAGATGCTCCTCGACGGCCTTACGGGCGCCGTCCGCATAGGCGTGGAAGGTCACCAGCCCCTTGGGCTTCTGTCCATAGCCAAGCCCTTGCTTGACGATGCAGCTCACGACGGTCCGATCGTCGGCACCCTCCGGCAGCACGGCCTTCAGTTCGGGCCAGAAGGCGAAGCGCTCGATGTTTTCGAGCAGCGTGTCGATGCCCTTGCCGCGCTTGCCCTCGTTGACGAACTCGAACAACTCCTTGAACATGCGCGTGGCGGCACCCGACGCCGGGACGAACTTCACGACCGAGAGGCCGTGCGCAGCCTGCTCGTAACGGGCCTGCGCCGCATCGGCCGCCGCGTCGTCCACGACGACGACCCCGTCGCCGGGCGAGGCGGCACGCACCACCTTCAGGAAGGGAAAGCCGCGGCGGAAGTTTTCGATCTGGCGCTCCACGGCCTCGCGCGTCAGGCCGTGTTGCTCGATTTGATGCAAGTCTTTTTCGGTAAACATAGGTTTGTGGTATTTTAGGGTTTCTGTCGTTCGGGCGATTATCTTATCAAAGTTAGTAAATAAATTCGTAACTTTGCACATCATGATCCGAGAATTTCACCACATCGACCTGCGCGACCGCAACAGCTTCGGCGTCGCGCAGCACGCCCGGCGGCTCGTCGAGTTTGAAACGGCCGACGACCTGCGCGCGATCTTCGCCGCGGGGGTGCCCGACCGCTGGACGGTCCTCTCCGGCGGCAACAACATCCTCTTCACGCAGGACTACGACGGCGTGCTGCTCACGCCCGTGGCCCGCGGCATCGAGCTGCTGGCCGACGAGGGCGACGAGGTGTGCCTGCGCGTCGAGGCGGGGGTCGAGTGGGACGATCTGGTAGCCTGGGCCGTCGAGCGCGGCCTGTGGGGCATCGAGAACCTCTCGCTCATCCCCGGCAAGGCGGGCGCCGCTCCCGTGCAGAACATCGGCGCCTACGGCTGCGAGGCCAGCGATGCGATCCGCCGCGTGGAGATGTTCTGCGTCGGGACAGGCAACCGGCTCACGCTCGATGCCGCGCACTGCGCCTTCGGCTACCGCGAGAGTGTCTTCAAGCACGAATTGCGCGGGAAGGTCGTCATCACGGCCATCGAGATCGCCCTGCACCGCACGCCGCGCCCGCGGCTGGGCTACGGCGACGTCGAACGCGAGGTCGAGGCACGCGGCGGAGCCACGCTGCGCAACATCCGCGAGGCGATCTGCGCCATCCGCCGCGCGAAGCTCCCCGATCCGAAGGTGCTGGGCAACGCCGGCAGCTTCTTCAAGAACCCCGTCGTGGAGCAGGCCGTGGCCGACCGTCTGCGGGCCGAGTTCCCCGACATGCCGCTCTACCCCGCCGCCGGACAGGCCGACAGGGCGAAGCTCGCCGCCGGGTGGCTTATCGACCGCGCCGGGATGAAGGGCTACCGCGAGGGCAGCGTCGGCGTGCACGAGCGGCAGGCCCTCGTGCTGGTGAACTTCGGCGGCGCCACGGGCGGCGAGGTGCTGGCCCTGGCCCGCAAGGTGCAGCAGCGGGTCCGCGAGCGCTTCGGCGTGGAGATCGACACCGAGGTCAACATCCTCTGACGACCGACCGGCACGCCCCGCGGCACCCGGACACCCGGACAGCCCCGGCCGGAGCCCCCGCGCCGGGAATAAGGACAACACCCGCGCCGGCAATTCGGACGACCTCCGGGCGGCAATCCGGAGAGTTCCCGGACAGCGGCCCGCACCGCAGACGATACAGCAAACAATGATACCTGTCAAGATATGCCCCTACTCGAATCCTTCCAACGCTACATCGCCGAAAACGACCTGGCGACGCACGACGACCGCATCCTGCTGACCGTCTCGGGCGGCGTCGACTCGATGGTCATGCTCTCGCTCTTCACGCGCAGCGGCTACCGGGTGGGCGTGGCCCACTGCAACTTCCAGCTGCGCGGCGCCGAGAGCGACGAGGACGAAGAGCTCGTTGCCCGGGAGGCGGCCCGCTGCGGCGTCCCCTGCTACAACCGCCGCTTCGACACCGCGGGCGAGATGGAGCGCACGGGCGAGTCGATGGAGATGGCGGCCCGGCGGCTGCGCTATGCCTGGTTCGACGCATTGAGCCGCGAAGAGGGATATACGGTCATCGCCATCGCCCACCACATCGACGACTCGATCGAGACCTTCTTCATCAACCTGCTGCGCGGCACCGGGCTGCGCGGACTGACCGGCATCTCGACGCAGGTCGGCAAGGTCATCCGCCCGCTGATGTTCGCCTCACGCAAGGAGATTCTCGAATACGCCGTACAGAACCGCATCCCCTTCCGCGAGGACTCCTCGAACCGCTCGACGAAGTACCTGCGCAACAAGATCCGCCTGGGACTCATCCCCCGCATCCGCGAGATCAACCCCAAGTTCACGGAGCTCATGCGCAAGAACATCGGCCGCCTGACCGACGCCCAGCTCTTCATCGACCACGGCATCGAGCGCATCCGCCGCAAAGCCGTGACCTCACAGGGTGATACGGACACGATCCGCGTCGACCGCATCGACCCGGCCTTCCCGCGGGAGTTCGTCATCTACGAACTGCTCAACTCCGCCTACGGATTCAAGGGCGACGTCATCGACGCGCTGTGCCACGCCCTGAACCACGACGCCACGGGACGCCGCTTCTACGCCCGCGACCGCATGGCCACAATCGACCGCGGGGCGATCATCGTCACGCCGATCGCCCCCGACGACGAATGCCGCACGACGGTCGAGCGCGGCGCCGTGCGCAGCTACTGCGGCAATGCGGTGCTCTACTACGAATACTGCGACATCGACGACGTCCAGACCTTCGGCACCCCCGAGCAGGTCGCACAGGTCGATGCCGACAAACTCCGCTTCCCGCTCACGCTGCGCCGCTGGCGCGAGGGCGACTGGTTCATCCCCTTCGGCATGACGGGCCGCAAGAAGGTCAGCGACTTTCTGATCGACGCCAAGGTTCCGCTGCCCGAGAAGCAGCGGCAGTTCGTGCTGCTGTCGGGCGACGACATCGTCTGGCTCGTCGGACGGAGAATCGACGACCGCTTCCGCCTCACGGCCGAGACCGAAAACGTACTGCGCATCACGCGCGAGATCGTCTGATTATGGCTAAAAGCGCTGTCAAATTCAGGGACACGGTCGCCGCATACGACCGCATCGCCGGCGAGATCCGCGCGGGGCGCTTCGCCCCGGTCTACCTGCTCATGGGCGAGGAGAGCTACTTCATCGACCGCCTCGCGGAGCAGCTCGCCGCCTCGATTCTCGACGAGGCCGAGCGCGCCTTCAACCAGATTGTCGTCTACGGCAAGGACTCCGATGCCGGGCAGGTCATCAACCTCTGCCGCCAGCTGCCGATGATGGGCCGCTACGAGGTGGTCATTCTCAAGGAGGCGCAGCAGCTGCGCAACATCGAGAAGCTCTCGCTCTACACGCAGAAGCCCTCGCCGACGACCATCCTCGTCATCTGCCACAAGGAGAAGAACGTCGACAAGCGCTCGGCCCTCTACAAGGGGTGCGCGGCCAACGGCACGGTCTTCGAGTCGGTGCGGCCGCGCGACTACGAGATCGCCGCATGGCTCCAGCAGTTCGTCCGGCAACAGGGCTTCACGATCGACCAGAAGGCGCTGTCGATGCTGACGGACCACCTCGGCACCGACATCGCGCGCATCGACAACGAGCTGCACAAGCTCACCGTCTCGCTGCCCGAGGGGACGAAGCGCATCACCGACGCCGACATCGAGGCCAACATCGGCATCTCCAAGGAGTTCAACAACTTCGAGCTGTGCCGCGCCGTCGTCACGCGCGACATGCAGCGCGCGCTGCTGATCGCCGACCACTTCGCCCGCAACCCCCGGGAGAACCCCCTGCTGCTGACGATCATGGCGCTCTTCGGCCAATTCCGCGACCTGTTCGTGGTCAACTACCTGCGCTGGCTCGCGCGCCACAAGGGCAAGCCCTTCCCGCAGGATGCGGAGCTCATGGGCATCCTGCGCAAGAACAACACCTACGTGCTGAACGAGATCAAGCAGCAGGCCGCGCTGTGGGACAACCGCAAGGTCTTCCAGGTGCTGGGGCTGCTGCGCGAATACGACGCCAAGAGCAAGGGGCTCAATGCGGGCGGCGCGCCCGACGGCGAGCTGCTGCGCGAACTGCTGCTGAAAATCTTCCTGCCGTGAGTCTTCCGGCGCCATACCAGATTGTGCACCTGGCACGGGGCCGGGCACGCAACCTCGCGGCCCACGCCGCCCTGCTCGACGCCGCCTCGCGCTGTCTCTTCGGGCGCGGCTATACGCCCGACCTGCCGCGCCTGGCGGAGCGGCTCGCCGCCGTTGCCGCGGCGGAACACTATCCGGCTGCCGTCTCGGGCTTCGTGCGCATCGAGCTCACGCCGGAGGGCGACGAGCGGCTCACCGCGGCCGGCGTCTCGCTCTACGACGGCTATGCGCTGCGCAGCGTGATGCCCGACGCCGTCACCCTGCGCTACGACCTGCCCCTCACGGAGGCCCCCACGACGGCCCGCGAGGCGGTAGAGGAGCTTGCCGCCGCGGTTGCACGCCGCCGCGGAGCCGCCCTCGCCGTGCGGGTGGGGGCCGACGGCACGCTCCGCTCGGCCGACAACGCCCCGCTGTTCGGCATCCTCGGCAAGCGGCTCATCCCGGCACCGGCGTTTCCGGCCGTCGAGCGGGAGCTCGTGCTGCGCGTGGCGCCGCAGGCCGGGCTGGAGATCGCGGACGAGCGGCTCGACCTCGCGCTGCTGCCGCGGCTCGACGAACTCTTCTACGCCGACCGCCGGGGCATCACGTCACTGGGCCACTGCGACAGCCTGCCGCTCATGTCGCTGCTCGCCGAGCGCCTGGCCGCGGCCATCGAGGCGCTGTTTCCGAAAATGTAGAAACCGCACGGCCCGGCGCCTGCCTATCTTTCGGGCAACCAACACCCGAAATCCATGAACAAAGCCCTGTTGATCTACGCCCTGCTCGCGACGGCGCTGCTTGCCGCCGGAGTGCGCCTGATGAAAAACTACCGCGACGAGAACCGGCGCCTCGTCCAGAACCAGACGGTCCTGGCCCTGTCTCTTATACACATCTCCGAGCCCACGAGACC
>ENA-OYWW01000788-OYWW01000788.1-human-gut-metagenome-genome-assembly--contig:-NODE-788-length-12997-cov-5.467007_pt1 | contig 12997 bp, 10 predicted proteins | sample MGYA00244817_ERZ653410 | MGnify/ENA primary metagenome ERZ653410 (study PRJEB26926, sample SAMN06164973) | human gut metagenome | biome: ENVO:00009003; feature: ENVO:2100002; material: ENVO:00002003...
GTATAAGAGACAGGCGGTGGACACGAGGGGCGGGCACGAGGGACGGGCGCGGCGTCTGGCGGCGTGACCGGACCGGCGGCGTGCGGAGCCCTCCCCGAAGGGTCGGACGGTGGGGTCAGAGGCGCCCGGCGTCGACGTATCCGGCGGCTACGGCGCGGAGGATCAGCTCGGCGAGCGAGCGCACGCGGAGCTTCTCCATGATGTTGCGGCGGTGTGTGATGACCGTCGTGAGGCCGATGTGGAGCTCCTCGGCGATCTGCTTGTTGATCAGGCCGCGGGCCAGCAGCGTGAGCACCTCCGTCTCGCGGTCGGTCAGAGGCGCGGCAGCCGCCCGGACCGGAGCGGCGGGTGCCTCGGGCAGGGGACCGTGGTCGTGCGGATGGGCGCCGTGGTGCATGCGCAGCAGGTCGTGCACGAGGCGCTCCTCGCTCGTGCGGACGTCGATGGCGTGCATCCCCTCCAGCGCGGGGCCGGGTTCGCCGTCGGTCAGCAGGATGGCCTTGTGGCGCTGCGCACGGAAAAACGCCGCATGCGCCGGGCAGAGCTCCGCGGCGACGAAGTAGTGGTAGAAGCGTTCCGGCCCGGCCTCGGCGAAGGAGTCGAAGTCGGCGTAGAGTTCGACGTCGGCCATCGGGATGACCTTCTCCAGAATGGCCTTCAACCCGAGACCCGTCAGGATGTTGGGCGTGAGGACGGCAATGGCGGGACGCTGCGGCATGGTCATTCGTGGTGGTAGGGTTCGTTGTGGAGGATGGTGAAGGCGCGGTAGATCTGCTCGGCGAAGATCGCCCGGATGATCTGGTGCGAGAAGGTCATGCGCGAGAGCGACAGCCGGCCGTCGGCCCTGCCGTAGACCTCCTCCGAGAAGCCGTAGGGGCCGCCGATGATGAGCACGAGGCGCCGGAGCCCGCTGTTGAGGCGTTTCTGGAGCCATGCCGCGAACTCCACGGAGCGCATCTCCTCGCCCCGCTCGTCGAGCAGCACGACGTAATCGCCGTCGCGCAGCTGGCGCAGGATCGCCTCGCCCTCGGCCGTGCGCTGCTGCCGCTCGGTCAGACTGCGCGTGTTGCGCACGTCGGGCAGCGTCGTGACGGCGAAGCGGCAGTAGTGGTTCACCCGCCGCACGTAGAGCTCCATGAGCGACGCGATCTCCTTCGAGTCGGTCTTGCCGATGAGGATCAGTTCGATGGTCATGTCGGTTGCGCTCTTTTGCCGCCCCGCGGCCTCCCGCTTGTTACTTCTTTTACTTTTTACTTTTCACCTTTCACCTTCGTCAAAGGTCCGAGTTCCACTCGCCATCGGCATCCTCGTAGATCACCGGCCGGTCGTGTTCGACGGATTTCAGCCACTCGTAGGCCTTGTACATGTTGTAGCCGTTGCCCGAGGGGCCGCCCAGGGCATAGGCAACGACGCAGGTGAAGTTGCGCGAACGGTAGTACATCGCCTTGACGCGCTCGAGGTACTCGTCGGCTAGCGCGGGGTCGTTCGAGGGGGTGCCGCCCACGGCGCGGTTCGTGCGCCCGTCCGGGGCGTTGATGTTGGCCCGGTCGATGACGTAGAGCCCCACCTCGTCGCAGAGCTCGTAGAACCAGGCCGGCTGCGGACAGTCGGGGCAGACGGTGTTTTTCCCGGCCACCTTGAGCGCCAGCAGCTCGCGGCGCGTCGTCGCGCGATCGGCCGCGGCGTTGCAGGGGGCCGTCGAGAGTTGCAGCTCGCGGCCCAGCCGCATGAGGCGGCCGTCGACGAGCTCGGCGCGGCCGAAGCCGATGCGCAGGGGCATGTACTCCTTGTAGGCGCCGTCACGCCGCGTGAAGAGCATCACGCGGTAGAGGGGCGGGTTGCGGCGGTCGGCTGACCAGACGTTGTCGTAGGTGCCGTAGATGTAGGGGCTGAAACGCACCGTGTCGGTCGAGCGGCCCGGGATCGTCACCTCCTTCATGTTGAATTCGAGCAGCTTGCCCTGCGGCGAGTAGATGTCGAACCCGACCGTCACGCTCTCGTCGTAGTTGAACGCGTTTCGGGCGATGATCTTCAGGTCAAGCATGCCGAAGCGGCGCCCGGCCGTGTCGGCGACCAGTGCGATCTCGAAGTCGCGGATCGAGCGTTTGTTCTGGTAATAGAGGTAGCTCCCGGAGAAGGCCTCGCGCGTCGTCGGCGCGGTGTTGATGCGTTCGGCGCCGCTGTCGCGCAGTTCCAGCCGGATGTCGTTCGCCCCCTGCCGGATGCACTCCGTGAGGTCGAACTCCGCCGGGGTCGAGGGGTCCTCGACGCGCGCCACCTCGCAGTCGTTGACCCGCAGCGTGTAGGCCGAGCGGACATTCTCGAGGTGCAGGCCGACGACTCCGTCGGTCCATACATAGGGGATGTCGACGCGCTGCCCGACGACGAACGAGCGGTCCGAGGCGGAGACCATCCCGGGGCGGAAGTCGATCGTGTGGCCCGATTTCGCGCGGTCGCCCCGCTCGGCGTCCCGGCGCAGGTCGTAGGGTACGGCCTCGGTGCGGAAGATGCGGCCGGCCTCCTGGGCTGCGGCGCCCGCCGCCGCAAGGAGCGCCGCAAGGAGCAATATCGTTCGTTTCATTGCGTGCATTCGTTTGGGATCGGACAAAGGTACTTTTTTTTTGCCAAATCACAAATAATAGCTAACTTTGTCAATTCGGAAAACCTTGCATGTGCAACAAATACAAAATCGATCATACATGAAAACGCCGAGAATTGCTGAGATTCTGAAGTCGGGTGCCGTCGACACCGACATTGTCGTCAAAGGTTGGGTGCGCACGAAGCGCGGCAACAAGAACGTGGCCTTCATCGCCCTGAACGACGGGTCGTGCGTGGGCAACATCCAGGTGGTCGTGGACCTGTCGAAGATCGCCGAGGAGCAGCTCAAGCCCGTTACGACGGGCGCCTGCATCCGTGTCGACGGACGGCTCGTGGCTTCGCCCGGGGCGGGGCAGGGCGTCGAGGTGCAGGCCGAGCGCATCGAGATCTACGGCACGGCCGATCCCGATACCTACCCCCTGCAGAAGAAGGGCCATTCGCTCGAGTTCCTGCGTGAGATCGCCTACCTGCGTCCCCGCACCAATACGTTCGGCGCGGTCTACCGCATCCGCCACGCCATGGCGTGGGCCATCCACGAGTTCTTCCACAAGAACGGCTTCTACTACTTCCATACGCCGATCATCACCGCGTCGGACTGCGAGGGTGCCGGCGCCATGTTCCAGGTGACGACGCTCGATCTGAACAACGTGCCCCGCACGGAGGATGGCCGGGTCGACTACTCGCAGGACTTCTTCGGCAAGTCGTGCAACCTGACCGTCTCGGGCCAGCTCGAAGGCGAGCTGGGCGCCCTGTCGCTGGGCCGCATCTACACGTTCGGCCCCACGTTCCGCGCCGAGAACTCCAATACGCCGCGCCACGCCTCGGAGTTCTGGATGATCGAGCCCGAGGCCGCCTTCTACGACCTGGAGGACAACATGGAGCTGGCCGAGGCGTTCCTCAAGTACCTGATCCAGTATGCGCTGGACAACTGCATGGAGGACCTCGAGTTCCTGAACAAGATGTGGGACAAGGAGCTGCTCGACCGCCTGCGCTTTGTCGTGGATCACGACTTCAAGCGGCTGGAATACACCGAGGGCATCGAGATTCTGAAGGCTTCGGGCCGCAAGTTCGAGTTCCCGTGCGACTGGGGCTGCGACCTGCAGTCGGAGCATGAGCGCTACCTGGTCGAGGAGCACTTCAAGCGTCCGGTGATCCTGATCAACTACCCCAAGCAGATCAAGGCCTTCTACATGAAGCAGAACGACGACGGCAAGACCGTGCGCGCGATGGATGTCCTCTTCCCGAAGATCGGCGAGATCATCGGCGGCTCGGAGCGCGAGGCCGACTACGGCAAGCTCTCGGCCCGTGTCAAGGAGCTGGGCATGAACGAGAAGGACATCTGGTGGTACCTCGATACGCGCCGCTGGGGATCGGCTCCCCACTCGGGCTTCGGCCTGGGCTTCGACCGCCTGCTGATGTTCGTGACCGGACTGATGAACATCCGCGACGTGCAGCCCTTCCCGCGCACACCCCTGCACGCCGACTTTTAGCCGTGTACCCCCCCCCGAACCCGAATCGATGAAGAGACCAAATTGGAATGCTGCAATTCTTAATTTGGACCCCGCTTTATGGCAATCAATCAGAAACAGGTACTTTCGCTGCAACAGAAGCTCTCTCCGCAGCAGATTCAGATGATCAAGCTGCTCGAGCTGCCCACCGTGCAGCTCGAACAGCGCATCAAACAGGAGATCGAGAACAACATCGTGCTGGAAGAGGAGGAGCGCAGGACGGAGGACGAGGAGCAGCAGCCCCAGGAGATCTCCGTCGACGAGTACCTGCGCGAGGATGAGACCCCCTCGTACAAGAGCCGGATCAACAACTACTCGAAGGACGACAAGCAGCGCCCGGTCTACCTCACCGAGGGACGCTCGCTGCAGGAGTACCTCATCGAGCAGCTGGGCTACCGCAACCTTCCCGAGCGCGAGCAGCGGCTGGCCGTCTACCTGGTCGGCAGCCTCGACGAGGACGGCTACCTGCGGCGCGATCTGGAGTCGGTGGCCGACGACATCGCCTTCACGGTCGGCATCGAAACCACGGCCGCGGAGCTCGAACGGGTGCTGGGCGTGATCCACGAGCTGGAGCCCGCGGGCGTCGGGGCGCGCAACCTGCAGGAGTGCCTGCTCCTGCAGATGGATCAGTTGCCGTCCGACACGCCGGCACGGCGCCTGGCCCGCCGGATTCTGACCTCCTATTTCGACGAGTTCGTCAAGAAACACTACGAGAAGCTCATCGCGCGACTGCAGGTCTCCGAGGAGGAGTTCCGCGAGGCGATCGCCGAGATTAGGCACCTGTCGCCCAAGCCCGGGAACCTCTATGCCGAGGGGGGCACCGATACGACGCCCTACATCATTCCGGACTTCATTCTTGACTACCAGGACGGCCATTTCCAGCTCTCGCTCAACTCCTACAACGTCCCCGAGGTGCGGATCAACCGCCGCTACATGGAGATGATGCGCGACATGGTCGGCCCCGACGGCAAGGTGCGCGAGAAGGACCGCGACGCCGTGCAGTTCGTCAAGAGCAAGATCGACTCGGCCAAGTGGTTCATCTCGGCCATCAAGCAGCGCCACGACACGCTCATGCGCACGATGCAGACGATTCTCGACTACCAGCAGGAGTATTTCAAGGACGGTGACCGCTCGAAGCTGCGTCCGATGATCCTCAAGGACATCGCCGACCGCACGGGGCTCGACGTCTCGACCATCTCGCGCGTCGTGAACAGCAAGTACGTGCAGACGCAGTTCGGCATCATCCTGCTCAAGTCGCTCTTCTCGGAGGCCATGCAGACCGAGTCGGGCGAGGAGGTGTCGAGCTATGAGATCAAGCACATTCTGCAGGAGTGCATCGACGAGGAGGACAAGCGTCATCCGCTGACCGACGAGACGCTCATGGACATCCTCAATGCCAAGGGATACCGCATCGCGCGGCGCACGGTGGCCAAGTACCGCGAGATGCTCGGCATCCCCGTGGCGCGCCTGCGCAAGCAAATCTGACGATGAACAACTACAAGAAGAAACTGGCCCACGGACTCTCGTGGGTGCTGCACCCCTTCGTCCTGCCGCTCTACATGATCGTCGTGCTGCTGACGCTGACCGTCTTCGCACACTATTCGACCGGGGTGAAGTGCTATCTGCTCTGGGTGGTCGTCCTCTATGCGATCGTCATCCCGGCGCTGTCGCTCGGCGTGCTGCGCTCGCTGGGCCGCATCTCGAGCTACCGGGTCGACGAACGGCGCGAGCGGCTACTGCCGCTGCTCATCGGGGCGATCTGCTATGTGCTCTGCGCCATCACGATCGCCCGGATCCCCTCGGCCGCCTTCCTGCGCAAGTTCATGCTCGCGGCGGCCTGCTGCGAGGTGATGTGCCTCGTCGTGTCGGGCTACTGGAAGATCAGCCTCCACCTGACGGGCATGGGGGCCGTCGTGGCGCTGCTCGTGGTGATGAACATCCTGGGCGTGGGCAACATGATGATCCCGCTCATGGTGGCGATCCTGCTTGCGGGCGCCCTGGCTTCGGCGCGCCTCTACCTCGGCTGCCACAACGCCGCGCAGGTCCTCGCGGGCTTCTGCGGCGGCTTCGTCGTCACCGTGCTGGCGGTGCTGTTCCTCTGATCCCGGGCTTCCGCGCGGAGAGCTCCTCCCCGTATTATATGGCAAAGGCCTCCGCTGCGGCGGAGGCCTTTGCCCGATTTGGCGGTGGCCGGTTGCCGTCGGGCGGCCGCTATACGCAGCCCTGTGCCAGCATGGCGTTGGCCACCTTCATGAAGCCGCCGATGTTGGCCCCCACGACGTAGTTGACGTAGCCGTCCTCCTGCGTGCCGTAGCGCACGCACACTTCGTGGATGTTGCGCATGATGGCGTGCAGGCGTTCGTCGACCTCCTCGGGCGTCCACGTCAGACGCATGGAGTTCTGGGTCATTTCGAGCCCCGAGGTGGCCACGCCCCCGGCGTTGGCCGCCTTGCCCGGGGCGTAGAGCAGGCGGTGCTGCTGGAAGATGCGGATCGCCTCGGGCGTAGAGGGCATGTTGGCCCCCTCTACCACGCAGCGGCAGCCGTTGTCGACGAGCGTCTGCGCCTCGTCGCCGTTCAGCTCGTTCTGCGTGGCGCACGGCATGGCGATGTCGCACTTTATGCCCCACGGGCGCTGCCCGGGGTGGTAGGTCGCCGACGGGTAGCGGTCGGCATATTCGCGGATGCGGCCGCGGTAGATGTTCTTGAGCTCCATGACGTAGTCGAGCTTCGCGGCGTCGATCCCCTCGGGGTCGTGGATGAAGCCCGACGAGTCGGAGAGCGTTACCACGCGGGCTCCGAGCTGCGTGGCCTTCTGGCAGGCATACTGGGCGACGTTGCCCGAGCCGGAGATGCAGACCCTCTTGCCGCGCAGGCTCTCGCCGCGCGTTGCGAGCATCTCCTCGGCGAAGTAGCAGGTGCCGTATCCCGTCGCCTCGGGCCGCAGCGGGCTGCCGCCCCAGTCGCGCCCCTTGCCGGTGAGCGTGCCGGAAAACTCGTCGCGCAGTCGCTTGTACTGCCCGAAGAGAAAGCCGATTTCGCGCCCGCCGACTCCGATGTCGCCGGCCGGAACGTCCGTATCCTGCCCGATGTGGCGATGCAGCTCGGTCATGAACGACTGGCAGAACTTCATCACCTCGTTGTCGGACTTGCCCTTGGGATTGAAGTCCGAGCCGCCCTTCGCACCGCCCATGGGCAGGGTCGTGAGGCTATTCTTGAAGGTCTGCTCGAAGGCGAGGAACTTCAGGATCGAGAGGTTCACCGAGGGGTGGAAGCGCAGACCGCCCTTGTAGGGGCCGATGGCGCTGTTCATCTGGACGCGGTAGCCGCGGTTGATCTCGATCTCCCCCTGGTCGTTGAGCCATGGCACACGGAAGATGACGATGCGTTCGGGTTCGGCGATGCGTTCCAGAATCTTCATCTTCCGCAGCACGGGGCTGGCCACGATGTGCGGGGCCAGCGATTCGGCCACCTCGCGGACGGCCTGGTGGAACTCCGGTTCTGCGGGATTGCGGGCGATGAGCCGGTTCATGAACTCATCGACGTACTGACGGGCCTGTTCGTTCATAATGTCAATTTTTAGGGATTGGATTGTTTGGTTTGCTTCTCCAAATTTAAGATTTGTTCCGCGGTTTTGCAAATCCTTTAATAATTTCGTAAAATATCTTATTATCCATCCCTGCCGCGTTTGCTTACGATCCGCTCGGACGGTCGGCCGGACGAAGGCCGATCCGTAATAAAAAATGACGGATCCGCGAGGAATCCGTCAGGAAAAAATTTTTTGAAAAAATTTCATGCGGGAGGCTCCCGCTCCGCACTATTTCGTGAAGGCGAAGCCGACGTAGGCGTTGTCGTACTGCGAGAGGAGCGTTGCGGCGGCCGACAGCGTCTCGAGGTTGCTGCTCTCGATCTTGTCGCCCACCTGCTGGACGATCTCCATGAGCCGTTTGACGGGGAAGACGATCGTCAGTTCGCTGCCGTTCAGGTAGGCGTGGCTCGGCACGGCGCCCAGCGAGAGCTTGCCGTTGGCCAGGCTGAAGGTGATGTCGTGGCTCTCGGCGTCGAACTGGTAGGTGCCCTCGATCTTGTGGGTGCCGAACGCCGCGGTGACTGTCTGCTTCTCCCTGGTGAAGGTGAGCGTCCCCTGACCGGCCGTGAGTCCGACCCTGGCGTAGATCTTGGCAAGCTGGTCGACGATCAGCGTCTCGATGAACGAGCCGCCGAAGCTGGCCGCAAGCCCTTCGCCCTCGAACTTCACGCTCGGCTGGGAGTAGGTCCACGTGCCGTAGAGGGCCATTTCGGTCAGTTTGCCGCCCGTGGCCTTGTCCACGGCGGTCGTGGCGCCCTTCTTCAGGGCGTCGAGCCAGTTCTGCGCCTGCACGCCCGGGATGGCGAGCACGAGCACGGCGAAAAGTGCGAGAATCCGTTTCATGTTCATGTCTGTCAAAGTGTTTCCATTTCGCGCAGCCACGCCGCCGCCGAGGCATCCGAGGGCATGCGCCAGTCGCCGCGGGGCGAGAGGGTCAGCGTGCCGACCTTCGGACCGTCGGGCATGGCCGAACGCTTGAACTGTTGCGAGAAGAAGCGGCGCACGAAGGTGCGGAGCCATTTGAGAATCGTCGCCCGGTCGTAGCTGCCGCGGAAGGCCTGCTCGGCCAGGAAGAGCGTCTTGGCGGGCCCGTATCCCGCGCGGACGAGGTTGTAGAGGAAGAAGTCGTGCAGTTCGTAGGGCCCGACCAGATCCTCGGTCTTCTGCGCGATGTGCCCCTGCGCATCGGCGGGCAGCAGTTCGGGGCTCACCGGCGTGTCGATGATGTCGAGCAGCGTGGCGCGCGTCGCCGCGTCGCGCTCGGTGTCGGCGACCCACTTGACGAGGTGGCGCACCAGCGTCTTGGGAATCGAGGCGTTGACGCCGTACATCGACATCTGGTCGCCGTTGTAGGTTGCCCAGCCCAGCGCCAGCTCCGAGAGGTCGCCCGTGCCGATGACCAGCCCGCCCTCCATGTTGGCCACGTCCATGAGAATCTGCGTGCGTTCGCGCGCCTGGCTGTTCTCGTAGGCCGCCGAGCGGTCCCCGGGGTCGAGCCCGATGTCGCGGAAGTGCTGCATGCAGGCGTCGCGGATCGGAATCTCGCGCACCGTGACGCCCAGTCCGCGCATCAGCTCCAGCGCGTTGCGGTAGGTGCGGTCCGTCGTGCCGAATCCCGGCATCGTGATACCGATGATCCCCGTGCGGTCGAGCCCCAGCTTGTCGAACGTGCGCACCGTCACGAGCAGCGCCAGCGTCGAGTCCAGCCCGCCCGAGATACCCACGACGGCGCACTTGCAGCCCGTGTGGTCGAGCCGCCGCGCCAAGCCGTGCGACTGGATCTGGAAGATCTCCTCGCACCGTTCGCTGCGGTGCCGCTCGTCCTGCGGGACGAACGGCATGGGGTCGATGTCGCGGTCGAGCGCCGCGGCGCGCAGCCCCTCGGGAATCTCCATCTCGATGACCGTGTTCTCGGTCGACGAGGCGTTCAGGCGGAACGAGGTGTTGCGGCGCCGTTCGTGGTCGATGCGCTCGATGTCGAGGTCGGCGACGAGCAGCTGCTCGTCGAGCTGAAAGCGCGGCATCTCGCGCAGGATGCGGCCGTTCTCGGCGATGAGGCCGTTGCCGGCGAAGACCAGGTCGGTCGAGGACTCGCCGAAGCCCGCCGAGCAGTAGACGTAGCCCGCGATGGTGCGGGCCGACTGCTGAGCCACGAGCTGCCGCAGGTAGGCGTGCTTGCCCACGGCCTCGGGCGAGGCCGAGAGGTTGAAGATTACCTTCGCGCCGTTGAGCGCCAGTTGCGACGAGGGCGGAATGGCCGCCCAGAGGTCCTCGCAGAGCTCTACGCCGAACTCCGTGCCGTTGACCTCGAACGTGAGGTCGGCGCCGAAGTCGGCTTGCTGGCCTGCCACGACGATCTGCTCATCGCTGATGCCGGCGCCCGAGGCGAACCAGCGGTTCTCGTAGAACTCCGAGTAGTCGGGGATGTAGCTCTTGGGTACGACGCCCAGCACGCGGCCCTGCGTGAAGACCGCGGCACAGTTGTAGAGCGTCGAGCCGTGGCGCAGGGGGATGCCGGCGATGAGTGTCAGGGGCAGCTTGCGCGTTGCGCGGACCAGCTCTTCGAGGGCTTCGTCCGCCGCGTCGAGCAGCGAGCCGTGCAGCAGCAGGTCGCCGCACGTGTAGCCCGTCAGGGCGAGTTCGGGGAAGACGACGATCTCCACGCCGCGCTGCGCCGCCTCGTCGGCCAGTGCCGCGAGGCGCGAGGCATTCCAGGCGCAGTCGCCGACCTTCACGCGCGGCACGGCGGCCGCCACTTTCAGAAATCCGTAGTTGTCCATGTCGTATGGTGCTTGTGCATGCGGCGGCGGAGGCTGTGCGCCGCCGTCCGCCGCATGGGTTGTGTCCGGCCTACTCGGCCCAGAGCTGCGCGAGGTTCAGGATTACCTGCTGGGCCTTGCGCATGGTCGTGAGCGAGCAGTACTCGAATTTGCCGTGGAAGTTCATGCCGCCGGTAAAGAGGTTCGGGCAGGGCAGCCCCATGAACGAGAGGCGTGCGCCGTCCGTACCGCCGCGGATGGGTCTGACGAGGGGTTTCACGCCGGCCTGCTCCATCGCCCGCAGGGCCTTGTCGATCACCTGCGGATGCGGCTCGACCATCTTGCGCATGTTGAAGTACTGGTCCTTGAGCGTGAGCGTCAGCACGCCGTCGCCGTACTTCTTCTTGAGCAGGTCGACGACGGCCCACATGAAGACCTTGCGCTGCTCGAAGCGGTTGCTGTCGTGGTCGCGGATGATGTAGCTCATCGAGGCCTTCTCGACCGTGCCGTTCAGTCCGACGCAGTGATAGAAGCCCTCGTAGCCCTCGGTGTACTGCGGACGCTCGGCCGCGGGCAGCAGCGCCTGCAGCTCGCAGGCCACGTCCAGCGCGTTGATCATCTTGTTCTTGGCATAGCCCGGGTGGACGTTGCGGCCCTGAATCTCGATCTTGGCGCTCGCGGCGTTGAAGTTCTCGTATTCGAGCTCACCCTCCATGCCGCCGTCCACCGTGTAGGCGAAGTCGGCGCCGAAGGCCTTGACGTCGAAGAAGTCCACGCCGCGCCCCACCTCCTCGTCGGGCGTGAAGCCGATGCGGATCTTGCCGTGCTTGACCTCGGGGTGGGCCATCAGGTACTCCGCGGCGGTCATGATCTCGGCCACGCCGGCCTTGTCGTCGGCGCCGAGCAGCGTCGTGCCGTCGGTGTGGATGAGCGTGTGGCCCTTGAAGAAGGCCAGCTCGGGAAACTCCTCGACGCGCATCGTCAGGTGGCCGTTGAGCACCAGGTCGCCGCCGTCGTACTCCTCGACGATGCGGGGCTTGACATCCTTGCCGCTCATGTCGGGCGACGTGTCGACGTGGGCGATGAAGCCGATGACCGGGGCGTTCTCGTACCCCTTCGAGGCGGGCACCGTGCCCATGACGTAGCCGTACCGGTCCATCGTCACCTCGGTCATGCCCAGCACCTGCATCTCGTCGCGCAGGGCCTCGAGCAGCACCTTCTGCTTCTCGGTCGAGGGGAAGGTCTCACTCTCCTCCGACGACTGCGTGTCGTAGGAGACGTATTTCAGAAATCTCTCTTTCAGGTCCATATCCTTGTTGTTTTTATTGAATTTTCGTTGTCGTTGCGTGTCCGGCCGCCGTTTTCATGTTTCACGGCGTGCCGCCGTCTTTGCAAATCCGCTCCGCTCCAAACCCCTCCCGAGGGAGGGGTTGCCGCATGGCGGGCCGGTTCGTTCCACTTCCTGCATGGTCGGCCTCGGAGTGCGTCCTGCCACGGAAACGGCGCTTTTGGTAAATCCGGTGTGCCGTTGACGCATTTTCAGCGCATAGTTTCGTCTGCGTGTATCGTTACTCCTCCTTTTTCGCCCGCAGCGTGTGCCATGTGAAGTAGCCGATGATCGCCACGTACATCGCAAGGCCCACCCACTCGGCGGCGTTCGATGCGGCCCAGTCGGAGAGGTACCAGTCGACCTCGGCGAACTTCAGCAGGGCGCTTACGACACCCATCAGCGCACCGCCGGCGATGAAGCCCGAGGCGATGAGCGTTCCGCGGTCGAAACGCGCCTTGTTGAGCCCCTCGTCCTTCGAACGGTTCGATACGAACCATGCCACCAGGCCGCCCACGACCAGCGGTGCGTTCAGCTCCATCGGGATGAACATGCCCAGCGCGAATGCGAGGGCCGGAACACCGATCGAGGTCAGCACCAGCGCCAGTGCCGCGCCGCAGAAGTAGAGCATCCACGGGGTCTGGCCTCCGGTCATCAGCGGCTGGATGACGGCCGCCATGGCGTTGGCCTGCGGAGCCACGAGCGCCCCTTCGCCGACGAATCCGAAGGTCTTGTTGAGGATAATCATCACGCCGGCAACCGTGGCTGCGGAGACGAACGTGCCGAGGAACTTCCAGATCTCCTGCTTGCGGGGCGTCGTGCCGAGCCAGTAGCCGATTTTCAGGTCGGTGATGAAGCCGCCGGCCATCGAGAGGGCCGTGCAGACCACGCCGCCGATGATAAGCGCGGCGGTCATGCCCGTCGTGCCGCTCAACCCCACCGAGACGAGGATGAGTGACGAGAGGATGAGCGTCATGAGCGTCATGCCCGAAACGGGGTTCGTGCCGACGATGGCGATGGCGTTGGCGGCCACCGTGGTGAAGAGGAAGGCGATGACGAAGACGATGAGCAGCGCCGTGACGGACTGCACCCAGCCGTCGAGCAGCCCGAAGTGGAAGAAGACGAAGACGCAGACGAGCGTCGCGATGAGGATCGTCAGGATGCGCTTCATCGTCAGGTCGCGCTGCGTGCGTTCCGTGGCGGCTGCGGCGCCCTTG
>ENA-OYWW01000792-OYWW01000792.1-human-gut-metagenome-genome-assembly--contig:-NODE-792-length-12968-cov-3.302099_pt1 | contig 12968 bp, 7 predicted proteins | sample MGYA00244817_ERZ653410 | MGnify/ENA primary metagenome ERZ653410 (study PRJEB26926, sample SAMN06164973) | human gut metagenome | biome: ENVO:00009003; feature: ENVO:2100002; material: ENVO:00002003...
TTTCAGTTTTAGGCGGCAGGTCGGAGAAAGCGTCCTGTCTGAAAAATTTTCATAAAATTATCTGTTTTATTTGAAATCGGAAAGAAAAAACGAACTTAGTCGGGTCTTTCCTTCCCGTCGGCGCCGGATGCGGGCGGAGAACTTGTCCGTACCGGCGGTCGTCGCGGCTGTTAACGACACAAAAAGGCCGGATACAATGGTATCCGGCCTTTTGCCTCTCTGCCGTCCCGATAGGGACGGCGCCGTGAATCAAAGTTTGCGTTTCTCCTCCACGATTTCGTAGCCTTCGATGAAGTCGCAGACACGGACATCGTTGTAGCTTTCGATGTTGAGACCGCACTCCATACCGGCCGATACATCCTTGACGTCGTCTTTGAAACGTTTGAGGGATGCCAGATTTCCTTCGAAGATCTGGTTTCCTTCGCGGCTGATTCGAACTTTGCAGCCTCTCTGGAACGTTCCGTCCAGTACATAGCTTCCGGCGATCGTTCCGACACCGGATGCCTTGAAGAGCTGACGTACCTCGGCATGGCCGATAACTTTCTCTTCGTAAACCGGCTCAAGCATACCCTTCATGGCTGCCTCAACATCCTCAATTGCCTGGTAGATGACACGGTACAGACGGATGTCTACGCCGTTCTGCTCTGCCATGGATTTTGCGTTCGTATCCGGGCGTACGTTAAATCCGATAATGATGGCGGAAGATGCGGTTGCCAGCATAACGTCGGACTCGTTGATCGCGCCTACGCCGCCGTGGATACATTTGACAACGATTTCCTCGTTGGAAAGCTTCGTCAGGCTCTGCTTGACTGCTTCCACGCTGCCCTGTACATCCGCTTTAACGATCAGGTTCAATTCCTTTAAATTGCCTTCCTGGATCTGGTTGAACAGATCGTCCAGGGACATTCTGGATTTGGTCTCTTCCAGTTTCTTTTCCTTGTTCTGCTCGATAAATGCCTCTGCGTAGGATTTTGCTTCCTTATCGCTTTCATGTGCCAGGAATACATCGCCTGCTTCCGGCACGTCGGACAGACCGAGGATTTCGACAGGCATGGACGGACCGGCTTCTTTGACACGGCGTCCCTTGTCGTCTACCATCGCGCGGACCTTACCGCTCGAAGAACCTGCGGAAACGAAATCGCCGACATGCAGCGTACCCTTCTGAACCAGCACGCTTGCCACAGGGCCGCGTCCCTTATCCAGCTGAGCCTCCAGCACAATGCCTCTCGCCATACGGTTCGGATTTGCCTTTAATTCCATCACCTCAGCAGTCAGAAGGATCATCTCAAGCAGCTGCTGGATCCCTTCGCCGGTCTTTGCGGATACCGGTACGAATACCGTGCTGCCGCCCCAGTCTTCTGCAACCAGTTCGTACTCCGTCAGCTCCTGCTTTACGCGGTCCACGTTTGCATTGGGCTTATCGATCTTGTTGACTGCAACGATAATTTCAATTCCGGCAGCTTTTGCATGGTTGATTGCTTCTACCGTCTGGGGCATTACGCCGTCGTCTGCCGCAACAACCAAAACTGCAATATCGGTCGCATTCGCGCCGCGCATACGCATTGCAGTGAACGCTTCATGTCCGGGCGTATCCAGGAAGGTAATCGCCTGACCATTGATCTGTACGGTGTACGCACCGATATGCTGCGTGATGCCTCCTGCCTCGCGGTCTGTTACGTTCGTCTTACGGATCGCATCCAGCAGGGAGGTTTTACCGTGGTCAACGTGACCCATAACACAGATGACAGGCGGTCTGGAAACCATATCCTCGTCTGCTTCCTCATCCTCTTTCAACAGCTCTTCAATGACGTCAACCTTGACTTCCTTCTCGCAGATGATGTCGTAGTCGATTGCGATGTTTTCCGCGTCTTCATAGGAGATTTCCTGGTTCACAGTTACAATCTTGCCCTCCAGGAACAGCTTCTTGATGATGGCTGCAGGCTGCATCTTCATCTTTTCCGCCAGCTCTTTGATCGTGATGTTGTCGCCGACGGTGATTACCTTGATGGTCTCTTCCGGTTCAACCGGCTTGGGTTCGGGCTTGATAAAGCGGCCTGCCTTCTTTGCATTTTTCAGTGCTGCTGCGCCGTCTTCTTCGTAAATCGCGTCTCTTCTCGATTTCTTGTCGCGCTCCTGCTGGTTAAGACGGCGATCGTCTCTGCGCTTTTCCGTATCCTTTGCCGGAGCTTCTGCTGCAAAGCCTTTACCTGCTGCCGGCTTGCGGAATCGATTGTCCTGCCGTCCATCGCCGTTCTGAGGGCGTCCGCCATTTGAACCAGGACGGTTATTGCCCGCACCAGGGCGGCCACCGCCTGCAGGGCGATTATAGCCCTGATTATCTCTTGCACCGCCGTTATTACCCGGACGGTTCTGGTCTCTTCTTGCTCCATAACCGGATGTCCTTTCCTGACCCTGACCATCTCTGCGGCCGGACTGGTTTCTGTCACCGTTTCTGTTATCACGGTTGTAACCGGGTCTGTCTCCGTTTCTGTTGTCACGGTTGTAGCCAGGTCTGTCTCCATTTCTGTTGTCGCGGTTGTAGCCAGGTCTGTCTCCGTTTCTGTTGTCACGGTTGTAACCGGGTCTGTCTCCGTTTCTGTTTCCGGAATTTCTGTTATCGGAACGGTCTGTTCTTTCGGTACGGTCTGTTCTTTCAGTGCGGTTGTCGCGCTGCTCGGTTCTCTGAGGGCGTTCCATGCTCTTCTCCAGACGTTCCTTTGCCGCAGCCTCTTCTTTTTTCTGTGCTTCGATTTCAGCAGCCTTTGCTGCACGTTCTGCTTCTGCTGCAGCCTTTGCTGCCGCTTCCTTGGCCGCACGCTCTCTGCTCAAAAGCTTCTCATCCGGCATAACAGGCTGGGAAGGCTTGGTCAGGGGCTTGATCAGCGGTCTGCTTTCCATACGCATGCCGTTGTTGTTTCTGTTACCCTGACGGTTCTGGCTTCCTCTGTTTCCATCATTTCTGCGCCCGTCATTTTTTGCACCGTTTCCATTATTATTTCTTCTGTCATTGTTTCCGGAATTGCCGTTCTTCATCCGGCTGTTCTGGGGATTGTTCACTACAATGATCGTCTTTGCTTTTTTATGTGCCTTTGCCTGACTGTCCTGTCCTGCAACTTCTTTGTTCATATCCTGTTTATCCGTTGTCTGTTCCTCCCGGCCCTCAGCCTGTACTGCCGCAGTCTGCGTCGTCTTTTCTGCCGTTTCCGCTTTCTCCACCTGCGCCTTCCTTTCTGTCTGCGCTGCCTGCCCTATCCTGCTGCTGTCCTTTTGATCGGACGGCTCCTTATTTGCAGCTGCGAACTTCTTTTTTACCCATTCTACCGCATCGCCCTCGATTGAGCTCTGCGCTGCCTTAACGTCCACGCCCTTTTCCTGTAAAAAAGTAATGACGTCTTTGCTCTTTATTTCAAGCTCCTTTGCGAGCTCGTGCACCTTTATTTTTGCCATTCATTTCCCTCCGTCTCCTTCATTTCCGTTTCCAGATACCGGTTTAAGGTTTTGGCAAACCCGGCGTCTGTTACCGCCAGGGATGCACGCATTTCTTTTCCCATCGCATGTCCCAGCTCTTCCTTCGTCCCGTATTCATAATACGGTACATGATAAAAGCTGCACATGTCCCGGAAATTTTTCTTTGTATTCGCTGAAGCGTCTGTGCCGACGATCACCAGCGCTGCGGTTTTGTTCTTGACAGATTTTTCTGTCATGAACTCCCCGCTTGCCGTCCGTCCTGCTCTCGTCGCAAGCCCCAGCAGGGAAAATACCTTATTCGGTTTCACTCTCACCAAACTCCTTTTCCAGGCTGTCGTAAACCTCATCCGGAATACTCATCTGGAAGGAACGCTCCAGTCCGCGGTTCTTTCTCGCCTTTTTCAGGCAGTCCAGACTTTTGCACAGATAGGCACCGCGTCCGTTCTTCCTTCCCGTCGCATCCAGCACGATCGGTCCCTCCGGCGTCTTGAGCACGCGCATCATTTCGCGCTTGTTTTTCATTTCGCCGCAGCCCACGCACTGTCTCATGGGGATCTTTTTATTCATCGCTGCCCTCGCCGTCTTCCTCGGCTGCTGCAGGCTCTTGTGTATCTTCCAGTGCTTCCTCAGCGCCTTCTTCGTAATCGTCCTCGTACTCTTCTTCCTCGTCGTCATATCCGTCATCCAGATAATCCTCGTAACGGAAGCCAGGAGCATCCTTTGCCTGTGTCTCGCTCTTGATATCGATCTTGTAGCCGGTCAGACGCGCTGCCAGGCGTGCGTTCTGTCCTTCTTTGCCGATCGCCAGGGACAGCTGATAATCCGGTACGACTACCTTTGCGGTGCGCTCGTCGGGATCTGCAAATACTGCAACGATCTTTGCAGGGGACAGCGCGTTCTGGATCAGGTTGCCGGGGTTTTCATCCCAGTTTACGATATCGATCTTTTCGCCGCGCAGCTCATCTACAATCGCATTGACACGGGAACCGTTCATACCGACACAGGCGCCGACTGCGTCTACGTTCGGATTGTTCGACCATACTGCGATCTTGGTACGGCTGCCAGCCTCACGGGCGATGCTCTTGATCTCTACAACGCCGTCGCGGATTTCTGTTACTTCTTCTTCAAACAGACGTTTTACAAGCTCCGGATGGGTACGGCTGACTAAAATACGAGGTCCCTTGGGAGTGTTCTTTACTTCAAGAATATAAACCTTAATTCTCTCGGTCGGCTTGAACACTTCGCCCTTTACCTGCTCACTCTCGTTTAAGATTGCGTCCGCCTTGCCCAGGTTGATGCTGATGTTGCGGCCCAGATAACGCTGTACAACGCCGGTTACGACGTCTTTTTCCTTTTCGAAATACTGATTGTATACAACGCTTCTCTCTTCTTCCCGGATCTTCTGCAGAATGACATTTTTCGCATTCTGTGTTGCAATACGGCCGAATTCTTTAGACTTAATCTCCACATGGATTATGTCTCCAACCTGCGCTCTGTGGGAAATCTGCTTTGCATCCTCCAGAGCGATCTGCAGGCATTCATCCTCCACGTCGTCCTGTGTCGGAACAACCTCTTTCTCCGCATAGCAGAGAAAATCGCAGGTATCCCGGTCGATTTCCACCTTTACATTATCCGCTTTGCCGAAATGCTGTTTGCAGGCTGTGAGCAGAGAGTTTTCGATCGCTTCGAACAGAGTCTCTTTGCTGATCTCTTTCTCTTTCTCCAGTACATCCAACGCTTCCTTTAATTCCTTATTCATTTCATCCTCCATTCCGCTGCTTTGTCGTCTGTTTAAAAATCCAGCGCCAGACGGATCAGTGCAATCTCTTTTCTGGCAAATGTCATTTCCTTTTCTGCTGTATCAATCGTAATGCTGTCCGCATCGTAGCTTTTTAATACGCCTGTAAATTCCCGGCATTTATCCACCGGCTTATACAATCTGATTTCCACTTCTTCGCCCAGGCTCTTTTCCAGATGCTTATCCTTTTTCAGCGTCCTGCCCAGCCCCGGTGAGCTCACTTCCAAAATATAGGCGTCCTCGATAAAATCGGCTTCATCCAGTTTGTCGGACAACGCGCGGCTTACTGCCTCGCAGTCACCGATGTTGACGCCGTCCGGTTTGTCGATGTAGGCACGCAGATACCAGTCGCTGCCTTCTTTCACATACTCCACGTCGTAGATTTCCACGCCGTTTTCCTCCGCGATCGGAAGCAGAATTTCTTCTGTCTTCGCTTCGTATGTTTCTCTTTTTGACATTCCTTCACCTTCCTTATTCAGTTGTCTGTGTTATACCAGCGCGCGGTTCGCTTCGCGGAGCTCGCGCTGATTAGCGGTCGTCAAATATCCATTCGTGCAAGCACGATGGATATTTTCCTCGTCGCGATAACAAACAAGAGTGGGTTTTTGCCCACTCTTGCTCCAGTAACATGTATCATCTCCTTTACTCTAACATGTTCCAGACTGGAATGCAAGGGGTTCCGGCAAAAATGTTGCAGTTCACCCACTCATAGATGTTTGTGCAAGCACAAATCTATGCACAGGAATTTTCGAGGGAACTGTAACACAAAAACCGGAATCCTTTACGAATTCCGGTTCTCGAAAACAGCTAGTAGGGGAATCGAACCCCTGTTTTCGCCGTGAGAGGGCGACGTCTTAACCGCTTGACCAACTAGCCATTCTTTTGTGTCACTTAACTGACGCTTGATTACTATACAATACTTTTTTCCAAAATGCAAGCGTTTTTTGCAAATTTTATAAATTTGCTGGTAGATAGTAACAGTTTTTGCTGCAGCCGCTTAAAAACAACTCCTGCTTCATCCGTTTTTGATAGGTTTCCCGGTCTTTGGAGGCATCCAGGATCTCCAACGCACGCTTCATCGCCCGGATGTCTTCCACCATCCGGTCCGGGTGGTTTCCTCTGCCTACAATTTTCAGATGGGTAATTCCCGCCTGACCCAGATCATAGAGCGCACACAGCCCACAGCCACTTTCGCCCAGGATTGGAGCATCGAAATCTGATTCCGGTGAATCCCATGTGTCGCCGCACTGTCTGGCCTCTGAGGTATATTCCCTTGAAGACGCGGTATCGTCCCATTCTTTGTGATCGATAAGGATGCTGTCCTTCCGCTGGCTCTTCCCTACACCGACCCGATACGGCACACGGCACAAATATCCCATCTCGTCACAGTGCAGGGAATTGCAGAATGCCCCGGAAAACTGACACAGCTCATTTAATGCAAACGCTTCATATTTCATGTTTTCCAATCCAGAACTTCTTTTGGCACATGCCTGCGCCACAACCGCCATATCCTTCGGTCGCATCTTCCTTGGAAAGATGATTCTGCTGATTTCCATCTGCTCAAACAATCCTGTCATCGCGCTGTTGATTTCTCCAACCTCGCCGCTTAACGAAATCCGACAGTCGATCTTTTGCTGCCGAAGATATAAAATCAGCGCCGGGTCTGCGATAATATAATCCCAAAAACCGATTTCCATACATTTTTGAATTATCTCTGCGATTTCCGGATACTGCCGTGGAAGATAGTACAGCGAATTAAACGTCAGCTGCACGGGCTTTTGATACGCCCGCACCATCGCCGCCAGAATTTCCAGCTCCGAAAATGCACCCAGCTGCACGCTGCAGCATCGCACCTCCCTGCGGTTTAAGGACAGAACCGTCCCGTACTTTCTGTCCCATGCATAGGGAATGTAACCGCAGAAGCATTCGTCCGCTCCCGCTTCGATATATCGGATATAATCGTCAACCGAGCCAAGCCCCGCTGTAAGTTCCATGTGTGACCTCCATGCCGCGCATTGCGCTCAAAGCAGATTCAGCACCGCGCGGTCAGGCTGCACCTCCTGTTCTGCTTCCCCAAACACTGCGTTTTCCACACTGCCCGTCTCCAGCGCCAGCAAAACCGTCTGATCCAGCGAAAACAACGAATTGTATCTTCCTGTCATATGCAGATGCTCCGGGTATAAAAACGTTTTCGTCTGACAGTATCCGGGACATTCCGTCTGTAGATACTGCCGTCCCCTGTTGTGCTCTCTGTACTGCGCATAAAGGGTACAGTATTGCGATGTGTTCGTTTGATAAAACGGAAGATGCAGGCTGTTTTTTCCTTCCGGGAATTTTTGCGGATACCCACAGCTTTCCCATTCATAGCGCACAAATCCAAGGCTTTTTTCCAGTGCCTTTTGATAAAAATCTGCATTCAGGCTGTTCTCTGCCAAAAGTCCGGTGTCCTTGTCCGGCAGGCGGCTTTTTAAATAGGAAAGCCGCGGATCTTTTTTCCGTTTATTGAGAAGTGTTCCCATGCACAGCTCAAACTGCTCCGGATATCTGCCTGCAAGCTGCGCCATCCCCCAGTCATTGACGACGATCTCGATCGATCCGTTTTTCTGACACCAGCTTCGCAGGCTTTCCAGAAGCTGTTCCGCTTCCTTTAAACTGACCTCCGGCTGGCATGCAAACGAAACTGTCACGCCAAGCCTCTCGCTCCGCGCCTTTTCGAGCAGGGCAAACAGTATTTCTTTCTTTGGAAAGAGCAGACGGCAGAATTGATTTCCAAGGTAAATCCGATCCGGCAGGCGTTTTGCGTAAAACGCGCTGGCAACGTTGTTTTCCTTCCAGTAATCTGCCATAAAATCCGACAGGCTTTCTTTTAAATATGTCTCATACCATTCCGGTCTGTCCAGCTCCAGCGCGTAAGACGGATACGGACGCAAAACCGCCTCCCAGTCCGTCTGCGCAAACCATTTTCGTTTCTGCTCTTCCAGGCTGTCGGCAAAGCAATCCTCTAATTTCACCGGATAACCAACCGTTGCCTCTGCAAGCCTAGCGTCATCCTCTTCCAGCTTCAGATGGATGTAGCGGGTATATTGTAAAAGAAGCTTCTGCACAGCAATCCGAAACTCCGGCGAAGTTACGCAGACCCGATAAAGCTGATAAAAGGAGGCAGCGCACAGCTTCTCCCTGTGCCCTTGCTGTGACAAAGCGGGTGCTTTTTCCAGCCCATACTCTGTCAGCACAAGTTCCTGCCAGAGTGCCTGCTCCAGATCGTAAAAGCACACCTTGCAAAACGGTGTCACTATGCAGCGCTGCGACGGTACGGCATCTCGCAAAACCTGGTGCTGTGCCAGCACAGCATCTGTCAAAAGCTGCCTTGCCGCCTTTTTTTCCAGTCGAAACTCAAATCCGTTTTCCGAAATCCCGACCACCTGAATTTCCCGCTCCCCAAGCTGTGCAGTCAGCAGTCCGGACGGGATTCCTCTGATATATTCTTCCATTTTCATTCTTCCAGCTTCCGTCAGCCAACCATAAAATCAAACAGACTGATCTGGTTGGACTCCGGCAGATCCCCAAGAATGCCCAGCGTATCCAGAAGCTCCACAATCGTCTTACTCGCCTTGGAACGTTCCCGGAAATCATCCTTGCTCAAAAACGGACCTTTTTTCGCCGCTTCCACGATGGCGTCCGCCGCCTTTTCGCCCAGACCGTCAATGCTGTTTAACGACGGCATGATTTTACCGTCCATGATCTGGAAATTGCGGGAATGTGCTTTAAACAAATCGATGGGCAAAAATTCAAAGCCGCGCGCATACATTTCCTGCACGAGCTTCATATCCTTTAATGACGCCTGCTCTTTCTGGGAAAGGCTGTCCGAACGCTTCTTGTAATCCGCCATGACCGCTTCCAGATGCTGTTGTCCCTGACACATGATTTCATAGGAAAAGGCGGATGCACGAATCGAAAAATACGCCGCATAATAAGCCAGCGGATAATTTACCTTACAGTAAGCGATTCGCCACGCCATCATAACGTAAGCCGCCGCATGGGCTTTCGGGAACATGTACTTGATCTTTTTACACGACCAGATATACCAGTCCGGCACACCGACCGCCTTCATCGCTTCTTCCATTTCCGGCTTTAAGCCTTTCCCCTTCCGCACACTCTCCATCGTCGTGAAGGAAAGGCTCGGGTCCATGCCCATGTTGATCAGATAAATCATGATATCGTCTCGACAACAGATCGCCGTGGAAATCGTCGCCTTGCCTTCCTGAATCAGCGTCTGTGCGTTGCCCAGCCACACATCCGTACCATGTCCTAATCCGGCGATTCGAATCAGGTCGGAAAAGCACTGCGGCTTGGTGTCCAGAAGCATCTGGATAACGAAATCTGTACCAAACTCCGGGATGCCCAGAGAACCAACCGGGCAGCCGTCAATCTGATCGGGTGTAATTCCGAGCGCCGACGTATTCTGAAACAGGCTCATAACCTGCGGATCGTCCAGCGGGATCTTCGTCGGATCAACCCCCGTCAGATCCTGCAGCATACGAATCATCGTCGGATCATCGTGTCCGAGGATATCGAGCTTCAGCAGGTTGTGGTCGATGGAATGGTAATCGAAATGGGTCGTAACCGTATCTGTTGTCATATCGTTTGCGGGATGCTGCACCGGCGTAAAGGAGTTGATGTCCTCTCCCACCGGCAAAACGACGATACCGCCGGGATGCTGTCCCGTGCTTCGGCGCACGCCCGTACAGCCCTGTACAATCCGGTTGATTTCGCAGTTTCGTTTCTTGCTTCCGCGTTCTTCAAAATAATTTTTCACATAACCAAACGCCGTTTTATCCGCCAGTGTGCCGATCGTACCGGCACGGAACGTCTGTCCTGCGCCGAAAATAACTTCCGTATATTTATGCGCCTTACTCTGATATTCGCCGGAAAAGTTCAAGTCGATATCCGGCTCCTTATCCCCCTTAAATCCAAGGAACGTTTCAAACGGAATATCGAAACCGTCCTTAATCAGCGGCTCTCCGCAGACCGGGCACATTTTATCCGGCATATCACAGCCGCCGTTTCCGGCAAAGGCTTTGACCTCCGGAGAATCAAAATCGTAATAATGGCATTTCGGGCACCGATAATGGGCGCTCAGGGAATTTACCTCCGTAATCCCCGCCATGAACGCCACCAGTGAAGAACCGACAGAACCTCTGGAGCCAACCAGATAGCCGTCCTCCACCGATTTCCAAACCAGCTTCTGCGCAATGATATACATTACGGCGAATCCGTTTTTGATAATAGAGTTCAGCTCCTTTTCCAGACGGTCCACAACGATCTGCGGCAGCTCTTCCCCATAAAGCTCATGCGCCTTGCGGTAACAGATTTCCGTCAAGGTTTTATCGCTGTCCGGAATAACCGGCGGACACTTATCCGGGCGCACCGGAGAAATCGTCTCTATCTGATCCGCAATCCGATTGGTGTTGGTAATGACAACCTCCTCTGCCTTTTCACTGCCGAGATACTGAAACTCCTCCAGCATTTCTTCCGTCGTGCGCAGATATAGCGGTGCCTGGTCGTCCGCATCCTTAAAGCCCTTACCCGCCATGATAATCCGACGGTATACCTCGTCTGCGGGATCCAGAAAATGCACGTCGCAGGTTGCTACAACCGGTTTATTGAACTGCTCGCCCAGCCTGACGATCTTTCGGTTCATGTTCTGAATGTCCTCCACCGAGTTGACATTTTCAATCTTGTCGGAATGGATCATGAACATGTTGTTGCCGGTCGGCTGGATTTCCAGATAATCATAAAATTTCACGATCCGCGCAATTTCCGCATCCGACTTTTCATCCAGCAGGGCACGGTACAACTCGCCTGCCTCACACGCACTGCCCAGAATCAGTCCCTCCCGGTACTTCATCAGCAGGCTCTTCGGAATTCGCGGTGTCTTATGAAAGTAAGTCAGATGAGACTCCGATACCAGACGGTACAGATTTACCCGCCCCACATCGTTTTTCGCAAGGATAATCGCATGGTAGGAAAACAGTCTCTTTACAATATCCGGGCTGGAATCTCCCAAATGGTTCACATCCGCAAGGGTGTGACAGTTGCGCTGCTCCAGAAGCGGAATAAATTTTACGAAAATTTCCGCCGTTGCTTCCGCATCGTCCACTGCGCGGTGATGATTTTCCAGGGAAACACCCATCGTTTTTGCGACCGCATCCAGCGTATGCTTCGCCTGATGCGGCAAAAGCACGCGCGCAATGCCGACTGTATCCACATAGGTAGGATGCAGCTCGATATTTAACTGCGCCGCATTTTCCATAATAAAGCTCATATCGAAATTCGCATTGTGGGCGACAAAAATCGTACCCTCGCAGAATTTCAAGAACTCCGGCAGCACTTCTTCAATCCCCGGCGCATCCATGACCATTTCATCGTTAATACTTGTCAGCTGCTCAATTCGAAACGGAATCGGCACACGGGGATTGACAAAGGTGGAAAACCTGTCCACAATCTTTCCTTCCACCACCTTGACCGCACCGATCTCGATAATCCGGTTTTTAACCGGCGAAAAGCCGGTTGTCTCGATATCAAATACCACATAGGAATCCCGTAATACCTGACCCTTATCTCCGGTTACGATTTCCTTCAAATCATCCACCAGATACGCTTCACATCCATAAATTACTTTAAAGAAATCATTTCTGTCCGGATTTTCGTCTCCTGCAGCCTTACGCTTTTCTTTCTCCGCTTTCCAGAGGTCATCCAACAGATGGTTTGCATCCGGAAATGACTGTACGACGCCGTGATCCGTGATTGCGATCGCCGGATGTCCCCACTGATACGCCCTCTTGACAATATCCTTTACCTCGGATACACCGTCCATATCGCTCATTTTTGTGTGGCAGTGCAGTTCCACACGCTTGCGCACGGAATGATCCATTCTCGACGTGGTAAAATCCGAAATCTTTTTTACCCCGACAATCGAACCGACCGTCAGCTCGCCGTCAAACTTGTCCACCATCGTCAGACCCTTGATTTTGACAAAAGCGCCGGGCTTGATCCCCTCCTTTACCTCTGCCAGCTGTTCATTTAAGGTAAAAATTTTGATGGTCATCGTGTCAGTAAAATCCGTCACGTCAAAAATCAGGATTGTCCGCTCGTTGCGAATTTCACGCTGATCCATTGCGATGATTTTGCCGCGGATAACAACCTCTCCCATCTCACCGATGATCTCCTCGATCGGGATTGCTTCTTCGTCAAAATCCCGTCCGTAAAGCACATCCGGATTGTCACTTTTTTTAACGCCGCGGCGATAATCGCCACGCCCCTCCCGGTTGAATTTGCCTTTGCCGTATTTGCTCTGTCCGCCCGCATTTCTGCCGCCAGCCGATGCGGTACCGTTCGTGCCTGCCGCAGGAGCTGCCGTCTGTCCCATTGCCGGAGCACTCTGCCCTGCTGCCGGTGCATCCGGGCGCATCCGATTCGCTGCTGCCGCTGCCTCCGCAGGAACCATCGTTCCGCCCTCAAACGGAGCTTCCTGCGCAGCTGCGCCCATGGACGCAAGGTATGCTTCATAGCCGGCATCCATACCGCCAGCCTGCATGCTGCCTTCTGCCCTGTCACCCGGCATCGCACCATTTTGCCCTGCGATCCCCGCTGCACCATACTGCGCTGCGTTTCCGTCTGCGTTCTGTGCAGCATTGCATGC
>ENA-OYWW01000794-OYWW01000794.1-human-gut-metagenome-genome-assembly--contig:-NODE-794-length-12953-cov-4.939526_pt1 | contig 12953 bp, 11 predicted proteins | sample MGYA00244817_ERZ653410 | MGnify/ENA primary metagenome ERZ653410 (study PRJEB26926, sample SAMN06164973) | human gut metagenome | biome: ENVO:00009003; feature: ENVO:2100002; material: ENVO:00002003...
TATCAGTATATTATATATAAATGACAGTCCCTGCAAATACGCTTCAAAGGCCACTAAAGCACACAATATCATCGACATAAATGCGGATAATTGGCTATAATTTTGTATCTTTGCACCCAGTGACCAACTCTTCTTATTAAATTTACTTGATTATGTATTCGCCAGATTCCGCCTTTACGGGGCGGCATCCGGTTGTCGGGCCATACCCGGCCAGGATGACACGCACCCGTAATTATGAATTCGACTTCATGTCGTGTTTCTCAAAACACATCTCCGACTACGAGAAAGCCGGGCGCAAAGGCTCGGCTGCGAACTACCGGTCGTCATACAGGCTGCTGCTGAGTTTCCTCGACGGCCAGCACCTGACGTCGCAACACCTCTCGGCCCGCTGGGTAGAGCGTTACGAACGCTGGCTCCGGGCGCGGGGCGTGACAACCAACACGGTGACGTTCCACCTGCGCAACCTGAGGGCGGTTTACAACCGTTCCGTGAAAAAACGGTTCATACCGGCCTCGTTCCCCAATCCCTTCTTCCACCTGACCGTCAGGCAGACCGTAACGCGCAAACGGGCGCTGTCACGCGAAACCATCAAACGGATATGCACGGCCGACCTCTCGGCGCTGCATCCCAAGTACTCCCTCGCACGCGACATCTTCATGTTCAGTTTCTTCACCCGCGGCATGTCGTTCGTAGATATGGTCTACCTGCGCAACAGCGACATCCATGACGGCGTATTGACCTATGCACGCCACAAAACGGGGCAGATGCTCTCGATGCGCATCGAGCCGCAGCTGCAGCACATCATCGACCGTTATAGCAATGCTTCGCCCTATATACTCCCCGTACTGGCAAAAGACGACAGCTACGGAAATTACCGCCAGCAGCAGCGCGAGCTGAATAAATTTATCCGAAAAATCGGAGTCCTGCTCAATATCCCGGAACCGCTGACATTCTATGTCGCACGACACTCATGGGCAACTCTGGCCCGTGATTGCGGCACACCGCTCACGGTGATCAGCGCCGGGATGGGACACACGTCCGAACGGACGACGCGCATCTATCTCGCACAACTCGACCACAACATCATCGACAAAGCCAATCGAAAAATCATCGACTTGCAGTAAAAGACGGTTTCGTATAATATCCGGATTTTTTGGTTAGGACGAAAGGAAACAGGCAATAAAAAAAATCAAGACCCATTATTACCAATAATGGGTCTTGAAATCGTAATAAGTTGTATTATAGACGTTTCAATTCACCTGCAAAAATAGAATTAATTATATTCATAACCAAATTTTTCAGGAGGAAAAAACGCATATCTCAGCGTAAGATACTGTAAACAAGAATCTTGTATCGTTTTATTTTTATTTTTATTCCGGACAGACCGAAAATGTCCTGACAGCCCCCGCCATGCCTTCGGGAAAGTGTCCAAACAGCGTATTTACCGACTGGTAACCAAGCACATACGCCAAAGGAGACCCATTATTGGTAATAATGGGTCACGAAAAACACATACAAATCACTGATTAATAATAATTTACATTCGATGTTTTCCGCAAGAATCCTGTGGGCGGTAAAGATACTGCTCGTACTGCACAAGGCGTCGGAAGCAGGGACTCCCCTGATGAAAGGCCGCGAATTGCAGGCTGCATGTGTGGGCCCCGATGCGGACACCTATATATATCGCCGTACTTTACGGGAACTGGCGGCCAAAACGGACTACCTGATTTGCGTATTCCAGTCGGGAAGAACCTTCTACCAATGGAACCCGAACCACCGCCCGACGCTGTACGACCTGATCTGCAGGCTGGACGGAGGCATGCATGAAGTCTCGCACACCTTCTGGACATACGAAAATACACGCACGATGCAGCCCCTCCAGAAAGTGTGCAAGGAGTACGACAACCTCATACAAACCTATTTATCAGAAATATACATAGAAGAATTGGAATCACCCGCCCTGTTCAGGCAAAGCCGGTTCCGGTTGCCGCAGGCAACGCCCCAGGTCACGGGGGACACAGGAACAGGCTCGCTTTAGCCCTCTCTCGTCAGCGAACAAAAACACATTCATGGAAAAACAAACAACCACCGACCATTTTCATCCTGTCGCTACCGGCAATCGCCGCCCCGGCATTGGCGGTAGCCGTAGCCTGCCACATGTACCGGACACGGCAGATAACACGAATAACGGACTCGCAACGAGACCACACATACCGGAAAAAATTCTAATCACCACAAAAACATTCAAACATGAAACGCCTCTACCTTATTGCCCTCTTTATCATCGTCAGCCTTGCCGCCACGGCACAGGAGAACGGCAATCGCGATGCGCAGAACCGCATCGTACGCGGCCCCTATGAAACGAACCGCTTTTTCGACAACATCTTCGTCGGCGTCGCCGGCGGTGTAAATATCTATTTCGGCGAACACGACTCCTACGGCAAATTCGGCAAACGCATGGCCCCGGCACTGGACATCCATGTCGGAAAATGGTTCACCCCCTCGATCGGCGCCCGCGTCGGATACTCCGGCCTGCAGGCCAAAGGGTGGACGACCGCAGGCACCAAATACGCAAAGGGTGCCGACGGAAGCATGTTCAAGGAGAAATTCGGCGTATCGTACCTGCATGCCGATGCAATGTGGAACTTCTCGAACGCCGTGAGCGGCTACAAGGAGACCCGCACCTGGAATTTCGTACCCTTCGTCGGAGTGGGTTGGGCGCGTTCCTACGGCAACGACACCCACGACAACGAAATCGGCTTCGACGCAGGTCTGCTGAATGTAGTGCGCCTCTGCGATCTGCTCGACCTGACGCTCGAAGCTCGCTGCCTGCTGGTCAACCAGCGTTTCGACGGCGTGGGCGGCGGCCGCATCGGCGAAGGTATGCTCTCGGTAACGGCAGGGCTGTCGTTCAACCTGAACCGCCGCGGCTTCAAGCGTGCCTCGCAGGCTCAGCCCGTGGACTACACGCCGTACCTGGATCGTATCAAGCGGCTCGAAAACACCAACAACGAACTCGCATCGCAGAATTCGGAACTGAGCGACGAGAACGAGAAGCTGCGCAACATGCCGCCCAAGGTGGTTGCCGAGCAGAAGGTATCCGCATCGCCCGTGGCGCTCTTCTTCAAGATCGGCAAGGCCACGCTCGACAAGAAAGAGCAGACCAACCTCGAATTCTACGTAAGGAACGCCATGAAGGCCGACAAGGACAAGACCTTCACGCTGATCGGCTCCGCAGACAAGGATACCGGCACGAAGGAGATCAACCAGCGGCTGAGCGAACAGCGCATGGAGTACGTCTACAACCTGCTGAAGGACAAGTACGGCATCGACCCGTCCCGTCTGGTCAAGAAGGCCGAAGGCGACACCAACAACCGGTTCGCAGAGCCGGAACTGAACCGCGCCGTGATCGTGGAATAAGTAAAACAATCGGAATTGACAACCCCTAACGGACTTTACCGCATGCCCCAGACCGCAATACCGACCGCAGCGGGCGAAACCGCCGGATCCGGCCGGGCACCGCACTACCTGCTCGCCTACCTGGAAGAAGGCCGGGTTCGCGTATACGCCTCCGGCAAACCCGGCCTATGGGTCGGACGGCAGCTTCCCGGAGCGGACGAAATGCGCATCGAAGCGGAGCTGCAGCGGCTCCACCGAACCGGACAAAGGACAGGCATAGTCGAAATATGCCTGTCCGCGGGCGGGGAACAGCGCGGCATACGCGTGCTCTGCGTAAGGGCATAGCGCCAGCCCGGAACGGACATGGAATAAAAGCAACCTACACATAATAAAAAAAGACCATGAAAAAACAAACTATGACTTACAAAGCACCGGAGCTGTACCTGATCTCCGTATGCGTGGAAAAAGGATTTGCGGCAAGCAGCGGCATCGAACCGGGAACCGGCGGCGGCGAGCTGGGCGGAACTAGGTCGCTCTCTTACGATGACTACGAATAGCGACGCATCCATTGGAAATTAACGACAAAAACAGAAAACGCACCATGAAAAAATTATTCGTTATAGCAATGCTCGCAACGGTCGGTATGGCCGCGTGCAGCAAGGACGATACGGCTCCGGCCGCCGGCCCGAAAAAGTATGTTCAGGTGACCATCCCCGAGGATATGGTTTCCGGGGAGACCCGTACTTCCATCGACGGCACCACGACCAACTGGGTGGCCGGCGACAAGGTCGCCGTGCTCCTCTACGACGGAGCCGCGACGATGACATGCCAGTTCACGGCCGACAAGTCGGGCCCGACCACGACGTTCTCGGGCGACGTGCCCATCGGTTCCTACTCGCTGGCGGCGGCTTACTACCCGTACGACTGCAACGCCACGTTCGACGCCGTGAACAAGACCTTCAAACACACCTGGGGGTCGGAATACTGCACGGACAACCTGGCCGCCTATGACTTCATGTATACGAACATCTGGGAGGAGCAGTTCGAAATCAACGAGGCGACGACCGTACTGCCCGTACACTTCACGTTCAAACCGCTGATGGCCCGCATCAAGATTTCGCTCGGACTGGGTGCGAACGAAACGCCCAAGAAAGTCATCCTGGAGACCGACAGCAACGTAATGCCGACGGCCGGTACGATCGACGCCCTGGGGAACTTCACGGCATCGTCCGCAACCAATTCGATCGCAGTTCCCACGAACCGGAAAGAGTTCGTAGTGGGTCTGCTCCCCGTGGGCATCTACTCGACCATGACCGTGAAGGTGATGACCACCGACGGGCTGACCTACTCGGACAAGTCGTTCACGCTGGCCGGCCTGAAGCGCAACCACCACTACACGATGAGCGTACCCTGCAACAAGAAAACGGTGACGATCACCGTACCCGATGCCATCGACCAGAAGTACGGTACGCATACCTATCAGGACAACGGATTCTACACGGTCGATTCCCAATACGACCCGGAAGGAATTTTCAATGACTGGTATTTTTACCAGGCAGAGATCAAGAGCGACAAGAACGGCGACGACAAACTCAAAAAGAACCGCATCCAGCTGCAGGTTCCTGCGGGCTTCAACAACGCAAACAACGGCGCTTTCGTCACGGCTCCGATCCAGTGCGAGGGTTCGAAAACCGTGAAGGTATCCTTCGAGGTAGCGACCAACCGTATAAGCAATATTGAGTACAGGATCGGCGTAACGGGCAACGGCCCGATCACCGAATCGTGGCTCCGCGACAGGAACAACATCCTGAACGGCAACGACCAAAAGTGCAAATCCGGTACACAGACCCATACGTTTACGGTCACCAACGGACAGCGTCTCATGATCAAGATACTATCTACCGCAGGATCTTACCACGTAGAGTTCGCGAATTTCACCTACACGATCGAATAATTTCGATAAAATAATTTTTCAGATCGGGACGGAGAGAACACCGTCCCGATTTATCTATAAACCGAATCTGATGAAAGCAGCATACATAAAGCCGGAATTGGAGATACTCGTAATTGCGGCGGAAGCAGGGTTCGCGATTTCACAGCCGCACGGCGGCGAACTCGGGCCCAGCTCGGTGAATTATGCGGACGACGAGTACTGAACCAAAAACCGCCAATTCGAACCTGACGTTATGAAACACAAACCTATTTTCCGACTGTCGCTACTCGCGCTCCTGCTGGCCGGTTGCGGAAAGGATACGACAGAACTGCCCGAAGGGCCCGAAACTCCCGCGACAGGAGGCGATGCCATCGTCTGCCGGTTGTCGATCGGCAACGAAGCGCCCGACACCACGGACGAAACCCGCACGGCCTACGGCCCGTTACAGGACGGCTACTACCCGATCTACTGGCGCAACGCCGACCGGGTGGGGATCATCTGCCCGCAAACGACCCCGCAATGGGCGGAAGTCGAAGTCAGCGTCTCCGGGGCGACCGAAAGCGAAGCCGACCTGAGCAACACGGGGATGCAGTGGGGGAGCAGTCCCAGCTACGATTTTTACGCCTTCTATCCGGCAGACGCCGTGCAGACCAACAGCGGCTCGATCGTCGCGACGGCAATCCCGGCCGTACAGACCTACCACAACGGCGAATGCAACATGCAGTACGCCTATATGGCGGCATGCACCCAAGGGGTGGAACGCGGAGGGGAGGTGCCCTTCAGGTTCCGCCCGCTGATGACCACGGTTACGATCCAGGTGGGATTTTCGGAGGCCGCGGAGGTACAGAAGCTCGTGCTGTCGAGCGAAAACGGCCCCATAGCGGGCGGCTTCACGTTCGACATCGAAACCGACCGGTGCTCGGTTATCCCGGGCAAGGGATCGAACGTGCTGGCCCTGCACCTGATGTCGGGGGACGTCCCCTATATCCAGCTCAGCGCAGGGTCGAAGGTCGCGGTCACGGCGTTCATGCTGCCGCAGGACATCGAAGGGCTTACGCTCTCCGCCGTCACGACGCAGGGGAAGACCTACAGCTACACGACCCCGGCAACGCTCAAGGCCGGACACCGTTATTCGTTCACGATCGGCGACATGCAGGCGCAGGCGCAACAGACCTCGGAAGGTTATTCCGACTGGATGGCCTACCTGCCCGACAACACCTACCTGTCGCAGGTTTCCATCCCCGGGTCGCACGACGCCTGCACGATCTACGGTTCGCATTACGAGTACAAAGACGGGATGCCCGACGATAGGTACCATTTCAAATGGTTGCAGAACGTCGTATTCGGCTATATGAACACGACCAAGATCATCAAGGCACAGGAGCTATCCATCGAAGAGCAGCTTGCGGCCGGGGTTCGCATGTTCGACCTGCGCCCCTCCTCGTCGAGCTCCTCGGTGCGCGACCTCCCGATCCATCACGGCATAGCCCCGCTGGGCGACCCGACGCTGGGCGGCTACGCCCCGGGCAGCTCCGGCCGCCAGGAGCTTTCGCCCTTCATGCTTTCGCACCTGCTCGACCGTTTCGTGCGATTCCTCGACGAACATCCGGGCGAGACGGTGCTCGTGCACATGAAATACGAGAACACCAGCACCAGCGCCAATAAGACGGGGTGGGACAAAAGCGTGGTCAGCCTGATCAACTCGCATTGCAGCGGCTATGTGGCCGACTTCCACCCCCTGATGACGCTGGCCGACGCCCGCGGCAAGATACTCTTCATGATCCGCGAGGATTACAAATCGTCGAACAACGGCCGGTATTTCGGCGCCTACCTGAACTGGACGGACGACAAGGTGGTTTTCGACACGACGCTCAGCGGCAACGGCGTGGGGCAGGCCCCGATCCGCGTGAACGACCTCTACAACATCAAGAACGGGGCATCGGACGGCAAGACCAAGTATGCGGCCATCGACGAGTGCATCGCCTATACCTATAATACGGACGACCCGACGCGGTGGTGCATGAATTATGTCAGCTGCTACGACACGGCCCATTGCAGCGTGTCGGGGATCAGCCTGTTCGGCGCCGTGGGCGACTACGACTACTGCGCGAACAAGTACAACAGGTATACGGCCGACAAGATCGACAGCTACGATTTCCGCGGGAACGTCGGCATCGTGCTGATGGACTTCGCGGCGGCATCGCACGCCACGATGACCTACGGGCAGACCTACTCGAACATGCAGGTCTACGGCGACGACCTGGTCAGGGCCGTGATCTGCAACAATAACAAGTGGAACCTGCGGCGCAACGAATAACCCCCGGAGGCTCCCGCCGCCGGCACGCGCCCCGGCAGGACGCCGGAACGACACCGAAGAAAAACCTCCCGGGCTTCCCGGGAGGTTTTTGCACACACAAACATTAACAATACAAACAACGCAATGGCTGAATAGATCTGTTGTTCTGGATACAAAGGTGGGGGTAATTTCCGGGTTGCACAATCGCCATAAATGAGTATTTTACGTCCGGGCACTCCCAATTTATGGTGAAAGCCCCGGCGGAAGGGCGTGATCTGCAATTTTTTATTTTGAATTTCGAAATAATGCACTATCTTTGCAGACAAATTCCAACGTCCCGGCGCCCGCCGGGGTTCTGAAAATCATTTTGAAATAGAAATATATGCAGGATTTGAAAGCGCTCGAAGGGAAAAGTCTCGTCGAACTGCGTGAAATAGCAAAAGCTATCGGTATCGGGGACACCACATTGAAGAAGCGCGAACTGATTGAGAAAATCGCCGGGAGCTCCGCTTCCGAAGGCGTCCCCGCAGAAAATAAAGAGAAGAGAGGACGGGGCAGAAAAAAGGAAGCTCCCGCAACGGAAATGCAACAGACGGCACCCGCAGCCGAACCTGCCGCCGCAAAGGCGGAAACCGCTCCCGAAACCGTTCCCCAGGCCCCGCGCAGCCGCCGGCCGCGCATCACCAATACGAAGACCGAAAACACCGCTCCTGCACAGCGTCCGCCCGTAACGGTCGCCGAAACCCCCGCCGAGCCGGAGCTCCCGATGGAAAGCGCCCCGGCACCTGCACCAGCGGCAGAAGCCGTACAGGCACCCCGCGAGGAGAAGGCGGAGCCCAAGCGCCGTGGCCGCAAGCCCAAGGCACAGGCACAGGCACAGGAAGAGGCAGCAGAACCCGCCGCCGCGACACCCCCGGCTGCCCAGGCAGCCCAGGCTACCCCGGCAGCAGCAGCCGATGCGCAATCCTTCGACGGCGAGGTGATCACCAAGGACGATTTCGCCGGGGAGATCGAGGGCGAAGGCGTGCTGGAGATCATGCCCGACGGATACGGGTTCCTGCGTTCGGCCGACTACAACTACCTGAACTCGCCCGACGACATTTACGTTTCGCCGTCGCAGATCAAACTCTTCGGGCTGAAGCCCGGCGACACGGTGAACGGCGCCATACGCCCGCCGAAGGAGGGGGAGAAATATTTTCCGCTGGTACGCGTGAAGGAGATCAACGGCCTGGCGCCGGAGTTCATCCGCGACCGCGTACAGTTCGAATTCATGACGCCGCTCTTCCCGAGCGAGAAGTTCTGCCTCACGGGCAACGGACACAACAACATGTCGACGCGCGTGGTCGACCTCTTTTCGCCCATCGGCAAGGGGCAGCGCGCACTGATCGTAGCACAGCCCAAGACGGGTAAGACGGTGCTCATGCAGTCGATCATCAACGCCATCGCCGACAACCATCCCGAAGTATACATCATCGTGCTGCTGATCGACGAGCGCCCGGAGGAGGTGACCGAGATGGCCCGCAACTCCAAGGCCGAGGTCGTGGCATCGACCTTCGACGAACAGGCGTCGCGCCATGTGAAAGTCGCGGAAATGGTACTCGACAAGGCCAAGCGCATGGTCGAATGCGGACACGACGTGGTGATCTTCCTCGACTCGATCACCCGCCTGGCACGTGCCTACAACTCCGTCCAGCCCGCATCGGGCAAAGTGCTCTCGGGCGGTGTGGACGCCAACGCGCTCCACAAACCCAAGCGTTTCTTCGGTGCAGCCCGCAACACGGAGGAGAAAGGGTCGCTGACGATCATCGCCACGGCACTGATCGACACCGGTTCGAAGATGGACGAGGTGATTTTCGAAGAGTTCAAGGGCACGGGCAACATGGAGCTCCAGCTCGACCGCAAGCTCGCCAACAAACGTGTCTACCCGGCAGTCGACGTCATCGCATCGGGTACGCGCCGCGAAGACCTGCTCCTGCCGCGCGACGTGATGAACCGCACGTGGGTGCTGCGCAAATACCTTTCCGACATGACGCCCGTCGAGGCCATGGAGTTCCTCCAGAAGCAGATGGGAATGACCAACACCAACGAGGAGTTCCTCGCCACGATGAACCATTAAACAACCACAAAACCCACTGATAGAATGAAAAACCTGATTATCCTGCTGTCATGCCTGCTGTTCGCCGGCAGCGTATACGGATGGGGACAAAAGGGGCACGACGTCACGGCCTACATCGCAGAGTGCCACCTCACGCCCGAAGCCGCCCAGAAGATCGACAAGGTGCTCAACGGCCATTCGCCCGTGTACTATTGCAACTGGATGGACATTGCCAGCCACACCCCCGAATACAATTACACCAAGACGTGGCACTACCTGAATATCGACGAGGGCCAAACCCTCGAAACGATGCCCCGGAACCCCAAAGGCGACGTGCTGACGGCCGTCACGGCGCTCGTCGCCGAGCTCAAGGCCGGCGGGCTGGCGCCCGAGGCGGAGACCGAGAAACTCAAAATGCTGATCCACCTGGTCGGCGACATGCACTGCCCGATGCACACGGGGCGCCTGTCGGATATCGGCGGCAACCAGCGCCCGGTGCTGATGTTCGGCCGCAAGACGAATCTCCACTCGGCCTGGGACTCGGCGATCCTCGAAGCCGGGCACAAGTGGAGCTACACCGAGTGGCAGGAACAGATCGACCGCCTGACGGACGACGAGGCGGCACTGGTACAGGCCGGGGAGCCGCAGGACTGGCTGAAGGAGACCCATGCGATCTGCGTCGGCATCTACGAGGACAGCCCCGAAGGGACGAAAATATCCTACGATTACGTGGACAAATACACGCCCGTCATCGAGCAGCAGCTCGTCCGGGGCGGTTACCGGCTGGCACGCCTGCTGAACGAGATTTACCGCTGACCGTAGGTGCAAAACAAAAGGGAACGGGCTTGCAGTCGCTGCAAGCCCGTTTTCCGTCCTGCGGCAGTGCGGCAAGGATGTATTTCGGCTGTTTCGGCTGCACAAAAATCCGGGGCTAAGCGCTAAGGGACAAGGCCGGGATATGCAGGGGAGCACTGCGTGCGGCGCAGGGGCACGACAACCGATCGGGCCGGGTAATTTTATCCGGCAAAATACCCGCGGAAATAAAAGTTATATTAATTTTGCAGGCATGAGATACCTAATCGCCATACTCCTCGGCCTGCTTGCTGCCGGATGCGGCAACAAGGCCGTGGACAACCTGATGTCCCAGGCTTCGATGCTCATAGAGGAGCATCCCGACAGCGCCTTGCTGGCTCTCCGGCAGATAGACCCCTCGGCCATTTCACCGGCGGCCGACGCCCGGCGGCGCCTGCTGCTCGCGCAGACCTACTCCCGCACAGGTGCCGAGGCTGACAAGGATTCGCTGACCGCCCCCGCACTGGATTATTACGAGCGCCACGGCTCCGGGGCCGAGCGTGCCTATGCCTGGTATTTCGACGCAAAGGTACACCACAATGCCGGCGACCTGGGACGGGCGATCAAAGGCTACACGCAGGCGATGCTCTATGCCGAACGCAACCGCGACAAGGCGGGAACCACAAAACTGCTCATGGCACTGTACCACACGCTGGGGCTGCTGTACCTCGAACAGGGATACGACACCGAGGCCGAGGAGGCATTCTCGAAAGCCGTCGCCGCGGCACAGGAGACCGGCAGTGGGGAACTGGAGGGATACAGCCGTTACATGCTCTCGTCGGCACAGTATGCCAACGGCCGCTATGCCGAGGCCATCGAAACACTCTCCCCGCTGGTCGGGGCGCGCGACACGATGGCATTCCGTTTCTTCGCCCAGCAGATCACCCTGCAAAACCTGATATACCACACCTTCGCCGAAGACTGGAGCCCCGGGCAGTTGCTCGAAGAGCGGGCGCACATCGACATGCACGAACTGCGGACAGCCCCGCTGACACACGGCCCCGCATCGGCCGACGACGAAGACCGCACGCTCTACGACATCGCTTCGGCCATCATTTTTTACCGGGCGGAGCAGCCCGATTCGGCGCAATACTACATAGACCGCTCGCTGGCGCACATCAAACGCTTCAACCAGAACAACATCGGGCTCTACACGATCGCCTCGGCCATACACCACCGTCGCGGGGAGGACGGCAAGGCCTATGCCTGTGCCATGCAGTACATCGGCAAGCGCGATTCGCTCGACAAGGCACGGCAGGGGGTATCGGTGGCCGAGCTGGAAAAGAGATACCGCACGGCCAACGAAACGGCGCTCCGCGAGGCGGGGCTGCGTTACCGAATCTGGATCGCCACGCTGGCATGCCTGTTGCTGGCCGCGGCCGTCACAGGGGCGGTGGTGGGCTACCGGCGCAAACTCCGGCACCGGGACGCGCAGCTGAGCGAATACCTCACGCTGCTGGAATCCTACCGGGAATCGCACGACAGCCTCACCTCGCGGCTCGATGCCTCGAACGAGCGCGAGGCCGCCGTCAAGGCTTCGCTCGAGGGGCGGTTCGCCCTGCTGCGCGACATCGCCGCAACCTATTACACCTATGGCGAAGGGGAACGGCTGGCGAGGAAGGTGAAGGAGCTGGCTCTGAGCCCGGCGATGCTCGCGGACATCGTCCGCATGGCAGACCTCTACAACGACCGGGCGGTCACGCGCCTGCGCCGCCAACTGCCGGGGTGGACGCCGCGCAACTACGATTTCGCAGCGCTGGTCGTCGCCGGGTTCTCGGCGCAGGAGATCAGCGTGATGCTCGACATGACGCTGAACGGGGTCTACACGCTCAAATCGAAACTCAAACGCCGGATCGCCGAATCGGGGGCTGCGGACAGGGAGTTTTTCACCCGGTTTTTCGCATAGCAAGGGCGCCCGGCGCGCCGGCAAGAATCCGCGGGATCACACCCACTGTGAATCAACATTTTACACACAAACAAGCAAGAATTATTCCGTACCGGCAAGCCGCATCGGGGCTTAACTTTGCAGGGAAACCAAATGAAAAAACCAAGCAAAGTTATGAGACGGACATTTCTTTTACTCGTATGCGCCCTGGCGCTTTTTTCCGTGAAACAGACCTGCGGGCAAATTGTGCGGGGGAGGGTGGTCGACCAGGAGCGGCAACCCGTGGTCGGGGTCGCGGTAGTGATGCTCGACACCGACTCGACCTACCTCGCGGCCGCGGCATCGGATGCCGACGGGCGTTTCGCCATCGCATCGGAGGTACGCCCCTACCGGCTGCTGTTCCAGCACCTCGCCTATGAGATGCAAACGCTTACGTCGGAGCACCTGTCTCTTATACACATCTCCGAGCCCACGAGACCGTACTAGATCTCGT
>ENA-OYWW01000797-OYWW01000797.1-human-gut-metagenome-genome-assembly--contig:-NODE-797-length-12928-cov-5.933660_pt1 | contig 12928 bp, 19 predicted proteins | sample MGYA00244817_ERZ653410 | MGnify/ENA primary metagenome ERZ653410 (study PRJEB26926, sample SAMN06164973) | human gut metagenome | biome: ENVO:00009003; feature: ENVO:2100002; material: ENVO:00002003...
GCGTAAGATCGTCGGCAGCGTCAGATGTGTATAAGAGACAGTTGATATACACAGAACAAATTCTATTGAACGAATTACAATGGGAATATAACCTGAGTCCTGATGTAGCTCAGGGCATTATACAATCCTACAAGCAAGAACATAAATATGAAGATTTGTGTCAAAGTATAGAGCACAGAGATTCAATATCAACAAGGAGGATAGCAGATGTACGGAAGTTATTACACACCACCAGGATATAACCCGATGGCTCCATTGCAACAACGACTAAACCAGATGGAACAGCAGTTTCCGCAATACTCTCAAAACCCATATCAATCACAGCCAGCTCAAATGCAAGCATCTATCTTAAAGGGCAGAGCTGTTACAAGTATCGATGAAGCCAAAGCAGCAATGATTGATTTGGATGGGTCAGTATTTGTCTTTCCCGATATTGCAAATAAACGAATATACACAAAACAGATTAATCTTGATGGTACAGCCACGTTAAACACCTACTCGTTAGATGAAAAAGAGGCTCCAGCAAATGCACACCCAGTTACACAATCAGAAATGCTCGTTAACCGTGAAGAGCTGAATGAGGTGGTAACTTACCTTGAAAATAATATCCACACTTTAAAGGACAAAATTGACCAATTAAATCGGGAGGTAATGTCTAATGTTCAATCCTATTCAAATGGCATCAGCACAGATGCAAAATCAGCTGATGAGCAACCCCTTGTTCAAGAGAGCTCAAGAAATGGCAAATGGAAAAAGTGAGCAAGAGTTAGAGCAAATCGCCAAAAATCTATGTCAACAACGGGGTATAAATCTTGATGACGCAATTAAACAGTTTCAACAAGTTCAATCACAATTTACAGTAAATAAACACAACCCATAGTGTTTATCATAAATTTTATTCAAAGGAGGAATGAGATATGGGTATGGAAAATTCGGGTCTTTCTGTAGCTGATGCTCTCGCATTGCAAAACAGAAATGTAGACGATGGTATGTTTGGAGGAAATGGTGCTTGGGTATTTTTCCTGTTTTTCCTGCTTGCTTGGGGCGGTAACGGCTTCTGGGGCGGCAGAGGAAATGCTGACCTTCAGGGGGCTCTTACAAGAGCAGACCTCTGCCAAGATATGAACTTCCAGAGCCTTGATAATTCTGTAAGGGGTATTCAGAGCGGTCTCTGTGATGGTTTCTACGCACAGAATACTACAATGCTTCAGGGATTCAATGGTATCCAGCGTGACCTTTGTCAAGGTTTCAATGGCATAACAAGTGCAGTAAACAATGGCTTCAATGCAACAAATCAGAACATCAATAACCTTGGTTACCAGATGCAGAATTGCTGCTGCGAAACAAACAGAAACATTGATGCTCTCCGCTACGAGAATGCTAAGAACACTTGTGACATCATCAATGCAAGCCAAGCAAATACACAACGTATCGTTGATATCATGACACAGAACACAATTCAAGAGCTCAGAGATAACCTTCAAGCAGCACAGCTTCAGCTCGGCAATCAGGCTCAAACAAATACCATTATCAATGCTGTAAGACCTGTAAGTCAGCCAGCTTACATCACCTGCTCACCTTATGAGTCAATAAACCCTTACAGACAAGCTTATGGCTGCGGATGCTAATGTACAATCAAGCCAGCAGTTTGATTTACTAGATATTATCACAATGATTAGCTTTTGTATTCAGTTGACAAACGTTCAAAAGAATGCAAAACAGCTAAGCAATGACGATATCATGTATGAGCTCCAGGTTCAAGATGAACGGTATCTAAAGACCATAATTGCCAACCAACAAAAGATTTTGAGTATATTGGAAAATTCCAAACCTGAAGTGTAGGTTTACTCAATAAAGGAGTGAGCCATAAGACTCACTCCTTTGTATTTAATGAAAGGATGATTATAATGATTAACTCAGTAAATGCAGCTGTACAAACTGTAGCAGCAACACAAAACGTTACCTTCGCAACAGACAGAATTAGAACAAATTCCTGCAAGCCTTGCTGTGATGGCTGGCTTTCTCATGACCTCGGAAGCGGTCTCTTTACAATCACTAAACCAGGAATTTATGAGATTGGGTTCAATGCTAATGTAGCAAACCCTACTACTGCTGCACCAATTACACTTGACATTACAAACACAGGAGAAACAATCTCAGGAAGTGAAATGGTTGTAACTCCAACAGTTGCTGATGCATATTTCAATGTATCTTCCAGTGTTCTTGTCAAAGTTCCATGTGGCTCATCTGTAACAATCTCAATCAAGAACAACTCTGCAGCAGACATCCTTGTATCTCAAGCTAATCTGTTTATCACTCGTGAGTGCTAAGCTCGAGGGGGAATACAAATGGTAATTGATACAACTAACACTGTTAAACCTGTATCAGAGATGACTTGTACAGAAATTTTTCAAGAGGTTGGAAAACGTCAGGTCAAAGCTCTCATGTTTCATGACAAGATGAAAGACTTGTATGACTTTCTTGGTCTTGCAGGTTTCAAACGCTGGCACCATCATCAATTCTGTGAGGAATCCAAGGAATTTCAAAAGACAAAGCACTACTTCATGTCTACACACAATAAGCTTTTGAACTGTAATTCAGAAGCCCCTGCTTCAGTTGTACCTGAAGATTGGTACAACTATACTCGAATGGATGTTACAGCTCAATTGCGTAAGCAATATGTTGAATCCTCTTTTGAAGCTTACAAAACTTGGGAGGAAGAGACAAAGCACTGTTATGAGGACTATTCGAAAGCCCTTTGTGAAATGGGCAATATGGCAGATGCAGCTAAAGTGGATTGCTTGATTAAAGACGTAACCTGCGAGCTGAAAACCATATACAAATATCTGATAAAGCTTAGGGCAGTAAGCTATGACATGAACTACATCCTTGAGATTCAATCCTGCATCCATAAAAAGTACAAATAGTTTATAATTTGTTAATAATTATTTTACCAAAAATACTTTATTTCAAGCTACAAAAGTAATATAATATACTTGTAAGAAAAACAAGAGCACAAAGCTCTAATACACTTGGAGGTATAAATATGAAATATGTAGCATCTGTAAGGAATAAGGACACTAACAAGCTTGAGGTGATTACACGAGAAGATTATTCAAGCAAAAAGAGCTTCGAAGCTGACCTCAAAGGAAATGGTTACAAAATAAGATTCATTTCTACTGAAGACAAATTTGATGAGGACTGTGACAAGTACAACAACAAGCTTGAAGTTGCAAAAGCAGCTCGAAAGGCAATAAGTAAATCAAAGCCCAAGAAAATAAAGGTTGTCCTCAAAGCCTTTACAGGAATGACAATTGGAGAGTTCACTGCAATAGCCTCAGCTTCTGGCACCCTCTATTATGTAACAACCAAGAAAGGTCTTCTTGTATTTGATTCTTCTTTTGTTCAGACAAACTCTAAAAATCCAAGATTTGCTAACAAGATTGAACTCCTTTAATCTGATAGCAATAGAAAAGCCCTGAGATGTCTCAGGGCTTTTCTTTTTGTTCAAAATTCATCAAAAAATCAACAACATCTTTCTTTGCTTTCAAGGCTTTTACAATTTTTTCATCCACTGATATACCTTGGCGAAGCTTAGCAATTATATGGTAATATACAACAGGTCTTGTTTGACCTGGGCGATGTATTCTCTTCTTGCTTTGCAGATATTGAGCTAAACTGGTTGTGTAGCTGTAGTATATACAATAACGAGCTTTTGTAAAGTCTACACTCTCTGAGCCAGAAGTATACTGCACCCCAAGAATTTGGGTCTTCCCCTCTTGCCAATCTGCTTCTGTATCCAAATTGCCTGAAAGCTCTGAGTACCCTCTGTGAAGCTTTTGACAAACAGACTTGATGTTTTTGAGGTCTCTTTTGAATCTGGCAAATACTACCACAGGCTCTTCTTTAGACAGACCCTGCAGCAATTCTTCCAAGGCTTCGGTGCGACTTTTATCAATGTCAACAAAATTCACCTCATTGTAATCGGACATTACAGGAATAAACCCTGAAACGATTTGTTGTTGACGTTGACTTAGATTCAAAACATTTTCAACTTCGATTGTGCCTTCGTCATACTCCAAGACACCTTCTTTTGTCAATTCCTTATAGGCTTTCTCGGCTTGGGCAGAAATTTTGAATGTGATACAGATATTCCGCTGAGCTGGTAGCTTGAGTGAGCTTTCCGCTTTAAATGCACAGCTAAACATCTTTTCTTGTAACTCGTTTAAATTCTTGTAAGGGTGTTTTAAGTCCAGTACCCGATAACCAACTTGCATTGTTCTTGCAACATCCAGATTCTCGTACTTGTCTTGAAAATCTGACAAACGAGTACCAAAGATTTTTGGGTCTAAAAACCGATATTGAGCATATATGTCAATAGGGTTCTCTGCCAGAGGTGTACCTGTTACCAAATATCGGTATGGTACACGCTTACCAATCTTAGTCAGGAATTTTGAACACTTGCTGCTGGGAGATTTAATACGATGACTTTCATCGCAGATGACACAGTCTATTCCAAGTCGTTTAGTTAACAATAGACTGGCAAAAGGCTCTCTCCAAACGCTCTCATAATTACATATGATAATGAGGGTGTTCATTTTGTTGTTCAAAATTTGCTTATAAAAAGGGCTTTTTAAGGTTGATACTTTCTTTGGGGTAGGTACTCCCGACAAATTTAGGACAATTTCTGGTTGTAAATCTGAGTGTTTTTTAAACTCTCGTTCCCACACGTCACACCCTTTGCTAGTGCAGGTAATTAGAACCCGTCTGAATTTGCGATTAATTATCAGGTCAATCATCACCTTGGTTTTACCCGTGCCCATATCTGTGTACAGTGCAGCCACATCTCTTTGATACAGATAATTCAATGCCTTGATTTGATGCTCCCAAGGTGTTGTTTTGAATATGTACTTAGGTTTTTTCATAGCTCTCCAATTCTGGTATGTCCGCTATGGATAAGCAGCCATTAGATTCACTGTAGGTCAGTATTCCTGTTTCTCCTTGGCAATAGCAGATGAGAAAGTAGATGACTGCTTGTTTACTGTATACAGTCATTGAAATTGCTCCTGCTCGTCTCCAACGTGCCAAATTCATAGATTGTTTCTTGCTTGCAGTATTCTTGTGGTCAGGTGTTTTGACCTCAATCCTCAAGCATCTGCCATTATAGCAAGCATTTATGTCAGGTCTACCTGATTGGACTGCTGTTCCCATAACTTTTTCAGCTTGACCGCCTTGTTGCTTAATGAATGCGATAATGGAATTGGTGATAGATTTTTCGAGTGCCAATTACAACCCTCCCATGTAAAGGGCTTTATCATCCCAATATTCGTCAGCAAATACCTTTCTGGTATCTCCCCCATATAAAGTCTTGATTTCATCAAGATTTTCATTAATAGCATCAAAATGTAGTCCTCGGTTGATGCAGAATTCAACTGCTGCTTTAAGGGCTTCTCCGTTTCTGCAAGTCCACAGGATGATTTTTGAACCATTAAGTTGTTCTTTTTTGACTTTATCCCATATTTCGGCTCTTGGTGCACCAATATCAGGGAATTTGTCATAGACAAGAGTTCCATCAAAATCAACTGCTATAATCCGTAATTTGTTGGTTACATCATTCATATTTTGCAATCTCCTCTCTCATATGTTGTGATAGCCACATTCGAACCCAGCCCCTGATTTCAGGCATTCCTGCTGCTCCATATAGTTCAGCATATTCAGCTTGAAATCTTTCGTTTATGGCTAGCTTGAGGTGATAAATGTCATCGTATTTACCCATGTTCAAGGATGTATCAAAATCTTCTTTACACCATTTAGACAAGTATGCGTTCAAATCCAACGGCTCAGTCTCAGTGAGCCTAAAGAAGCTGTCATACAGTTCTTTAGGCACAGCTGAAAAATGAACCCAACGGATGTCTCCATTTCTCAGTACCTTTACAAGTACTTTTTTCATAATCGGTTTCATAGGTATTTGGTGTCTCAGCTGTACAATGGATTATCTCTGCTCCTAGAAGCTACATTTGAGCCATCCAAAGCCTTCAAAAAATCTCTTTCGTACAGATGTAAAGACCCTGCTATATGGGTATATGTGCCTAGGTCAGCATGCAGTTCCATAGCCATCAAAACCTGCATGTTCATGAACTGAAATACGTCATATGGAAAGCCCATCCAGAGGTCATTAGACCTCATATAAGTTGTCAGATATAGCTTTCCATCCCGAAGGAAGAACTGTAAGCAAACTGTACAATTAACATCCTTGCTAGGTGTATTATCAGCTGTTTTAATGTGGATGACTGCTTGCCTAGTCTCAGGGGCATTTGTAAGTAACCGCTTTACAAATTCCCATTGGTCAAAACCATATTTGTGCTTGATACACCAGCCATAGTTGGAATTTACAGTCTTTCCATCGTCTGACATCCTATCCCAGTTCTTGGTGTACTTCTGTATCTCCGAGAGTTCTGATTTGCCAGACAGGTACCAGAGCATTTCTCCGATGGCATATCTCATTGGCATTTTGCGTATTGAGCTGGTTACAATGCTTCTGGTAGGGTCTTCAATGATTGTAACTGCATTTAAGACCTCGTTATGCACAGCTCCATCTCTTGAATTTTGTGGCTGCTCAGGTATATCTGTTTGAAGAATGGTCCACCATTGTTCCCAAGCCTCATTAGCAGTTTTAGCTGTTATTACAATGTTAGAACTAACCATGGTTTAATCCTCCTCTCTGTGCAAATTTAGATATGCACATACTCGGTTCATCAGTCTTGATTACATAAACATCCATTGTAGATTCAGTAAACACTTGCCTATAGCGTCGTTGTATCTCTTCTACAGGTATCTCTGTTAATTCTCCACGTTTGTTGAGCCTATGTTTTATGATTCTTGAATCAGCATCAACATAAACAACCTTGGTATTTGCTGCTTTTAGCATGCTTTCAAGACTTCTCAATGCAACTTCATTCAAACTTCGGTCACAAGGGTCTTGGTATACGAATTGCCCATAGCAGAATCTGTCTGCGATTATGTTTACTTCCTTGGATTTATCCAAGATTCCAATAAACCACTCATAGGTATTTGGTGTCTCAGCTGTACAATGGATTATCTCTGCTCCGATAAGCGGAGCAATCAAATTTGCAAGAGTTGTTTTTCCGCTTCCGTCGCAGCCTTCAAGAACTATCAGCATAATAGAACTCCTCCTTAATTTAGTCTATGTTATGTTTTTACTTGTTGCTTCCAAGATTTCCAAACAAATTGGTCTTTAATAGCTCGGAATGCAACAGGATAGATTTACTCATCATTTTTGACTCTTATATCAATCCTTATTGTGTAGCCTTTGGATTGTGGAACTTTGTAGGCTTTAATGCTCTCTGACACCTGAGCAGATTTGATTATTCCCTTTGCGATGAGTTCAATAGACTCTTTTAGGGCTTTGTATTCAGAACTCCGTATTCTCATAACTGTATCCTCCTGATTAAAATGGGATTATGTTGTCTTCAATAATTTCTTCAACTTGATAAATCAACTTCTGGTGCCGATATTTCTTCATGGAACCTGTGTTATTCCATTTAATAACCTTGACTTCTGGTTCAAACTTGTCCACAGCTCGGTTAATCGCCTTAATCTTATCTGCGACAAGATTTTCTTTGATAGGCTTGCCGCCGTTTCTATGTTGTATTCGTTTTAGACATGTGTGTAATCCAGGGGTCAAATGCAATACAACAACCTTTGTGTCAGGGTATTTTGTCTGAGTTTCTGCAAAAAGCTTTGCGTATGTTGAGTATATTGTTGAGGCAATAATTCCTTCCATCAACAAATTGTATTCAGGGTATTTTCTGAGGGCATACCAAAAAGCCTTTTGTGTTAATTCATTGTTAGGTAATGTATCCATTCCACCACAAGTCTTGCCCTTTTCATAAGCCCCTAAAGCAACCCAGTTATATGTTGGAAATACAGTCAAAATCTTGATTTGCTTGCCTTTATAGGGCTTCTTGACTATAAACTGCTCTGGGTCATCTAACATACTCAATGGGATTGAGCTTTTTCCAGAGCCGTTTGTTCCCCTGATATTTACAACAAGCCTGTTTGTAATCAATTTCATAGCAGCTCTCCTGTAAGTAGGAACTCCTTCAGTTTCTCTTTTCGAATACCAGACCACCCGTGAATTTCTCCACGTAAATCGTCTTGTGTAGTCTTTTGTCTCAAGTCCCAAACATTTATATGGTATTTGTTTTCAAGAATATCTGCTGTAGCAAGGCATTCTTCAAGGTCTCTGTCTGCATAATAACCCAAATATCTTGACCCTTTGAATAGCTTACGGAAAAAACACAAGTTAGACTCAACAATCATTTTTGGGCATTTGAAGTGAGAAGCAATCTTGTTCACCTGCTTGTTAAATCTTGGAATATCATAAGATTTTGTTTCAATCATCTCGTCTTCACACAATAGATGTGCCATACCTTCTGCTACTGTGTGACCGCAGTTTTTCCAGTCCAGATTTTCAGGGTCTGTGTAAAACTCAGGAGACATGCCATAAATTGCGTCAAAAAACAGGTAAGTTCCATGTGGACCAAAATACTGCCAGTGCTTAGTAATTTCCTTGTAAGTCACATCAAATCCTGTTTTTAACAATGGAACAAGATAGGATTCCAAATTTCCGTGAGAACACTGAATAATTGACCTGATTGCAGGGATGACTTGGTCATTGTTTTTTATGTATCTTTTATCTGGATTGAACCACAGGCTGCTTTTCTCGGACTTCCAGAAACTTTTGACTGTTTTTGGTTTTACTTCTGAGATAGTTGGAAATTCCTCCAAGAACCTCATTGTTGTTGTACAAGAATAGGATAACCCATAGATTACAGCTAACCACAAACGCTGCTCAAGGGTCAAATGTCTGTTCTTAGCATATGGTCTCATCAACTGATAGACTTCTCCATCCATGTAACCCGTTTCAGGGTCAGGTGTCATAAGTTGGGTAAATATCTTCTTTCTATGAGCTTTGCTGTCGTTTGGTATATTGTAATCAATCAATGTTTAAACCTCCTTGAAGCATTAAATCAAGTGGGGAGTCCTATGACTCCCCTGATTTAAAACGGATTAATATCTGGCGGAAAACCAGGAAGATTTATTCAATCTTCCTCCCAATCCTCGTCATCATCCCAATCCTCGTCATCATCTTCAGGCTCAGGCTTCTTGGTTGTAGTTTTCTTCTTGTTTGGCTTTGTAGCTTTCTTAGCTGGCTTTTTCACAGGCTTCTTTGGAGTGTCCTCTTCCTCGTCGTCATCCTCATCCCAATCATCATCGTCCTCTTCCTCTTCAGGCTCAGGCTTCTTCTTGGTCTTTGGTTTTGTAGGTTTAGCTGGTTTTTTAACAGGCTTCTCCTCTTCAACTTCTTCGTCCTCATCTTCATCGAAGTCTTCATCTTCTTCATCATCGGCAGACTCAATAACTGTATACTCATCAATTCTTGCCTTGGGCTTGCCGTTGTACTCTTCATGGTACACTGTGATGTTACAAATCTTTCCAACCAGTTTATCAAGGTCAAGAACAATCTTACCATCTGCTTTGATGCCGAAAGCCTGAAGCAGCTGTTTCAGTTTCCACAAAGCCTTGTCTGTCAAAACAAAATTATCGTACACTCTTGCACCCTTGCTGCTGCCTTTGATAACTTCAAATACACAAGTAAGCATGTCATCTCCTGCCTGAGTTGTGTTTTCCTGAACCTCAACGAGCTTAGCAATATGCTCACCCTCTGTACATCTTACAAATGACTCAACATTTGTCATATCAATCTTTCTTCTTCTGCTCATGATTAATGTCCTCCTTCAATGATTTTAATAAGTTTCTCGTAGCTTGGATTAATTACAAGCTTCGGCACTTTTATGCCCTTTGATATCTGCAGTTTAGTCCAATAAAATGGGTTTGGACCAATGTGTGCTGCATATCGCACAACTGTTTGTTCGACTCCGTCCTTGATAACAGATTTTTCAAGCCGAGTTGTATGTAAGCCATAGTTTGCCATACCCTCCAAATAGGTTCTTGCACCTTTGGTTGTAGACGGACGTACATCTGGCAAAATCTCATCTTCCATACCCTCGATTACATCTGTTGCTTCATGACAGCTCAAAACCACCCAGCAATAATTGGCTAGCTTGTGAGCCAACCTGATGAGTTCTTCGGTCTCAGTCTTTAAGTCACCCCACATCTGTTGGGTCATCTTTTTGTTCTTTTGAACAGCATTCTCATCAATCCAAATATTGGTAACCATCGAAAATGTATCAATGAACACTGATGAAAATCCTGCAGCTTTCTTCTTGACAAGTTCGTTCAAAAAACCTTTACATTCATCAAGGTTATTCAGCTTCTTTGCTTTGATGCCTGATTTGCCTTGAATCGTGTTAGAACCATCATCCCCTATACAAGCATACAACATTGGCTTCGGAAATGTTGAACCGACTTCTGTTTTGCCTGTATTGGATTTACCATACAGTACGACGAGTTTATGCTGACCCAACTCTGATATGTCTACGATGCCATCCAAATAGCTGCTCATTCAGATTCCTCCTTCCTTTCGTATCTTGTGTAGTCCTTGTCAATGAGGTATTGTGCATTAGCTCCTGTGCACTCAGCATAGCAGATTGGCTGATAGCTACACCAAGCACAACTTGGGGTTATGTTTTTAGTCCTGTTTTGATTGCCCTGTCTTGCTATCTGCTTAGCCTGATAAACAAATCCTGACCAAATGTCTTCTACCATAACAGGGAGCACTTCCAATTCGCAACGGAAGAAGAAATTGGAGATATTTGCTGAGTATTTGTCTCCTTCTGACAGTATTTTCTCGTCTGTGATACCTTTTTTGTCACAGGCTCTTCGCCAGCTATAAGGTGTGATTTTGTCACTTTTAGCAGCACTGAATCGTTGTGATTTTTCCAACCAAATTGGCTCACTTGCAGGTTTACTGTGTACATAGTCCCAAATTACCGTATCAGGTAAAATACCATACAAAATTTCACAGGCTTTTGAGTAAAGACATTTCTGTGTATTCATTACAAGAAGGCTTTGGTCAGGCTTTCTTGTAAATGTCTTGTGCTCACCAATCTTAATTGATTTTTTGCCTGTTGATTTACTCTTGTACTTATACAGTTCATCGATAAAACCTTTGAAGTATATTGTTTCACCCTTGTAAACTCCAAGCTTTATTTGGAATTTTTGCTCTGTTACAGTTGGCTGCGGGCTTTCCTTGTAGATATCTTGATAGTCTGCAAATATTGTTGCCAAGTCCCATATGTAATCATCTCCAAGCTCTGCTTGAAATTGTGGCTTGAGTTCATAGAATTTGCTTCCGATATCCTGCTTGGCTTTTTTCAATTCTTCTGGTTTATGTCTCAATTCCAAAAGTCTATGAAAATCTGTACCAAAATATAACGGACGCTCAGGTTTCTTGAGCTTCAATCCCTGGACATACCCAAGATAGTGCTTGTAAGGGCAACTCAAATAGGAGCTAACACGACTGTAGCTGATGTTCATTTTTCACCCTCTTTCATGCGGTTATTGCTTGACTCTGTTCTTTGATACGGGGTTTGTCACCGCTACACCTATGTAGGTGTAACCCATTAAGCAAGAGGAGCAGTCAAGCTCCTCTTTTTGCCGCAGTATGGTATTTGTAATTAGTCGATTTCTTCAAAATCATCATCGTCATCATCATCGTCCTCTTCCCACTCTTCTTCCTCTTCAGGTTCAGGCTTCTTTGATGACTTCTTTTCAGCTGGCTTTGCAGCCTTCTTTGTTGCCTTCTTCTTTGGTGCAGGCTTCTTTTCTTCCTCGTCCTCTTCATCATCTGCATCTTCCTCTTCAACTTCAGCTTTTGGCTCTGCCTTCTTTGCTTTTGGCTTATGTGTAGGCGGTACAAATGAACCATCGTCTTCTGTGAGATAGTTTGCAAATCTCTCAGCTTTTGGCTCAGGGTCAATCTGCTTGCCTGTCTTGCGGTCAAATACCGCTTCGCCGTTGTTTGTTTCGATGGTTACTGTAGCTTTGTCAGCTGCAATAATCTCCTTGACTCCAAGCTTCATGCCTGTGAATGCACAGAGAATAACTGTTGTGCCCTTCTTGAGAGTCTTGAGAAATGTGGTGTTTACCTTTGTCTTTGTTGCCATAATAATGACCTCCTGTAATATAATATAGTTATTTGGGTGATATTCCCAACCGCTTCTCAGCGGTTTCGTCTTAATTTTCAAAGACTCATCAGGGGAATTTATCATGCAATGTATTCAGCACACATTCTTTCAGCTACTGCCTTGACGTTCTGCATGGTTGCAGGCTCACCTCATATTGTTTCACGTTCGATTATTTTCTTGGCTGATGTTTCGTTTATCAGCTTTTTGTTTTGATGTATCATCAGTTGTTTAACCAGGTCACTCATGGTTTCTATGTTCATGCCGTGCTTATTCAGTTCAGCTGCTACGATTTCAAAACCTACTGCAACGTCATAATCTTTCTTGTCAGCACCCTTGCACTTATCGACAGCGTACTTGGTTACGGAACCAACTCTCCAGAAGAGGGTCTTGCGTCTGATATCGTTTGCGTAGTCAATCTGTTTTGGCGTACCCTCAAGCTCTGCGCACTCGATTTCAAAAATCACGTTGAAATACTTTGCGAGCCAAGCAGCGTGTGCTGCTTTTCTCTCTTCGTCTCTGATTCCGTTCAGAACACTTGGGTTTTCTGTCATTGAATACTCGAATTTTGAATACTGATTTTCCATGATTTTGTACCTCCAGAGGTTAATTTTGATTTCAGGTCTTATCTCTTGCCTGTGATTATAATATACCATGTTATCTCGTGAATGTCATATTTAAACTGTTCTTTCGTTTACATCCTTATTATACTACCTGTCTCTTATACACATCTCCGAGCCCACGAGACCGTACTAGAT
>ENA-OYWW01000802-OYWW01000802.1-human-gut-metagenome-genome-assembly--contig:-NODE-802-length-12915-cov-5.175117_pt1 | contig 12915 bp, 10 predicted proteins | sample MGYA00244817_ERZ653410 | MGnify/ENA primary metagenome ERZ653410 (study PRJEB26926, sample SAMN06164973) | human gut metagenome | biome: ENVO:00009003; feature: ENVO:2100002; material: ENVO:00002003...
CCTTATGAGGGAGCGTTCGGTCGGCGCGTTCTTGTCGGCGGCGCACCGACCTCGGGGCCGTTCGCGTTCGCCGATCCGACAAGCTCCTCGCTCCGTCGGGCGCCCGTTGCCGTTCGGTGCACTGCGCAACGCCGATCCGATTCCGAGAAACGCCCGACCCGAGCCGCTCGAGCACCCCGCAACCGACCGGATGCGGCGGTCGCATCCCATCTTCCGGATAGCAAGCAGAGTAAGGACGTTTTCGCGGGGTCGATCATGGCGCAGGGGCGGTTTCTGGGTCGTTGTCGGGGCGGTCTCGGGTTGTCGCCGCTCAGAGCGGCAGGTGCTCTTCAACGGTTTTGAGCAGGTGGGCTTCGTTGAGGTGGGTGTAGATTTCGGTCGTGAGGATGCTCTCGTGTCCGAGCATCTCCTGCACCTGGCGGATGCCCGCGCCCCTTTCGATCAGGTGTGTGGCGAAGGAGTGGCGGAAGGTGTGGGGCGAGATGTGCTTGGTGATTCCCGCGCGGCGGGCCGCCTCGCGCAGGATCGTGAAGACCATCACGCGCGTGAGTCCTCTGCCGCGGTTGTTCAGGAAGAGCACCTCCCCGTTGGTGCGGGCCTTGCGCCGCTCCTCGAGGTAGAGCTGGATCTTGTCGCGGGCCGCGGCGCTGACGGGTACGAGCCGCTGCTTGTCGCCCTTTCCCGTGACGCGGATGTACCCCTCGCCGAAGAAGAGGTCCGAGAGGCGCAGCGACGTGAGCTCCGAGACGCGCAGCCCGCACGAGTAGAGCACCTCGAGCATCGCACTGTCGCGCAGCCCCTTGGCCGTCGAGGTGTCCACCGCGGCGATGATCCGGTCGATCTCCCCGGTCGTGAGGACGTCGGGCAGCTGCCGCCCGCACTTGGGCGCCTCGACGAACTCCGCGGGCGAGGCGTCGATCTGCTCGTCGAGAAGCAAGAAGTTGAAGAAGCTGCGGATGCCGCTCAGGTTCCGGGCCTGCGAGCTCTTTTCGCGGCCGTGGTCGTAGAGCCACGCCATGTAGCGCTCGATCATCTCGCGCCCGACCTTGCGGGGCGGCACGTCCCACAGCCGCAGGACGAAGTGTGCGAACTGCCGCAGGTCGCGCATGTAGGATTCGACGGTATTCTCCGAGAGCCGCTTTTCGAGCCGGATGTAGGTGCGGTAGCGGTGCCCGGCCTCCTGCCATTTTTTGGTATTTTCTGCCATGAAAACGAGCGCTTTCAAAAGTTTATCCGTAACTTTGTCCGGACGAAGGTACGAAAATTTTACATAATTATGGATTATGTCGCATTGAATGTCCCCGTTGCGGACGACGAGCAGTCCGATATCCTGACCGCCGAGCTGGCCGACTATCCCTTCGAGAGCTTCGAGACGGGCGGCGGCGTGCTCAAGGCCTACATCCCGCAGGAGCGGCTGGCCGACTGCAAGGAGCAAGTCGACGCCCTGCTGGCGCGCTACGGCGTGCAGGGGCGCTACATCGCCATCGAGACGCAGAACTGGAACGCCGTCTGGGAGAGCAACTTCCCGGCCGTGGATGTCGAGGGGCGGCTGCGCATCCGCGCGCCGTTCCATGCGGCCGCCCCTGTAGGCGAGGAGGAGGTGATCATCATGCCGAAGATGTCGTTCGGCACGGGACACCACGCCACGACGTGGCTCATGGCGCGGACGGTGCTCGATCTGGGTGTTGCCGGTCGTTCGGGCCTCGACATGGGCAGCGGCACGGGCGTACTGGCGATCGTGGCGGCCAAGTGCGGCGCCGCACACGTCGACGCCGTGGACATCGACGACTGGGCCGACGAGAACTGCCGCGAGAATGTCGCGGCGAACGGCGTGACCGACCGCGTGACGCCGATGCTGGGCGACGTGCGGCGCATCGCGGGACGCCGTTACGACTTCATCCTCGCGAACATCAACCGCAACATCCTCGTGGCGGACATGGCGGCCTATGCCGCGGCGCTGCTGCCGGGCGGCGACCTGGTGATGAGCGGTTTTCTGGAGCCCGACGTCGGGCCGATCGTCGCGCGGTCCGCGGAGCTGGGCCTCCGGCACGTCGCCACGCAGTCGCGCGAAGGGTGGATGCTGGTCCATGTGCGCAGGGAGTAGGCCGTGAAGAGTTACAAGGGACGGGGCGTGGTGCTCCACTCGCTTAAATACGGCGATTCGTCGCTGGTCGTCTACCTGCTGACCGACGTGGGCGGACGCCGCACCTACATGGTGCAGGGGGTGCGCAGCCGCAGCGGCCGGGGCTCGAAGCTGGCCCTTTTCCAGCCGATGTTCCCCGTCGAGTTCGAGGGGCTGGAGTCGCCGCGCCGCGAGATGGACCGCTTCCGCGAGGTCCGTGCGGGCTTCGTCCTGCAGTCGCTGCCTTTCGACGTGCGCAAGTCGACCGTCGCGCTCTTCATGGCCGAGGTGCTCTACCGGCTGGTCCGCGAGAGCGAACCCAACGAGGCGCTCTTCGACTTCGTCTGGGGCTCGGTCGCCGAGCTCGACGCGATGCGGGAGGGGGTCGCCAACTTCCACCTCTGGTTTCTCGCCCACCTGAGCCGCCTGCTGGGCTTCTGCCCGGGCAACGACTACGCGCCGGGCGACTGGTTCGATATCAGCGAGGGACTCTATACGAAAAACCGTCCCGCGCACGTTCGATACATGACGCAGGAGTCTTCCCGCCTCCTGCACGAGATGCTGACGTGCGACGTCGCCCGTCTGGGCGGCATCGGCCTCGGCCGCGACCAGCGGGTCGCCTTTCTCAATGCGCTGCTGGTCTACCTGGGCTACCACCTCGACGCGATCAACGCCGTACAGTCGGTTCGGATTCTGCGGGAAGTTTTTTGAAAAAGGTGTGCCATGAAAAAGATTCTGCTGCTTGCCGCGGCGGCCTTTGCCGCCGTACTGACGGTTTCGGCGCAGGAACCGTCTCCGTTCCAGACCACGCGTCCCGATTCGCTCCGCAACCGGGGCTTCTCGCTTCCCGACTCGCTGGCGCATCTCTCGCCGTGGCGTCAGGAGTACCGTAAAATCCCCCGCCGGGAGCAGACGCAGCCCGCCGTCTCGATGACCTCGATCGTCGTGATCGACCCCGAGCAGCTGCCCGACCGGATCTCCGTCCTGGAGAACAATACGCTGCGCCTGACTCCGCACCTGACGATCGGCAACGGCCAGGCCTGGAACTGGGGCCCCTATCCCGATTCCTACCTCGACGCGCGGACCCTGTCGTTCCCCATGCCCCGATAGGGCGCCGGGCGCTCCGCCCGTCACGTGATTTCCGTCACGAGCATCCCCGTCACGAGCATCCCCGTCTCGGGCATCCCCGTTCGGGGCCTTCCCGACCGGACGACCGCAACCCTGCCGACGACCGAAAGGCCGCCGGCTTTTTTGTGCCCGGCCGAGCCCGGGCGGTCCCGGGCGGCCCCGGCTGACTCCGGCCTTCGCGCCGGGCTACTCGAAGAGCAGGGTGAAGGTGACGCGGCGATCCGTGTTGGACGTGAGGCGCAGCGACCCGTTGTGCAGCTGCATGATGCGGCGCGAGACGCTCAATCCGATGCCCGATCCGTCGGCCTTGGTCGTGAAGAAGGGCGTGAAGATGTTTTCCGTCACGGCGGCGGGGATGGCCTTCCCGTTGTCGGTGACGTCGATGCGGATGTTCTCCCCCTCGTCGATGCGGGCCCGGACGTCGATGCGGGCGTCGGGCTGCGCGGCGACCGCCTCGCGGGCGTTCTTGAGCAGGTTGACCACGACCTGCGAGACGAGCCCCTCGTCGGCGTAGACGAGCATCTCGGCGGGCTGTACGTCGACCGTGATGCCGACCTGCGGCGTGGCAACGAGCGCCGCGGCGCGCTCGAGCAGGCCGCGTACCTCGACCGGCGCCTTCTGCGGCTCGGGGATGCGCGTGAAGCGGCGGAACGTCTCGACGAATGCTGTGAGGCGGCGGCTCGTCGCCGAGATCGTCTCGAGCCCCTGCGCGACGTCCGTGTCGAGCGGGCGGCCGAGGTGCAGCAGCGTGTCGCTGAGCGAGGTGATCGGTGCGAGCGAGTTCATGATCTCGTGCGTGAGGATGCGCGTGAGCTTGCTCCACGACTCGATCTGCGTCTGGGCGAGGTAGTCGTCGATGTCGCTGACGGCGATGACGCGCAACCGTTTCTGGTCGAGCATGATCTCGGCGCAGGTGAGCGAGAGGTTGACCTCGCCGGCTTCGGTCATCTCCTTGACGTGGAGCCGCTGACCGGTGCGGATCTCCTGCAGGGCGCGGCAGGCCTCGGGCATCGAGGTCTCGGTCTGCCGGATGTGGGTCATGCGGGGCAGGCCGAAGATGCGCAGCGCCTCGCCGTTGGCCTGGTAGACGCTTCCGGCGTCGTTGACCGTCACGAGCCCCGTGCGGGCGCACTCCATGATGAGCTGGTAGTAGCGTTCGCGCTCCTCGGCGCGGAGCTTGGCCCGCACGATGATCTCCTTGATGCGGTTGAGCGCCGTGTTGAGCATCCGGTTGTCGGCCTCGGCCTCGTCGTCGCGGAACCGGAACGTCAGGTCGTCGTTGTCGATGGCGTTGAACATGAAGGTCACGCGGCGGATCGACTCGCCGTAGCGGCGGATGATGCGGTAGATGCAGAGCCCGACGAGCGGCACGAAGAGGATGGAGAAGATGTAGAACCCGCTTGCGAGGATCGCCCCCAGCCCGGCCGTCGCCAGGACGAGCAGCACGAGCTGTTCGACGAGCGGCCCGTATGAGATGCCGTCGTTTTTCATAATCCGTAGCGCTTGATCTTGTTGTAGAGCGTCTGACGCGTGATGCCGAGCTGCTGGGCCACGGCCGAGAGGTTGCCGCCGTGGCGCACCATCGCCTGCGCGATCATCGTGCGCTCCATCTGCTCGAGGGTCGCCTCCCCGGGGTCGGCCGTCTGAACCGCTGCCGCGGCGGGGCGGAGCAGCAGCGTCTCGGGGGTGATCGGCCCGCCGTCGCTCAGGATCACGGCCTTCTCCACGGCGTGCTGCAACTCGCGGATGTTCCCTGGCCAGGCGTGCTCGACGAGCTCGTGCTCGGCCGCGGCGTCGAATCCCGTGATCGGCTTCTGGTACTTCGCGGTGTAGCGCTCGAGGAACTTCCGGCTCAGGGGCAGAATATCCTCGCGGCGCTGACGCAGGGGCGGCAGGTCGATGTGGATGGTGTTGATGCGGTAGAGGAGGTCTTCGCGGAAGCTTCCCTCGGCCACCATGCCGAACAGGTCGCGGTTCGTCGCCGAGATCAGCCGGATGTCGACCTTGCGCGGGGTGTTGCTGCCCACGCGGACGATCTGCCCGCTCTGAATGGCCGTCAGCAGCTTCGACTGCAGGTGCAGCGGGAGGTTGCCGATCTCGTCCAGGAAGAGCGTCCCGCGGTCCGCGACCTCGAACTTCCCGGCACGGTCGGTCCGCGCGTCGGTGAAGGCCCCCTTGACGTGGCCGAAGAGCTCGCTCTCGAAGAGTGTTTCGGGTACGGCGCCCATGTCGACCGGGACCATCAGCTCGCCGCTGCGGCGCGAGCGGTTGTGAATCTCGCGGGCGAGCATCTCCTTGCCCGTGCCGTTCTCGCCCGTGATGAGGATGTTGGCATCCGTTGCGGCGACCTTCTCGACGATCTCGCGGATGCGTCCCATCGCGGGGCTCGTGCCCCAGAACATCGGCTGCTCGGCCGTCAGCTCGCGCTTGATCTCCTTGAGCTGCTTCACCTCGCGCTGCGAGCGCGAGAGGTTGTAGGCGTTGCGCAGCGCGGCGACCAGCCGGTCGTTGTCCCAGGGCTTGACGACGAAATCGACCGCCCCGTCGCGCATGGCCTGCACCGCCAGGTCGATGTCGGCATAGGCCGTGAAGAGGACGACCTGCACCTCGGGGCGCCGGGCGCGGATCTGCCGCAGCCAGTAGATGCCTTCGTTTCCGGTGTTGATCCCCGCCGTGAAGTTCATGTCGAGCAGGACGACGTCGACACGCTCCTCGCGCAGCGTCGCATCGAGCGCATTGGGTCCCGGGAGCGTCAGCACCCGGGCAAAATATTTTTCCAGCAGCAGCCGCAGCGCCGCGAGGATGCTGCGGTTGTCGTCCACGATCAGTACGGTTCCCTCCCTGGTCATCTTTTCGGTCCTATTTTCGGGTAAAATTAGCGTTTTCGACGCGAAAACCGCCCCGGCGTGTCCACTTTTTTTACACGGGTGTCCATTTTTTTTACAATGCCTGCCAAAGTGCAAAATCTTAAAGCACTGTAATACAATGTATTGAATGCTTTGGCACGCCGTTGGCACCCGAAAGGCCGAATGAAGAACAAACGCACAACCATGTTGAAATACCCGCTTCTGTTCCTTGTACTGTCCATTTTCTGGACACCCGCTGCGGCACAACAGCCCGCCGACAGCCTCGTCCGCCCCGATACGGTCCCTGCCGCCGCTCCTGCTACCGAAATCTCCGCCGGCCCCGTCGCTGCGCCTGCCGCAGCATCTGCCGATACCCCCGCCGCCGAATCGGCCGAACGGCTCACGCTCGACGACTGCATGCGCTATGCCGTCGAGCACAGCCCCGCCGTCCGCCGCCAGGACTACACCAACCGCAACTACCGGCAGGACTACATCGAGTCGGTCGCCGCGCTGGTCCCGTCGGTGAGCGGATCCATCGGGGCCTCGACCAGCTTCGGCCGTTCGGTCGATCCGGAGACCAACACCTATACCGATGTCTCGAACTTCGACAACTCCTACTCCGTTTCGGGGCAGATGCCCCTGTTCGCCGGGCTGACCGGCATCAACACGGTGCGGGCCGCCCGCATCATGCGTCTGCAGGGGGTCGAGGAGCTGCAGCTGGCCCGCGACGAGATCGCCCTGAAGACCATGCAGGCCTACTTCGACGTGGTCTACTACTCCGGCAGCGTGCGCCTTGCCCGCGAGCAGCTCAAGACCAGCACGGCCGAACTCGGGAAGAGCCGCAAGCTCTTCGAGCTGGGGCTGAAGAGTGCCGCCGACGTGGCGGAGGTCGAGTCGCAGCAGGCCTCGGACGACTACCTCCTGACGCAGCAGGAGAACAACCTCGCGCTGGCCGAGATCGCGCTGGCGGAGGCGATGAACTACCCCGCCGACCGGCCGCTGCGCATCGTCACCGATCCCGGGATCGAGACGCCGGCCGGCGTCGCCCCCTTCGACGAGGTGCTCGGCAACGCGCTGGAGAACAACCCCAAGGCCGTGGCGGCCCGCCACGACGTGCGCCACTCGCGGTTGCAGTTCTCCATCGCCCGGGGCAACCTCTTCCCGTCGCTCTACGTCGGGGGCGGCTATTCGACCAACTTCTTCATGAGCCTCGACGACCGGTCGCTCTACGCCTCCTTCCCCAACCAGTTCCGCGACAACCGGGGCTTCTACGTCTCGGCGCAGCTCAACATCCCGATCTTCGGAGGGCTTGCGCGCCGCACCTCGGTGAGCCGCGCCCGCAACAACTGGCGCATCGCCGAGCAGAACCGCACGGAGACCCTCCGGGCCCTGCAGAGCGAGGTGGCGCAGGCCTACCAGCAGATGCTGGGCTACGGCAAGGAGTTCGTCCAGGCCTCGAAGAAGAGCGACGCCGCGCGGCTGGCCTACGAGGCCGTCTCGGGCAAGTACGAGCGCGGCATGGTCTCGGCCCTCGACCTGCAGACGGCGGCCGACAAGCTGCTCGAGGCGCGTTCCGAACGGCTGCGCGCCCGGCTGCAATACATCATCAAGGTGCGGCTGGTGGCCTACTACAACGGCGAGCCGCTGATCCGCTGACTGTTTTCCCCGTTGAACGACTTGAAAAACCGATACAACCATGGATATTCGCATTGAAAAGAAAAAGGGCCTGCGGGCCCTCTTCACCAAGCGGGGCATTCCCTACCTTGCGGGAGCCCTCTTCCTGCTCTTCGTCGTGTGGCTGCTCGTGCGCGACAACTCCTCGACGCTGCGCGTCGATGCCCGCACGATCTCCGTCGGGACGGTCGCACGCGGCGAGTTCAACGACTACATCCGCGTCACGGGACAGGTGCAGCCCATCACGACCGTGCAGTTGAGCCCGCTCGAGGCGGGCATCGTCGAGCGGCTCGTCGTCGAGGAGGGCGCCTCGGGGCGCAAGGGCGACGTCCTGGTCGAGTTGAGCAACACGTCGCTGACGCTCGAAATTCTGAACAGCGAGGCCGAGCTGGCCGAGAAGCAGAACATCCTGCGCAACACGCTCATCTCGATGGAGCAGCAGAAGCTCGACCTGCGACTCGACAAGGTGCAGCTGGACCTCGACGTCGAGCGCAAGCGCCGCACCTGGCAGCAGAACGAGGAGCTCTACCGCAGCAACCTCATAGCCCGCGAGGATTGGCTCCAGTCGAAGGAGGACTACGAGCTGGCCGAGCGGAAACGCGAGCTGAACATCGAGCGGCAGATACAGGACTCGCTCTACCGCACCGTGCAGATCGAGCAGATGGAGGACAACCTGGCCAACATGAAGCGCAACATGGAGCTCATCCGCCAGCGCATCGGCAACCTGCAGGTCAAGTCGCCCATCGACGGCGAGGTGGGGCTTCTGGACGTCGTGCTGGGGCAGTCGGTCACCTCGGGACAGAAGATCGGGCAGGTGAACGACCTGTCGGACTACAAGGTCGAGGCCGAGATCGACGAGAGCTACATCGACCGCGTGCGTGCGGGGCTCGACGCCACCTTCGAGCGGCAGGACACCGCCTTCACGATGCGCCTGCGGAAGGTCTACCCCGAGGTGCGCAACGGGCAGTTCCGCGCCGACTTCACCTTCGTCGGGGCCCATCCGCGCAACATCCGCAGCGGCCAGACCTACTACCTGCATCTCGAGCTGGGGCAGCCGACCGATGCCGTCATCATCCCGCGCGGATCGTTCTACCAGTCGACGGGCGGCGCCTGGATCTACGTTGTGGCCCCCGAGGGCGACCGCGCCTACAAGCGCCGGATCCGCATCGGACGCCAGAACCCGCAGTACTACGAGGTGCTCGAGGGGCTGGAGCCGGGCGAGCGCGTCATTGTCTCGGGCTACGAGAACTACGGCTCCAACGACGTGCTGATTCTCAACAAGTAACCGCTTCCGCACATGTTCCGCCAACTCGATTTCCGTTCGTGGTTCACCTTCCTGGGGCGCAACCGCCTCTATACGGCCGTCAATTTTGCCGGTCTGACCCTCGCGTTGGCCTTCGTGCTGCTCGTGGCCGACTACACGCTCCGGCAGCTCACCGTTGACAACTGTCAGACCAGGGCCGACCGCATCTATGCCGTCTGCTCCGAGGAGTCGGTCGCCAGCGGCTACTACCTCCAGAAGCACCTGCGCGACCGCTACCCCGAGATCGAATCGACCTGCGCCGTGGCCTTCTTCGAGGATTCGGATGCGGGCTCGACCCCCGTGGAGATCGGCCGGCAGAAGTTCCTCGCCTCGGTACTCTATGCCGATACGACCTTCTTCCGGATGTTCGACTTCCCGCTGCTCGAAGGCTCGCGCGAAGAGGCGCTCGCCGCCCGCGAGCATGTCGTCCTCTCGGAGTCGTTCGCCCGCAAGGTCTTCGGGACCTTCAACCCGCTGGGGCAGACGCTTCGCGTGGACAACGACGAGCGCACCTATGTCGTCAGCGCCGTGATGCGCGACATCGAGCGTTCGACGATCCCTGCGGCCGACATTGTCATGCGGGCCGAGCGCATCACCGAGACCAATGCGGCCAACGACGAACGCATGTCCAACAGCGGCGCCGGCGTGACCTTCGTGCTTGCCCGCCCGGGGGCCGACCTGCAGGCCAAAGTTCCCGACATGCTCTCCTTCTTCAAGGAGATCTATTGGCCCTATCTGGGCAATGTCGTCCAGCAGGTGCGGCTCATCCCGCTGCGCGACCTCTACTTCGACCCGGTCAACAACGCCAACAAACTGGCCCACGGCAGCCGCTCGTTCCTCTTGATCCTGCTGGGCGTGGGGCTCGTGGTGCTCGTCTTCGCCGTGATGAACTACATCAACCTCACGGTGGCGCAGTCCGGCTTCCGGGCCCGCGAGATGGCGGCCCGGCGGCTGCTCGGCGCCTCGCGCGGCAACATCTTCCTCAAGTGGATTCTCGAATCGACGCTCTTCTGCGCCGCGGCGCTGCTCTTCGCCTCGTGCTTTGCGGAGCTCTTCGTCCCGTGGGCTTCGCGGCTGCTCGGTACGAAGGTCGCCGTCTGGGACGACATTTCGTGGCCGGTGGCCGGTGTGAGCCTGCTCGCCGTCGTCGCGCTGGGCGTGGTCTCGGGCCTTGCCCCGGCGCTCGTCGTCTCGCGTTACCAACCCATCGACATCGTGCGCGGCACCTTCCGCCACCGGACCAGGACCCTCTACGGCCGCCTGCTCATCGCCCTGCAGAACGTCATCACGATCGCGCTGCTCGCCGCCTCGATCACCATCGGGCTCCAGATCCGCCATCTGGTGCAGGCCCCGCTGGGCTACGAGACGCGCGACATCCTCAATATCGGGACCGACATCTTCCCCGACCGGAGCTCGATGCGCCGCTTCTGCGACGAACTGCGCTCGCTGCCCGGGGTCGAGGCCGTCGGGCTCGGATGCGGCACGCCCCACGACCGCGGCAACAACAACACCATCGCCTACGGACCCGACCGGATGGTCTCGTTTCAGGTCTTCGTCGGCGACTCGACCTACTTCCGCATGCTGGGGCTCGAGCGGCTGCGCGACAACCACGTGGCCGATGCGAACGAGCGTGCCGCATCCCGGAATTTCTGGGCCTCGAATGTCTGGTACATCAACCGGTACGCCCTGCGCGAGCTGGGCATTGCGGAGGATGCCCCCGAATTCAGGCTGGGTGAGGACCTCTCCTATCCGATTGCCGTTGCGGGCATCTACCGCGACTTCCAGATCGGCACGGCACTCGACGCCCCGACCTCGGCGCTGCTGCGCGTGGTGAACGATCCCGACGGATTCTATCCCTGGAACATTCTCGTGAAGACCCGCGGGGATCATGCCGCGGCCTACCATGCGGTCGAGGAGCTCTTCCGGCAGACGACCGACGGCGGCTCCTTCGCCGCCCGCTACCTGACCGATGAGATCGCCGACGACTTCGCTGCGCAGCGGCGCCTGCTGCACATCATCGGGTTGTTCACCCTCGTGGCGCTGCTCATCTCCTCGCTGGGGCTCTTCGCCATGGCGGCCTACTATATCCAGCAGCGGCGGCAGGAGATCGCCGTGCGCCGCGTCTTCGGCGCCACGCGCGGCGAGATGCTCTCGCGCCTCGTGCAGCGCTTCATGATGCTCGTGGGCGCAGCCTTCGTCATCGCCGTGCCGGTCGCCGTCTGGGGACTGGGGCGCTGGTTGGAAGAGTACAGCGTGCGCATCGCCCTCTCACCGTGGATCTTCCTTGCCGCCGGGCTCTTCGCGGCCGTCGTGGCGCTGCTTTCGGTCGGGTGGCAGAGCCGCCGCGCCGCGGATGCCGACCCCATCGAATCGCTCAAGAACTGATTGTCCGGATAAATTGCCTTTGCCATGAAAATCGCCTTCCATAACTTTCTCACGACGCTGCGGCGCTACAAGGTCTCATCACTGCTCAATGTCATCGGGCTGACACTGGCCTTCACGGCCTTCTACGTCATCCTGGTGCAGGTGCGCTGGGAACTGACCTTCAACCGCGACATCCCCGATGCCGGCCGCATCTGCCTGGTGGCCCCCCGCTCGTGGTTCGACGAGACGGGCTATTCGATCTGCTCGCCGCGCCCCGACGGCGAGCAGCTCATCGCCCGCTCGCCCGAGATCGAGGCCGGCGGTTGCATCCGCCCCTGGCGCTGGGATCAGCCCGTCTGGGTGAAGCGCCACGGTGAGTTCCACCGTTTCCGGATGTCGCTCAACACCGTCTCGACGGGCTTTCTCACGACCGTGGGCATGCGGGCCGTCGAGGGCGATCTCGGGGCCCTGACACAGCCCAACAGCGTGGCCCTCTCGCGCTCGCAGGCCGCACGGCTCGACGTGCATGCCGGCGACCTGCTCTGGCTGGGGGACCGGGAGGGCAAGCGCACCGACGTCCAGCACGAAGTGGTGGCCGTCTACGAGGATTTTCCCGCGAACAGCTCCTTTGCGCACATCGTCGCTATGACCGACGTCGGCGACCGGGACATGACCCCCGCCTACTGGAACGACTGCTATTTCGTCCGCCTGCGCGCGGGGGCCGACCCCGACGTGCTGGCCCGCCGCTGGGAGCAGATTCACGCGGAGAACTACCGCGCCTACGTCGAGCGCATGGCGCCGGTCTGGGGCGAGGAGCTGACCGAGGAGGAGATGGAGGACCCGTGCGACTGCCTGCTCGTGCCGCTCGACCGAATCTATTTCGACCGCCGGGTCTTCGACGGCATGGGGACCTTCCCCAGCGGGTCGGCCACGCTGACCTACTCGCTGTTGAGCGTCGCGGTGCTCGTCATCGTGATCGCGCTCATTAACTTCGTCAACTTCTTCTTCGCGCTGCTGCCCGTGCGGCTGCGGGCCGTCAATATTCTCAAGGTCTTCGGCGCGCCGAACGCTTCGCTGCGCTTCAGCTTCCTGTTCGAGGCCCTCGGCTTTGTCATCCTCTCGCAGCTCTGCGCCTGGTATGTGGCCATCACGCTGCAGGGCACCGAGTTCGCCTCGTATGTCAGCAGCTCGCTGGCCCTCGGCGACAACCTCCCCGTGCTGGCCCTCTCGCTCGCGGTGTCGCTCGTCGCGGCACTCGTTGCCGGGAGTTTCCCGGCGTGGTACATCACCTCGTTCAACCCGGCGATGGCCGCCAAGGGGTCGTTCGTCGGCTCGACGACGGGCCGCCGCTTCCGCACGGCGCTGCTCGGCGTGCAGTTCACGGTCTCGATCGCGCTGATCGTCTTCTCGGTCTGCGCACTGCAACAGCAGCTGTCTCTTATACACATCTCCGAGCCCACGAGACCGTACTAGATCTC
>ENA-OYWW01000807-OYWW01000807.1-human-gut-metagenome-genome-assembly--contig:-NODE-807-length-12863-cov-4.588304_pt1 | contig 12863 bp, 11 predicted proteins | sample MGYA00244817_ERZ653410 | MGnify/ENA primary metagenome ERZ653410 (study PRJEB26926, sample SAMN06164973) | human gut metagenome | biome: ENVO:00009003; feature: ENVO:2100002; material: ENVO:00002003...
ATCTACACGCGTAAGATCGTCGGCAGCGTCAGATGTGTATAAGAGACAGTACATGGTCTTAGTTGTCACAACAGCAGTATGATTCTGTCTTGCAAAATGCGATTTCGCAGGTCGGCAGCGGCAGTCTTCCTCCTTGATGACAGCATCCCGCGTCGTGGGGCGACCCCGGCGTGGGTTTTCTGTTATTTTATCGGGCGAAGGATTCGGGCATCAAGGACACTACAAAGCCCTCACCGGAGCAGCTCCGGCGAGACGTTACCTTTGACCACATAAAACGCCACAGGCAGGTGTAGAACACATGGAAAACTCAGGTCGCAAGATGTTAAGAAAGGAATTAAAATCGAGAAAAACAGCTAAAGACGATTGAAAATGCAGAAGAAAGGCTGCGGCAGCTTTTTGATTACAGCGGTGCGTTTTTAGAACAAAAAGCGTGACTGCGATAGCTTTAATTTTCCACTTCATTTTTTACAAAAACCGTGGTATACTGTTTATGAGGTGAGGGCTGTGCAGTTTCGACCGTTTGTTTATGATGCCACCAATCAGCAGGTGCCCGTAGTTATTGAACCGATGACACTGCAGGATGCCGCGACAACGACAAAGGAACCGCGGTGGCAGACGGATTGGACAAGCGAGTATATCTCAAAAGGCAAATTCGATGTCTATGGGCTGAAAACGCGGGTTGGCGAATTGGTGGCCTTGGGAGCTTATGAGATCAGTGAAGATGTGGTCACCGTCCACATTGTCTATATGGAGAGTCAGGCACAGAGTAATCCGACACTTTGTGAGCGCCCGAAGTATCGCGGCATCGGACGGGCTTTGATCGCCTATGGCATCAAGCTGTCTGTGGATGCCGGTTTCAACGGCGATGTGACCTTGGACGCGAAGACCTCGGAGCTGGCAAGACATTATGAACAGGATTTTGGAGCATTGCTGATCCCTGGACGCGAAAGAGGCGCGGCACCGCGGTATTTGATTTGTGACGAGGCTGCCAGAGATATTTTTGTATCTTATTTAGAGGAGGGCTGACTATGGAAGATGCGAAATGGTACTTCACACATGAAACGGAAGAAGACAGATTATGGTATCGTATCTTTTTTGCGATGTGCCGAAAATTCGGCGTGTCGTGGTCGAAAGCCAGCGGGGAGCAGAAGGCTTTCATTGAAGAGATTACCAGAATCAATTATGAGAGAGAAACGGCAAAACGAAATATGACGATGAAGCCTGTCCGCGGCTTCTTTGATGCAGAAGTTTCCGCTTGACCCACACCGTGACCCACACGGGGAAACGTGCGGATGGAAACAATGGAACAAACAGGCTGCGACCTCATCCTTTTTGGACAAAAAACGCCGCAAAGCCTTATACAGCAAGGGCTGGAAGGCTCTACGACGCTTGGTAAGGATGAGGTCGGCAGTTCGAATCTGCCCAGCAGCTCCAAAAAACCTTGAAACCGCAATGGTTTTGAGGTTTTTCTTTTTTTGAGATAGCCCTCAAATACCTCAATTTATGGGTTCTGCTAAACATCCTGCTAAAGATCGTGCTAAACGAAAAAATGTTTGCAAGGAGTGTCATCTTACGCAGAGACTTTCAATAGCTGCACAAGTTTCGCTGCGAGGTCTGGATTCTCCTGAATTAGTTTCAAAATTTCGGCTGGGTCAAGAGTTGATAGTGTCTCACTCTTTTTTTCAAGTGATGGATAAAAACTTGATTCAACCATCGAGGCAAGCTGCTGTTTTTCGGCTTCAAGCGCTTCGTTGTAATGATGCATAAGCACTTCGGGGGATTGCCCAGCATTAGCAGCGACAAGTTGATAATTGTTTTTCGTCAATCTGATTTTGTGCATTTGCCCTGACTTGCGTAGCCCCTGAAGATCAATTTGATCTGTGATATTCATTGTACTCTGCCATTCCTTAAAGGATTTGCAGAGATTATTTGGATCAACAGGGCGTCCATCAGACTGACAGATTAGAAAACCGTTGTCCTGATATTCTGGACCAAGGAGTTCTTTTGTTTTGTTAATTTCTGCAATGCGCTCTTTGATTTCTTGAACCAATGGACGAGTTAGGTACTGTTTTCTCAAACTGCCCTCCGTCTTCGGCGTTTTTAAGACAAGGCGGCTTTTAGCGTTAGAAAACTGCTTTGGAAAAACTTTAGCTATTTTTTCTTTGGAAAGAGTTTTGAGAGACTCGTCAGAGACGCGCTCGAGAATCTGGGAGATCCACATGCTGCCTTCATTAAGGTTGATTGAGTTAATATCGATTGCAACAATTTCCCCCGCTCTGAGTGAACAAATAAAAGCGAGATGTACCGAGAGATGGAGAATGGGATCATCCTGAATTTGGTCGAGAATTTTTGAGATGTGCTCAGAAGACCAGGCTTTGCGCTTCTTGTAGTGCTCAGACGGACCTTTGGTGTTAGGAATTTCCGAGATATAGTTCCATCGCTTTGCTGTTTCAAAGCCAAGAGTAAGAATGTTATAGCATTTTTTTACAGTTCCAGAGCTCAGAGTTGGAACCTCTGAAGCACGTTTGCCATAACTTTTGCTTCCACGACATGGTTTTTGAAAAAGATAGTCAATGAAGCCGTCAATAGCGCTGCTCGTAATAGAGCTCATGACCCAATCACCAAAGTAAGGGTAGATGTGTGTTTCCAGATTTTGACGATAGCTGTCGTAGGTCTTGGGCGAGAAGTTCCGTTTCCTTGCATAGATCGGCAAAAAGCGCTCCATGAATTCTCGGTAGGTCTTGCTCATATTGTCTTCAGTTTCGATGGACGGAGGCTCGACAACGACTGCTGCATTTTCTGCGGCGATTTTTTGAGCTGTTTTCTCAATGGCTTTTTTGCGGCGATACTCAGCAGCCTCATGAGTAATATCAGATGCCCTATTTTGAGCTTGGAGATAGTCGATGTAGGCTTTGCGCTGTATCGCCTCCAACTCCGAGGAATAGGATTCCCATTGCTGTTTACGTTTTCCGTCAATCGTCTTATAGGTGTAGACGATGTTGTGAGATGTTCCGCGAATAGTATATGTTGCCATAACGGTTCCTTCCTTGTTCGATGCTCTATGGCTGATCCAACGCATTGAACCAAGAATCAAAAGACTCTTTATGAATGCGCAGGCACCGCTTCCCAAGCCGAATGACCTTAAAATCAGTTGTGTGCTCACAGAGGTAATAGGTCTTGCGGAGACTGATCCCAAGGATTCGAGAGACCTGTTCGACGGTGTAGGTACGTTGAACATTGTTGCTGCAAATTTGGTCAGACAAGGTAATACCTCCTATTGCAGCTTGGAAACCGTTATAGAATGCAGTAGTGCCTCCTTTCCTAATGGTTTAGCAGGGTAGGCACATTATACACTCCGCAATAGCGGTTGCCAAGCATAAAATTCTGTAAGGATTGCGATTTTGCGTCCGGACCATTTCCTGCGCCCTCGCTTCAGGCCGCGTATTTGCAGGCTGCCGCTGTGCGGCACTTCCCCGGCAGGTACGCAAACGCATACTGTCAGCCGATCCTGTATAACTCCCGGACAAATCGATGCAGCCGCAGTTGGGGGCGGCGTTTTCAAGGTTCAATAGATGGTTTTTCCCGTTCACAAAATAAATACGGGGCCATGTCCGTATTTTTTGCACGCGCGCCAGAAAAACTAAATATAGTATTTTTGCATTGACTTATACAATATATTGTGTTACACTTTGCCCGTAAATGAGTTTTGCGCAATTTCCCTTTGGGCATAGGTCAATGATCTGTGTGTGGAGTGATCCACCTGCGCACGTTGTCAGGTTTGTACGTTTTTGTCAGTAGTATTGCTGTGCCATGAGAGCCGGCTGCTGCTGGCTTTTTTATTTTACGGGGTACTGCCCCATACTGCGGGAATGACGAGAGTTTGCTGTCAGGCAAACATACTGGATTTTACCAGGATCGTTGTTCCCGCTTTTTTGCGCCCAAACGCCGAAAGGCTTTGAGGATATATCATCAAGAAAGGTGGAAACAAGAAATGAAATTCAGACGAAAATGGAAACCCGGAGGGCATCCCAGACGTTCCTCCCGACCGTACCACGGGTACAGAGAGAAGCGGCTTTTGAATAAGCCGCGCATCAAATATGAAACCGAGGAGGAATGCATCCATGAAAAATGCAAAGTGTTACGCTCCGCAAATTCTCGTCGGTACAGAAGGTCTGCCGCGTGAACAATGGCTGGAATACCGGCGCAAGGGCATCGGCGGAAGTGACGCCGCTGCCGTTCTCGGAATTTCACCATTCCGTACTGGGCGGGATCTCTACTATGACAAGCTGAATATCGTCACAGCGGATGATGCCGAAAACTGGGTCCAGTTGGAGGTTGGAACCCTGCTGGAGCCACTGGTTGCCAAGATCTTCGCTCATAAGACGGGCTATAAGATCTACCGCCGACCATTCATGTTCCGGCACCCGCTGTATCCTTGGATGCTGGCGGATCTGGATTATATGGTGGAACTGCCGGATGGTACAACAGCCATCCTTGAGATCAAGACCACAAACTATAACGCCAAGGATAACTGGTGGTACAACGGCGAGGAGATCGTTCCCATCTACTACGAATCACAGGGGCGGCACTACATGACGGTCATGAATATTGACCGGGTCTACTTCTGCTGCCTTTACGGAAATTCGGAAGACGAGGCAATCATCCGCCGTATCGACCGTGACATGGCCTATGAAGAAGAACTGATCGCTTTGGAACGGGACTTCTGGGAGAATCATGTTCTCACAAAAACGCCGCCTCCCTATGTGGAAGCGGATGGCGACCTGATCCTCGAAAGCCTGCGGCGAAAGATGGGGCCTGCGGACAAGGATGCGCCTCCCGTGCTGCTGGGACAGACGCAGTTTGGGCAGCTGTCCATGATCCTTTCCCTGCAAGAGCAGAAAAAGACGCTGTCGGCTGATGTGAACAAGCTGGACAAGGACATCAAAAGGTTGAAGGGTATGCTCATCGAGAGAATGGGCACAAGCTGCACCGCCGTGTATAACGGTTCTGCGGAGAGCTACACCATAACCTACAATCCGGTACGCTCCGCAGGCATATCGAAGGACGCCTTAGAGCGTTTGAAGGACGAACACCCTGATATTTACGATCAGTATGTCACGGTGTCTGAATGGCGAAGATTCCATGTGAAAAAAGCTGCCTTGCAGGCAGCGTGAAAAGAAACGGAGGTGATGTGCTGTGAGCATTGTTGCAGCACTGGACAAGGTACTGTTTTTCAATGCGTCCAGCAAATATTCTGTCCTTCGGATGAAGACGGAGGACAGCAGCGTACCGGCAGAAGCCCGGAGTCCCTATCGCTATCACGACCACCTGATCCGCTTTACCGCCGTCGGCATCGAATTGCCGCAGACGGATACGGTGAAGATCGAGATGGATGGAGAGTGGAAGGACGGAAAATACGGGCTCCAGCTTCAAGTCGATCATTGGCAGGAGATCGTGCCGCCCACATTGGAGGGCGTCCGCAATTATCTTGCCTCCGGTCTGCTGAAGGGCATCGGAGAAAAGACCGCCGACGCGATCATTGAAAAGTTTGGCATCAATGCTCTGGAGATTCTGGAACATCAGCCAGACCGGCTTCTTGAGATTCGCGGCATTACGAAGGAACGGCTTGCGGAGATCAAGGACGCCTATGCGGAAACCAGCCGGATGCGTGTCCTGATGACCCTGCTGGCCCCGTTCAAGGTCACGCCGACGACCGCGCAGAAGATCTATCAGCATTTCGGGCCTGCCTGTGCGGACATCGTGAGACAGAGCCCCTTCAATCTCTGCCAGGTGCCGGGATTCGGCTTCAAGCGCATTGATGCCATCGTACAAAAATCCGGTGGAGATCTGCGTGATCCGAAGCGCGTCCACGGTGCGCTCTTTTATGCGCTGGAGGACGCACGGACAAAGGACGGACATCTCTATCTGGAGGCGGAGTCTTTGCTCAAAGCGGCTATGCAGCTGCTCAATGAGCGGATACCCCTCCCACAGATGCGCGTCCCCATGAGCCAGGTCGAACAGGAGCTGTCTGCCATGATCCGGCAGGATGAGGTGGTATCGAATCACGGCAACGTGTATCTGCCCAAGCAATTCCTGCAGGAGAGCGAAACCGCACAGAAAGCGGTAGAGCTGTTTCTGGCAAATCCGGCGGTGGTAGACATTGCGCAGCCGTTGGAGCGAGTGAAGCATAGCTTAGGGCTCAACCTGTCCAAACGCCAGTCAGAAGGCGTGGAGATGGTGTTCCGGCATAACCTGTCCATCATCACAGGCGGCCCCGGCACCGGCAAGACCACGGTTCTGAAAACGGTGATCGAAGTGCACCGTCAGCTCTATCCTCAGCAGAAGATCGTACTCGGAGCGCCCACAGGTAAGGCGAGCCGGCGTATGGCGGAGGCAACGGGGATCGATGAAGCACAGACGCTCCACAGCATTCTGGGACTTCACGGTGATTCGGAATCGAAGAAAGACCGGGAACGGAAACCGCTGGAAGCAGGGCTCCTGATCGTGGACGAGACTTCCATGGTCGATATGTGGCTGATCCATCAGCTCTTTTCACGCTTGCGCCCCGGCACCAAAGTCCTTTTGGTCGGTGATGCAGACCAGTTAGAGAGTGTGGGCGCCGGTGATGTATTTCACGAGCTGATCGGCTCCGGTGTCGTGCCGGTCACGGTGCTGGACGAGATCTTCCGTCAGGCACAGGACAGCCTGATCGCCCACAATGCCCGTTTTATCAACGAGGGCAAAACGACGCTCTACTATGGTGAGGACTTTGCCTTTCATAAGGCAGAGAGCCAGGAGGAGACTGCCGGCATCATCCGTGAGTTGTATCAGGAGCAGATCGCCGCAAAAGGAATTGAGCAGGTGGAGATTTTATCACCGTTCCGCTCTGAGGGCGAGGCATCGGTCAACAGCCTGAATGAAGCTATCCGCGAGGAGATCAACCCCGCAGCGCCGGAGACGCCGGAGATCGTGTATGCCGGAAAGATATTCCGTCTCAATGACCGCGTGATGCAGATGCGGAACAACTATGAGATCAAGCTGTATAACCGCTCCGGCAAGCAGGTCGGCGAGGGTGTTTTCAACGGTGACATCGGCACGATTCGCAAGATCAGCGGTACCAATGTCGTGATCGAGTTTGACGGCCGCTATATGGATTGTCCGCAGGTGCTTCTGGATGATTTGGAGCTGTCCTATGCCATTACGATCCACAAATCCATGGGCTCAGAGTATGATACGGTCATTATTCCACTGCTGGCTGCCCATAATGTGCTCCTGACGCGGAATCTTCTCTACACGGCAATCACGCGTGCCAAGCGCCGCGTGCTGCTGGTGGGTGAAAAAAGGGCGCTGTATATGGCGATCCATCGGAGCCGAAAAGGAAAACGCAATACCATGCTGGGCGAACGCATCGCCCTCTACTATAAGGCAGTCACGCGCAAGGCTCTCCGTAACGAAGAGGGCGAAGAATGGCAGCGTGCCAGTTAATGTGAGATGAATGTGCAAAAAAACGCACAGTCATCTCTTATTTATTTTATGAAGGGAGTATCAAACCATGTCCAGAGAAAGAATTATGCTGACCCAAGCGATTCCTGCCGTGCAGCAGCTTCGTAGGGTGCAGGGCTTTGACCCGCTGCGCTTTCTGAAAAGAAACGCCAACGGCGGAATCGAGCTGGAGCCGCGCTATCAGCGGCTCTGGTTCCGATTGGCCTGCCCCGATGGAAAAATGCTGCTGAACCGGCTGCAGATCACAGACCAAATCGCCGTTTATGAGGCGCAGGTATTTCTGTCCAGAGAGGACAACCAGCCCATTACCAATTTTACCGCGGCGGTGGAAAAGGCTCAGGCTCCTGCCGGACGCTATGTGCAGGCCGCGCAGGACGAGGCGCTGAAAACGGCGCTGGATAATGCAGGCTTCGGCATCCAGCTCTGTGAGATCAACCCCTCTGCGGCGGTAGATGCACAGGCCGATGGGAAACAGGAAGTCGCAACGGGCGCTGTAAATCGTCAGGAGACTGCTCCGGCGGTAAATGGAGCCGCAGCGCCGCAGCGAGAAGATCCTATCGGCGAAAATCATCCGGTACAGGCAGTGCCTACACCGCAAGAGGTTCAACCGCAGAAGGCGGCAAAGACGCCCAACGTAAATCAGCAAGAGGTTCACACCACCCAGCAGACGGAAAGCGTTTCAGACGCCATGAGTCTGCTGCAGGCGTTAAGCGGCGGAACTGCGGCTTCTGAGCCTGATCCGGTTATGCCCCAAAAGGCGCAGGAGGTTCCTTCGGAAACAGCGGAGCCTGCGGTCATGGAGCGGGCTGAAACAGCGCGGACGGTGAAGCCTGTCGTGGTCGATATGCCGGCAGCGGCATCGACAGCGGCTGCGCCGAAATATTCGGACGATATGACGGTGGACGAGATCCTTTCGCTGATGACAGAAGAGGAAGCTGCGGAGCTGGTCGTAACCACCGGCGTCAATAAGGGTTGGACGATGGCACAGGTTTCTGAGCAGCGTCCCTCCAGCCTGAAATATTACGCCTATCTCTGTGAGGACTGCGGCAATATTATGAAGGCTGCCGCCATGCTTCTGATGGGCGGTTCGCAGCAGTTAAAGGCAAGCTGACCGCTTTCCATCCGTAAATTTCGCGTCTTGGGAGGGATGCTGGTTTGAATTACGGGAAAAAGCATGATCTCCCCTTTGGCATTATGGATGTGGCCGGGCTCCTCCGCCTGAATATCAGGCGGAGGGCTCCCGGTCAGGTGTATGTGGATTGTCCCATCTGCGGTGACCGCCGGGGGAAAATGAATCTGAACACGGCAAAAGACCTGTGGCGCTGTAACTACTGCGGTGAAGGCGGCGGAATGCTGTCCCTTTACGCAAAGGTATATGGCGTCAGCAATTCTGACGCTTATCGGGAGATCTGCGACGCTTTGGCGGTAAATGGTTTTTCACCGGACTATACGGTTCCGGAGAAGACGACGCCTGCGGAGGCCGAGCAGTCTGACGCGGCTTCTGTTCAGGAAGTGCATCAGACTCTCTCCATGCTACTGTCCATGCTGACCCTCATTCCGGCGCACCGCGCACACCTTCAGTCTGTGCGGGGGCTGTCCGACGATGAGATCACACGCTTTGGCTTCAAGAGCACGCCGCCCCCTTTCCTGTGCCGCTCCCTGACCAATCGGTTGGTCAAGGCGGGCTGCAGGGTGCAGGGTGTTCCCGGCTTCTATGTGGATGATAACGGCTGCTGGACGGTCAAATTCCACCAGCGGACATCAGGCATCATCATTCCCATCTTCGGTGTAGACGGTTTGATCCGCGGCGCACAGATCCGGTTGGATCATCCGCTCAAGGATAAAGACGATCCACCGGAGAAAACGGGCGTGAAATATCTGACGCTGTCCTCCACGGGAAAGCGCATGGGAACGACCTCGGGGAGCCCCATTCATTTTGTGGGCGACCCATGCTCCCGCGTTGTATATGTGACGGAAGGCTGCCTCAAGGCGGATGTCGCTCACGCGCTGATGCACAGGACCTTTGTTGCCACGCTGGGAGCCAACAACACCGCCAAGCTGGATGAACTGTTTGCGTTCCTGCACCGAAACGGAACGGAGGAGATCATCGAGGCGGAGGACATGGATAAGTACAGTAATGAAATGGTGGGAAAAGGCGCATCGAAGATCTATGCGCTGGCGGCCAGGCACGGGATGCGCTGCCGCAGGCTCACATGGAATCCCAATTATAAGGGCATTGATGACTGGCAACTTGCGCTGCGCCGCAAAGAACAGAAAATGAAGGAGGATCCAGAAATGACATTTAAGGAGCAATATCTCAACGGCCTATGCGGGCTGGAAATGCTGGAAACCTGTACGGAAAAATGGCACGCGATGAAGGTGGATAGTATTTCCCTGCGGGACTATCTGGGGCTGACAGAGCAGGAATACGATGCGTACTTACAGACCGCCCCCGGCGTTTCTTTTCGGGAGCTGTTGGACAGTCAGCGTAAAACGCAGCGGTTTCGTGTTTATCAGCTGGATTTGGAGCATGGCGAGACGCGCGCCTTCGCCTTTGGCGGCATTGACGCGCTGCACAAGGCCGGCTTTCAGCAGCCGCCGGCGGCGGAATACACACTCGTTTACGACGGTGAGCTAACCTGCCCGGTCGGGCAAGATGAACGTGATATTCTGGAACGCATTTTTGCACGCTATAATCAGGCGTTCCCCCCGGACTATCGCGGCCGCAGCATTGCCCCATCCGATGTGCTGGAGCTTTATGATGAAAGCGAGCGCAGATACTTCTACTGCGATATGGCTGGTTTCCTGCAGGTGAAATTTTCTCCCGCGCTAGCAAAGAAGGCTTGAATGCAGGCTTTACCAATGCAGGCTTTACCACAGACGATCCATTTAGAAATGGACGAGCAGAAGACAAAGCAGCTGAAAGCCATGCTGGGAATCTGTCAAAGACTTGGGGCGGAGACACGGTATCATCCGGAACACCGTTATTTCACAGCTATGGTCTGGACTGGATGGGATACTCCCTGTGGAATGGGAGAGGCCCTTGCTGTCCAACAGAAAATTCAAAGAACAGCCGCTCAGTACCCGGCCGTCGTGTGCTATTGCTTCGACCCGTTCAGCACACTGGTCTATACGGTTTGAGCGCAGTATGTAAGAAGGGACGCCTTATGCCATTGGCACAGGAGCGTCCTTTTCTCATTTTTTATTTAGGAGGAATGTACGAATGGGCGCTTTTTCAAATATGGATTATGAGCTTCAAAACAGCGAGGCTGTCGTTTCCGACGCCTTTACGGAAGATGGTGCTATGGATATGCCGCAGACGGCTCCTGTGGAACCGGCGACAGCAAGTTCTCCGACTGCAGCTCCGACTCCGGCGGCGGCCAGCGAACCGGCAACCGCCCCCAATACCCAAAGTGAGGATGAGGCCCGCCGTGCGCACGAAGCGTCTGAAGCCAAGCGCAAAGCAGAGTGGGACGCCAAGCAGGCGGAAAAGCGGCGGGCGGAACAGGCCGCGCTGGAAAGGTTGGATGCCATGGGCCCGGCAGAGCTGCTCAAGGCTGCCGCAAAGCGTGTGTCCGCAGATACGGAGAAGCTGACGCGGCGCAACATGAAGGAGAGCGTTGCCGAGTTTATCCAGACCAAGTGTATTGATGACCTCGGCTTTGCCCGGCTCACCATGCACCCACGCAAAAGCATGATCCACTGTTTCCAGTACATCAGCCGGAAGGCATGGGATTATGTGCAGGACGAGCTGAAGGCAAACGGCGTTCAGCCGGGCCCCGGTCAGCAGGCATACGGCTGCGATATTCCCGATGATCTCTGCTATCAGTGGGCGGAGGACTATTTCCGTGACCCCGATGCCAAGGAGGATCAGGGGGATGAAGAGGAATTTGTCCCGCAGCCCTATCGCGGGAAAACATCTTCCAAGTCCGTTTCCAAGAAGAAAAAGGAAGAAAAGAAGAAAGAGCCGGAGAAGAAGGAACCGCCGAAAAAAGCGGAAGCCGATGATGGGCAGATCTCGCTGGGAGACCTCTCCTCTTTTGGGGAGGCCGCCTGATGTACGCTTATAAAGGCTTTGAGCCGGATCTCTCCTGCCGTGGCTATCGGTTCGTCATGGGAAAGAATGTCACCCCGGAGGCAAACTGCGCCAGTAACGGCTTTCACTGTGCGGAGAACCCGCTGGATTGTCTTTCCTACTATGGCGACATGAATCGCTCCATTTACTGCTTGGTGCAGCCCGGCGGGGATATTGACGAGGACGATCGTGACTCCAAAATTGCCTGCACGGAACTGACGATCCTGCGGCGGCTGACGAGGAAAGAATTCTTTCTTCATGCACTTGCCTACATGGTGGATCACCCAGGCCGAAAGGTGAGCGACAAGGTACAGCGTGAGCACAGCACCAGCCGCAACGGCTATGCCATCGTTCGAGGCAAGACACCAACTGCATGTGGAAAACTGGGCGATGTTCTCGCATTTGCCAGAGAGCGGCGTGAAACCGAAGTAATCTGTCAGATTGCGGTCGTTGAGGTCGATGGAGAAAAAATTCTGCCTGATGTATGGTATGACATTGATTTTGTGAAAAGAGAGGCGGTGCAGAAATGAAAAAAAGCAGTTTGCTGAAAATGAAGAATTTGCCTGCGACTGAAGAAATGCTTGCGGTTGCCCGCGAGGATGTGCCGGTCAAGGTCGGTTCGGGCTGGAACACTTTCTATCGATGCCGATACAGCGGTTTTGTACGAAGCGCGGTAGAGGGCGGCATTTTGAAAGTCACCCTGTATGACCCGGATGCAATGCGCCTTGGAGGAACACTGCCGGTCTATGAGATTTTCATGGAGAAAGAAAAGCAGCAGTTTCTCACCTATGACCGTACCCGTAACGAGTGGCGGGCGGCAAAGATCGACTACTTGGAATGGCAGGCGAAGGGATCCAATAACGTGTGGATCAGCGCCGTGGATGATGCACAGATCCGGCAATATCTGGCGTCGGATGAAAAAAGCGTATATCGGGCTATTCTGAAATTTCAGCGCGCCGTTCGTGATGCTGAACTGGAACGCCGGCACAGAAAGGAAACCGATCCGTGGGATGCGGAGCTCTCTCAGACACCGCCGCTGCCGAAGGACTGGGAGCGTTGGGTCAATAAGGTGGGTATTCAGGAAAACTACATCTTCTACGATTACCGCAGAGGCGGAGCAAAGTACGGCTACTGCACCTACTGTGAGAAGGAAGTCGCACTGAAACGGCAGCCTTATCATAACAGAACTGGAACGTGCCCGAGATGCCGGCATAAGGTCACGTTCAAGGCAAAAGGGAAAATAACGGAGTACCTGCGCTCACCGACCGAATGTGTGTATCTGGCG
>ENA-OYWW01000818-OYWW01000818.1-human-gut-metagenome-genome-assembly--contig:-NODE-818-length-12620-cov-7.626263_pt1 | contig 12620 bp, 10 predicted proteins | sample MGYA00244817_ERZ653410 | MGnify/ENA primary metagenome ERZ653410 (study PRJEB26926, sample SAMN06164973) | human gut metagenome | biome: ENVO:00009003; feature: ENVO:2100002; material: ENVO:00002003...
AGATCTAAACGCGTAAGATCGTCGGCAGCGTCAGATGTGTATAAGAGACAGCATCTGAAGGTCCTTTGATGGTCAGATAACCTTCCTCATTCTGGATACGTACCCGCACGGTGCGCCCTCTTTCACTACAGATATACCCTTGCCTGATACGCTTCTTTTTATAAGCCATAGCTTTATATGAATCATCACGCACCAGAAACTTCCGTTCTATTTCCTGCGGCATATTCTATCTAAGCTATCAAGAAGCCAATGTGTAACCTACAATCATTAAAATAGCCAATAGAATCAAGACAATACAAATCATCTTGAACAATCTATTGGCTTTTTCTTCCTCACGTTTTTCAAAATTCTGTCTTTTTACACTTCTGTTGCGTCCCATAAGTTTTCAATTTTAGATTTACAACCCTAAAATTACAACATCTTTGCAAAAAGACAAATAAAAAAGAGCGATTTTACTCAAAGTTATCAGATTTCGCTATCTGAAAACTCCATCAAGTAAGCTTTAATGAAACCGTCAATTTTTCCATCCATCACCCCGTTGACATCCGATGTCTGGTAATTGGTACGATGGTCTTTCACACGTCGGTCATCGAATACGTAGCTTCGTATCTGAGAACCCCATTCGATTTTTTTCTTTCCGGCCTCAACCTTAGCCTGCTCTTCCATACGGTGCTGCAACTCTTTATCATAAAGGATAGAGCGCAACTGACGCATGGCGTTTTCCTTATTCTTCGGCTGGTCACGGGTTTCCGTATTTTCAATCAAGATTTCTTCTTCTTCGCCTGTGTAAGGGTCTTTATACTGATAACGCAGACGTACACCAGATTCTACCTTGTTTACGTTCTGCCCTCCGGCGCCACCACTTCGGAATGTATCCCATGACAAACGAGCCGGTTCTACGGTTACTTCAATTGAATCATCTACCAAAGGAGTCACGAAAACAGATGCAAAAGAAGTCATTCGCTTACCCTGTGCATTGTAAGGAGATACACGAACCAGTCGGTGCACCCCGTTTTCTCCTTTCAGATAACCATAAGCATAGGATCCTTCAATATTCATCGTCACCGTCTTGATGCCGGCTTCATCCCCTTCCTGAAGGTTAGCTACTGACAACTTATATCCATTGCTTTCAGCCCAGCGCATGTACATACGCATCAGCATGGAAGCCCAGTCCTGACTTTCTGTACCTCCTGCACCTGAATTGATTTTCAGTACACAGTCCATCTGGTCAGCTTCCGAACGAAGCATATTCTTCAATTCCAGCTCTTCCACTGCAGAGATAGCTTTTGAATAGGCCTCATCCACTTCTTCCTCAGTAACCAGTTCATCTTTATAAAAATCAAAAGACAACTGCAGTTCATCCGCCAATGTCTTCACTTCCTGATAACCGGTAATCCACTGCTGCAAAGCCTTTACTTTTTTCATCTGCGCTTCGGCAGCCTTCTGGTCATCCCAAAAACCGGGTGCCTGCGTACGAAGCTGTTCTTCTTCCACCTGTATTTTCTTTCCTTCAATGTCCAGATAACGATACAAGGCTTCCGTACGTTCCTTCACGTCTTTCAGTTGCTCTATGGTAATCATAAAATACGATAAATTAGTCTGTTATTTTTTCTCGTTGCAAAGATATGAAAAAACAGGCACCCCTGAAAGAGTGCCTGTAGATAAAAGTCAGCTATTTAACCGACATTTTCTTCATACATTTTGTCGATAATATCCTTGTAGTTACGGGCTACCACCGCACGTTTCAGTTTCAGCGTGTTGGTCAGCTCGCCACGTTCCATACTGAACGGCTCCGGAAGAAGAGTAAAGCGCTTAACCTGTTCATAATGCGCAAACTCCTGTTGAAGCGTATCAATTCGAAGACGGAACAACTCAATAATCTGAGGATTCTCCAGTAACTCCTTTCTGCTTCCAAAAGCAATGTGATGTTCCTGCGCAAACTTCTCCACCTGACTGTATTCCGGCACAATCAGGGCCGATACAAATTTCCGCTGGTCCGCAATAATGGTCACCTGATCAATATAACGGTCTACCACCAGCTTGGTTTCAATGGCCTGCGGAGCAATGTACTTACCGTTGGAAGTTTTGAACAAATCCTTGATTCGGTCTGTCAAGTACAAGAAACCATCCTTCATATATCCGGCATCTCCCGTACGGAACCAGCCATCTTCTGTAAATGCCTGCTGGGTAATGGCTTCTTTCTTATAATATCCCTTCGTTATGGTACCTCCACGAAGCTGTATCTCGTTATTTTCTCCAATACGAACTTCTACTCCGTCGAGTACACGCCCTACCGCTCCCAAACGGAAATCTCCAATCCATTCACAAGAGACTGTAGCCGTACTTTCTGTCAGTCCATAACCAGCTATCATATTAATGCCCACCGAATGCACAAACTCTGCTACTTTCTCTGGAATAGCAGCTCCCGCTGTAGGGAAGAAATTCCCGTTTTCTATTCCAATTGTCTTCTTCAACAGGCTATAAATTGTTTTCTCATAAAACTTATATTTCATGTGCAACAAGGAAGGAGGCGTCTTTCCGTTCATCAGATACGTAATATTATGTTCACGCCCTACCCGAAGCGCATCCAGCATCAAGCTCTTTTTCAGGCCCGTAGTCTCATTGATTTTTTCCTGTACTCCGGCATATACCTTTTCCCAAAAACGAGGCACACTGCACATAGCCGTAGGCCGTACTTCCTTGATTGTCTTCTGAATGTCCTGCGGACGCAGATTGATACACAGCATACATCCTTTGTACAAACAATAATACGACCATGCCCTTTCAAAAATGTGCGTAAACGGCAAGAAATTCATGACGACATCATTTTCACCCAGATTGGTCAGACGTGCGTTATGCCCTTTAAAAGCAACGTCGTAGTTAGAGTGATGCAGCATTACCCCTTTTGAATCACCTGTCGTACCAGAGGTGTACAGAATATTCGCCAAATCATCCAAAGAAGACTCAGAAACCCTTTTATCCACTTCCGGCTGACACTCCTCTTTTTCACCCATCTGCAAAAAGTCTGAGAAATAGATAGAATTATTGTCACCTTCGGCACGCTTTACTTCGGGATCAAATATAATAATCTTCTTCAATGAACGACATAAGCCCTGCACCCGGTAAGCCACATCATACTGATACTGCTCTCCTACAAACAAAAAACGAATTCCAGCATCTTCTACAATATAATGTACCTGCGCTTCTGAGCTTGTGGCATACAAAGGCACAGTTACAATCCTATCTTTAAAAGCTCCAAAATCTACATACAGACACTCCGGCTTATTTTGAGAGAATACTCCTATATTTTCCTGTACTTCCACTCCTAATTTTACAAACGCACGGGCTGTTTTATCTACCAGATCAGCAAACCCGTTCCATGTGACAGGAATCCATGTAGCAGTGGTGTAATCACGGTATTTTAAGGCAACTTTATCCCCATATTTTTCAGCTTGTTGTCGTACAAGCCGGGACAAACATGAATTAACCATCTATCTTACTTCATTTTATTGGTTTATTCTGCAAATATAGGATTTTATTTGCAATGTCCGGCCAATCTAAAGCATTTCTCCTAAAAAAGACTATCTTTGCAAAGAATCAAAAAAACGGATTATTTATGATAGACACAGGTTACTACACATCTGAAGCACTGACTCTGTTACATTCCCTGATTGGAATCCCGTCCATCAGCCGGGAAGAAGAAGCCGCAGCAGACTTCCTGCAAAACTACATAGAAGAAACGGGAATCATGACCGGAAGATCCGGAAATAACATCTGGTGCATCAGCCCCATGTTCGACATCAATAAACCTACCATCCTGCTCAATTCACACATCGACACCGTGAAGCCGGTCAGCGGATGGAGAAAACAGCCGTTTACTCCCAAAAATGAAAACGGGAAATTATATGGTCTGGGCAGCAATGACGCCGGTGCCAGTCTGGTATCATTATTCCAGGTGTACCGTCACCTTAGCATGACAACCCAAAGCTACAACCTGATTTTCCTGGCTTCCTGCGAAGAAGAGGTATCCGGAAAAAACGGTATTGAAAGCGTCCTGCCTCAACTCCCTCCTATTGCATTAGGAGTAGTAGGTGAACCTACGGAAATGCAACCTGCCATCGCAGAAAAGGGACTTATGGTACTCGACGTCACAGCACATGGAAAATCCGGACACGCTGCACGTAACGAAGGAGAAAATGCCATTTACAAGCTACTGCCAGATATTGAATGGTTCCGTACATATAAGTTCCCTAAAGAATCACCCATTCTGGGACCTGTCAAAATGAATGTCACTCAGATCAATGCGGGTACACAGCACAATGTAATTCCTGATTTGTGCAGCATCGTGGTGGATATCCGAAGCAACGAATGTTACTCTAACGAGGAGCTGTTCGCCGAAATCTGCCAACATATACAGAGTGAGGCCAAAGCACGCTCATTCCGTCTCAATTCTTCCAGCATTCCGTCTGATCATCCGTTTGTTAAACGTGCCATAGAACTGGGGAAAGTACCATTCGGATCACCCACGTTATCCGATCAGGCATTAATGCCCTTCCCTTCTGTAAAAATGGGACCGGGAAAATCTTCCCGTTCGCACACAGCCGATGAATACATTCTCGTCAGTGAAATAGAGGAAGCAATTTCAACCTATGTGCAAATCTTGGACGGATTAAAAATCTGATAGAATCTTTATCTGCATTATAAAAAGAGAGGAAAAAGATTGTCCAACTCAACAGACAACCATTTTCCTCTCTTTTTATTTTATATCCGGGAACGAGTCCCGGATAATCTATCAAAACTTCACTGTATTCAGATTCTTGTCAACCAGCATACCGTCCAGTACATTCAAGTCAATCTTTTGCTTACGTTTTGCCTTAAACTTGATTGTCATAAGTTCAGCATCCCCTTCCAGGTAAGGCTTTTCTCCAATATTTACAAAAGTAGGATACAAAGCCTTCGTTCCGTTCGTATGCAGACGGTCATTGGTCAGGTTACGCATCTCCTTCATGCCAGTCATCTCTGTTCCCACATATTCCAGTGCCTGAGGGTCATAAGGCAATGCAAAGCTGAGGGCATTGACCGAACGCAAACCTTTACCTGAGACACGAATTTCTACGGTTTCTCCCTCATTATACACTTTCTTAGATGGAGTAACCGTGATTTCTCCAGCTACTGACGGTACCTGACGGTTACTTACCCCTGACTCCATACGGATGGCTACCGCTGAAATATCATACGCATCAATCAGACCGTTCTCGTTCAGGTCACCCTTGCTGATATAGCCTTCAAAGTCAGAATCTCCTCTGCGCAAGCCTGTATAGTTCATATAAGAGGTCAAGTCATTCTCATCTACCAGCTTATCCTGGTTAATATCACCCGGGATATAGCTTTCTGAACCAGGTACCTTGAATACATACAATTCACGACCTGAGCCATACTGACCTGTAGCAGATACAACCGACAGCTTAATATAGCGTGCAACAGGCTGTTTCTCGAATACAAAGGTCTTCACGTCACTTCCTTTCCAGTCGAAAGTGCCAGCTTCGTGCCAATCAGACTTATCCATACTATAATATACAGTACCCTTGCCCAATGTACCGTTCCCGGCATCTAGACGAGGCAGATACTGGAATTTATCCAACTGGTTTACACTATTCAGGTCAATAATCAAATCAAAAGGAACTGCAGCCGTGCTCCACTTCGTATGCCATGCATCTCCCTCATCGAAGTTAAAGAGTTTATTCACTCCCTGACCTCCCTGATTCGGACAAGTAGTTTCTCCCTTGATTCCATGAATAGCAAATTCCAACGGATCTGATTTGGTAGTAGCCGTCACATTAGTCCATTCTGATGCACCTGTAGCATTCACGGCGCGTACCTTGAACGTGCAAGTAGTTTCCGGTCGTAAATCTTCAAACAGAAGTTGAGTGTTCCGAATGGTACTATACAGCATACCGTTGTATTCGATTTCATAATAATCGGCATTGTCAACCTTTTTCCATGAAGGTGTCAATGTATAAGCCCCTGTATTTTCTTCCGTCACCTCTGCTTCCGGAGCACGCAGTGTTCCTTGGCTCACCAACAGTTTCTCAGCAAGTGCAAACACAAAACCTTTCATTTCCAACTGAATATCGTTTTGAGTCACGTCCATTTCTTCCAGATTCACATGTACCACTGGATTCTTAATGACGTGCAGACGAGCCTGTTCACTACCCGGAGTGGCAAAACGATTCAACTCTGGACTCGACTCATAATAATATACATTCGCTCCTTTCTGCAATTCTTCCAAAGAAGTCACTGGAGTCAGTTTCACTTTCTTTCCGCCTACACGTACTGTCAGTTTCTTCGGCTGTGCAGTTACATTGATACGGAAATGGGTACGCTTACGCGCTACCATTCCTTCGAAAGAGCCTTGCACTGGTTCTACACACACTGTCAAGTTCTCTCCCTCTACCACGGAACGGATATGCGTAGTAGCATACTGCCCCGCACGATAAGCTTCAGACACTCCATCGTCGTCGTATTCCGTAAACTCTGTATCGCCAGCCAGATAAAGTTCATATACACGTAAATGCTTATCCATCTGACTCACATTGTTATGTGCTGCAGTCATCGGTAAAATAGCCCCCTGTTTGATAAACAATGGAAGTTTCCACAAAGGCGCCTCAAAATTATTAAGAATCCGTCCGCCCTGATACAAGTCGCCGGTAAAATAATCTATCCAGTTTCCTTCAGGCAGATAAATGCCGTTACGTACATCGTTTCCGTCCGCATCGGCCTGTGTGTTCTGATATACCAGAGCCACCAGTACATAAGGCCCGTAAAGGAACTGATAGCGGGTAGCCGTTCCCAGTGTATAATCATTCGGATAATCCAGGAACATGGCCCGAACCATCGGCTTTCCGTCCACGGCCTCACGGGCTATGCTGTAAGTATAAGGTATAAGGCATGAACTCCGATTTCATCTTCAGATACCAGCGATTGATAGAAGCAGCCGGCTCACCCAGCACTTGCGGATATTTCGGGTTTGCCCCCCATCCGTCCATGTTCAACTGCATAGGAGTAAATGTTTTCCACTGGAAGTCACGTATATTGACCGGAATATTCTTTCCACCGAAAATACCATCCATGTCCGAAGAAATATTAGGTTGTCCCGACAATCCTGAACCGATATAGGTCGGGATATGGAAACGAATGTATTCCCATTCACCTCCAGTCTGGTCGCCCGACCAGATACCTGCATAACGCTGTGTTCCTGCCCATCCGTCCAGTGAAATAATAAACGGTCGTGCATTGTTGCCGTAATAAGGCATAATCTGTCCCACATCGGCCACTCCGTTCAATCCGAAAGAATAGCCAGCTCCTACCCAAGCTACGTCGGTTTTCAATACACGCACACCTGCATCGCGCACTTCTTTCACAATGTCACGCTGAAGCAAAGCTTCTACTCCTTCTTTGGGATGCAAGTCCAACTGTGTCCACAATCCGATTTCCACTCCTTTAGCACGGGCATATTCACCCAGTTCCTTCAGGTTCTGAATATTACCATCCAGAGTGGAGGCCTGTCCGTAACCAGCCCCATAACCGTCATTAGGCAGAATCCATCCTAACGGCATATCAGCCGCATTGTAACGGTCAATTACCGCACGTGCCGAGAACTGGTAATTGTTCTTTTCACCGTTCAGTGACTCCTTAATACCACCATTGTCTTTCTGACTTTCCTTGTATCGCTTTCCGTCTTCAAACAGAATACCCTTTTCGTCTTCTTTCCAATAGTCACGGTTATAGGCATTCAAATGTCCCTCATAAAAACCAAACTTCGGTAAAAGCACCGGCTTACCGGTCAGCTGATAAAAATCATTCAACAAGGCTACCGGTCCATCATTTACCATGAAAAAGACATCCAGATAGTTTTCCTCATGCGACAGCTTCACTACTTCCTTATCAGTTGCTCCGAAATCATATAGTCCGGGACGGAACGTGTACCACATGACACCATATCCTTCTGTAGACCAGTAAAAAGGAGTAGGAGAAGCCACTCCACCATCTGTCCACTGGTTCGTATTGACAATACGGATGCTTTTCCCTTTGTGAGAAAAACGGCCGTTCTGTACACCACCTCCATAAAAATACTCATTATCGTGTGCTTTGAGTGACAGGCAGACTTGTTTTTCCATGAAATCCACCGGACGTGCTGATTCCACTACCACCTTCTGGCGGATTTTATCCGTAATCTTGAACAGCGATGTACGCTTGTTCATTTCTATCTGAATTCTGGCCGTAGAAATCGTAATCACTCCGTCCTTGTCTGTCAGCGACAACTCGCCGACCGCTTTCCGGGGACGGTCTACCAGAATCTGGGCTTCAGGAGAAGCCTGCGGGTCGCGCACAATGCCTCCCTGATTGTCCTGGAACATCCGGAAAATATTTTCACCATAAAAATCAAGCGTCATGCGCTGCTGGTTGGAAAAGACCACTTCCACCGCCGACGGATTCAGCACACTGGCACTGCTGATAGTTATCTCAGTCTGCTGTGCAGCCCATACAGAGGCAGGGGTAGTCAACAGGCCCCCAAGTACACACAGAGACAAGACAGAATAATACTTTAGCTTCATAGTATAACATTACTAACGGTTAGACTTCTCTATTTTCTCTCTTTGCATATTTTGCAAAAACCGCACGAATGTATAACTATTTATTGAAGTAAAAAAAGATATGTAAATTACATTTTTTATTTTATTATTTTCTAACAGATAAATACCACAAAATTTTAAGTACAAATATACCAGAATGAGCTCAATTCATAAAGCAGATTCTATTTGAAGGTAAACTTGTCACAGAAAAGTAACATATCCATAAATACCATTTTCTCTTTAGCTTAGCATATAAGAAAACTTATCATGAAAATTTATCGTTCAGACTAAGAATCATAATAAATATCCAGCTCTTTATATCAAGAATGTATAGGAATGGTAACATCAAAAAACAAAAAGGAATAATGTATTCTTTTTCATAATGGCAAAGTCACCTTAAAAAAATCACTTTCCTTATGTTCTTTCTTTATTATCTCTATCATTTGCTTTACTATTTCTGGATGATTGGTAGAAATATCATTGTCCTCATGAATATCGTCAGCCAAATTATACAGATAAGAAACACCCTTCTTAACTACAAGTTTCCAATCTCCCATCCGTACAGCCATCTGATCTATTTCATGAAATTCCCAATAAAGATAATCATGCTTTTTCTGACTTGTATCATCACCTAACAATGTAGAAGCAAAAGAAACACCATCAAAGCAATCACCTTTAAGCTTCTTGTTGATGTATTTTTTAGGGAATCTCCTGTCACCAATAAGTTCACAAAAAGTAGGCATAATATCATAAAAAGCAAGCTGATGATCATTCACGGTACCAGCTTTCACTTTCCCCGGCCAACGCACGATAAACGGAATTCGTATACCACCTTCATAACACTGGCGCTTCAAGCCACGCAACTTTCCGTCACGACCAAAAAATTCAGGGTCAGCCCCTCCCTCTTCATGAGGGCCATTATCACTACTAAATATTACTATTGTGTTTTCATCCAGCCCTTTTTCTTTTAGTTTCGCAAGTATTTCACCGACGTATGCATCCAAACGGGTTATCATACCGGCAAATTCTGCATGTGTATGTACTGACGGATTGTATCTGCCATCCTCAGATCCACCCCAGGTCTTATCATGGAAAAATTTTTTCTTATAATGTTCCAATATAGAATCATTGGGTTGAACCAGTTCAGCATGAGGAAGCGTGTAGGTAAAAAATCCATAAAAAGGCTGGTTACCATCCTGAGAATCTATCCATTTCAATGCTTCCTGATGAATCAAATCTGCAGAATACTGAGAACGTTTCTTATAATCATCACCAAACATCGGATATTTGATATTTTCATCCATCGTGATACGTATGGTAGCAGTATCTCCTTTCGACTTGCTATACCTATTCAAAAAGTTTGGATAATAGAGGTGAGCCTGAAACTGACAGATAAACCCGTAGTACTCATCAATACCACGCTTGTCTGGCGTAGAGCAAGAACCTTCATAACCACCGGCCCATTTGCCAAACATTCCTGCAGTATACCCGTTTTTTTTCATTATTTCAGGAAGAATGATATGACTCGGATCGTATGGTTCCTGACCGACAACCGTATATTCATCATTCGCCCCATACTTCATTAACGGAACATTAATCCAATATTCTTTGTTTCCACGTACATGAGAATGTCCAGAATGCTGTCCTGTCATAATAGTAGCACGCGAAGGTGCACTCACCGGACTACCTGCATAAGCTTGAGTAAATCTCATTCCTTCTTGAGCCATACGGTCTATATTAGGCGTACTTATATATTTCTGACCGTAACATCCTAAATCACCATATCCCATGTCATCACAAAGAATAAAAATGATATTAGGCTTTTGCTGAGAGGATGCACACACAGATGAAATTGAAGCCAAAAGTACTCCTGAAAAAATCGACATTTTATTCATAGTATAACTGATTTAATTTTCATATTAATAAAAAGGAGGTAAATGAATCGACAGCAACAAAATTCAATTTACCTCCCTTCCTAATACTCAATAATTATTAATTCAAACCAAACAATTCATTGTATCCTGGATTCTGCGTAAGTTTTGGATTCAGAACGATTTCGTTAGTAGGAACCATCATCAAATAATAGGTATCCAACCATCCACCTTTAGTCAATGGACTAGGATATGTATATATCCATCCGCTACCCACATTATTATTTTCACCAGAAGCCTGACCTACAGTCATAATTGTTTCATAGTCAACAAAGTTTCCTGAATATTTACTTGCTTTAGTACCATAAGGATTATCATTGGCTTCAATCCACATTCCACAAGGCTGCCTGTTAACATAGTAGGCAGCTTTAGCCCATCTTCTAATATCATAAAAGCCAAAACCTTCTCCAAACAATTCTATTTGTCTTTCGCGCCTTATCTCCCATAAAACTGGATCCACTTCATAATTTCCAAATTTACCACCTTTACCTGTCCACCAAGGAGCACTTCCTTTATCTCTCATAGGATCAAAATCTGAAGTAATCATTGAAACATTCATAGGTGACACACCAGCTCTATCACGAAGCAAATTTATTGTTTTATCAGCAACTGTTTGATCAAATAATCCAAGCTCCCAAGCAGCTTCCGCATAATTCAAAAGAATTTCTTCTATTTTAAATATCGGCTTATCTGATGTACAATATGCACTAGACCCCGTTGAGAACTCCCACATATCATAATGTTTCCATGTATAATAGCCAGTTCTTGAACACATATATGCCACACGTGAATCAGTCGTAAGATTAGGACTGCTTGGAGTTAATGATGCCCCCCAATTTTGTCCTGGGCATCTTTTCATTCCTTGACCACCAAAACTCCCACCTCTTAAACACTTATCATTGATTCCCATGTAATCAATGTATTTTCTGTATTTTACAGCTTCATCTGCCGTAACGGTATGCCCTTCATTTATATCACCTTCTTTTAAGAACTGCCATGTTGGGAATGTAGTGACATAATCTGAAGTACCTGTAGTATTAGCAGCGACAACGTATGGAGGCTGAATATTCTGATACAATCTTGGATCTCTACTTTCAAAGGTATCCCACATATCTTTACCTTTTCCTCCTTTATATCCCGAATTTGGATTATTGATTGGATATCCGTTTTTCATCAAAAACATATCGACAGTATACTGTGGTACATCCACACGATGTGCCGCAATATGTTCAAAATCATTTCCTCGATGCATAAGAAGTCCATCCAAATATTGCTTATAGAAAATGACCCCTGGAATATTATTCAAGTTCTCAGTAGTCCATAATTCTCCATATCCAGCAGCATCTTCAGACTCAGTACCGCCACCATAATATAACGTTGGATACTTGGTCATCAGTTCCTGTGATACAGCCAAACATTTTCTCAAATATTCTTCATAAGGTTCATCCAGTCCATGATATTTTGCCCATGTCCCTTCACGAAGTAAGAATCTTGACAACGCAGCTTTTATAACATCGACAGTGATAGTATTATCTCCATCATTAAAATCACCTAAATTTTCAGCAGCATACTCCAATCTGGCAATAATACTATCTGCAACTTCAGCTCTTGGCGTTCTTTCTGCATACACTTCAGGAGAAGTTTCATTCAATACTGTATTAACCCAAGGAACATCACCAAATCGATCTATTAATTCCATATACCACCAAGCAGAAAAAAAAGAAACCTACAGATCGCCAATGAGCCGCCTCTTTCTGATTTAACACTCCATCCCCCAAATGGCTAAGCATAATATTTATGCGTCTAATATATGAAAAATCCCAACCTCCTCCTGAAGTTGTTTGAGTAATGGTCTGGTATGCATACGGATTAAATTCATTATCACGAATTGTCACAAGACCAGCATACCAATCTCCATATCTTTGCGAGTTTAAGCTGTTCTCCTTAAAATTAGTTTGAATTGTTGTATTGGTAAATAGTTCGTAACACGGATACATGTAAGCTTTATAGCTGTCTCTTATACACATCTCCGAGCCCACGAGACCGTACTAGATCT
>ENA-OYWW01000830-OYWW01000830.1-human-gut-metagenome-genome-assembly--contig:-NODE-830-length-12438-cov-4.735767_pt1 | contig 12438 bp, 9 predicted proteins | sample MGYA00244817_ERZ653410 | MGnify/ENA primary metagenome ERZ653410 (study PRJEB26926, sample SAMN06164973) | human gut metagenome | biome: ENVO:00009003; feature: ENVO:2100002; material: ENVO:00002003...
GTATAAATGGATAAAAATAAAATCAAAAATAAATTAAAGGACGATCCGGCCTTCACTCTTGAGGTGCAAAACCCGGAGGTTGAGGCGCTGATGACACAGTATTCAAGCGACAAAAAGGCGGAGACGCTCAATAAGCTCATTGAAAAATGCACTAAGAGCAGATTCCTGGTACCTGCAAATGTCGGAGAGAACAACAAGCCGATTCCGCTATTTATTAAAAACGGTGAGGGAGAGGCTTTCATGCCGCTTTATACCTCAAAGGCACAGCTTTCTAAGGATCATCCGTCACCATGCATTGTAAATATGCCGTTTCTTGCAGTCAACAACATGGTGGCAAATAAAGAGTCAAAGATTAATGGTATCGCATTCAACCCGTTCACTCACAATCTGATTTTCAAAAAGCCTCTTGTAGAAAAGATTGAGGCAGTGGAAAAGGCCAGAAGAGAGGGACATCCTACATCACCGACAAAGGGAAAGACTGTACAGATGACAGCAGAGCAGTATGTCATCTTTGAGCGTATGCAGTATGAGCATATTTTCCTGCCGGCAAAGATGTTTGAGGGTGGAAAAGAGTTCATGGACCGACTAGCCGATGAGAAGGAAAAGCTAATAGATGAGCTGTACGAGGAGGCATATCAGCAGAAGCGTATGTATCCATATATGGAGGAGGATTTCTCTGTTATGTCTATGCAGATTTCTGATACGCTCAATGTCACCAGAGTTGATTTCCCGACAAGAGATATGGCTCCAAACTGCGCAATCCGTGCTTATCTCGTGTGGGATGATGCTGCGTCACAGGGCAGATATTTTGTAATTGATGCGAAGGGCGATAAAACTACTGAGCTGGCTGAGATTACAGAGGATCACAAGCGCCTTGGATATGGAGCTGCACCGGTTGAGGGTGCTGAGCTTCAGACTGTTCTTGACCTGGTCAAGAAAAGTGCAGAGGAACAGAATTAGAAAAGTAATGCAGGGCAGGATATATAAAGGAGGTCGTGTATGAAGGAGTTTTTAGGCAGAATCAAGGCTGATTTTCTATTGTCATCAGTGCTTTGCATAGCGCTGGGACTGGTGTTTATCATATGGAGAGCTTCGGTGCTCACGATTGTGGCCAATGTGCTTGCGATAGTGCTTATCATAATCGGAGTGGTCTACATGTGCAGCTATTTTTTGAGCATAGTCACAAACGGGCTTTCGGCACTGCTTGGACTTATGGTTTTAGCAGTGGGCATATGGTTTCTGGTGCAGCCAAAGGTTGTTGTGAGCCTGATACCAATAGTCATCGGGCTGGTGCTCATTTTTCACAGCATCAGGAGCATTATTGAGGCAGTGGATGCCAGAAAATACGGTTACGGTGGATGGAGTGTCGGCCTGATTTTTTCAATAATCAGTCTGATTTTTGGAATAATCTGCGTGACAAATGCATTTGATGTAATGAAGACAGCTACTGTTGTTGTCGGAATCATATTGATTTTCAACGGAGTGTCCAATATCTGGATTACAAGCCGTGCCACAAAGGCTGAGAGCTCTTACAACAAGCAAAAGGAGTATGAGGCAACGTTTGTCGAGGACAGAAAAGAGGACAATTAAGCAGTAACAGAAAGGCGACAGAATGCGTCGGATGGAGTTTAAGATGGAGAGACCCGGACTTACCAAGGTCGGTGACCATCTGAAGGTAACAGAGAGCAAGCTTCCGACTTCATATTATTATACGATAGAGCATGCAATTGCCATGTCGGGAAACTACGTGGTCAGCGAGAGGCTCAAAAGCCGCGAGGGCGATGTCGTGGATGTGAGGGAGACGGAGAAGGGCTACTTTGTCACGATGGAGTTTGATGAGTAATGACACAGCAAGGTAAGAATGCAATAGATCTGGTGCTCGCTGAGAGCCTTATAGAGCTTTCGGCGAAAAAGCCAATCGATAAGATTACAATTAAAGAGATAACGGACAAGGCCGGAGTTATCCGCCCCACGTTTTACAATCATTTTCAGGACAAGTACGAGCTGATAGAGTGGATTATCAAAAACGAGCTGCTTGAGCCCATCAAGCCACTGCTCAATGCCGGAATGATTTTTGAAGCGATTGTGCTGATGCTCAATAATATCTCGGCAAACAGTGTTTTTTACAAGAAAGCACTAAAGCTGGAGGGGGCTGTGACGTTTAATCAGATTGCCATGAAATGCGTCTGCGAGATGTTTATGAATATCATAAACGAAAAGAGTACAGGAAAGAAATCCAAATACCGCTGGCTCACACCGGAGGTGATTTCTACATATTATGCGCAGTCGTTGTGCTTTATCACGGAGGGCTGGATAGCCCAGGGCATGGATGATATTGAGCCGAAGGAGATGGCTGAGGCATACATGTATCTGATTACACGCTCTATGGATGATATACTAAGTGAGCTGTAGAGGACAATTGTCATGGAAAATGACGGCTTAAGCAAACTCATAAAGCAGAATCATAAAGAGGCATGTGTTCATATAAATATGAAAATGCTGTGAAAAAGTGTCAGAAATCAAATACAATATCATATATGTGTCATATCGGATATACAAATTGATGGATTTGTATATCTCACATGACAAATCGAAGAGATTGAATATTTATTTATTCGGTCTTTTTTTTTATACTTCAATACGAAAAAAAGAAAGAGTGGTGAATCTAATGATTAAATTTGGAAAAGGAGTCGTAAAACATCGTGTGCTGATACTGATAGTTGCATTTGCACTGCTTATACCGTCGGGAATCAGCTTTATCAACACGAGAATCAACTTTGATATCCTTTCTTATCTGCCAAGCCAGATAGAGACTATGAAGGGTCAGGATATCATGGTAGATGAGTTTGGAACCGGAGCGTTGTCTTTTGTGATCTTGGAGGATATGAAGGATCAGGACATAGAGACTCTGGCTGATGACATTGAGGACCTTAAGGGTGTAAATGATGTCATCTGGTACGGAACAATCGCTGATTCCACATTGCCAAGAGAGGCAATTCCGGATGAGGTGTACGACGCATTTAACAACAAGGATGCAAACAGCCAGCTCATGCTCGTCACCTACAGTGACACAATGGGTTCGGATGAGACAATGGAAGCCGTCAACAAGATGGATAAGATGGTGAAAAACCACTGCTTCGTAGCAGGAATGGCAGCGGTCAACGCAGATACAAAGACACTTGTTATGCAGCAGGCTCCTATATATGTCATCATAGCAGCATTGCTTTCAATGCTTGTCATGGGAATTACAATGGATTCAATAATTGTTCCGATGTTATTCCTCCTAAGCATAGGAATGGCTATTATCTATAACCTGGGAACAAACTTTATACAGGGCCAGATTTCATACCTGACACTGGCACTGACAGCAGTATTGCAGCTCGCCGTAACAATGGATTATTCGATTTTCCTGTGGCACAGCTATCAGGAGCAGATAGACAGATATGACGGAGACAAGAAGCGAGCCATGGCACATGCCATTTCCCACACAATTGTCTCAGTAACAGGAAGCTCAATCACAACAATCGCAGGCTTCGTAGCCCTCTGCTTCATGAGCTTTACACTTGGACTTGACCTGGGAATCGTAATGGCAAAGGGCGTTGTATTCGGAGTTATCGGATGTGTAACAATTCTCCCTGCACTGATTCTTGCATGTGATAAGGCAATCGAGAAGACAAAGCACAAGATTCTTATGCCGGATGTTTCCAGGATTGCAAGCTGGGTAACAAATCATTATAAGATACTTGCAGTGATTTTCATCGTAGTGCTCATCCCAGCAATATACGGATACACTCATGATCAGGTCTACTATGACCTTGCAGGAACCATGCCTGACAGTGCATACAGTAAGCAGGCCAATGAAAGACTCGACAAGGAGTATGCTATGGGTGCCACACATATCATCATCGCGCCGAGCGATATGTCAAAGGCAGACAGCATAAGCATGATAGATGATATCAAGAAGGTCGATGGAGTAAAGCTTGCGGTATCACTTGACTCAATACTCGGACCTACAATACCGGATGATATGGTGCCGGATGAGGCAAAGGAGATATTCAAAAACGGTGATTACCAGATGATGCTTGTTTCATCAAAATATGCGACAGCATCTGATGAGGTAAACAACCAGATTACAGAGATTAAAAAGATAGTAAAGAATTACAGCGAGGACGCAATGCTTATCGGTGAGGCACCTTGTACAAAGGATCTTATCACTATCACAGATACAGACTTTAAGCGTGTAAGTGCAGTATCAATCGTATTGATATTCCTTATCATCCTCATAGTATTCAAATCGGTATCGCTTCCAATCATACTTGTAGCGGTAATAGAGTTTGCAATCTTTGTAAACATGGGAATTCCGGGATTTACAGGAACGAAGCTTCCGTTTATCGCGAGCATCGTAATCGGAACCATACAGCTTGGTGCAACGGTTGACTATGCGATACTTATGACCACAAAGTACAGAAAGAACAGATACACCGGAATGGACAAAAAGCCGGCAATCACAAAGGCACTTGCAGATTCGACAAACTCAGTTATAGTCAGTGCACTCTGTTTCTTCGCCGCAACCTTTGGTGTAGGACTTTATTCAAACATTGATATGATCAGTTCTATCTGTATACTGCTTGCACGAGGCGCAATTATCAGTATGTTTGTAGTAGTATTTATACTTCCGTCAATGTTTATGATTTTTGACAAAGTAATATGTGCCACAAGCGCAGGCTTTAAAAACAAGAACCTGACAGCTTAGTAATCTGATTAATCATAAATGAGGGATAAAATACTTTTTGACCCTCATAACATAAAAATATGACCTCAAAAACAAAATCAGGAGGAATAAGACATGAAATTACCAGAATTGAAAGAAAAGTTAAAAAGTAAATATATTGTCCGTGTTGTAGCCGGAGTCCTCACAATAGCACTTGTAGGTACAGGAATCGGAGCAACAGCGGTTTTTGCCGAGAAGAACAGCACCGCAGTCACAGCCGAGGCAGACAGCACAACAGGAAGCAGCAAGGATGCTGATGACATAGCAGATAAGCTCATGGACAGCGTATCATTAAAGGATAACGACGCAGACAAGGACGAGAGTGTATACCTCATCTCAGATGCAAACGGCAACGTAAACAAAACAATCGTAGTAGATCACCTTAAAAATAAAGACAAAAAGGATACCTTGGAGGATGCTTCAAACCTTTCAGATATCGAGAACGTAAAGGGCAAGGAAAAATTCACACAAAGCGGTGATAAGCTCACCTGGCAGGCCGGTGGCAAGGACATTTACTATCAGGGCACAGCCACAGCGGAGCCACCTGTAACACAGAAGGTTACATACTACCTCGATGGAAAAGAAATCTCACCTGAGGATCTTGCAGGAAAATCAGGAAAGGTCAAAATCCGTTTTGACTACACAAATACCACATCATATACAGAGACAGTAAACGGCGAGAAGCAGACAGTTTCCGTACCATTTGCAGCAATAACGGGACTTGTACTCGGTGATGGCTTCGAGAATATCGAAGTGACAAACGGCAAGGCTGAGGTAAGCGACTCATCAAGCGTAGTGCTCGGCTATGCACTTCCGGGCTTAAAGGATAGCCTCGGAATCAAGGACGGAGATCTCGATGGCGATGTAAATATCCCTGAATACATGGAAATGACAGCAGATGTGGAGAATTTCTCAATGCCTGCAGCCATGACCTTCGTGGTAAACGCATCTGATTATGTAAGCACAGACGGAATTGACACATCAGACCTCGATGACATGATAAATGACTTAAAGGATGCCTCAACACAGCTTCAGGATGGTTCAAAAACACTGGCAGAGGGTACTGACACACTTGCTGACGGACTTTCAACATTGCAGAGCAAGCTCGGCACATTCGCATCAGGAGTTGGCACACTGCAGAGTGGACTTAAGACATATACTGATGGTGTAAGTACATTAAGTGGTGGATTGAATACACTTGGAAACAGTACAGGTGCCCTTGTGTCAGGAGCAGATAAGCTTAATAGTGGAGCAGGTCAGCTTGCAAGTGGAAGTGCAACACTTAAGGATGGACTTAAGACGTATACAGATGGAGCAAGCACACTCAATGGTGGACTGAATACACTTGAAAACAGTACAGGTGCATTAGTTGATGGAGCAGATAAGCTTAATAGCGGAGCAGGCCAACTTGCAAGTGGAAGTGCAACACTTAAGGATGGTTTGAAATCATATACGGATGGAGCAAGTCAGTTAAATACAGGCTTGAACCAGCTTAATGACAACACAGGAAGTCTTGCAACAGGTGTGACCAGTCTTAATGATGGGGCAAAAACGCTTTCGGATGGTATTAATGCTGCAAACAAGGGCGCAGCAGGAGTATCTGCAGGTGCAGCACAGCTAAAGACAAGTATTGATACGGCAAAAACAGGAGCTGATTCTCTTGCAGCAGGAGCAAAGCAGGTTGATGAAGGAGTTGGTCAGTTGACACAATCTTTATCAGATATGCCTGAAACAATCAAAACCAATATAAATAAATCTCTGGAACCACTGAATGAATTAAATGTCGGAACATTATTTAAAACTCTTGGATATATTGATACAGATAAGATTACAGCAGACAATGTATCAGCAGCAGCGGATGCAGCAGTAAACAATGCAGGAGATATAATAGATGCTTTGACTAATATGCAGAATCAGAATCCATCTGCAACTTATAATCAGATACTTGTTGGTCTATCTCAGGGAAAAGGTGCTGTATCAGTATATTCTGCCGTGAACCAAAGTGTAACAGACAGTGCTTCCACAGTGCAAGCTTTAAAGGATGGCTCAGCAAAGGTATCAGATGGTGCGTCATCATTAGATGCTGGTTTAGGACAGTTGTCAGATGGAGCATCTGAGTTGTCAAGCGGAGCTTCTGATTTAGCAAAAGGAACTACACAGCTTGCAACAGGAGCTACAGAGCTTCAGACAGGCACACAAAGTCTTGCAGATAAATTACCAGAGCTGACAAAAGGAATCACCAGCCTTGTAAATGGTTCAAACGAGTTAGTTAAAAACAATGATACACTTAATGTCGGAGCAACAGCACTCAATGCCGGAGCAAGCCAGCTTTCAGCCGGAACACAATCACTCATGAACTCAGTACCGGCGCTTACAAGTGGAATCAAGCAGCTTGTGGATGGCTCAAATACATTAGTTGCAAACAACGATACATTAAATGCCGGAGCAACAGCACTCAATGCCGGAGCAAGCCAGCTTTCAGCCGGAACACAGTCACTCATGAACTCAGTACCAACTCTCACAAGTGGTATCAAGCAGCTTGTAGACGGCTCAAACACACTTGTAGCAAATAACGCACAGCTCAACAGCGGAGCCTCACAGCTTGCAGATGGAACAAATCAGATAGTTTCAGGTGTTGACCAGCTCACAACAGGTTCTAAGACACTTTCAGAGGGTGCACACACACTTGCAGACGGTATGGTACAGTTCAATGAGGAGGGAATCAACAAGATTCTCGACGCATACAACGGTGACTTAAAGCCATTCACCGACAAGCTTCAGGCAGTAATTGACGCAGGTGAGGAATATCAGACATACTCAGCAATCGCTGATGGACAGACGGGCAGCGTTAAGTTCATATATAAATTAGCTTCAATAGATGCTAAGGCAGATAGCGACAAATAATTAATTATTAAAGGATGTTTGTAACTATTCAGTACAGAAATATGCGGTACCGCATATTTCGTAAGAAAACATAGATTATGTAGGAGCAAGCGCCCATCAGCGCAGCTGATTCTCATGCGCTTGCGGTCCGCAACTGTGAAGGTACTGAACAGTTAAGGATGTTTGTACATTAGGGGGGAGGCAAAAATGGGCTGGATAGAATATCTGTTAATCGTGGCGGGAAGCTCACTGGAGATTTTCGTTGCGATGGAATGTCAGGGATCCCTGATCCAGAAAGTAAATAAGAAACAGCTTACAGCCATTTGCTTCATAGTTGCAGTTTGCCAGTTGTTAGCAATGTACATCGGGTATTTTCTGTCAAGCTTCCTTAATGGGAAATACTCGGTGAAGGATGAAGCACTTTTAGGAGAGATAATTTCTATCGGAATACTGATAGGACTGGGGATCAGGCTTATAGGAAAGGCTATAAGAAACGAAAGGATTGAGGAGCATTGTCAGGCACAGCTTGACATGAAAAGAGTGCTAAGGATAGCAGGAATCACCGCATTTTATACGGTTCTTGCAGGAATAGCATTCGGCTTTCTTGGTACCGGACTTTTCACCATTATGATAATGGTGGCGCTGCTCACTGTTATCTGTATAGTGGCAGGCATTTACACAGGATATCATTTCGGTTTCGAGCAGAAGACAAAGGTATATATCGTGGGGGCGATACTCTTTTGGGCGGCTGGAATTGATGTGATAGTAAGGCTTGTAAGTGCAACATAATGCATAGGGCTCTGTTCGTAAGGACAGGGCTTTTTTGCTGCCCATTGCAGTATGAAATACTTCGCTTGCAATGTCAAAGTAAATGCTATAGAATATTTTCATACTTAATAACACGCGAATGAGGAGATTTAAAGTTATGAAACAGAAATTGAGAAACCTTTCAGCACCGGCAAATATAATATTTGCCATTCTTGCAGTTTTTATTTTCATTGCACCATTGCAGTGGAGCGGAAAAGTTCTGGGACTGATTCCGGGCATGGAAAAGGCGGATGACTATCTGCTGCAAGCTATTGTGGAGACCGTTGTTTTAGTTATTTTTCTGGGCATCACATATTTATTTGGGCTGTGGGATATCTTTAAGGAAAATGCAGCAGGATGGACAAGAAGCTTATACACAGGTGGTTTTTTCATAGTATATTGTCTGTATGCTGTTGTTTCAGGTATTTATATGTGCTTTTTGAGCGAGCATGGTGATGTGAAGGCATTTTACAACATACTCTTTTTCTTTATTGCGGTCTGCCTTGTAGGGCTCGTTGAGGAGCTGGTGTTCAGAGGCGTAGTGTTCAATCTGCTGCTGAGAGCTTTTCCAAAGACGAAAGGTGGAATCACAGGAGCCGTAGTTTTGGGAGGCGTACTGTTTGGATTGATGCATTTTTCCAATATGGGCGCAGGGGTTAAGTTCAGCAGCTGTCTGATACAGGTTATTTCAGCAGGTCTCATGGGCGTGCTGTTTTGCATGATATATGCTTCTACACGCAATTTCTGGATGCTTGCCATTTTCCATACTGTTGTAGATATGGGAGGACTTTTATCATCGGGAATATTTGAGGGAGGCGGAGTGGCCGACAGGATTAATGAGTTTTCGGCAATGAACTGTGTCGCGTTTATCGTGCTTGGTATTCCTATGCTTGTTATGCTGCGTAAATCAAGGCGTATCCGTCTTGAGATGCTCTACAATAATGAGACTATTATAGATGACGAGAGAGAGGGCGCTAAGCTTGCAGTGGTTTCACTGGTGCTTGGTATCTGCAGTATTATTTTCTCGTTTTTTGGATATCTGATGGGACTTGGAATTGTCGGCATGCTTGCTTCCAAAATGTCAAAAAAGGCAAAGCAGTATAACAATGCAATAGCAACTGCCGGTATGATTACATCGATAATAGGTTTTGTACTGTCGGTCATCTGCACGATTGGCATGATGGTGCTGTTTGCAAGCGGCATGTACGACAGGCTTGTTAATATGTCGATGCTGCAATAATACGAAGCAGACCTTTGAATGTGGCATAAAGTCTATATTCAAGGGTCATTTTTTAAGGAGAAACCATGAATATTTTACTGACAGCAATCAATGCAAAATACATACATTCAAACCTCGCAGTTTACTCACTGCGCGCCTGTGCCGGGGAGTACAGGGATGCTGTGGAGCTTGCGGAATACACGATAAACAATCAGAAGGATTACATTCTTGAGGAGCTTTATAAGAGAAAGCCCGACGTACTTTGTTTTTCGTGCTATATATGGAATATTGATTATGTGACTGATATTGCACGCGAGTATAAAAAGCTTTGTCCGTCAGTGCCGATATGGGTTGGAGGCCCTGAGGTGTCTTACGAGGTGGAGGCATTTCTGCGGGAAAATCCATACATAGACGGTGTGATGATAGGCGAGGGTGAGGATACCTTTAGAGAGCTGTGTGGTTACTATGCGCATAAAAGAAAGCTGAGTGATATTGCAGGCATTGCTTTCAGAAAAAACAGCACAGGTAATAGTACAAGTAATAGAACAAGTGTGAACAACGCAGGCTGCAAAGCGGATGAAATAGTATTCACAAGTCCACGCCCAATCAAAAACATGAGTGAAATTCCATTCTGCTATGATACGCTTGATGATTTTTCAAACCGCATCATCTACTACGAGAGCAGCAGGGGATGCCCGTTTTCGTGTAGCTATTGCCTGTCATCGGTGGATAAGACACTGCGTTTCAGGGATACTGAGATTGTCAAAAGGGAGCTTAAGTTTTTCATAGACCAGAAGGTGCCTCAGATTAAGTTTGTGGACAGAACCTTCAACTGCAATCATGCTCATGCCATGGAGCTGTGGCGCTTTATAAAAGCAAATGACAATGGTGTGACAAACTTTCACTTTGAGATATCGGCGGATCTGCTGAATCAGGAGGAGCTTGAGCTGATTTCTGATATGAGGCCGGGGCTTATACAGCTTGAAATCGGTGTGCAGTCCACCAATGAGGTCACGATTAAGGAGATTCACAGGACTATGAAGCTTGAGAGGCTTAAAGAGGTTGTGAGGCTTATTCAAAGCGGCAACAATATCCATGAGCATCTGGATCTGATTGCAGGGCTGCCATACGAGGACTATGACAGCTTTGGGCGTTCCTTTGATGAGATTTATGAGCTTAAGCCAAACCAGCTGCAGCTTGGATTTTTAAAGGTACTCAAGGGCTCGTACATGTTTGAGCATGCCGCGGAATATGGTATTGTCTACCATGACAAGCCGCCGTATGAGGTCATGTCCACAAAATGGCTTTCGTTTGATGATGTGATAAAGATTAAGCGTGTCGAGGATATGCTTGAGGTGTATTACAACAGCGGACAGTTTGAGATTACGATGAAGCTCATGGAGTGTATCTTTGACAGTGCGTTTGAGTTTTTTCAGGAGCTTGGAGATTTTTATGAGGCAAACGGCTATTTTGGAATGAGCCATTCACGCATCAGAAGGTGTGAAATACTGCTTGAATTTCTGGCTTTATACCTGCATGGCTGTGACAGCGATGCTATGACTTCTGTGGTATTATCCGAAAATGACGGAGATAGAGATAATACTGATTTTGACGAAAATGCCATAGATAGAGATAATACCGATTTTGATGAAAATGCGCAGCTTTACAACATGATTCAGGAGTCACTCATCTTTGATTTGTACTATCGTGAGAACTGCAAGAGCCGCCCGGTGTGGGCCACAGATATAGGCAAATTCAAGCACATGACACATGCATACTGTAAGAATGGAAAGCTGTCGCATGTGGAGCCGTTCCACTATATTTTTCCGGACAAGCACACGCGCAAGCTGGATGAACTGCCAAAGTATTATAAGGAGCCGGTGTGGGCGCTTTTCCACTACGACATGAGAGACCCGCTTGACCACCAGGCGCTGGTGGAGTATATAGAATAACAGTAACGTGAAATGACTATAGCGGTAAAAGCCGGAAAGGTTTACGGACTAAGAAAAATGAGCAACATAGATAATATAAAAAATTACACGGTGATTGACCTGGAAATGACAGGCCTTTCTGCAAAAAATGACAAGATAATAGAGATAGGTGCGGCACGTGTGAGGGGCGGCGAGATAGTGGATACGATATCCACACTGGTAAATCCGAAGCAGCATATTCCACAACGTGTGCAGGAATTAACGGGAATTACCGACAGTGATGTGGAAAATGCGGCAGATATGGACGAGGCTGTGGATAACCTGCTTGATTTTATCGGAGATGATATCATACTTGGGCAGAATGTGACCTTTGATTACAGCTTTTTAAAGCAATGGGCGGTAAATCACAAGCGAACCCTTTCGCTGAATGCATATGATACGCTGAAAATAGCCAGAAAATGTCTGCCTGCTGAGCAGTCAAAGAAGCTGGAGGATTTGTGCGAGTATTTTGGTGTAAATAGGGAAAATGCGCACAGGGCGCTCGATGATGCGATAGAGACAAAGCAGATATTTGAAAAGCTGCTTGCACTGATGGATGAAAAGGGTGAGCCGGTGGAGTCAAAGTCACTTGTATACAAGGCAAAAAAACAGACACCCGCCACGGCCCATCAGGTCAGACAGTTAAAGGAGCTGATGACTGAGTATGGAATAGCAGATGTCATATCGTGGGATAACCTGACCAGAAGTCAGGCCTCAAGGCTGTACGATGAATATCGCAGCAAGTACATTAATAGGTGTGAGGCTGTCTCTTATACACATCTCCGAGC
>ENA-OYWW01000895-OYWW01000895.1-human-gut-metagenome-genome-assembly--contig:-NODE-895-length-11623-cov-8.805930_pt1 | contig 11623 bp, 14 predicted proteins | sample MGYA00244817_ERZ653410 | MGnify/ENA primary metagenome ERZ653410 (study PRJEB26926, sample SAMN06164973) | human gut metagenome | biome: ENVO:00009003; feature: ENVO:2100002; material: ENVO:00002003...
GAAGTGGGTGGGGGAATTATGTGCCTTTATCTAAGCTTAAATGAAAGAGCCGTGGCCTCTTGCTGCCTAACGGGACCTTGCAAGAGTATGACATCACCGCTCCTGCGATGAAGGTTGGAGGAAAGTATGAGTTGCGACTCAACTACAACCAAATGCAGCCAAAGATGAATCTGGAAGCTACCATCAACGGTTGGACGAACCTCAACAATGAAGTAGAAATAAAATAATAATAACTTTTAAAATATTGATAAGATGAAAAAGATGACGAAGTTTTTCGCCCTTGCACTCTTGGCTGGTGCAATGGTTTCATGCAGTACAGAAGACACCGCACCTTCTGTCCAGAACGATAAGGTAGCCGTGCAGTTTACTGGTGGTATTAGCGTAAACACCCGTGCTGCCGGTTTAGCTTGGGCTGAAGGTGACATGATCGGTATCTTCATGACAGGTACCAAACAGCCTCTCTCGGCAGATGCTATCCAAGAGGGTGTTGACAATATTTGCTATCAGACAAGTGGAAGTATAGGCTTTTCACCTGTTTCTGGAGGTAAGACTGTTTTCTTCCCGATAGATGGAGATGTGGACTTCTATTCTTACTATCCACAGACCACTGTCAATGATTACAAGGTAGCACTTGATGTAACAGACCAAGGGAAACAAGAAGCTATCGACTTCATGTATGCCAAGACAGAAGGCTGCAACAAAGCTACGCCACAGGTATTCTTGAAGTTCTACCATAAGTTAAGCAATCTTGTTTTGGATGTTCAACCAGGTAACGGTCTCACGCAAGAAGACCTTAAGAAAATGACTGTGACAGTGAAAGGTCAGAATACCAAAGCCACTTTCAATCTTGCGGATGGGACCATCTCTGGTGAAGGAAATCCTACGGACATCAAGATGAAAACTACCCAAGCTGGCAAGCTGTATGAGGCAATCCTGCTCCCTACAGAAGAAGCAAGCCGAGTGATAGAGTTTGACCTCAACAATGGTTACGACGCTCCTTTCGTATGGACAATGCCTGCAAAACTTGAGGGTGGCAACAGATACCACTATACAGTAGTAAAATTGAGTCGTTCTGCCGTAGATATTTCTGGAAACATTGAGCCTTGGATAAAGGCTGGAGACGATAATGAACATATAGCACAATAACAACACTTAAAATATAACGTTTATGAAGAAATTTAGATTCTTATACATCGCTGCCGCAGCATTGCTGTTTGCAGCTTGCGCTAACGAAGAAGACGGTATCGGCAACAATGGTCCTGTCGCTGCTACCGTACAGGCGGACATTGTTAAAAACATCACACGTGCCACCACTGACGATACATGGTCTAAGAATGATGCCATTGGCGTATATGCCACATCTTCTGGCAATACAACAGGAGACAACAAAAAGTATGTAACAACAAATGGGGATGGTACTTTTGAAGCTGCTGACAATAACAACATCATCTATTTCAAGGACAACAAAGAGACAACATTTAGTGCATACTATCCTTATAGCGAATCCTTAACTGATGGTAAAATGAATTGGATTATGGCTGAGGTAAAAGCAAACCAACCTTGTAAGGCTGATGTACTTTTTGCCTCAGGAGCTACTGCAAGCAAAGCATCTCCAATTGTGAATTTTACAGATCTCGAACATCGCTTTAAGCATTGTATGAGTTTGGTTGAATTCAAAATTAAACCAGGGCAGGGTGTCAAATATAACAATTATAAATTCGATCGCTTAGAGTTGAAAGGAATATTTCCAAGCGGTAAATTTGACACAAGAACAGGTTCGGTTGAAACTATTGGTGACAGAGCTACTCTTACTTATCCTTTTTATGATGTACCTTTTGAAAGCGAAAAAAGTTTTGCTTATATCATGTTGCCGCAAAGCCTTGAAAGCAATAAGATGGATATAGAGATTTACTTGTTGTTGAATGATAGCGAAGTAAAATACACAACCCCTATAACACCATCCACCAATGGACAATTTGAAGGTGGCAAAAAATATATATACAACATAACTGTTAAAAATACGGGGATTACTATAGAAAAAGCTAATATAGTTCCTTGGGAAAATGGTGATTCAAGTGATTTAGACGCAGATATAGATTTGTAATGATAAAGAAAATACTGACATATTGCGCAGAGCAACTCAATAGCTATCTTGGTCGATACTACCATCGACCACAAGGGCTTGCAGAAGTTGGACATATAGGTCAAAGAACAGGAGAAATTCCTAATAAGGTAATCGTTTCATTGGTGAATGTGGAACGAGAAACTGCAGGAGGTATCTCAAACAATGTTCAGACTTATGGTGGCAGCTTCACATCCTCTTCTGCCCCATTCTTGCTGAATCTGAAAGTAATGTTTGCGGCTGTTTTTGAGGAAAAGCAATATGCGGAATCATTGTCAGTATTTTCCAAGGCATTGGCTTTCATACAGTCACAGCAGAAGTTTATGGTTGACAATGTGAAATATACTCTAACTTTGGAAACAGTATCCACATTTGACTTCCATAACATTTGGACAACAATGGGAGGGCAATATTATCCTTCTGTTGTGTGTAAACTCACTGGAGTTGTAATTGATTCCAATGAAATTAAATCAAGCGGTTCAACTGCTCAGAACACAGAAGTACAAACATAAAATTGACAGCATGAGTACATATCGTTCATTATATAGCTTTCGTATAGAGCATGAATACTTTGAGGATAGTAACGGTAATGCCTTGATGTGTTCTGTCCTACCTTCAGCCCAAAAGCTGATGGCGCAACGGGGTTTGCTGTTTCGACAGACTGACGAAAACGAATGGACGATATTGTATGATACGGAAAATGCAGGTTTAGATACCGAATCTGACATCATTGAGTTTGGAGTCTTGATGTCTGAACCTGCATTTGTTTTTTACACCGAATGGCAAAACTTCAATCCAATGGTTGCCTATCAGATAGACTTACCGATTGGAAAGTCCGAAGTTAATGCTACAGACGTGATAACTGAAATAGGAGTGAAAAGGAGTTTTGGAATACCATTTTGCACTATAATGATTCATTTGACAGAAGAGTTATGGCAAGCAGCAAAGAAGGATGTTCCACTGAAGAACACTCTAATATTCAAAACTCCTGAGCGTTTTTGGGAATATGTCTTCATTTGTCAAAATACGAATAGAGAAATATCCTCAGAATGCTTGAAATTGGAAACAGACAAGGAAATACTAACGTTTAAATCATTTGAAAGGACAAATGAATTTGGAAGAAACGCATTCCGCACCGTGTCGGAGAAAGCAGTGCCGATGCGGGAACGCTATGACATAAAATTGAATCTGATTGTTACCCACGACAAAGAGCAAAAACAATATTTGCTGAGAAATATAGAGCATCCTATACCAGGTCAATTCAAAAGCAAAGCGGATAAATTGAGACAAGTCTGCTATTTTTAGTAACCAAATGCAAAATGCAATCTGACTACAGATGCTTTTGTTTATCAAAAATCATCAATGCGTATGGCACAAATGAAGACCCCAGGCGTTTACATTCAAGAGAAGAACGCTTTTTCGACAAGTGTTGTCGAGGCCGCAACCGCCATCCCCGCTTTCATCGGAATCACAGAGAAGGCTGTTAATGGTTCGGAATCCTTGGCTAACAAACCTTGGAAAATCACCTCAATGACTGAGTTTGTTCAGTACTTTGGAGGTGCCCCAAAACCAGTGTTCAATCTGAGCATAGCCACAGATTCCAACAATGCTTTATATTGCAAAGAAATTGTCGAGGGGCAATACTTTAAGGTGTCAAATCCTTCTGCCCTTTATACCTTATACTATAACATGGTCATGTTCTTTGCGAATGGAGGTGGAACTTGCTATATTGTATCTGTCGGAACTTATAAAAAGGGAAAAATCGACAATGACAATATAAAATTAGCCTTAGACTCGTTAAAGAAGATTCGTGAGGTAACTTTGATTGTCGTACCAGAGGCTGTTAATACCGCAAAAGAAACCTGCAAGAATATTCAAACGGATGTGATTATGCACTGTGGTGAAATGCAGAATCGTTTTGCAATCTTTGATGTGCATCCAAAGGAAAAAGATGAAGACCCAATGTCGCAACAAATAGAAGACTTCCAAACAGGCATAGGTTCAAATTATCTTTCTTACGGTGCAGCATACTATCCTTATTTGAACACTTCTGTTATAAGTGATAAGGATATTGACGGAACGGTACTCAGATGGGAAACCGCTCCTAAATTGGAATCTGTATTTGGAGAAAACTCTAAACTTCAAAAGTATTTGGATGATTGTTTCAAGATTGAAGAAGGAAAAGAAATCACCGATACAGCGCGCAACAATGCACATAGTGCACTTTTGATAAATTGGGATGAATATAAAAATGCCGCCAACAAGGTTAAGGAATATCTCAATCTACTTCCTCCTTCTGCAGCAATGGCTGGTATATATGCAATGGTGGACAACACCCGTGGTGTATGGAAAGCTCCAGCAAACGTTTCTCTCAATTATGTAAATAGTCCTACAGAGACTATAAGCGACCTTGAACAGGAAGATCTGAATATGCCAATGAACGGAAAAGCGATTAATGCCATTCGTACATTCCCTGGTGAAGGTATTAAGGTTTGGGGTGCTCGCACACTTGATGGAAATTCACAAGACTGGCGTTACATTAATGTACGTCGCACTATGCTTTTCATCGAGGAATCCGTAAAGAATGCAGCCAAGGCTTATGTGTTTGAGCCAAACGTTTCTAATACATGGCTCAATATGAAGTCTATGATTGGTAGCTTCTTAAATGGTGTATGGAAACAAGGTGGCCTTGCAGGTTCTGTTCCTGAAGATGCATATTCTGTTCAAGTTGGACTTGGAGAAACCATGACGCAAGACGATGTTCTCAACGGAATCATGCGTATTACCGTGTTGGTAGCCATTACTCGTCCAGCAGAATTCATCGAGATTACCTTCCAACAGCAGGTGCAAAAGAGTTAAGGAATGATTTAGTAATTGATTAAAAACAAGATATTATGGCAGAGACTGGTGCAACACAAAGCCAAAACACTTGGCCGGTACCTGAATTTCACTTTAGTGTGGAAATTACCAATGTAGGAGTTATTTCATGCAAAGAGGTTTCAGGGCTTGAGACTGAATTTGACGTAATCGAATATCGTGCAGGCGACTCTCCTGAGTTTACAAAGACGAAGCAGCCTGGTCTGCGCAAGACAAGCGACATTACCCTCAAGAAGGGAATCTTCATGAGTGACACCAAGATGTGGGACTACATTGGACAAGTGAAGATGAATACTATTCAGCGTGAGACCATCACCATCAAGCTACTTGATGAGTCTGGAAATCCTGTCCAAAGCTGGCAAGTTGTAAATGCTTGGCCGAAGAAAATGCAAGTAGAAGGCTTCAAGGCAGAAGGTAACAGCGTGGCAATGGAAACTATGACGCTCGCTCACGAAGGAGTCAAACCTATTTAAATTTAGAAGAAAATGTCAGCAAATACCAACAACTGGGCACTTCCAGTGCTATTCCACTTCAGCGTAGTGTTCAAACTGCCAAGTGGTGATGTCATAGCCTCCTTTAGGACGGTAAGTGGCATAGAACAGGTGTTGGAATTGCAACAACAGGCTCAGCAAGGAGACAATGACCTATGGTTGCCAACAGGCGTAAGCCATAGTGACATTGTCCTTGCTCGGGCACTCGAACCTCTCTCTGACAATATCAACACGTGGGTGACTGACTGCATAACCTTCAAGGAAACAAACAAGAAGATAGAGCCATGTACATTGATTATTTCATTGCTTGACGAGCAGAATAATCCGATAAGTTCCTGGGAATGTCTAAGAGCTATCCCATATAAATGGAAACTTGACGATTTGAATGCAGAGAACAGCAGTTTGGCGATAGAAACATTAACACTTAAACACAGTAAACTGAGGAGGATTAAGTAATGCCAATTGTCATCAAGGAAATCAGGGTGAATACAGTGGTGGAGAAAAAAATCATCACTCACCAAGAAATATCAGAGGAGATTTATCACAAGATAAAGAATGAGATATTAGAAGAACTCGAATGCCATGTAGATGTAAATCCACAGGATAAGAGGAAAAACAATCGCTAACATTTGTAGCTTATGGAACATCTTATCATACAAGCATATTCTGATGACAAGTTCAGAAGCAAGCAAGGTGGACAGATAACGATTTTACTGAATCCTGAAAATATCAAGACAGGAAAGAGAATACGTTACAATAAAGACAAGCAACTGGGAGCGATCGGCAAGAACAACATCTTTGATAGATATGACTCAGAAAACCTCTCATTCGATTTTACCATTGACTGTACAGGTGCTGTTGAAGGAACACTACAAAGTGATACTGCTACCGCCAAGGTCAAAGAGATAGAGGACAGCGTATATTGCTACAATAGCGAACTGCACAGACCGTCCTATGTAGAAATAGTTTATGGCTCGGTTATGTTCAAGGGACAGGTCACCAAGATGAACGTAGATTATTCTTTGTTCAATGGCGCAGGCGATGCACTTAGGGCAAAAGTTGGAATGGAGTTCGTTGGCTATATGGCAAGCGATGAGGAACGCAAGAAATATCCCAAGAACTCTCCTGATATGTCTCGTCTCATAACAGTCAAGGATGGTGATACGCTTGCCAAACTTTGCTACGAGACATACGGTGATTCAACTTTGGTTGCACAAGTGGCAAGATTTAATAATCTCAACGGATTCAGAAACATTCTAGCAGGAACAGAACTTCTGTTTCCACCATTGAGAAAAAGTCAATAATATAAACATATAAGGAATATGGCAGACTCTCCATCAAAATACAAGGACAGAATCGTTGCATGGACTATCAATTGCGACGGCAAGGCACTGGACGACTCCTACAAGTTGGTTTATGCCCAAGTACATCTTGCCATCAATCGAATAGGAAAGGCTACATTGAAGTTCTATGCTGGCGATATGGACAAGCAGACTTTTGATGAGACTGATGCCAATTCTTTCAAACCAGGAACTACCATACGCATTGATGTTGGCAACATTGACAAGCAAAATACAATCTTTGAAGGTGTTATACTTGAAATAGGTATAAAAATGGGGCGGAACTCACGCTCCATGATGATAGTGGAATGTAGGGATTATGCTTATCATGCTACACAAGGACGTAAAAATCGGATATTCGAGAAAAAGAAGGATTCGGAAATAATAAAGGACGTTTTGAAAGCATACGGTACGGTAAATGTCGATGCAACTTCCTATCAACATCCCGAAATGGTACAATATTACTGTTCCGATTGGGACTTCGCCTTGTCGAGGGCTGATGCCAATGGATTATTTATATATACAAGAGGAAAAGAAATAAACGTCTTTAAGCCTAAGGTAAGTGGGAAGCCAGTACTGACCGTTACTAATGGCGTTGATTTGATAGACTTCGATGGCGGACTTTCTGGCAGTGAGCAATATGGCAAGTATGAGGCAGTTTCTTGGGATCCTGCCACGCAGAACCAAGTGAGGCAAACTGCATCTGCGCCAACTTTGAACGAACAAGGCGACATCACCATCAAAAAGTTGGCAGGAGATGATAGTCAAATATTGCAAACTGATGCCCCTCTCGACAAGAACGCCCTAAAGCAATGGGTTGACAGCCAAGCGTTGAAAGCAGGATTGGCAAGATACCACGGTTCGTTCAGCTTTTATGGAGCTGCCGAAGTCGTTCCTGGATGTATCATAGAGCTAAAGGGATTGGGGAAGCGGTTTAATGGAAAAGTCTATGTGGGGTCTGTGACGCATACGATAGAACGAAATGAATGGATTACAAAGGTAGGCATGGGAGTTCCTGCCAACAACATAACAGACGAAGCAGATGTGATTGCTCCTACTGCCGCAGGATTTTTACCGGGAATGGAAGGGCTTCACATTGCTGTGGTCAAGAAACTTGATGGTGACACATCCAAGCAATGCCGCATACAGGTAGAGCTGCCATGGATGGACGGCGAAAAGAAATTGATTTGGGCTCGCCTTTCGTCAGTATATGCCACCAATCAGTCGGGAATCTTCTTTCTTCCCGAAATAGGTGACGAGGTGGTCGTGGGATTCATCAATAACAGCCCAAACTACCCGATAGTCCTTGGAGGGATGTATGGAAGCAAACACACTCCTCCATTTGGATATGAAGCAAAAAACAACATAAAGGCGATTGTGACTCGTTCAAAGATGTCTGTTGAGTTTGACGAGGAAAAGAAAATCATAACAATTCAAACGCCTGCAAAGAATACGATAGTGATGAGTGACGAGGGAAAATCCATCTCTGTTACAGACCAAAACAAAAACAAGATTGTCATGGACAGTAATGGTATAGAACTTAGCTCTTCAAAAAATATAAAACTGACAGCGAAAGGTAACATTGCACTGAATGCAGCCGGAAAAGTCAGTATAGATGCAAAATCGGATGTCGATATAAATGGAACAAACGTAAAGGTTACAGCCAAAGTCGGTGCGAAGGTCAAAGGCAATGCTACGGCGGAACTTTCAGCTTCTGGTCAGACCACTGTCAAAGGCGCAATGGTAATGATAAACTGATAAAGATATGCCAAATGCTGCAAGATTAACAGATATGCACACCTGTCCGATGCAGACACCAGGACTTCCTCCTGTTCCGCATGTAGGCGGTCCGATTATTGGGCCAGGAGTGCCAACGGTACTGATAGGAAAACTTCCTGCAGCCGTTATGGGCGACATGGCTACTTGCGTTGGGCCGCCCGACACTATCATTAAAGGTTCAACAACAGTGATGATAGGTGGTAAACCAGCTGCAAGGATGGGAGATACAACAGCGCATGGGGGTAGCATCATCATGGGTTGTCCTACAGTTATCATAGGTGGTTAGAAATGATTAAATGGATACGAGATATGACAGATACAAAAACGTTCTTAGGAATAGCATGGAACTATCCTCCACGCTTTAAAGGTGGCGGAAGTTCGCAACCCACTGAGATGGTTGCAAACGAGGCTAATATTCAGCAAAGCATTATGACCTTGTTGAGTACAATGCCTGGAGAAAGAGTACATCGTTATGAGTATGGTTGTCCCATTAGGGAATACGCCTTTGAAATGATGACGGCATCCACAAGAACGATGTTACGAGACCGAATAGAACAGTCGATAATTCTGTTTGAGCCAAGAGTGATAGTCAATCGGATTGATTTCGAGGAGAAACAAGACGAGGGGAAAATGAATATCCTCATAGACTATACAATAAGGCAGACGAATCGACGAACCAATATGGTTTATCCATTCTATTTTGTAGAGGGAACAGATTTAGTAAACTTATAAAAACAAGATATTATGAGCATAAGAAAATTTATCTATGCAGTAATGGGCCTTATGGCTATGGGCTTTACAGCATGTACGCAAAATGAAGATATGGCTCCAACGCTGAAAGGGCAGGAAATCAATGCCACTTTCTCTGTTGGAGGTATGCAGACTCGTGTCAATACTTTAGGACATGGTGACAGTTGGGAGGACAAAGATAAACTGAAAGTAGGGACATTTACTGATTTCGTTGCTGGTAGTACGGCTATTCTTTCTTTTAATAGTGCAACAAACGAATGGTCTCGCAGTGGAAGTTTTCGTTGGTTAGATGAAGTCGACAAACATTTTATATTAGCTGTATATCCATCATCGGATGATTATGATCCATTTCATTTGGTATATGAATTGCCAACAAATCAAAGCTCACCAAAAGATTTGAAGTCTGCCGATTTAATAAATGGTCATTGGTACGGTTCTCCTTATGGTTATGTAACGATTCCAATGAAGCATCGTATGTCTTTGGTTACAATCATGTATCATGTTGGTACTGCTGATTATCCTAATTTGGACATAAGTAGCCTAAAAATTTGCTCACCTTGCAGTGGAGCGCATTTTAAATTGCCAGACGATAAAAATGGATGGAAAATGGACACTTCCAATTATCAAGAGGCTAAGTTGGTGGATGCCTGTAAGACAGAAGATGGTGAAGTGAAAACTTTCTCTGCCATCATAGTGCCTGGAACGGTGGGAACAGACAAGGAATTCTTAAAATTCTCAATAGGTGAGAAAAACTTTGTGTCAAAGCTAAAATCACAAACGGACTTTGAAGAGGGTAAACGCTACACCTACAAACTCGATGTAGGAAAAGACAAAGTGAAACTGACCCGAATCAGCGTAGATGATTTGAAAGGTTGGGACAGTAACAACGAAGAAGAACTCAAATAACTGGAGGACAAGAATATGAAAAAGATATTTCAATACATCATGCTGGCTGTCGTTACAATAGTAATGGCGTCATGCACAAGTGATATAGAAGAAACAACCGCAACAACTGGCAAGAGCAACGTACAGTTGGTTGTAGGTGAATTTCCGGCATTCGGAGATTCACAGACTCGTGCTATAGGTACACTTGATCCGGGCAAGACTTCATGGGCTGAAGGAGATGAGTTGCTTCTGGAGATGACTAGTAATACTTATGGAACTCAGTATGCTACTTTTAAATATAATGGCAGTAATTGGGAATTGGCAAGTGGCGAGCTGTCTTATAAAGAAGACGAAATGCCAACCTTTCCTCATGTATATTATGCCCCTAATTACAAATGGGAAGCTGGCAAATTAGTTTTGAAAGAAGGTAAGGCTGCTGGAACCGATGAATACATCGAGGGAAAAGCCTACACCCTTAATGGTCAGAGTATAAATGTAGAATTTGCCAAGGCAACACGCAACTATTCCCGCCTCCGCATTGCAACTCTACCCAATGAGCAAATAACAGTTGATACCGAATATTTCACTCCTGCGGGCAGCAGCGATATGAAATGGGATCAAAATTATGCCCTTACATCTGATGAAAATGGCAATGCCTATTTATATGGTACTTTTGTAACAAATTCCAGAGTCGATGTGAAATATGGGGAAGTTCCTTTGGCAACTTATAAATTCACGCAAGAAACAAAAAATGCTAAGAGTTATGCACTGGATGCTACTGTTGTTTCGCTGGCTGACGAAGGTCTCTCTTTCGATCAAATTGTGGAAGACGTCAAGAAGGAATTGTATGCGGGCAGGACTTACATCAATCTCGTTCTTGCTCCCGATGCGGATAAAAATACATTGGTTGCAATATATTACGGACTTCGAGATGCAGGGTATGGGAGTATAAACCTTACTTTGATAGGATGTAAGAAGATTCCTTATGAAGGATTTAAGCATTTTGACATGCTGAAATCCATAGCCCTCCCAGATGTTACAGAAATTGAGGAAAATGCTTTTTCAGATTGTCCAGGGCTTCAAAAAGTAGTTTTAGGCAATCTTACAAAAGTATATGGTAATGTCAGAAATAATGGTATCTTTGATGATTGTGAAACCCCGTCCATCGATTTGGTTTTGTCAAAAGACCAGAAAGCTATGAATGATGGCGAAGCCGAAGGTAGATATTGTTGGACTGCTGATATTATTATAGATTATAGTGGTAGTAACAAACATCATGGAAAAGAATTCCTCGGGTATGAATTTAAGTCCATTACATGTGATTCAATAGTTCGTTAAAAATTAGCCCAGCCTAAACGGCTCTGGCAGTAAATAAAATG
>ENA-OYWW01000938-OYWW01000938.1-human-gut-metagenome-genome-assembly--contig:-NODE-938-length-11150-cov-5.485444_pt1 | contig 11150 bp, 8 predicted proteins | sample MGYA00244817_ERZ653410 | MGnify/ENA primary metagenome ERZ653410 (study PRJEB26926, sample SAMN06164973) | human gut metagenome | biome: ENVO:00009003; feature: ENVO:2100002; material: ENVO:00002003...
GATCTAGTACGGTCTCGTGGGCTCGGAGATGTGTATAAGAGACAGCTTGTAGCCTACGCCCTTGACGGTCACGATGCGGCGGTCGCCGATCTTTTGCCGCAGCTTGCGGATGTGCACGTCGATCGTGCGGTCGCCGACCACCACGTCGCTGCCCCAGATGCGCGAGTAGATCTCCTCGCGCGTGACAAGCCGGCCCGGCTGCGAGCAGAGCAGGTCGAGCAGCGCGAACTCCTTGCGTGGCAGGACGATCTCGCGGCCGTCGCACGTGGCCGTGTAGCGTTCGCGGTCGATCGTGATGCCGCTGTGCGGCTCCGCTCCGGCGGTCGGGGTGCCGCTGTCGACCCGCTTCAGAAGCGCCTGCACGCGGCTGACCAGCAGTTTCATCTTGATGGGCTTGGTCAGGTAGTCGTCCGCCCCGACGCCGAATCCCGAGAGCTGCTGCTCCTCCTCGCCCAGCGCCGAGAGAAAGACGACCATCGTGTCCTTGAGCTGCGGGTCGCGGCGGATGGCGCGGCAGGTCTCGATCCCGTCCATGACGGGCATCATCATGTCGAGCAGAATCAGGTGCGGCCGGCATGCGGCGGCAACCTGCAGCGCCTGGGCCCCGTTCTCGGCGGTGAAGACCTCGTAGCCTTCGCGCACGAGGTTGTAGCGCACGAATTCAAGGATGTCGACCTCGTCGTCGACCAGCAGGATGCGGTGGCTCATCGTTTCGGTTTCGGTTTCGGTTTCGGCGGCGCGGACGGCGTGCTTCGGTGCGGCCCGTTCCGTGTTTCTTCCGCGAAGATAGCAAATTTCCCGCTAAATCGTTCGGCGACACCGGAAAAATGAGTATATTTGCGGGATTCATGTACTCCCGTATGCGCGGGATCTAAAACGTGTAGAGCGATGGCTACTGAAAAATCGACACTTCCTGCTCCCGAGGAGCAAGTCAGCCCCGTGGCTGAAGATGTGCAGGCGGTTTCCGCCGTGACCCCCGAAACCGAAACCCCCGCAGCCGCGGCACCGGCCGCAGCCGCTGCGGAGCAGACGGCCGCACCGGCAGCCGGACCCGCCCCGATTGCGGCGGGCGATGAGCCCGCGGTGCAGGCGGCAGAACCTGCGGCGGCGGAGCCTGAAAAGCAGGCGGCAGCACCTGCGGAGGAGGCAGGAAGCGGACCTGTGGCCGAAGCTGCTGCCGCTCCGGCGGAGACGACGCCGGCAACGGCCGATGCCGCCCCGGCAGCGGAGACGACGCCCGCTGCGGAACCCGCAGCCGCGCCGCGCGCCCGTCGGGCCCGCATTCAGGCCGAGGCCGTGGCGGTCGATGCCGACGAGGAGCCGGTGATGGAGTCGCAGGTCGATTTTTCGGACGAGGAGGCTGAGCTGGCCGCCCGGAGCGCCGGGCTCGAACTGGGTGAAGAGACCGACGAGGAGGCTGCGGCCGGACTCGATGCGGCTCCGGCCGAGGACCGGTTTGCCGGCAAGAGCAAGGAGGAGCTCGTGGCGCTCTTTGCCAGGATGCTCGAGGAGCAGCCCGTGCAGTCGCTGCGCCGCGATGTCGAGGCGCTGAAGATCGCCTTCTACCGCCTGCGCCGCGCCGAGGTGGAGGCCGCACGCCGCCGTTTCATCGAGGAGGGGGGCGCCGAGGAGGAGTTCACCCCGCCGGTCGACGGTGCCGAGGTGCAGCTCAAGGAGCTCTTCCGCGAATACCGCCATCGCCGCGATATCTTCATCGCCAACCTCGAGGCCGAGAAGGAGGCCAACTACAAGATCAAGCTGGGCCTCATCGAGGAGCTCAAGGAGCTGGTCAATTCGGACGAGACGATCAACAACACCTTCACGAAGTTCCGCGAGCTGCAGCAGCGCTGGAAAGAGACCGGCATCGTGCCGCAGCAGTATGTCAAGGACCTGTGGGAGACCTACAACCTGCACGTGGAGAACTTCTACAACTTCATCAAGATCAACAAGGAGCTGCGCGACCTGGACCTGAAGAAGAACTACGAGCAGAAGGTGGCGCTCTGCGAGCAGGCCGAGGCGCTGCTGCTCGAGCCGTCGGTCGTCGATGCGTTCCACAAGCTGCAGAAGCTCCACGACGAGTGGCGTGAGACGGGCCCCGTGGCCAACGAGTTCAAGGAGTCGCTCTGGGAGCGCTTCAAGGCGGCGTCGAGCCGCATCAACAAGGCCCATCAGGAGCATTTCGAGGCACTGAAGGCCGAGCAGGTGCGCAACCTCGAACTCAAGACGCAGCTCTGCGTGGCGACCGAGGAGCTCTCCGCACAACCGCTCACCACGCGCAAGGAGTGGAACCGCGCCAGCGAGCGGCTGCTCGAGATACAGAAGACGTGGAAGACCATCGGCTTCGCGCCCAAGAAGGACAACAACCGCATCTACGAACGCTTCCGCACGGCGTGCGACCGCTTCTTCGAGGCCAAGCGCCAGTTCTATGCCGGGCTGAAGACCGAGATGGAGCACAACCTGCAGCTGAAGACCGAGATCTGCGAGGCGGCCGAGTCGCTCGTGAACAGCGAGGAGTGGAAGAAGACCACCGACGAACTGATCGCCCTGCAGGCGCGCTGGAAGCAGATCGGCGCCGTGTCGCGCCGCCATTCGGATGCCGTGTGGAAGCGTTTTCGTGCGGCCTGCGACCGCTTCTTCGAGCGCAAGAGCGCCCATTTCGCCTCGGTGGACGGCGAGCAGGAGGAGAACCTGCGCCGCAAGCTGGCGCTGCTCGACGAGATGGCTGCGGCCGACGTCAGGGCCGGCGGCTACGAGGTGATCCGCGACTTCCAGCGCCGCTGGGGCGAGATCGGCTTCGTGCCCATCAGGCAGAAGGACGCCGTGCAGAAGCGCTACAAGGCGGCCGTCGATGCGCTCTTCAGCGTGCTGCGCGGTTCGGAGCGCGACCGTTCGATGAACCGCTTCCGCGAGAAGGTCTCGACGCTCAAGGCCTCGGGCGACCGTCGCCTGCGTTCGGAGCGCGAGCGCCTCTACAACAAGGTGCGGCAGCTCGAGCAGGAGATTGCCCTGCTGGAGAACAACATCGGCTTCTTCGCCAAGTCGAAGAACGCCGAGACGCTCGTGGCCGACGTGCGCGCCAAGATCGACCGGGCCCGCGAGGAGATGGCCGCGACGATCGAGAAGGTGAAGCTCATCGACCGGCAGGCCGCCGAGGAGACCCCGGCCGAAAACAACGACAAATAATCCAACGATAGAGAATAACGACAGACATGAAACTTGCGAAACCCAAGTACATATTCGTGACGGGCGGCGTGGCATCTTCGCTCGGCAAGGGTATCATTTCGGCCTCGATTGCGCGGCTGCTGCAGGCGCGCGGCTACTCGGTGACGATTCAGAAGCTCGACCCCTACATCAACGTCGATCCCGGCACGCTCAACCCCTACGAGCACGGCGAGTGCTACGTGACGGAGGACGGCGCCGAGACGGACCTCGACCTGGGCCACTACGAGCGCTTCACGAACCATCCGACCTCGAAGGCGAACAACGTCACCACGGGACGCATCTACAAGAGCGTCATCGAGAAGGAGCGCAAGGGCGAATACCTGGGCAAGACCGTGCAGGTGATTCCGCACATCACCGACGAAATCAAGCGCCGCATCCAGCTGCTGGGCCAGACCAAAAAGTACGATATCATCATCACCGAGATCGGCGGCACGGTCGGCGACATCGAGTCGCTGCCCTTCATCGAGTCGGTGCGCCAGCTGCGCTACTCGCTCGGCTACCGCAATACGGCGCTCGTGCACCTGACGTTGATTCCCTACATGGCCGCGTCGGGCGAGCTGAAGACCAAGCCCACGCAGCACTCCGTCAAGGCGCTGCTCGAAAACGGACTCCAGCCCGACATCCTCGTCCTGCGCACGGAGCACCCGCTGTCGATGGCCCTGCGGCGCAAGGTGGCGCTCTTCTGCAACGTCGATGCCAACGCCGTGATGGAGTCGATCGACGTGCCGACGATCTACGAGGTGCCGCTGCGCATGCATGCACAGCACCTGGACGAGGTGGTGCTCGACAAGCTGAACCTTCCGTCGGAGAAGGAGCCCGACATGGCCGCTTGGAGCGCCTTTGTCGAGCGGGTGAAGCATCCGAGCCGCTCGATCGAGATCGCGCTGGTGGGCAAGTACACCGAGCTGCCCGACGCCTACAAGTCGATCTGCGAGTCGTTCGTGCACGCCGGGGCGGTCAACGACTGCCACGTGAAACTCGTCTACGTCAATTCGGAGAAGATCACCGAGGAGAACGTTGCCGAGCAGCTGGGGCGCATGGCGGGCATCCTCGTCGCCCCGGGCTTCGGCAACCGCGGCATCGAGGGCAAGATCACGGCCGTGCGCTATGCCCGTGAGAACCGGATTCCGTTCCTCGGCATCTGCCTCGGCATGCAGTGCGCCGTCATCGAGTTCGCCCGCAACGTGCTGGGCATCGCCGATGCCAACTCGAGCGAGATGGAGGTGACGGCCCATCCGGTCATCGACCTCATGGAGGAGCAGAAGGGCATCACGGCCAAGGGCGGCACGATGCGTTTGGGCGCCTATCCGTGCGTGCTGCGCAAGGGTTCGCGCGTCGCCGCGGCCTACGGCAGGCTCAACATCTCGGAGCGTCACCGCCACCGCTACGAATTCAACAACGACTACCTCGCGCAGTTCGAGGCCGCAGGCATGCAGGCCGTGGGTGTCAACCCCGATACGAACCTCGTCGAGGTAATCGAGATTGCGGACCATCCGTGGTTCGTCGGCACGCAGTACCACCCCGAGTACCAGAGCACCGTCGAGAGCCCCTCGCCGCTGTTCGTGGCCTTTGTGCGCGCGGCGCTCGACCATGCCGGTACCCCGGCCGCACAGGAGAAGAAGTAATTACGCAAACAGAGAGTCTCAAAAACCGTAAATGGATAAAAAATCGATTATCGGCATTGCCGTCGTGGCGCTCCTCTTTTTCGGGTTCGCCTATTTCAATACACAGGAACAGAAGAAATATCAGGAAGAGATGGCCGCCTGGCAGGCCTACCAGGATTCGGTGGCGCTGGCCACGCGACCCGTTGTCCCCGCCGCGGACTCCGTGGCGCTGACCGCGGGCGGCCAGGACGCGGAGCAGGCGGCCGAAGCGGCGCGTGAACGTCGCGTTGCTGCGCTGGGCGAGTACCTCGCCGCGGCGCGCGACGCCGAAGAGCGGGAGTTTGTCGTCGAAAACGACGTGATGGCGGTGACCTTCTCGACGCGCGGCGGCCAGATCCGCGACGTGCTCCTGAAGGACTACACGAAGTATGCGCCGCGCGGCGAGCGCAACATTCCCGTCTCGCTGATGGACCCCGCCACGGCGCGCTTCGACCTCTCGTTCTTTGTCAAGAACGGGCTGAACAACGTCAAGGTCAATACGATGGAGTATGTCTTCACCCCTTCGGCGGTGGAGACGACGGACGACGGGGCCCGGGCGGTGCGGATGCGTCTCCCGATTTCGGAGACGGCGGCGCTCGAGTACGAATACCTGATCTACGACACGAAGGCTCCGGCTCGCGACTACCTGGTCGACTTCGACGTGCGGCTGGTGAACATGGCCGCCGAGATGGCCAACCAGACCTCGATCGGCATCGACTGGTCGAATACCTCCTACCAGAACGAGCGCGGCTTCAAGAACGAGAACATGTACACCACGGTGGCCTACCGCTTCCCGGGCGAGTCCTCGATCGAGGAGCTGAGCATGAGCGACGAGGAGCGCTCGAAGGAGATCACCACCTCGGTCAACTGGGTGGCCTTCAAGCAGCACTACTTTTCGTCGGTCTTCATCGCGCCGCAGAACCTCTCCTATGCCGACGTGGGCTTCACGACGGTGCAGCCCGGTTCGGGTTACATCAAGGATTTCTCGGCCCGCATGACCGTGCCCTACACGGCGCAGACCACCGGGTATGACTTTGCCTTCTACTTCGGCCCGAACGAGTATTCGATTCTCAAGAAGGTGGGCGATACGGATGCTGCGGACGGCGACCTCTACCTCGAGCGGCTCATCCCGCTGGGATGGGGTATCTTCGGCTGGATCAACCGCTGGTGCGTGATTCCGGTCTTCGATCTGCTGCGCAACTACATCCCGAGCTTCGGCATCATCATCCTGATCCTGGCGGTGCTGGTTCGTCTGGTGATCTCGCCACTGACCTACAAGAGCTATGTCTCGATGGCCAAGATGCGCCTGATCAAGCCGCAGGTCGACGAGCTGGCCAAGAAGTACCCCAAGCAGGAGGATGCCATGAAGCGGCAGCAGGCCACCATGGAACTCTACAAGAAGGCGGGCATCAACCCCATGGGCGGCTGCATCCCGATGCTGATCCAGATGCCGATCCTGATCGCCATGTTCCGCTTCTTCCCGGCGTCGATCGAGCTGCGCGGGCAGTCGTTCCTCTGGGCCGGCGACCTCTCGTCGTATGACAGCGTGCTGAACCTGCCCTTCTCGATCCCCTTCTACGGGGACCACGTCTCGCTGTTTGCTCTGCTGATGGCCCTTTCGACCTTCGGCTACTCCTACTACAGCTACCAGCAGACGGCCTCGTCGCAGCCCCAGATGGCGGGCATGAAGTTCATGATGCTCTACCTCATGCCGCTCATGCTGCTGTTCTGGTTCAACGACTATTCGAGCGGTCTGTGCTACTACTACCTGCTTTCGAACCTGCTGACCATCGGCCAGACGCTCATCATCCGCCGCATGGTCGACGATACGAAGATCCAGGCCATCATGCAGGCCAATGCGGCCCGCAAGTCGAACGGCCGGAAATCGAAGTTCCAGCAGCGCTACGAGGAGCTTCTGCGTCAGCAGGAGGCTCAGCAGCGCGCCAAGCGCAAATAACGGCTCCGGTGTGAGCCGACCGGTGAGCCGGGGATGCACAGGCGTCCCCGGCTTTTTTGTGCGGCGGGGCGTTCTGCCTTGCCCGGCGGCGGTGTGGTCTTGTGTGGGGTTATCCGGCTTTGCGGGGTGGGGCGTTCTGCCTTGCGCGGCGGGTTTTCCCTGGCCTTTTGCGGGCGGTTGCGCTGCGTCCGGAGCCGGCCGGTCGGCGGTGCGGTGCAAGGGCGGGGTGTCGGTTTCGCAGCGAGGCTGCCGCCGGTTGCGGGAGCCGACGGTCGTTGCGGTCGGCAGGACGGTTTTCGCGTGCGGTGTTTGTTGTCGTGCGGCGCTTCCTGCCTCCTGCCTCCTGCTTCCCGCCTCCTGCCTCCCTCCTTCCGCCGTTGAAACGGGCCGCACGGTAAAAAACAGCGGGAAGCATCCTGAAAAAGGATGCTTCCCGTTCGGTTGTCGGAGTGAGCTGGGTGGCTGGCCGGATGGGTGGTGGTACGGAGGATTCTTTCGCTTGTCCGGCGCGTCGGAAGTTCCGGCCGCACCGGCCCGGCTCGCCCTTCGCGGCTCGCCCCTCGCGGCAGGTCTCCTCCCGGCTGCCCCCCCCTACTTTTTACCTTTTACCTTTCACTTTTCACTTTCGGCAAATCCCTGCGAGATGAAGGTGAGGATCGGTTCGAGGCCCGTGCGCCAATAGTGCCACGTGTGGCCGCCGTCGCGCATGCGGTATTGCAGCGGGACGTTGCGCTCGCGCATGAGGGCGTAGAAGCGGATGTTGCACGAGTAGAGGAAGTCGTCGTCGCCGCAGTCCACCCACCAGCGCACGTTGCGCACGGCGGCGAGCTGCTCGTCGGAGAGCCCGCGCAGCAGCCTGACGGGCGAGTTGTCCACGACCGAACGCACGAAGACATCCTCGTAGTTGCTTCCGTCGGGAAAGGCGTCCAGCAGACCGCTTAACGGGCAGGCCGAGCCGAAGAGCTCGGGGTGCTTGATGGCGTAGGCCGCCGATCCGCCGCCGCCCATCGAGAGTCCGGCGATGGCGCGGTGTGTACGGTCGCCGCGGATGCGGTAGTGCTGCTCGACGGCGGGCAGGAACTCCTCGAAGAAGAAGCGCTCGTAGCTCCAGCCCGGCACGTCGAAGTAACCCATGTGGGGTCCGGCGTAGTTCTCACCCTCGCCCGCGGCGTCGGGCATGACGATAATCATCCGGCAGGCCATGCCCTGGGCAATGGCGTCGTCGGCGATGCGCTGGACGTCGCCCAGGCGGGTCCAGTCGGTGTGGCAGCCGTAGGCGCCGTGCAGCAGGTAGAGCACGGGGTATTGCTCCGTCGAGGCGTCGTAGCCCGCCGGGAGGTAGACCGTACACGTCTTCTCCGTGCCGAGGATCGTGCTCGGGACGGTGAAGGTTTCGATGCGGCTCTGCCCCTGTGCGAAAAGGGTCGTGCAGAGCAGCGTCAGCAGCGGTAAGAGCAGGGTTCTTTTCATCTTATTTGTGTGTTTGGGATTTGTCTGTTCGGGGTATGCGGCGGCTACTCGACGTAGAGCACCAGCCCCTTGAGGTACTCGCCCTCGGGGTGGTAGATGTTGATCGGGTGGTCGGCGGGCTGCGTCAGCTGGTGCAGGATGCGGACCTTGCGTCCGGCGATCGCCGCGGCCGAGAAGACCGTCGTGCGGAAGAGCTCCTTCGACACGGCCTGCGAGCAGGAAAAGGTGAAGAGGATGCCGCCCGGCCGGATTTGCGACAGTGCCCGGGCGTTGAGCCGCTTGTAGCCCTGCATGGCGTTGCCGAGCACCTTGTGGTGCTTGGCGAAGGCCGGCGGGTCGAGAATGATCAGGTCGTAGCGGTCGCCGATGTCGCGCAGGTACTCCACGGCGTCGGCCGCCACCTCGGTGTGCGGGGCCCCGTCGCCGAAGTTCAGGCGCATGTTCTCGGTGGCGAGGGCCACGGCCCGCTCCGAGGAGTCCACCGAGCAGACCTCCTTCGCACCGCCCGCCAGGGCGTAGACCGAGAAGCCGCCCGTGTAGCAGAAGGTGTTGAGCACGGTGCGCCCCTGTGCGTAGCGCTTCACCAGCTCGCGGTTCTCGCGCTGGTCGAGGAAGAAGCCGGTCTTCTGCCCCTGCTCCCAGTTGACGAGGAACTGCTCGCCGTGCTCGAGCACGACCTGCGGCGTCTGCGCCCGTCCCCAAAGGTAGCCGTCCACGGCCCCCGTGTCGGCCTTGTAGGGGAGCGTCTGCGACGACTTGTCGTAGATGGCCGTGATGTGCTCGCCGTAGACCGCGCGGATGGCCGCGGCGATCTCCATGCGGGCGCGGTACATGCCCACCGAGTGGCACTGGACGACGGCCGTCGTGCCGTAGATGTCCACGACAAGGCCCGGCAGCGAGTCGCCCTCGCCGTGCACGAGGCGGTAGCATGTCGTCGAGGCGTTCTGCGTGAGCCCCAGCGTGCGGCGCACGTCGTGCGCCACGGCGATGCGCCGCTCCCACCAGGCGCTGTCGATCGCCTCGCGCTCGAAGGAGAGCACGCGCACGGCGATCGAGCCGATCTGGTAGTGGCCCCGGGCGATGAACTCCCCCGCGTGGGTGTAGACATCGACGAGGGCCCCTTCGGCGATCTCGGACTCCTCCTCGGCCTTGATGTAGTCGATGGCCCCGGAGAAGATCCACGGGTGGCGGCGCAGGAGCGACTCCTCCTTGCCGCGTCGCAGGTAAATACGCGGTATCATGGTTTCTGTCATTTGATTTTCGGCGTGTGTTGCAGCCGCTCGTAGATCTGCGTGCAGACCCAGGCGTCGGTGGCGGCGTAGAGCTGCTGCTTGGGCGTGAGGGTCGCGGCCTCCCAGTTGCTCAGCCGCTGGGCCTTCGAGACGCGCATGCCCAGGACGATGGCCGAGAGCTTGCGCAGGCTCTTCTCGCCGATGCCCCATTCGGGGGCGATCGCCTGCAGGTCGACGAACCCGCCGTCGCGGAAGCGCCGCAGCTGTCGGAGCGAGCGCAGGTCGCCGGCCACGTCGGCCCCGACCTTCACCACCTCGCGCGATTCGAGCAGCCGCAGCAGGGGCCGCGCAAGCGGAATCCGGTTGAGCCGGAAGAGGTAGCAGCGCTCCGCCGAGGAGAGTTGCAGCAGCGACACGCGGTAGGTGACGCCCGGCTGGAACGAGGGGCGCGTCTCGGTGTCGAAGCCGACAAGGGGCTGCTGCATGAGGTACTGGCAGGCGGCCTCGATCTCGTCCTCGTGCTCGACGATGCGGATCTCGCCGTGAAATTCGATGGCGGGGAGCAACGCGGTCTGTTCGTTGCTTATCTTGTCTGTGAAGCGGTTTTCGGTACTCATCCGGATGAAGATTCCCGCAAAATTACGCAATTATTTCCAATTTCCCATTGCTGCCCGTGGTGATTTTGCCCGCGGCGAGCAACTCGCGCACCGTGGCGGCAATCCGCCCGGGCGAGGCGGCCAGTTCGTCGGCCAGCGTGCGGGGATCGGCCGCTCCGCGCGAAAGGCGTTCGAGCAGGCGCGTGCGCAGCTCGTCATCCGGTGCGGCGTGTTCTGCCCGTGTGGTCGCTGTTGTTGCAGCGTGTCCGGTCGGAACAGCCGCTGTTGTTGCTGCGGGCTCCGACGGTTGTGCTGTTGGGCCGGCGCCACCGGGCGAGGCCTTTTCTGCTGCCGGGCCGGTGCCACCGGGCGAGGCTTTTTCAGCAGTCGGGGCGGTGCCTCCGGGCGGGGCTTGTTTGGCTGCGGCCGACAGTTTGGCGGCGCGGCGGCGGGCCAGGCAGATGTCGCAGACGCCGCACGGCCCGGCCGGCTCGGTGCCGAAGTAGCGTTCGAGCACCGTGCTGCGGCACTCCTCTTCGTTCGAGGCGTAGGCGAGCATCTGCTCGAAGCGCTCGCGCAGGAGCTGCTGCCGCAGCCGGTAGGTCTCGGGGGCGATGTAGAGGTCGGCGCGCGGCAGCCGCTCCTCGTTCATGAAGAGCAGCGGCGAGCGGTTCGACGGGATGTAGCGGATCACGCGCAGCATCCACAGCCGCTTGAGCAGCTCGCGGACCCGCTCGACGGTGTAGCCGCTCCAGGTCGCCAGCTCGCCCTCGTCGATGGGGCGGAACTCGGTGAAGACGCCGTTGTAGAGCCGCAGCAGGGTGCGGATGAAGTGGTCGAGTTCGTCGCGCTGCACGCGGAGTTTGTACAGCTCGTCGCGGCTGACGCAGAACATGATGCGTGCGGGGTTGGCCATCTCGTCCGTGAGGGTGAGGTAGCCGTTCTGCTGGAGCAGCTTCAGAGCGCTCAGCACGGTGCCGGCACTGTCTCTTATACACATCTCCGAGCCCACGAGACCGTACTAGATCTC
>ENA-OYWW01000943-OYWW01000943.1-human-gut-metagenome-genome-assembly--contig:-NODE-943-length-11083-cov-6.308669_pt1 | contig 11083 bp, 10 predicted proteins | sample MGYA00244817_ERZ653410 | MGnify/ENA primary metagenome ERZ653410 (study PRJEB26926, sample SAMN06164973) | human gut metagenome | biome: ENVO:00009003; feature: ENVO:2100002; material: ENVO:00002003...
ATTATGCTGCGCTCGACGCGAAGCGCAAGCAGGAGGATGAAAAGCTGGCACGAGAAAAGAAAGTTCAACAAGCCATGCTCACCATCAAAAAGAAGTTTGGGAAGAACGCCATTCTCAAGGGGATGAATCTTTCGGAGGGAGCGACAGCAAAGGACCGGAACGCACAGATCGGGGGACACAAAGCATGAGTGGAGGAAATTTATGGGGAAGTTTTTATCAGATATGATTTCGTTGGGGATCGAAGGCGTATTTGCATATTCTTCTGCGAAGAAAAAGGCAGAGGAAGCAAAGGGAATTTTGGATAGACTAACATCAGGCGACGAGGAAGTTCCTGTCGCCGAATTTCTGCGGATGTACGACTTGAGACTACATGATTTCGATAGTAAACAGGATGATATAAAATTCATGAAAAATTGGGATTTTGAAGGTGTATATGTGCTACATAACTGTTCGAAAAGCATCTATCATATTGGACGAAGCAGTAGAGTTTTGAGAAAGATTGATCGCACTTTTAGAGGATATGAGAAGCAAGAGGTCTATGTGGATTGGGAAAGAGGCGATGACTTCAAAGTTCGCATAGTACGGTTTGAAGGCAGCGGCTTTAGTGATATAAAAGATTTGGAAAAGGAATTAACAAAACAATATGGAACATACCAAATCTCAAACCGTGAAGACGAGACTAAAAAGCCAAAAAAGAGCTTTTGGAAAAGGCTTTGGGGTTGATTGGATTCTGAATGAGGTAAAGGCAATGTATGAAACCAAAGGCAGTTATGAGGACATCATCAATCTCCCTCACCATGTCTCATCAAAAAGACCGCAGATGCCGATGCTGGACAGAGCCGCACAATTCTCTCCTTTTGCCGCCCTCACCGGGTATGATGACGCAATTCATGAGACCGGACGGCTGACGGATGAAAAGATCGACCTCAGTGAAGAGGAAAAAGAGGCGCTGGACAGAAAGCAGCAGATCCTCATGGAAAGGCTTTGCGACCATCCTGCGCTGACCGTGACCTACTTCGTTCCAGACGCAAAGAAGTCCGGCGGGGCGTATGTGACAAAGAGTGGAAACCTCAAAAAGATAGACGAGTTTGAACGCTGGATGATGCTCATGGACGGGACGAAAATCCCTCTGGATGATGTCGCTGACATCGAGAGCGAACTGTTCCGTGATATGTTTTGAATGTCGCTTTCCATGCGACCAAACCGAAGACGATTTCTTCTATACTGTGACTGTAAGCAAAAGCAGTCACAGTTTATCTATATGGGAGGAATCATCATGAAAAAGAACTTAACCGAGATCGTCTTTATCCTTGACCGCAGCGGCTCTATGAGCGGGCTGGAAGCCGACACCATCGGCGGCTTCAACTCCATGATCGAGAAGCAAAGGAAGGCAGACGGCGAAGCGCTTGTCTCCACAGTCCTTTTCGACAACATGAGCGAGGTAATCCATGACCGCGTGGACATCCGAGACATCAAGTCTATGACCGACAGGGACTATACCGCCCGGGGTTGCACTGCTCTTCTGGATGCCATCGGCGGAGCAATTCATCACATTGGAAATGTCCATAAGTACGCAAGAAAAGAGGATGTCCCTGAACATACTCTGTTCGTCATCACGACGGATGGCATGGAGAATGCAAGCCGCCGATATGACAGCGAGAAAATCAAGAAGATGATTGAGCGACAGAAGGAAAAGTACGGCTGGGAGTTTCTGTTCCTCGGTGCAAACATTGATGCAGTTGAGACGGCAAAGCATTTCGGAATTGGTGCAGACCGAGCGGTCAACTATCATTCTGACCATAAGGGGACGCAGCTCAACTATGAGGTCCTGAGCGAAGCGGTTTCCGCTGTCCGTTGCAGCGTACCTCTGGGTACGAATTGGAAAAAGCGTATCGACGAGGACTACGAGTCAAGGAAATAAGAGATTTCTTCTCATAGACCCCTGTTTTTTTCTCAAAGAATGTCCGTTGTAAAGTGAAGGGGTATTTTACGAGGGGTCTCTACGAGGGAATACGATTTTAGAGAATAGCAAGCACAGCCGGTGTATATACACACGGCGATTTCCAATTAAGGAAACCCTCCCCTTAATCGAAAAAATGCTTGTTGGGAAGTCTCCCAAACCCTCTTCCTTTACGAAAGGACGGAACGCCTATGGCAAACAGAACGCGACCAAATCAGGTACTCTTCTTCGTCTCCGACGATGAGAAAAGAATCATCAAGGCAAAGATGGCGCAGCTCGGAACAAAGAACATGGGAGCATATCTCCGGAAGATGGCGATTGACGGCTATATCATCAAGGTAGACTACACGCAGCAGAAGAAACTTGCCGCCGCAGTCAGCCGTGTTGCCTCAAATATCAATCAGATTTGCCGCCGCATAAACTCCACTGGACACTTCTATGCAGACGATATTGCAGAGCTGAAAGAAAGGCAGGGTGAGATATGGCAATTACTAAAATCAAGCCAATCCGAGGAACTGTAAATAAAGCTCTTGCCTATATTCTCGACCCGCAGAAGACAGACGATGCCTTCTATGTTTCGTCCTTCGGGTGTGCTGCAAGCGATGCGGCGGCGAAAGAATTTGAATGGACGAGAAACCTTGCAGTACAGCAAGGAACGCAGATGCCGAAGGTGCTTGCCCGTCATCTGATCCAGTCCTTTGACATCGGTGAAGTGACGCCGGAAGAAGCTCACGAGGTCGGGAAGCAGCTTGCGGACGAATGGCTCAAGGGCAAGTACGAGTATGTGATTGCTACCCACATCGACAAGGGGCATTGCCATAATCACATTATCTTCAATGCCGTGAACTATGTGGACTTCCACGCCTACCGAAGCAACAGGAGAACCTATCGGGAGTTGCGTCAACTCAGTGATGAGATATGCAAGGAACATGGGCTGTCTGTGATCCCTCCATCGCAGAACAAGGGCATGGACTACAAGGAATACACCGAAGCCAAACGCGGTACGAGCTGGAAACAAAAGCTCAAGCAGACCATTGACCGGCTGGTCATCACAGCGAAGGACTACGATGACTTTCTGCGGCTTATGCAGGAAGCCGGTTATGAAATCAAGACTGGCAAATACATCTCCTTCCGAGCTGAAGGTCAGGAGCGGTTTACTCGATCTAAAACCATCGGAGAGAACTACACCGAGGAACGCATCAAGGAGCGGATCGCCGGACGGACGCCCCGAAGAAGCCAAAGGCAGACCATGCCGAATGGCATCTCCCTTATCGGAGATATTCAGGAGCGGATCAGGCTCATCGACAGCAGGGGTTATGAGTATAAAGCCAAGCTCACAATCCTCAAGGAAGCGGCGCGGACGCTCAACTATCTCACGGAAAACAACTTGCTCCAATACGCCGATCTTGAGAGGAAGGTCGAGGACGTTCACAGCTCCTATGAACGCACCGGCAAGGAGCTGAAAGGCGTTGAAGCGCGTCTACGGGAAGTCCAGCCGCTCATCAAAAACATCTCAAACTACCAGCGCCTCAAGCCCGTATATGACGCCTTCCAGAAGACGAAAGACAAGCAGAGCTTCAAGGCGAAGCATGAAGCCGAGCTTGTGATTTTCGAGGCGGCAAGAGGTACACTGCTTGCCATGCAGGGCGATGAAAAACTGCCGAGCTTGAAGACGCTGCAAGCGGAACAGCAGAGACTTCTTGAAGAGCAGCAGCGACTCTATGATGAACGTGCGAAGCTCAAAAAGGAAGCTCGGTCGATCGACACTTTGAAGGCAAATGTGGATGATTTCCTCAGCCCGACACTCTCACAGGAGCATGAAAAAGCAAAAAGCACCGAGTTGGAATAACCATCAAAGCCTGAGCCGTATGAATAAATCGGCTCAGGCTTTCTTCTCCGTGATGCACTCCATGAAATTGAAATATATTTTGAATTTTTGGAGCATCATATTGAAAATTTGAAGCGTTTGGTGTATAATATAATGAGTCTCACTATAAACGTTTGAGAGAGGTGCTTTTATGAAGATAAGCTATAAGAAATTATGGGTAATGCTCATTGAAAGAGAGATCCCGAGATCCACTTTGCGCAAGGATATAGAACTGTCTCCCGGTACGATGAGTAAGCTCAATAAGAACGAGGATGTAGCCCTCTCTGTTCTGCTGCGCATTTGCGACTATTTGGATTGTGACATTGGAGATATATGTGAAGCTGTGCGAACGGGCAAGAAATAGGTCCGAGTCTTCGTGCGGCTATTTTGTTATAGGTAGAGAAAAAAATCTCAGCGAAAGGAGCATATATGGATGTCCTTGAGAATGCTGTGACTGAGAAAAATGTCCTCGTTGAAGCGGCGGCGTTTCCCACAGATGATCGAGTCACCTACAAAGACAGCACCTATGAAATTGTTTCTAAGGTTGCATATTTGATTGGTGTTCCGAAACGCATTTTTGATAATGAGCATGAAGCACCCAAGATAGAGATATACGAAAAACTTGATGCAGACAAAACGGCACGGATAATCCGTCATTTGTGTATCATAAGGACAGCGATTGAAAGAAACTTCAAGCATATCAACGAGCGCATGAAGTTTAGTTATCTCTCAATCAGCAGTATGCCGGAATATGTGCCGCAGGATAGCCTTCAACAACTAAATGCGGATGGCGTTAGTTTTATAAAGAAGTCCAGCACGAAGCTAAGTCAGCATATCGTTGAGATAAACAAGCTGATTTCTGATCGGATCAATAATTGCAAGAAGCTATTTCCTCTTTGGCTGAATTGGCTGTATGTAAAAAACCTCTTTCTCATGCCAGATGGCTTGAAAGAGGAAGGGACAAAAGCAGCAGCAGATATTTATTACGCTCATTTACTCTTTTATCCTTACCAGATGTATATAAACTGGGAACCGGAGGATGTCGGTAATCTGCTCTATAACGATAAAAAATTCGTGACGCTGCTTTATCAAATGAACGGTGACTACTTTACAGAGTACAGTAAAGTTTCTGATGCTGGAAGTTACATTAAAGGAAGCATCTACGAGTTTATTGGTAGCAGCGAAAAGGTTGTTGTAGTGGTAGATTGTGAAAATTCTGATCCGTACAAGCTCTGCGCTACGCTCAAGAATCTTGACTATCAGTACACACAAAAGATAGCATCCATCATTCTGTTTGATGATGTGCATAGTGCATCTGCTTGGCGTATTCTGAATAGTTTTACCCACATCCCGGTCGAACACATGATGACCGAACGGGTAAAGCAGAACAAGTCTCTGGTTGATGTGATGCTGATTGCCCGAACTTGTCAGGAGCATTACAAAAACAATGTGGATTCCTTTATTTTGGTGTCCAGCGACTCCGACTATTGGGGGCTGATTTCTTCTTTACCGGAGGCTCGGTTCCTTGTCATGATAGAGCGCGAAAACTGCGGATCAGATTTGAAGAACGCACTTGTCAATGCCGGTATATTCTATTGCTACATTGATGACTTCTACTCCGGCAATGCAGAGGATATTAAGATCGGCGCACTGTTCAAAGAGATGTATCATTACATAGACCAGGCGGTGCGGCTGAATATCTACGAGATGTTCACAGAGGCGTTAAGAGCGACTCGAATTGAAATGAGTTCTTCGGAACAGAAACAGTTTGTGGACAAGTATTTGAAAACGATGCAAATGTCCATTGCGGATAATGGCGATGTGACATTGGAAATAAGACGAAAATGAGTCCGCTATATCGGACAGTTGCTGTGATAAAATAAAAAGAGGATCGGTTGGCAACCAAAAATGATCCTCAAGTATTGGAGATGAAGATATGGCATACCAAAGCGAAGCGGCTCTTGAGCAGCAATTCATAGAGCAGCTAAACAAGCAGGAATACAGCACAGTCGATATTCCTGATTATGACGCATTGGTGGAGAACTTCAAAGTTCAGTTTGAAGCCTTCAATGCGCCCAAACTTGATACGCCTATCACCGATAAAGAGTGGGAGCGTATCTTTAACCTCATGCTTGGAAAGTCCGTGTTCCAGAGTGCAAAAATTCTGAGAGACAAGTTTGTCCTTGAGCGTGAGGACGGGACGAAGGTTTACCTGTCTTTCTTCGATCAGGATCATACCAAGAATATCTTCCAAGTAACGCATCAGACAACGGTTGTAGGAAAGTATGTCAACCGCTATGATGTGACGATTCTTGTGAATGGCTTGCCGTTGATTCAGGTCGAGCTAAAGCGCAGAGGTATTGACATTCGAGAGGCGGTCAATCAGGTCATGCGCTATAAGAAGCACTCCTATAACGGGCTATATCACTTCATTCAGCTTTTCATTGTCTCCAACGGCGTTGATACCAAATACTTTGCCAACTCCGACAGGGACTTGATGTATAGCCTCGCCTTCTTCTGGACGGATTTCAACAACATCCGTATTACCAACCTGAAGGACTTCTCAATCTCTTTTCTGGCAAGGGATCACATCATCAAGATGTTGACACGCTATACCATTTTGAACGATACGGATAAGATTCTGATGGTTATGCGCCCCTATCAGGTGTATGCCGTAGAAGCCCTTATAAGACAGGCTACGCTCACAAATCGCAATGCTTATATCTGGCATACCACCGGCGCAGGAAAGACGCTGACATCCTTTAAGACTGCTCAGATTCTCGCAGCTAATCCGAATATCAAGAAGGTTATCTTCCTTGTTGACCGTAAGGACTTGGACTCTCAGACAACCGAAGAGTTTAACAAGTTTGAGGCTGGCTCTGTTGATGTCACAGATCGCACAGACATTCTTGTGCGGCAAATGAAGGATAAGAACCGGCAGCTCATTGTCACGACGATGCAGAAGATGGCAAATGCCGTTAAGCGTCCTCAATACGAAAAGGTAATGGACGCATACCGTGACGAAAAGGTTGTCTTCATCATTGACGAATGCCACCGCAGCCAGTTCGGAGATATGCACAAGGATATTGTTCGGCATTTCAAGAAAGCGCAGTTCTTTGGCTTTACCGGTACGCCCCGTTTTGAAGTGAACGGAAAGACGGAGGGCAAGATCACGCAGACCACCGAAATGCTGTTTGGGGAATGTTTGCATAACTATTTGATCAAGGATGCTATCTTCGATAACAATGTCCTCGGTTTCCATATTGAGTACATAAAGACGATGGAAGGCGATTTTGACTGGGACGATCCGACATTGGCTGACGCGATTGATGTTGGCGAACTCTATATGTCGGATGAGAGAATGTCCCTCATTGCAAACCACATCGTCCAGAACCACAAAGCCAAAACGAGAAATGGTCAGTACACGGCTATCTTTGCTGTTTCCTCTATTGAAGCTCTTGTCAAATACTACGACATCTTCAAGAAGATCAAACACGATCTGAACATCAGCGGCATTTTCTCCTATGGGCAGAACGAAGATGCTGAGGGCAAGGATGAGCATAGCCGAGATGCCTTGGAGCGTATCATAAAGGACTATAACGAGATGTACGGTACGAATTTCTCTACCGACACCTTCTCTGCGTATCACAAGGATATTTCAGATCGAGTCAAAGGAAAGAAAACTAAGTCGCTGGACATTCTCATCGTCGTGAATATGTTCCTGACCGGCTTTGACAGCAAGCAACTCTCTGTGCTGTATGTGGACAAGGATTTGAAGTATCATGATCTGTTGCAAGCCTATTCTCGCACGAACCGTGTCGAGAAAGAAACGAAACCGTTTGGTATCATCATTTGCTACCGCAACCTCAAGAAACGGACAGATGACGCACTGACGCTCTTCTCCAAGAGTCAGGACACCTCCGGCATTGTCGTTCCGGGCTATCAGTATTTTGTTGAGAAGTTCAATGAAATGGTTATGAAGCTCAAGGAAGTGGCACTCTACCCTGAGTCCGTCGATACCATGCAGAGCGAGGATGACCAGAAGAAATTTGTCATCACTTTCCGTGAGCTGACAAAATACCTCCAATCTTTGCAGACATTCATTGAGTTCAGCTTTGATCAGGATGCGCTCATCATGTCCGAGCAGGAGTATCAGGACTACAAGAGCAAGTATCTGATGCTTTACTCCCGGCAAAAAACTGATCGAGAAGTCGTATCTGTCCTGAATGATGTGGACTTCTGCATTGAGATCATGGAGAGTGACCGTATCAATGTTGCCTATATCATGAACTTGATACGCAACATTCACTTTGATGACAAGAAGCAGAAGGACTACGACATCAAGCACATCAAGGAAGAATTGAGCAGGACGGATAATCCGCAGTTGCTTCGCAAGGTTGAAATTCTTCAAGCGTTCTTGGATCGTGTCGTTGTTGGTCTTGAAAGTGCGGATGAGATTGACGCTGCATACAACGACTTTGAAAATGAAGCGAAACGAGAAGAGATCGTTGCTTTCGCAAAGACTGAGGATATTGATTCTTCCATGCTTACGGACATCATCTCTGAGTATGAGTTCTCCGGCACAATGGATGCAGGAAACATCCGTGACCGTATTGAGAAGCCTATGCCGCTGCTCAAGAAGAGGTCTTTGGTCAACCGGATCGTCGAATTTATCCGGCAGCACACCGAGAAATACCAATAAGGAGAGAGAACAATGGATAATTCTATTCAGGCTCACCAGAAAGAGCTTTGCAACAAACTATGGGCGATGGCAAATGCCCTGAGAGGTAACATGGAGGCATACGAGTTCAAGAACTATATCTTGGGCATGATCTTCTATTACTACCTTTCCGACAAGACCGAGAAGTACATGGTTAATCTTCTCAAAGACGATAATATCAGCTACGAGGATGCTTGGAATGACGATGAATACAAGGCTGCCATCGTAGAAGAGGCTCTGCGTGACCTCGGCTACATCATCGAACCGGAGTATTTGTTCCGCAAGATGGTCAAGATGGTTGAGAACCGTTCCTTCGACATTGAGTTCTTGCAGAAAGCAATCAACGCTCTGATGGAATCCACTATCGGCAACGATTCGCAGGAAGACTTTGACGGATTGTTCTCCGATATGCAGCTCGATTCTACGAAGCTGGGGCATACCGTTAAAGACAGAAGTGCTGTCATGGCGAAAATCATTGCTTCGCTGGACGAGATCAATTTCAGCGTGGATGACACGAAGATTGATGTGTTGGGCAATGCCTACGAGTACCTAATCGGTCAATTCGCTGCCACAGCCGGTAAGAAAGCCGGTGAGTTCTACACACCTTCGGGTCCTGCCGAGCTGCTGTGCCGCCTTGCTTGTCTTGGCTTAACCGATGTTAAGGACGCAGCCGATCCGACTTGCGGTTCCGGCTCTCTGCTGCTTCGCCTCAAGAACTATGCAAATGTGCGTAATTACTACGGTCAGGAATTGACCTCGACGACCTATAACCTTGCCCGAATGAACATGATCCTTCGCGGCATCCCGTATCGTAACTTCAATATCTACAATGGCGATACACTTGAGCATGACTACTTCGGAGATATGAAGTTCCGTGTTCAGGTTGCAAATCCTCCGTATTCTGCAAATTGGTCTGCTGATATGCACTTCATGGAGGACGAGCGTTTCAATGAATACGGCAAACTTGCGCCTAAGAGCAAGGCTGACTTTGCTTTTGTGCAGCACATGGTTTACCACATGGACGAAGACGGACGAGCTGTTGTTCTGCTGCCTCACGGTGTTCTGTTCCGTGGCGCAGCCGAAGAAGTGATCCGTAAGCACCTGATTCAAAAGCTGAATGTGCTGGACGCTGTTATCGGTCTTCCTGCCAACCTCTTCTTTGGCACGGGCATTCCGGTATGTGTTCTTGTCCTCAAGCGGGAGCGTAACGGCAACTCGGATAACATTCTCTTCATTGATGCGTCCAACGACTTTGAAGCCGGAAAGAATCAGAATATCCTCCGTGAGTGCGACATTGATAAGATCGTCGAAACCTACGAGCATCGTGTGGATGTCGATAAGTACGCCCATGTTGCCACTATGCAGGAGATTGAAGAGAACGGATTCAATCTGAACATTCCTCGCTATGTTGATACCTTTGAGCCGGAAGAGGAAATCGACCTCAATGCTGTTGCAGCAGAAATCCGCAATATTCAGGCTGAGATCAAAGGCATCGACGCACAACTGAAACCGTTTTTCGATGAGCTGGGACTTGATTTCCCCTTTGATGTGGAGGGCAAATAATTATGGCAAATATATCCTCAAGTAACGGTCTCGAAAAGCGTCCGAAACTCCGGTTTCCGGGCTTTGATGAGCCGTGGAGAGTCGAGAGGTTATCCGACTTCGCAGACCGAGTAACACGAAAGAACAGCAAAAACGAAACTGATCTTCCTCTAACCATTTCCTCTAAAGATGGTCTTGTCGATCAGGTTAGCTATTTCAACAAGACGGTTGCAAGTAAAGACATGAGTGGGTACTACCTGCTCAAGAATGGCGAGTTCGCGTACAACAAGAGCTATTCCGTAGGGTATGACTTCGGCTCTATCAAGCGTTTAGATCGTTACCCAATGGGTGCTTTATCGACACTTTACATCTGTTTTGCGCTCAAAAAGCATGATAGTGACTTCATCAAGGCTTATTTCGATTCTCTGAAATGGTATCGGGAAATATACATGATCTCTGCCGAAGGAGCAAGAAATCATGGTCTGCTGAATGTGCCTACCGAGGAGTTCTTTGACACAAAACATTATCTGCCGGAAAACACCGAAGAGCAAAGAAAAATTGCTGACTTCCTCATTACTTTGGAGCGTCGCATCGAGGCGCAACAGTCCCTCGTAGATAACCTCAAGAAGTATAAAAGAGGTGTCATGAGAGCCATTTTCAGAGGCAAGGCTATCCTTTTCTCTGAAACAACAAAATGGAAATCTGTTCGCTTGGGTGACGAATGCACCTTCTTTTCGGGAGGTACGCCCAGATCAACCGACAGCAGTTTTTATGGAGGTGAAATTCCGTTTATTCGTTCCGGTGAAATACACGGAGCAAAAACAGAACTCTTTTTGACCGATGACGGTTTGAAATATTCATCTGCTAAGTTGGTTTCCAAAGGCGATTTGATTGTTGCTTTATATGGTGCAACAAGTGGCGAAGTCGATATATCCCAAATTGACGCTGTCTCTTATACACATCTGACGCTGCCGACGATCTTACGCGTGTAGAT
>ENA-OYWW01000946-OYWW01000946.1-human-gut-metagenome-genome-assembly--contig:-NODE-946-length-11072-cov-3.910320_pt1 | contig 11072 bp, 7 predicted proteins | sample MGYA00244817_ERZ653410 | MGnify/ENA primary metagenome ERZ653410 (study PRJEB26926, sample SAMN06164973) | human gut metagenome | biome: ENVO:00009003; feature: ENVO:2100002; material: ENVO:00002003...
GAGCCAGATCAAAATTGAAGGTGTTCTTCATGAGTTCAGTTCTATTCCCGGAGTAAAGGAAGATGTATCTGAGATCATCATGAACATCAAGAGCCTTGCGATCAAGAACAACAGCGAGACCAACGAGGCTAAGACTGCATATATCGAGTTTGAAGGCGAAGGCGTTGTAACAGCTGCTGATATTCAGGTTGATCAGGATATTGAAATTATGAATCCGGACCAGGTAATTGCAACACTTAGCGGCGGAGAAGATTGCCGTCTCTATATGGAGCTTACCATTACCAAGGGTCGTGGCTATATCAGTGCAGACAAAGGCAAAACCGATGACATGCCGATCGGTGTGATCGCAGTTGATGCAATCTATACTCCGGTTGACAGAGTCAACATGATCGTCGAGAATACACGAGTTGGTCAGGTAACTGACTTCGACAAGCTTACACTGGATGTATATACCAATGGAACTTTAGAGCCAGATGAGGCAGTCAGCCTTGCTGCGAAAGTATTGAGTGAGCACTTAAATCTCTTCATTGATCTGTCAGATGCTGCACAGCAGGCAGAGATCATGGTTGAGAAAGAGAACGATACACAGGAGAAGGTCCTTGAGATGAATATCGATGAACTGGAATTATCTGTTCGTTCTTACAACTGTCTGAAGAGAGCTGGTATCAATACCGTTGCAGAGCTTATCAACCGTACTCCGGAAGATATGATGAAGGTTCGTAACCTTGGCCGCAAGTCTCTTGAAGAAGTACTTGCAAAACTCAAAGAGTTAGGTTTACAGTTAAATCAGGGTGAAGAATAATAAAAACTGGCGGTGTCAGTAATCCCGATGAGTGTGACAACGTCATAGAACATTTATGGCTTGTGGTTTGAAATGCCACAGAATTAAGAATGGGTTCTGCCGGTAAATCCAAAGAGTATGGCAGGATACCCCACAAATGGAGGAAAATTAAAATGGCAAAGTATCGTAAGTTAAGCAGAACATCCAGCCAGAGAAAGGCTTTAATCAGAGGTCAGGTTACTGCTCTGATCGCTAATGGCAAGATCGTAACAACAGAAGCAAAGGCTAAGGAAATCCGTAAGGTTGCAGAAGGCCTGATCGCTGCTGCTGTTCGTGAGAAAGACAACTTTGACGAAGTTACTGTTACTGCTAAGGTTGCTCGTAAAGATGCAGATGGCAAGAGAGTAAAAGAAGTTGTTGATGGTAAGAAAGTTACTGTTTATGACGAAGTAGAGAAGAAGATCAAGAAGGATTCTGCTTCACGTCTTCATGCCAGAAGACAGATGCTCAAGGTTCTTTACACAGCTAAAGAGTCTGACGGCACAAAGAAGGGAACAAAGACTATCGATGTAACAAACAAGTTATTCGATGAGATCGCTCCTAAGTATGCTGATCGTAACGGTGGTTACACAAGAATCGTTAAGATTGGACAGCGTAAAGGTGACGGAGCTTTAGAGGTTCTCCTTGAGTTAGTTTAATATTTAATCGGTATAAATCTTAGACTAAATAAAACCAGAGATTTGAGTGGATGACACTCACTTCTCTGGTTTTTTATTTCTAGGGTAATTATTCTAATCTATTGAGAAAAACCAAAGCTTCATGGTTGCTTGAAAGCAGCAGGTTTGATTGTTCTAAATTTTTTTCTATAGTTACTATGAACTTATAAGAAAATAAAAAAGCCGTGTGAAATCTAAATCATTTCACACAGCTTTTTTTAAATACGATTAATTATTTATTCTTTGCTGCAGCCTGCTCGTCATTGTACTTCTGAACACACTTCTTGATTCTGTCATATGGTGAGAGAAGATCACTGATAGAACAGTCGTGGTTTAATGTATCAATGAGGTATGCGATGTATTTGCTCATGTCACAGCTGATATAGTACTCCTTAGAGAGAAGCTCAGGTGACTGGTAGATAAGGTTTGTTGTAACTACTCTGTAGATGAGACCCTCCTCGTATGCTTTGTCAAATGAAGCAAAGCCGTTTGTGAAGAGACCGAATGTAGAAACAACAAAGATTCTGTTAGCTTTACGCTTCTTGAGCTCTCTTGCTGTATCTATCATACTCTCGCCGGAAGAAATCATATCATCGATGATAAGAACATCCTTACCCTCCACATTTGTTCCGAGGAACTCATGAGCTACGATAGGGTTACGTCCGTCAACGATGCGGCTGTAATCACGACGTTTGTAGAACATACCCATGTCTACTCCGAGTACGTTTGCAAGGTAGATAGCACGGTTTGTAGCGCCCTCATCAGGAGAGATAATCATAAGATGGTCAGCATCAATAGTGATATCCTTTACGTTCTTTAAAATGCCCTTAATGAACTGGTAAGAAGGCATTACATTCTCAAAGCCGTTCAGAGGAATAGCATTTACCACACGAGGGTCATGAGCATCGAAGGTGATGATATTGTCTACACCCATGTTGATAAGCTCCTGAAGAGCCAATGGACAGTCAAGAGACTCACGGCCTGTACGTCTGTGCTGACGGCTCTCATAAAGGAAAGGCATGATAACTGTTATTCTTCTTGCTTTTCCGCCGGCTGCAGCGATAACACGCTTTAAGTCTGCATAGTGGTCATCAGGTGACATGTGGTTTGTCTGACCGCATACTGTGTAGGTAAGACTGTAGTTTGTTACATCTACCATGATGTACAGATCATAACCACGAACTGACTGGTTGATAACACATTTAGCTTCGCCGGAACCGAATCTAGGTGTAGAAGGTTTGATAATGTAGCTGTTTTTGTAGTAGTCCTTGAAAGCACTCTCGTTAGCATGCTGGTGCTCTCTGTGCTCTCTCCAGCCCTGTAAGTATGCATCTACCTTCTGGGCAAGACCTATACAACTGTCGGTTGCAACAAGTCCAAGTGTACCGGTTGGCATAGTCTCCAAAATTCTCTCATCGTTTGGCATTGTTATTCCTCCATATAACCATATAATAAATAAACTAAATATATAATATAAAAAGCGTTATTTGGAAAGACGCTTTTTAATTCGTATGTCATCTCCAAAGAGCTTGATAAAACTATAATTGCTTGAAATTCTTGAAAGTGTTCTCTCGGAGTAAATCTCTGCTATCTGCTCCAAATTCAGATTAGTGGAAATAATAGTAGATTTCCGGCGCAGTATGCGCTCATTTACACAAAGGAAAAGTTGTGATGTGGTAAATGAGTTGGAAAGCTCGGTTCCGAGATCGTCTATGATAAGTAAATCACAGTCGAATATATTCTGGTGCGCTGCGATGGCATCTGCATCCTTTTCAAACACACCTTTGCTTAATATATCAAATAATTGGAATGCTGTAAAGTAAATTACGGAGTAACCTGCATCTAAAAGCTCTTTTGCAATGCAATTAGATAAAAAAGTCTTTCCGACACCGGTATTACCGTAGAAAAATATGTTTTTAGGTTTGTTTTCAAAATTATCTATAAAATCATGACAGTTCGTCACGGCAAGCTTTGCTGTGGCGAGAGCAGACAGCCCTGTCGCAGGATTTTTCTGCTCATCTGAGTAATAATCAAATGAGAGCGCGGAAAAATTCTCACGAGACAAAATCTCCCTGATATTGGACTGTGAATAAACGGTATTGATAATAGCCTGCTTGAAACAATGACATTTCTGACCGTTTATGTATCCTGTATCGTGGCAATCTGGACAGGTGTAAATAGGCTCAAAATAATCAAGCGGATATCCGAGTGTGGATAGCAGTGCAGCACGCTCCTCCTTATAGTCATCGATTGCAAGGCGTAAAGCGGCAAGAGCATTCTCATCGCCGTCCATAAGCCTGTACGCCTGCCTGACAGATGCGGATGCAATCTCTGAGTCAATCTCCCTGAGGCGGGGCGCCTTGCGATAGGCTTCCTCAATACGTTTGTCATGTATGTATTTGTTCTGAAGCTGGCGTTTATCGTAGCCTCGCATTATCTCATCATATTGAGCATTGGTAAGTGCCATATACCCTCCTTGGGATGTGTAAATCTAACTTGAAAAATCATACCGTAGAATTCAGAAACAGCTTCTCCAGCTTGTCGTAATCATTGTTGCGCTGATTGAAGTTGTTAAATTTATTCTTGGAACTTGAATTATTGCTTTTTGGTTTTGAGGAACCGTTTGCAGCATTTGTACTCTGTGATGAGCCGGTAGCAGAGGCCTTATTGGCCTTGGCAAAGTTGGCATCAAGCACTTCAACATCCTTTAATGTATGTACATCCTTTTTCCTCCAGTTTGCGAGTATCGAGTCTGTGTACTCGAAGCTTGGCTTCTGGATAGCTGAAATAGTTTTACTGCAGGCGGCCTTTACAAGCTCTATATCGAAACCGTATTCGCCGACCCATTTGTTGATGAGTGACACCTCAGAGTCAACCAGATTGCGGCCTGTGATGCCTAGAGCCTTCATTACAGAATAGTAAATCTGTGAGTGAGCGGCTGCATCGTCCTTTGCCTGGTCTACGGTCTTTATGCCGGCATCGGCCCAGCCGAGAGCGACCTTGTTCATGTAACGAAGGCTTGAGTGACCCTTGGTAATGCAATACTCCACGAGATACTCCACCAGGTCTGTAGAAAAATGAAGCTCGTCCAGCCAGTAGAGCACCATATTGGTGTCTGTGGATGAAAGCGTATGCTTCAGATATGTCTCTATAATAAAGAAAAGCTCTGAAATGTCAGGATTCTTTCTAAACTCCTTAATCTCATCAAGTGTGTATTCCTTCTGTGAAGAAGCAGCTTTGTCAGTAGTCTGGCTCTTAAGCTTTTCCACAACAGAATCCTGCATCCGAATATTCGCGGTAGAAATATTCTGTGCGGCATTATTAACCACGCCGTTTTGCAAATTATTCTGTGTAGCATTATTAATCACGCTGTTTTGCAAATTATTCTGCGCGGCATTATCAGCCACAGTGCTTTGTGTATTACTCTGAGCAGCATGCATACCGGATACAGAAAGACTGCAGAGGTTGATTCCCATAATCTGGCCATCAGCGCCGGATTGCAGCTGTAAAATGCCCTCAGAAGCCCAGTAATTGAGAGCACGTATGATGTCGGCCTCAGTATTGCTGAAATGATCGGCAATCTCTGAAATAGTTGCTATGCCTGCCCCGGAGCCTGTCGCACGGAGCAGATAAAGGTATACCTTGACAAACTCACCGTTTGCCTTTGGCATGTATTGATCTATAAAAATATCTGACACAGTAGTGAATGATGTTGCTATGTCACTGCTAATGTTTATCGCTGTCATATAAAAAACTCTCTTTCGCTTAACCTGTGAGCAATTATAGCACAATATTTTAACCGTGTGAAGATGGTAAAAGTGCTACAAGCCTTGTAAACTCGGGCTTTCTGAATCCACAAATAAATGTGGATAATGTGGATAACTATGTAAAATAATTGAAAAATCAATGTATCACAGGGTATATAAGCTGTTGAAAATTATTTAAAAAATCCACACACAAAATGAGAGTTGTTAACATTTTGTATGTGGATAACGTGGATAACTTATTTCTTAAGCAGGTCTTCGCCGATTTCTACTACATTTCCAGCACCCATTGTTATCAACAGGTCGCCGTTTACACAATTTTCTGATAAAAATTTCTCGATTTCCTCAAATGATGGGAAATAGTGCGCATTCACACCTTTTTCGAGCAATAAATCAAGGATGTCCTTAGATGAAATGCCATAGGTGTTCTGCTCACGAGCAGCATAGATATCAGCTAGCACCACAACATCTGCCATTGAAAGAACATCGGCAAAATCATTTAAGAATGCCTTGGTTCTGGAATAGGTATGTGGCTGGAAGCAAAGGACAAGCCTGTCATGTGGATATTTTTGTGCAGCTGTCAGTGTTGCACGGATCTCGGTTGGATGGTGAGCGTAGTCATCAATGATTGTGACGCCGTTTACCTTGCCCTTGTACTGGAAACGTCTGTCAGCACCGCCAAATTTGTCGAGGCCTGTGAGGATAGACTCCTCATCAAGACCGAGTGTGGTGGATAAAGCTATGGCTGCGAGCGCATTGCTTACATTGTGAGCGCCCGGAACAGAGAGTTTTACGTCGAAAAGTGGACTACCCTGTCTCATAGCTGTAAAAGATGCACAAGCTTTATCGTCATAGGTTATATTTTCCGGATAGAAATCATATTTTGAATCAAAGCCATAGGTGATAATCTTCTGAGGAAGACCTGCGACAATCTCTTCATAGCGGTCAATTTCACCATTGATGATGGTAGCACCGTCTGCGAGAGTGTTTGATGCATACTCGCGGAAGGAATGCCTGATGTCGTTGATATCCTTGAAGAAATCCAGATGCTCAGCCTCAATATTTAAAATAATACTGTAGCGTGGTCTGAAATTCAAAAAGCTGTTTGTGTACTCACACGCCTCAGAGATGAAGTATTCTGAATCGCCCACACGCAGATTGCCGTGGATAGATGACAAAATACCTCCTACGGAAATGGTAGGATCTGTCTGGGCGGCGAGAAGAATCTCACTGATCATGGATGTGGTGGTAGTCTTGCCGTGTGTGCCGGCTACAGCGATAGAATAATCGTAATTGTCCATAATCTGTCCGAGAAGCTCGGCTCTGGTAAGCATTGGAATACCGGCTGCTTTTGCTGCGGCAAACTCAGGATTGCTTTCGTGGATAGCAGCAGTGTAAACCACCAGGTCGATATCGGAGGTGATATTGTCTGCACTCTGACCATATATGACTTTTATGCCCTTGGCAGCAAGAGTTTTTGTGAGGTCTGATTCCTTTGAATCGGAGCCGGAAATGGTAAAGCCCTCCTCATGCAGAATCTCTGCGAGACCGCTCATGCTGATACCGCCGATGCCTATGAAATGGATGTGTATTGGTTTGCTGAAATCTATTTTATACATTTATTTTACCTGCCTGATTTATTATAATTTATATTGTAACTATTAAGAACTGCTGAGAACAAAAAGCCGATGCGTCATGATTGCATGTAAGCGACTGATTTTCTTGTTCTGAATAGTTACTTTATATTAATTATACAACTAAATACAGTATTTGCAAAGGAAAAATAAGGTGAAAGCAGGCATGACTTTCAAATGATAAGAACCATAGCAGGTTAAACAGATATACGATAAATGGCACTTGTGCAAAATGTCGAAAAAAAAGAAAAATATTATTTGATTTTGTGAAAAATGTTGAAGTGGTAATGCGGCTGTGGTATAATTTTTTTTATAAAAATAATTCATCCGGACCATATGAATTTGATGGGTTTAAAGTATATGGCAGTAACTGCAATTTATGCAGCGGCAACTATAATTTATATGGAAACAATTGTGATTTATTATAGAAGCATTACAGATACGGTTATTACAGAAACTAGTGGTGGGGACCGGATGGGCACAACAAAAATTAGGACAGACGAGGAGTGATAACGTGATTAAGAAAGAAATGATAGCCATGCTTTTAGCAGGCGGTCAAGGCAGCAGACTTGGTGTTCTGACAGCGAACGTAGCAAAACCGGCAGTTTCGTTTGGTGGAAAGTACAGAATCATAGATTTTCCGCTTAGCAACTGCATCAATTCAGGCATTGATACAGTTGGGGTACTTACACAGTATCAGCCACTCAGACTTAACAGCCACATAGGAATAGGTATTCCGTGGGACCTCGACAGGAATAACGGAGGAGTGGCAATACTGCCTCCTTATGAGAAGAGCGGCAACAGCGAGTGGTACACAGGTACAGCCAATGCAATCTACCAGAATATGAGGTATATAGACAGTTACAACCCGGACTATGTGTTGATACTGTCAGGAGACCATATTTACAAGATGGACTATGAGGTGATGCTTGATTTCCACAAGGAAAACAATGCAGATGTGACCATAGCAACAATGCCGGTGCCTATCGAGGAGGCAAGCCGATTTGGTATCGTCATAGCCGATGATGATAAGCGCATCAATGCATTTGAGGAAAAGCCGGTTCATCCGCGTAGCAATCTCGCATCAATGGGCATTTACATATTCTCATGGCCGGTGCTAAAGGAAGCCTTACTTGCACTAAAGGATCAGGAAAACTGTGATTTTGGCAAGCATGTCATACCATACTGCTTTGAAAACGACAGACGTATGTTTGCATACGAGTTCAACGGATACTGGAAGGACGTAGGTACACTGGGCTCATACTGGGAGGCCAATATGGAGCTTGTGGACATCATTCCGGAGTTTAACCTGTACGAGGAGTATTGGAAGATTTACACAAAGAATGATGCAATCGAGCCACTTTATATAGCCAAAGGAGGTCATGTGGAGCGAAGCATCATGGGTGAGGGCTGTGAATGCTATGGTCATGTGGAACATTCTGTTATAGGTGCCAACGTCAAGATTGGAAGAGGCGCAGTAATACGTGATTCCATCATCATGCGTGACACGGAGATAGGCTCCAATGTCACGATAGATAAGTCCATCATTGCCGAAAATTGCAAGGTGGGCGACAATGTGACACTTGGCTTCGGACAGGAGAAGCCGAACGTATTAAATGAGAGCATATACTCATTTGGGCTTGTCACTATAGGAGAAGATTCTGTGATACCGGACGGGGTAAAGATAGGCAAAAATACAGCAATCTCCGGTGTTACATACGAAGAGGATTACAAAGACGGTGTGCTTGAGGGCGGAGAAGTTATTATCAAGGCAGGTGACGGAAAATGAAGGCAATAGGAATAATTTTGGCCGGCGGCAACAATAATAGGATGAAGGAACTGACAGCAAAACGAGCAGTACCGGCCCTGCCGGTAGCAGGCAGCTTCAGGGCTATAGATTTTTCACTCAGCAGCATGTCAAACTCACATATACAGACAGTTGCGATATTGACACAATATAATGCACGCTCACTGAATGAGCATTTAAGCTCATCAAAATGGTGGAATTTTGGCAGAAAGCAGGGAGGATTATTCCTCTTTACACCTACAGTCACAGCGGACAACAGTGACTGGTACAGGGGTACGGCAGATGCGATGTATCAGAATATTGATTTTCTCAAGAGACGCCATGAGCCATATGTCATCATCAGCAGCGGTGACTGTGTATACAAGCTGGATTTCAACAGAGTGCTTGATTTTCATATCGAGAAAAAATCAGACATTACAGTGGTATGCAAGGACATGATGTACAACGACGATGTCAGCCGTTTTGGTGTGGTACGCATGGATGAGGAGTCAAGAATCACAGAGTTTGATGAAAAGCCGATCGAGGCTTCATCCAATACCATTTCCACAGGTATCTATGTCATCAGAAGACGACAGCTCATAGAGCTTTTGGAGGCAGCAGCTGAGGAAAACAGATTCGATTTCGTAAATGATATCCTCGTGCGCTACAAAAATGTAAAGAAAATATATGGCTACAAGATAAATTCATACTGGAACAATATCGCCGATATTGATGCATACTTCAAGACCAATATGGATTTCTTAAGACCTGACGTCAGAAGCTATTTCTTCAGGGAGGAGCCGACAATCTGTTCAAAGGTGGACGACCTGCCACCGGCCAAGTTTAATCCGGGATCAGACATTTCAAACAGCCTCGTATCAAGTGGCTGTATCATAAACGGCAGAGTGGAGGATTCGGTGCTTTTCAAGCAGGTATTTGTGGGCAAAAACACCACAGTGAAGAACTGCGTGATACTCAATGATGTCTACATAGACGACAATGTGCACCTTGAGAATTGCATCGTAGAGAGTCGCGGAACCATCAGTCCAAACACATACTACTGTGGTGAGGATGGAGTCAGAATAGTAAAAGAAAAAAATGTAAGATATGTAATTTAAAAACAGACCAGGGGGACAAAAATATGCAGATTACAGACATCAGAATTCGTAAGGTAGAAAAAGAGGGCAAGATGAAGGCGGTTGTGTCAATCACAATCGATGATGAATTCGTGGTACATGACATCAAGGTAATCGAAGGAGAAAAGGAACTTTTCATCGCCATGCCAAGCCGTAAGGCAAACGATGGCGAGTACAGGGATATAGCCCATCCGATTAACTCTGCCACACGCGAGAAGATCCAGAATATGATTCTTGAAAAGTATAAGACAGAGATTGAGAATGCATAAAATCAAACAATAACTTTGAAAAAGCGATGAGCAAAGCAGGATATAAAATACCTGAGCTGGTATAATAATCCAAATATATTTCACACAAACCGGTCTATCCGTGGTACAATAAGCCACAGACAGACCGGCTTTTTAGAATGTGCGTGGGATGGTTCTGAATAGTTACGAGTATAGCTACAATGAAAGAGGATAGACAAACAGATATGTACAAGACGAAAATAGATAATCTGGATTTAAAACAGATTGCTGACAGTGGTCAGTGCTTCAGATGGAAGAACACAGGAGAAAACGAATACACGGTAGTGGCATTTGACAGGGCACTTCGGATTAAACAGGACGGGAATGAGTTTGAGCTGGACTGTGATGAGGCTGACTGGAACAATATATGGAAAAGTTATCTGGATATGGATACGGATTATGCGGGGATTGCAAAGCTTATAGCAGACGGAGATGACGCGCATCTGAAGGAGGCGTATGCATATGGCAGTGGTGTGCGCATTTTAAGGCAGGATTTGTGGGAGATGATTGTTACTTTTATGATTTCCCAGAATAATAACATAAAGCGAATCACAAACAGTGTGGATTTACTTTGCAGGAGATGCGGACATAAAATAGACGGCAGTGCAGAGGGAGAAGAACTGTATACATTTCCAAAGCCTCTTGAGGTACCGGATGAGGTATTTGATGACAGGAGCATGGGCTTTGGCTATAGGGCACCGTATCTGAAGGAAATATATGAGTATGGTGCTAATAATCCTGACTGGCTTGATAATCTGCGCAAAATGAGCTATGATGAGGCGATGGAAAGCCTGCTTTCTCGCAAAGGAATTGGCAAAAAGGTGGCGAACTGCATATGTCTTTTCGGTTTGCATCATGTGGATGCGTTTCCGATAGATACGCATGTAAAGCAGCTTTTGGACAAATATTATAGTTGTCTCTTATACACATCTCCGAGCCCACGAGACCGTACTAGATCTCGTATGCCG
>ENA-OYWW01000968-OYWW01000968.1-human-gut-metagenome-genome-assembly--contig:-NODE-968-length-10826-cov-4.792870_pt1 | contig 10826 bp, 7 predicted proteins | sample MGYA00244817_ERZ653410 | MGnify/ENA primary metagenome ERZ653410 (study PRJEB26926, sample SAMN06164973) | human gut metagenome | biome: ENVO:00009003; feature: ENVO:2100002; material: ENVO:00002003...
CACCTACACCAACGACATGCTGCCCATAGAAAACATCGTGGACCGCCCGTTGGAGCTGAAAGAGGCCATCGATTTTATCCGCAACGAAGATCCGCGCACCAAACTTGTTCTGAGCAACGGAAGCAAAATCGACTACCTGCCGAGCAACCGTTTCGCCCTGCCCGTAAACAAGGACAACGCGATCGCCTCGGGCATCGTCAAGGAAGCCGATCGTGACCTGATGGTGGATACGATCTACATGGAACTGCCCAAACGGGCGATCGACAAGAGCGAGATGATGCTGCTCGACATGCTGGCCCATTTCGACTGGAAGCGTCCGATCCATTTCACACAGGTTTACACGTTGCAATCGCTCGGGCTGCTCGATTACCTCCAGTTCGACGGTTACACTTACCGGCTGGTACCGATCTACACGCCATGCAGGAACGTGCAGGAGATCGGGCGTGTCGATCCGGACTACGTAACGCCGTTGCTGACCGAAACATTCCGTTACGGAAACCTGAGCGATCCCCGAACCTACGCCGACCACACCATCCAACATACCCTGAGCGCCTCGAAAGCCCGCGAATCCTTCGCCCGTGCAGCCAAGGAGTATGTTTTCCGTGGGGATTCGACACAGGCGATCCGGCTGCTCGACATGGGACTCGAAAAACTGCCGCCCCAACAGATCCGCTACACCGACGCCAACACCCTCCCCTTCATCGAAGGCTACTACATGGCCGGTGCCCCGGACAAGGGCGACGGCCTGCTGATGAGCTATGCCCGCAACCTGATGCAGTATATCGACTACTACCTCGATTTCCAAGGCATTCAGGGCGATATGGTCACGCAGACACTCATCGACAAGATGCAATCGCTCGACCGGCTCTACTATCTGGCGGCCTACATGGGACGCCAAGACGTGCTGGCCCAGCTCAACGACTACTACCGCACGCTGGGCATTTATGAAAACGAGTTGATCCATCCCGATCTGTCCACACCGTCGGACTCGGTGCAAATTCCCGAATGATCCGGGAAAAATCCGTCCTGCCGACTGCGAACAATCCATACAACGAAATCGGAAAAGACCCGTGCGTCTTTTCCGATTTTATTTTGCCAACGCCTTCAGCGTCCGCAACCCTCAAAGTAGAAATTGCGAAGTTCACGCTGCAAGAAATCCCTCTTCCCGGGAAACCGGACAACGCGAAGCGGCGGTGTGCCGTACAAATCGGGATCCGAAAAACAGACGCTCCGGTAAAACCTCGACCGCTGCACATTCCGCCGGAGGCAACAGACACGAACGAGCATACGGAACCGAAACAGCGGCATCCGGTCCGCACTGCCCCGACACAGACACAGCTCAGCTCTATCGGAAAGTCGGGACGAGCTCCGGCCAAAGGAAACGATCGGGAAGCAACCCGACCGTCCGAAAAAAGATTCAGGCGCAAACCGAAATCTGCACCTGAATCATAACTGCATACACACCCCTACCGCTTGGACATTTCGTGTTTCTGGTGAGGGTTGCGCTTGGTATAGAGGAAACGTCGGATCTTCTGCGTCGGAGTCTTGACGAACTCCTGCTTCTCCTCCACGACCTCGGAGATACGCGAGAAACGATTGACCTTGGAATTCACATAATCGACGACCTCCTTCTTGAGATTCTCCTTCCAATTCTCGAAATCCTCCTTCCAGCCGTCGAACTTGGCTTCGAGAGCGTCGGTATTGAAATGCACGAGCGCCACCAGGCGGCCTTCGTGCTCGGTAACCACCGAATCGGCGACGCAGACGTGCGAATTGAGGACGCTCTCGATATCCTCGGGATAGATATTCTCACCACTGGGACCGACGATCATATTCTTCAGCCGGCCCTTGATATAGAGCCACCCGTCGGCCGAAAATTCGCCCAAATCTCCGGTACGGAACCATCCGTCCTCGGTGAAGACCTCCTTCGTAGCGTCGGGGTTCTTATAGTAACCGATCATGGCGCTCGGCGTCTTGGCAACGATCTCGCCCTGGCGGGTTTCGGGATTGACGTTCTCCAACCGCAGCTCGACGCCCGGCGCGGCAGGCCCGGTCGAACCCAAGCGCACCTGCGAGGGAGCCGCACCGGCCAACAGGGGTGCCGTCTCCGTCAAACCATAGCCGATAGCGTACGGAAAACGGGCTTCGAGCAGGAACTTCTCGGCGCCGCCGTCCAGCTTCGCACCCCCGATACCGAGGAAGCGCAGCCGCCCGCCGAAGACCTTCATCAACTTCTTACCCGCGACACGATGCAGATAACGGCGCATGAAATCGATCTTGTAGAGCGCACGCCAGAATCCGCTGGAGGTAAACTTGGCGAGAATCTGATGGCGATAAATCTTTTCGATAATCAGCGGCACGATGAGCATCACCGAAGGCCGTACCTCGGCAAGCGTCGGCATCAGAACCGAGGCCGTAGGCGGACGATCCAGGTAAACGACCCGGGCCCCCATCGAGAAAGGATAGATCATACCTATCGAGCACTCGTAGGTGTGCGCCAACGGCAGCACCGAGAGAAACGTATCGTCGGGAAAGATCGGAAAAATGGCGGCGCTCATGGAGATCTGCGCACAGAGATTCGCGTGGGAGAGCATCACGCCCTTGGGACGCGACGTCGTACCCGAGGTATAGATGATGACCGCGAGGTCTTCGGGATTCGGAATTCCGACCGCCCCTTTCTCCGCCGCAGGACGGGAGGCGATCACGCCCAGATTCTTGGTACGAATCACGATATGGAGGGATTCGATCGTGGACTTCGCCAATTTAGCGAAGAGCTTGTCGGAAACCATCAGCGCCTTGGCCTCGGAGTGGGCGATAATCATCTCCAGCTCTTCGGTCGAGAAATCGGGCAGGATCGGCACGGCGACCATGCCGGCAGAGGTGACGGCCAGGTACGAAACGCACCAGTTGGGCATGTTGCTGCTCAACAGCGCCACCTTGTCGCCCGCTTTCAAACCGGCTCCGATCAAAAGGTCCTGCACGTGTTTGACGCGGGTTCCCACCTCGGCATAGGAGAGCTCCTCCCCGCCGTACATGGCAAAAGCGACTTTCGATGCAAAACTCTTTACACTGTGCTGAACCAGTTCGTAAAGTGTATGGATAGTCATTTTCTTTCGAATTAAAATGAGAATATACTCGGGGCAAATTTACTATTATTTGCCGTAAATACACTATTTTTGAGCCGAATTATCGCCATGATCTCTGGTCAATACATCAAAAAACTTGCCGAGAATGCAGGCTTCGACCTCTGCGGAATCACGCCCTGCAAGCATCTTGCGGAGAACGAATCCTACTTCCGCGAATGGCTCGCCAAAGGCTACGGTTCCTCGCTGGAATACCTCGAACGCAACCTCGACAAACGTTTCGACGTCCGACACTTGGTCGAAGGGGCGCAGACGGTCGTGGTCTGCGCCGTGAGCTACAAGAACCCGCTGGGCGAAGGCTATCCGCCCGGGTGCCGCACAAAAATCGCCTCCTACGCCCGCAGCCGCGACTACCACCCCGTCCTCAAGAGGATGCTGGGCACGATGCTCGAAGCCCTGCGCCGGCAATACCCCGGGCTCACGGGCCGCACGTTCGTCGATACGGCTCCGCTGCTGGAAAAACAACTGGCCGTCGAAGCGGGTCTGGGCTGGATCGGGCGGCAATCCCTGCTGCTCACGCCCCAATACGGCTCCTATGTCCTGCTGGGCGAGTTGGTACTTACCCTGCCGTCCGACCAGTACGATGCCCCGTTCGCAGGAGCCCGTTGCGGCCGCTGCCGGAACTGCCTGGACAGTTGTCCGACGGGAGCCATCGTCGCGCCCAAGGTGATCGACACGAACCGTTGCATCTCCTGTCGTACGATCGAAAAGGAGTCCGACAGCGCCCTGCCCGACCTCGACGGATGGATCTTCGGCTGCGATCGCTGCCAGAGCTGCTGTCCCCACAACCAAAAAGCCCCCATGCACCGCTCGCCGCATTTCGATCCCCTGTTCGACCCGCTGACGATTTCGGATCGGGAGTGGCTCGCAATGAGCGAAGAGGAGTTTCTCCTGCGGTTCGGCAATACACCTCTCGCACGCAGCGGACTGCGGCGCATCCAGCAAAACGTGCGGATAAACCAGGAAAAGAACGAAGAGTAGGGCCCGCCATTGGACGGAGAGGCAGACAGCAAACCGACACGAAACCTCTCCGGATATTGTCCGCAGGCTGTTCGGGAAACCTTCCGTACGAAAAGACAGGAAAACCGGAACCCGACCGGCCGGCTCACCACCGCCATCGCCCCGACTTGCGGCACAAAGGCTCCCGCTCCTCCTGAATCGGCCCGACAGCCGACCCGCCGCGATAAAGCGCAAAACCATCCGCTGAACCGCCCCCGCGTGTATCCCGGAAGTCAAAGCCCTTTCGAATAAAACGGGGCAGACTTCCGAAAAAGTCTGCCCCGCATTTCAAAAACAGGAATACCCCGCTAACTGTTCGCTTTGGCTGCGTTCTCCTTAAGCTGTGCCACCGTTTTCTGTGCCGCAGCCACATTCGCACCGGCCGTTACTTTCGAAAGGGCGTCGATCGCCTGCTGGGGCATCGTGCGGGCATTGTAAGCTGCACCCAAAATGAAATAAACGTCGCTGCGCTCCTCTTCGTCGGTCTGCACGGCAGCAGCCTCCTCGGCCGAAGCGATCACGCCGGCATAATCCTTCTTGTCGAAGAGTGCCTGCAAACGAATCTTCTGGGCCAGCGCATCCTGCGGATTCACGGCCAGCATCTCGTCGGCAACGGCGATAATACCGTCGAAATCATTCTCGCCCTGCAACTTGGCAATACGGTTATTGGTATAGAGCTTGATGTTCTCCTTTGCCTTCACGACATCCTCCGCATATTTGGGGTTGTCCTGAGAAGCGATTTCGTTGAAAATAACCAAACCTTTCTGGAAGTCGCCCAGCTCGCAATAGCAAATGCCCAAGAAGTTGGCCATCTCCATATTTTTCGGATCGGCGGCATAACCTTTGGCGAAAATTTCAGCAGCCTCGGCGTAGTTCTTTTCGTTGAAAGGCTTTCCGCCCCACATCAGATATATCTTCGCCATCAACATATTCGACATACGCTCCTGCTGCAACTCACCGTAAAGAGCCGCCTTATTGGCCGACTTGGTAAGATTCTCGACCGCCGTGTTGAAATCATTTCCCTTAGCAGCCGTAAGACCCATTTGGAAATAGCACACCGGCACACTCTTCTTGGCCGTTGCAACCCAACTCTGGACATCGAGATCCTCGGAATCGAGCCCCTGATCGATAAGCGTTTCGAAAGCCGTAGCTGCGGATGCAAAATCCTTCGAATTGTAAGCGGCGACAGCCTTATTGTAAGTTTCGCCCAATCCTTCCTGCGCAGCCACAGACCCCACAACGAACAGGGCAAGCGCGGAAATCAAAAGTTTTTTCATAAATATTGTATAAATTATAGGTTAAAATAGGTTCCGTCCATTTTTATCACCATTCCCTGCAAACCCATCGGAAATATCGCCCCGTTCTGTAGGTCGCAACCATCCGTCGAAACTCCTGCCGGAAAGCAGGGAATGCAAATTTAGTTTTTTTTCGGCACTTTCCAAAAATCACCTTCTCAACGCGGCGAAGAACGAACGGACGAGCCTCTCGCACTCCTCGGCCAATACCCCCCGCGTCACCGTCGTTCGGGGCGGAAACACCTGCTCCGAATAGCGGCGATAGCCACGCTTCGGATCGTCGGCGCCATAGACCACCCGCCCCACCTGGCTCCACGCAATCGCCCCCGCACACATGATGCAAGGCTCGACCGTCACATACAACGTACATTCGGACAAGTATTTGCCTCCAACGGTCGAGGCTGCGGCTGTCAGGGCCTGCATTTCCGCATGAGCCGTAGCGTCCGCCAAGGTTTCGACCAGGTTGTGCCCCCGGCCGACGATACGTCCGTCCGCGACCACCACGGCACCGATGGGTACTTCCTGCTCTTCTAACGCTTTTTCCGCCTCGTTTAGTGCCAGGCGCATGAATTTTTCATCGGGTTGCTGCTGTTCCATCGTTTCGGTTTTTCGGCAAAATTAATAATTTAGCGGAGAATTCGGCGTCCCTGCGTTTTTTATCCCGTTTTACAGCCGGAATTTCGTTTCCGTTTCCGACCTTTTTTACAAAAGAGATGAGGCCCTTATAAAAAAACGGACGAGTTTGTTCCATTCTGCACTCATTTTCCTACCTTTGCAGACAGTAGATGACACCCGGTGAAACCCGCCAGGCGGGATTGTTGGATTCCACCCCGTTTTCACTACCTTTGTGAATCGCAAAACGACAATAACGAAAAATACAGATACGACCATGTACAGAACCCATACCTGCGGCCAGTTGCGTGCCGCAAATGTAAACGAAACGGTCACGCTGGCCGGCTGGGTACAGAAAGTCCGCAACCTCGGCGCGATGACCTTCATCGACCTGCGGGACCGTTACGGCATCACCCAGATCGTCGTCGAAGAGCACTCTCCGGCCGATGTCAAGACCGTGGCCGACGGACTGGGCCGCGAATACGTCCTTCAGGTCGAAGGCCGCGTGGTGGAGCGTTCGTCCAAGAACCCAAAGATGCCTACGGGCGACATCGAAGTCGTCGCCTCGAAGCTCGTGGTGCTGCACGAGGCCGAAGTGCCCCCATTCACCATCGAGGAGAACTCGGACGGCGGCGACGACCTGCGTATGAAATACCGCTACCTCGACCTGCGAAACCCGGCGGTGAAGCAGAACATCATCCTGCGCTGCCAGGTGGTGGCCGCCCTGCGCGCCGCCATGACGGAGCACGGCTTCCTGGAGATCACCACGCCCATCCTGACCGCCAGCTCCCCTGAGGGCGCCCGCGACTATCTGGTGCCCGCCCGCAAGCACCCCGGCAAGTTCTACGCCCTGCCGCAGGCCCCGCAGCAGTTCAAGCAGCTGCTGATGACCTCCGGCTTCGACCGCTATTTCCAGATCGCCCCCTGTTTCCGCGACGAGGACGCCCGCGGCGACCGCTCCCCCGGCGAGTTCTATCAGCTGGATATGGAGATGGCCTTCGCCACCCAGGACGATATCTTCGCCGTGCTGGAGGACGTGCTGCCCCCCATCTTCGCCAAGTTCGGCACCTACAACGTGGCCTCCTCTGCCCCCTTCCGCCGCATCCCCTACAACACCGCCATGGAGACCTACGGCTCCGATAAGCCCGATCTGCGTATCGACCTGACCTGCAAAAACGTCAGCGAGTTGTTCGTCGCCAGCGAGTTCGAGGCCTTCAAGGGCCAGACCGTAAAGATGGTGCCCATCAGCGACTGCGCCCTGACCCGTAAGCAGGTGGAGAAGCTGCTGACCGACTGCGAGGTCCAGTCCGGCAGCAAGGCCTACTGGTTCAAGGTGGACGAAAACGGCCAGCTGGCCGGCGGCATCGCCAAGTTCGTCGCCCCGGTGGAGGCCGAGCTGGGCAAGATCATCGACCTGAAGCCGGGCACCCTGGTGCTGGCAGCCGCAGGCCAATACGCCACCAAGTCCGTGGGCGTGCTTATCAAGACCTTCGGCGCCGCCTGCGAAAACCACTTTGACAAGGAGCGCTACGAGTTCTGCTGGATCGTGGACTTCCCCATGTACGAGATCGGCGACGAGTCCGGCGAGCTGGAGTTCTGCCACAACCCGTTCTCCATGCCCAACGGCGGCATGGAGGTGCTGCTGAAGGCCGAGCGCGGCGAGATCGACCCGCTGGACATCTACGCCAACCAGTACGACCTGGTGTGCAACGGCGTGGAGCTCAGCTCCGGCGCCGTCCGTAACCACGACCCCGAGATCATGATCAAGGCCTTCGAGCTGGTGCGCCTGGGCGAGGAGGACGTGAAAAAGAAGTTCCCCGCCATGTACAACGCCTTCTGCTACGGTGCGCCTCCCCACGCGGGTATCGCCCCGGGCGTGGACCGCATGGTCATGCTGCTGGCAGGCGAAAGCTCCATCCGCGAGATCATCCCCTTCCCCATGAACAAGAACGCCCAGGATATCATGATGGGCGCGCCGTCCACCGTGGAGCAGAAGCAGCTGGATGAGCTGCACATCGCCATCGTGGGCGAGGTGGAGAAGGACGACTGATGGCCACCGTCAAGCTCTACTACGAAAACGCCTTTCTGCAGGACTTCACCGCCGTGGTGGAGTCCTGCGGGGCTGTGACGGGCGGCTTTGCGGTGGTGCTGGACCGCACGGCCTTTTACCCCGAGGGCGGCGGGCAGCCCGCCGACCACGGCACGCTGGGGGATGCCCGCGTGCTGGACGTCCATGAGAAGGACGGCGTCGTCACCCACCTGTGCGACCATGAGCTGCCTGTGGGCGCGGAGGTCAGCGGCCATATCGACTGGGCGCGCCGCTTCGATCATATGCAGCAGCACTCCGGTGAGCACATCGTCTCCGGTATGCTGTGCAGCGCCTTCCACTGCGACAACGTGGGATTCCACCTGGGCGCGGATACCGTGACCATCGACTACAACGCCGACATCAGCTGGGAGCAAGTGCTGGACATCGAACGCCGCGCCAACCGGTACATCTGGGAAAACCACCCCATCCACATCTGGTATCCCTCCCCGGAGGAGCTGGCCGCCCTGCCCTACCGCAGCAAAAAAGCCCTGGAGGGGCCTGTGCGCCTCACGGAGTTCCCCGGCGCGGACCTGTGCGCCTGCTGCGGCACCCATGTGGCCGCCAGCGGCCAGGTGGGCCTGGTGAAGTTCATAGGCTGGCAGAAATTCCGGGACGGCGTGCGGCTGGAGCTGCTGTGCGGCCAGCGAGCGCTGGACCATCTCTCCGCCTGCTGGGAACAATCGCGGCAGATCGGTCAGGCGCTGTCGGTAAAGCCGGAGGCATCCTTTGCCGCCGTGGAGCGGATGCAGTCCGAGCTGCTGGCCGCCAGGGAACGCGCCGCCGGATTGGAAGCGCAGGTCTTTGCCCACACGGCCGCGGAATACGCCGGCAAGGGCGACACCGTGCTCATCACCGAACCGCTGGAGGGCGACGGTGTCCGCCGCCTGTGCGACGCCGTGGCCCAGACGTGCGGCGGCCGCTGCGCCGTGTTCTCCGGAACAGACGGCACATACCGGTACGCGCTCATCCACGCCGGACAGGATATCCGGCCGCTGGTGAAGGACATGAACGAGACGCTGCATGGCCGCGGCGGCGGCCGCGACGGCTTCGCCCAGGGCAGCGCCGCCTGCACGGCGGAGGAGATCCGGGCCTTTTTCTCCCGCCGGTAAACTGCTTCGCTGCGCGAAATAATTTTGCGTTATTTCAACAAAAAACACCCCCGAAATGTGCAGAAAAAGCGCATTTCGGGGATTTCCTTTTATGGATATACATGATACAATAAGAGACACTGAATATTTCGCACAGAAAAGAGTGATACCTTGCCCGAAGAAAACAAGCTGGGCGTCATGCCCATTTCCAAGCTGATCTGGAATATGTCCCTGCCCATCATCGCGTCCATGCTGGTGCAGGCCCTGTACAACATTGTGGACAGCGTGTTCGTCAGCCGTGTCAGCGAGCAGGCGCTCACCGCCGTGTCGCTGGCGTTCCCGGCCCAGAACCTGATGATCGGTCTGGCCACCGGCACCGCCGTAGGCGTCAACGCCCTGATGGGCCGGGCACTGGGTGCCGGACAGCGTGAACGCGCCGACAAGGTCGCCAACCACGGCATACTGCTGGCGCTGGTGGGCTTCGTCATCTCCGCCGCTCTGGGCGCCACCTGCTCCGACCTGTTCTTCCGTTCCCAGACCCAGATAGAGAACATCATCCGCATGGGCAACGACTACCTGCGGGTGGTGACCATCGGCTCCCTCGGTATGTTCTGCCAGATCATGTACGAACGGCTGCTCCAGGGCACCGGGCGGTCTATCCTCAGCATGTACACCCAGGGTCTGGGCGCCATCATCAACATCATTCTGGACCCTATCTTCATCTTTACCCTGAACATGGGCGTTACCGGCGCTGCCGTGGCCACCATCATCGGCCAGTTCTGCGGCTGCGCCCTGGCCATATACTTCAACCACAAGAAGAATACCGACATCACCCTGTCCATCAAGGGCTTCCGCCCGGACTTCCGGCTCATCGGCGAGATCTATGCCATCGGCCTGCCCAGCGTCATTATGATCGCCATCGGTTCGGTGATGACGTTCCTGATGAACAAGATACTCATCACCTACCACGCCGCCCATGAAACGGCGGCCACCGCCTTCGGCGCGTACTTCAAGCTGAATTCCTTTATCTTCATGCCCGTCTTCGGCATGAACAACGGCGTGGTGCCCATCGTGGCCTATAACTACGGCGCCCGGAACCGCAAGCGCATGGTGGAGACCATCAAGCGCGGCGCGCTGTACGCCTCTATCATCATGGTCTTCGGCACCGTCCTCTTCTGGGTCATCCCCGGCCCTCTGCTGAAGATATTTGACGCCACCGACACCATGCTCTCCGTGGGCATACCCGCCCTGCGGATCATCTCCATCAGCTTCTGCATGGCCGGCGCGTGCATCGCCCTGGGCGCCTCCTTCCAGGCGCTGGGCAGATCCCTGTACTCCATGATCACCTCCATCGTCCGCCAGCTGGTGTTCCTGATCCCCATCGCCTACGTGCTGGCCCGGTATGGCGCCTCCGTGGGCAACAGCGACCTGGTGTGGTGGAGCTACCCCATCGCGGAGGTATTCTCCCTGACGCTGACGCTGTTCTTCTTCCGCCATCTGTACAAGACCGTCATCGCCCAGCTGCCCGAGGGCCGCGAATAAGAAAAGCGGAACTAAACCCCGCCGCGCTCCGTCTTAGCTGTCTCTTATACACATCTGA
>ENA-OYWW01000969-OYWW01000969.1-human-gut-metagenome-genome-assembly--contig:-NODE-969-length-10817-cov-4.480301_pt1 | contig 10817 bp, 8 predicted proteins | sample MGYA00244817_ERZ653410 | MGnify/ENA primary metagenome ERZ653410 (study PRJEB26926, sample SAMN06164973) | human gut metagenome | biome: ENVO:00009003; feature: ENVO:2100002; material: ENVO:00002003...
TGCCAGTAACTTTGCGCGTCCGCAGACGCGCCCCCAAGCTGCTCTTCCCCCAAGATTCCGTGAAGAACCTAAAAAGACGCGGCAGGAAGCTGATTTTTTCAGCCCCCTGCCGCGTGTTAATATCTCCTTACTGCTTCTTCAAATACGCCGTCATCATATACCCTGTGTACCCGTTGTATCGCACCTTCGTCCACGTTTTGCCCGCGGAGAGCACAACCACCGTTGACCCGTGCGGCACTTGCACCAGCACACGTGCGGATTTCGAGCCGCTGCTGCGCAGGTTCACATACGTCCCCTGCGGATGGCGGACAATGCGTGTGGAACTCGATGAGCTGGCAGAGGGAATGGAAAGGTAGTCGGTCATCATATACCCGGTTTTGCCGTCGGGCGTTTTGACCTTGCACCACTGGTCGCCCTGCGAAATCATCGTGACCACCGTGCCGTTGGAATACTTGCCTAAGCTCGCGCCGCGGGTGCTCGCCCTGCTGCGCAGATTCAGCTTGTCGCGCGGATTCGGGTTGTTGACGACCGCATAGGCTGCCTGCTGTGCCGTGGAGGAAGAACCGCCTGATGCGCTGCTTCCCGCCGCCTTCGCGCAGAGAGCTTCGCCCTCGGACCGGCGGATATGCCCCGCGCGCAGATAGTCTGCGGACATAAACCCGACGCCGCCGTTGACAGCGATTTTCCACCAGCCGTTGCCTTGCTGGAGAATCATAACGTAGGTGCAGCCGGGGATGGAAGCGAGGCTGCCGTAATTCTTGCCCGGCCCAGAGCGCAGATGAACGTTCTCCTTATTCGGCGAAATGACCATGCCGAGCTTGTCGGAGTAGACGCCGCTGCGGGTGGAGATGAAGCGGGTGAGAAAATAGCCGGTCTGACCGCCGACGGAAACATAGTACCAGTCGCCCGCACGGTCGAGAATGACGCAGGGCGTGCCGTCGTCATACTTGCCGAGCACCTTGGCGGATGTGCTGGCCTCGCGGCGGAGGTTCAGGTAGCCCGCATGGGAGACATAGCCGATTGTGCCGGTCGCATCCGCCGAAACGAGCAGGTAATCCTGCCGCATCCAGCCATAGCGGCCGTCAGGTGTTTCCACCTGATAAAAGCCGTTGCTGTATCCGCGCACGGTCATCCACGTTCCCTTGTTGTACGCACCTAAAACGGCGGAACTGGTAGTGGGGGCGGAGCGCAGGTTGACATTCGCCGCACCGAACACAACGCCGTAACTGCTGGAATCCGCCTGCGCTGTGACACTCAGCAGGAGCAGAAGCAGCAGCGTCAGCCCTGCGAGCAGCTTCCATTTTTTCATTCGTTCTCTTCCTTTCCTCATATCATGGAAATTCCTGTGCCCTTGCGGGAAAAAAAGCGGATAGCAAAAACTTGATGGACGGTTTGCCCATCACGACAGCTTCTATTATATCAGGAAATGCAATGGAATGCAAGTTTTTCCTATGGATTCCGGCATGGAAAAAAATTATTTCGGAAAAATTTGATTCCGCTGGGAACAAAACAGCAGCGTCATGCGTTTTATTCTTGCAAGGGGAAGGAAACAGCCCAAAGCTGGCCCGCTCCGCGCAAAAGGAGGAAGAACGGATGAAGAAGTTTCTGGCAGGACTGGTAAGCCTGCTGATGCTGTCGACCGCGTTTGCTGAGCCGACGATAACGCATCTGGGCTACACGGCGTATCTTGGCAGCAGCAATGAGCTGTATCTGCAGGATCCGACGGGTACGGTGCGCGTTCTGCGTTATCCGATTGCGGATATTCTTTCGATTACCGACACGGTTGTCTACTGCCGCGCGCAGGATGGCAAGCTGCTCAGCATTGCGCTGGACGGCTCGCAGTCGCTGATTATCGCGGAAGCCCCGACTGATGAGCAGGTGAATGCGCTGACGGCGAAGTCGAGTTATACGCTGACGGACGGCGTGCTGCGCAATGGCGCTACGATTGTGGATACGGGTGTGCTTGCCTTCTGTGATTTGGCGGACGAGCAGACCACGACCGCGCCGGATGAACTGCTGTACCTCAAACAGAACACGACGAACACCGCTGCCCTGATGGTGCGCACGGAGAACGTCGCGACTGCGCGGACGCTGGCGATTCTGGGCATCACCGCGCCTGTGCTGAGCATGACGGCGAACGGCGAGAACATCACCATCGTCGCATCTGACCACAGCGTCACGGTTTACAACCGCGTCGCGCTGACGACCACCAATTATCCGGCGACGTCGGAGCTGACGGAGAAAGCATCCGCCATCGGCAGCGAGCTGTTCCGCTACGCGCCCGCGGAGTCCTTTGGCTGGAACGTGGAAATCAGCACGGGTCTGCCGGCGATTGAAGTTGTGACAGACCGCGGCAATGCGTACGTTGCGACGGCTACGCCCGCCCCCACGACCGCTGCGCCGACCGCAACCGCGCGCCCGACAGCGACCGTCCGCCCGACGGCTACGCCCCGCCCGACCGCAACTGCGACGGCTGCGTCCGAGTACACGCGCCTGAACTACGGCAGCAAGGGCAAGGCGGTGCGCAAGCTGCAAAACCGCCTGTCCAAGCTGGGCTATCCCGTGGGCAAGGTGGATGGCGTCTGGGGTGACGACACGCAGTTTGCGGTCAACCTGTTCCAGTCCGCCATCGGCTACACCGAGCACCGGTATGCTTCTGCTGCCATGCAGGAGAAGCTGTACTCCAAGAAAGCGCCGGTTTACGATCCCTACATGCCCCTGAAGGAAGGCAAGAAGGGAACGCCTGTCAAGCTGATGCAGCAGCGCCTGTTCGATCTCGGCTATTTCACTACTAACGACGTGGAGAAGGAAGTTGATGGCGTGTACGGCAAGCGCACGACGGAAGCCATCAAGCTCTTCCAGACCGTCTGCGGTTATGAGGAGAAGAAAATCACCGGCGTTGCTGATGCGGACACATTGATGCTGCTCTTCGACGAAAAAGCGCCTGTGAATCCGGGCAATGTGCCGCCGACGCCGACCAGCCCGGTGGTAATCATCACGCCGACCCCGACGAACGTGCCGACCGCTACGCCGAATCTGCCGGACAAGCCGACGGAAGTTCCGACGGCGACACCCGCCCCGACGGATGTGCCGACGGCGACGCCCGCGCCGACGGAAGCGCCGACGGCGACGCCCGCCCCGACGGAAGCGCCGACGGCGACACCTGCGCCGACGGAAGTGCCGACCGAAGTCCCTACGGCTACGCCCGCGCCGACGGAAGCCCCGACAGCAACACCCGCGCCGACGGACACGGTGGAGGTCATCACGCCTGAACCGCAGCCGTCCGAAACGGTGACGGAATAAGCCAAATCTGCGCCCAATCAGCGATGGTTGGGCGTTTTTTTGTGCAGAAAATTTGTAATGGAGGGAAGATATGCCGCTTTTGATGCGTTAGATAGGTGAAGACCGCAGGGAATGCGGCAGAAAGAAGGAAGAAACATGAGAAAGTACACGCGGATTGGAACGTTTTTGCTGGCACTTGTGATGTGCCTGACGATGCTGACGGCGCAGGCGGAAAGCGAACTGCCGGTGGAAGTTGCGGACTTGTTCACCGTGAAGGCGTGGGCACACTACGCTATCGCGAACCAGCCAGATATGCCGGAGAACAAGGCGTTCGCGGTGATGCAGGAAGAATCCGGCTACGAGGCGGCGCTGCTGGTGATGCGCAACACCAAGAGCGAAACGAACGTGCTGGTGCTGGCGGAAAAATCATCCGCACAAGCGGATTGGAAAATCACCATGCGCAACTGGGGCGCGGTGGGGCAGGGTGACGCGAACGTGCCGCAGCTGGCGGTGCTGGCGGACGGGCGCTTCGTCATCCACTACCCGAACGGCGACAGCGCGTATTTCACGCATGAAGCGAATGGCTGGCAGCTGACAAACCTGTCCTTCGGTGATACGACACAGGTGGAAGTGACCCGCAGCGGCATGACATTCCTCACTCTGTCGGACAACGGCAAGTGGGTCAAGACGACGGTATCCGGCATGGTGGAGACGGCCATGGCGCAGTTCAGCATGGATCGCTTCCCGCGGACGGTCGCGGCGGCACGCGAGCGCCTGACGAATCCGCCGACGATTCCGGATTCCCCGTGGAGCTGGACGTACCCCTACGGCTTCCCGCAGCCCTCGCAGTACGCCAAGCTGGCGGCGGGCAAGCAGTACGCGGTGTATTCCGCGCCGTCGGATACCAGCTTCCGCGCGGCGAACGGCAAAGCGCTGCTGTCCACGAACGACTGGGTGCAGGTGTTCTTTGAGGAGGACGGCTATCTGCTTGTGCAGTACGCCATCAGCCGCCATCAGTACCGCATCGGGTACATCAAGGCGGATGCGGTGTCGAATTTGTCGGAAGTGGCGGAAATCGGCAGCTGGGCGAATTACCCGGCGCAAGTTCTGCGCACATCGGCGCTCACCGACGACCCGCTGAATTCCTGCGGCGCGGTGATGACGCTGACGGCGGGACAGCAGGTGACGTATCTGGGACAGCTGGGTCAGGAATGGGCGTTTGTGGAGACGACGACGGCGCAGGGGCAGCGGATTCGCGGCTTCGTGGAATTGAGTGAGCTGAACGTCACGCGCCCAGACGATGCGGATGACAATTTGAACGGGTAATGCTATTTCCGGGTTCACCTGTGCCATCTGCAAATAGTATAATAAATAATTCCAAAACAACACCCCCCAGCCGCGTTTTGCAGCCGGGGGTTTTTGCTTGCTTTTCCTGCGAAATCAATCAGAATTAGCGTACTCCCAATCATACACTTCCGAAGAATGCGTGAAACCGATTCGGGAATAAAATGCTTGGTCAGACAAGACGATGGCGCGCTTTGCACCAAGCGCATGGGCGCGCGAACATGCTTCATAGACCACCGCTTTCGCCAAACCGTGCTTTCTGTGTTCCGGCACGGTGGCGACAGGCTCAACATAAGCGGTGTCGCCGGTTGTATACCACAAGCCGCAGTGCGCGCAATATTCGCGGTTGGCAATTGCAAAGGTTTTCAGCGCGTCGTTTGCGTGGGGGATTCGCTTCAGCAATTCCGAATCCCATTTTTCGGGCGTGCCGTCATTGTCAAACCCTCTGTGAATCACCAACTGGTATTGCCATGGATCGGCGGCAAAATCCTGCGGGCTCATGGTATAGCCGTCCGGCAGACAATAGACCAGCGGATTGGACAAATCATTCAAAACGTCCCCAATGAAAATGCTCGTTGTAATCCAGCGCTCCCGCTTTCAAAAGAAATTGGTAAATGCTTTGATACTGCTCGTTGAACCGTTCGCAGTTTTTGTAGTGCTCTATTCGGTATTCCATGGCAAATCACCTTGTCAGCTGCTTGTCTGAATGGTCGTCCGGATAGTGAAGGGAATCCCCCAGATGTAGTAGGTGATGTTCGCCTCACGGATGGCGTGCATGTCCTTGCTCGTCAGGATGGTGGCGGTCACGTCGCCGATGGTGTGCGCGGGCAGGGTCAGCACTTGGTCGCTGCCGATTTGCAGAATGTCGCCGCTCATGGGCGTAATCTGTACCTCAATCATCTCGGCGGGCAGGGTTGTGTTGTTCTCCAGCCGGAACGTGTAGGTGTAAAAGACGTAATCTTCCGCGCTGGACAGCTCCTGCGGGGCGACGAACGACGTGCCGACAACCGCGCCTGCGCGAACCTGCGCGCTCAGGTCAGTGAACAGGTCGTAGTTCCGGTAGGCTTCCAGCGCCGTAACGCCCTGCGCAATCACCGTCACGTTCGACGTCATATACATTGCGCCGACACCGAGCAGTGCAATCAGCAGCAAAACGACGCTCACAATGGCAAAACGCTTCATGAAACTTCTTCTTAATCTCCTTCGGCCTGCTGAAGCAGGCGGTTCATTTGGTCAATCATTTCGGAGTCCTTCAGGCTGAAATGGAACTCCACGCGGCGCGAAGCTTCCTTGTCCTCGTTGCCGTATTGGTCGTAAATCAGCCCCGTGGCGCCGCGCCCGGTGATGGTCAGCAGACCGCTCTTGAGCAAATCGCGCTGGCGGGTCGTCAGGCCGGGCATTTTCAGGATGTAGGTGGCGACGGACAGCGCGCGCTCTTGCGAGAGTTTCAGGTTGTTGTAGTAGTCGCCGGTGGAATCCGTGTAGCCCTCGATGATGATTTCGCCGAGGTACGCGCTGTACTCGTCGCGCAGCAGCACGTTCAGGTAGACGGGCACGAAGCGGTCAAGCAGCGCCTTGCCTTCTGCACGGATTTCGGATTTGCCCGTGTCGAAGAGCACAGAGCTGTCCAGCACAATGTCGCCGGTGGAATGATCCACCGTTGCGCTGAGGTTCGCGGAGGACAGCGCAGAGGATAGCGCCGTGATGATGCGCGGACGGATGCCAATCAGCGCGTCGATTTGCTCCGCCTGTGCCGCCATTGCCGCCTGTTGATTTTCCAGCACTTCATTCGCGGCTTGCAGCGCCATTTCCTTGTTGTTCAGGTCAGTTTGCAGGATGATGAGCTTTGCCTCACGGTCAGCCAAATCGGTCTGCGCCTGCTGCAATTGCGCCTGCTGGTCGCTCAGGACGATGTAGGCGTTTTCCAGCTCCTTCGCCTGTGAATCCAGCTGCACTTGGATGATGGCGATTTCCGTCGCCTGCTTGTCCATCGTCACCTGCTGGGAGGCAAGCTGCAACGTCTGTGCGTCGAGCGTTACCTGCTGCTGGCTGACGAGCGCCTTCTGCGCGTCCAGTTCAGCGGTTTTCGTCTCCAGCATCGTAAAATACTGGTAGAGGCTGACGCTCAAAATCAGAACAAACACAAGCAGCAGCGCTGCCATCATGTCAGAGTAGCTGATCCAGCTTGCGCCGCTGTTGCTGGTGCGGGCGGCGCGCCGGTTGCGGATACGCGCCATGCTTACCCCTCCTTCTGGCGGAGCGCAGCGGTTGCCGCGTCAATCGACTCCTTGAGTGCGGTCAGCAGACGCTGTGTTTCGGCGGCTTGGCGGGTCGCTTCGGCACTGTCTGTGCCGGAGAGCTTGTCCGTCGTTTCGCCCATCATTGCCATCAGTCCCTGCATACTTGCGTCAAACATGCCAAGCGACTGGCTAAGCCCGCTGACGACGCTCTGCGTGAAGTTCTGGCAGCCGGCGGAAAGCTCGGCGGCGGACTGCTTCATGGCATCGGCGACGCCGGAAAGCTCCTGCGTTGTGGCGTTGCTGGACTGCTTCATCGCGGCGGTCGTTTCGCTGCTCTGGCGGGTGAACTGCTCCGTCACGCGGGCAAGCTCCTCCTGTCCGGCGCGGATGCGGTTCAGCGCGCTCAACTGCTGATCGCTGACCTTGCCCAAGCGGGTGAGCAAATCAGCAGAGGAACGCTCGAAGCCCTCGTCGCGGCTGCGGGCGGCACTGAGTTCCTTGATGTACTGCTCGAAGTGCGCAATCACATCGTTCGTCACGTCATGCAGCTGGCGCATATCCACCTGAATGGCGGCAGCGGCGTTCAGCGACTGGCGGACTTGCTCCAGCGACGCCTGCTGATGCTGATTCACCTCGGTCATCGTGCGGCCAAGGGTGAGCAGCTGGTCGGAGAGGGACGCGTTCATCTGCTGCACAAAGCTGCCGACGATGCGCCCAACGCCGTCCAGCTGCGCGCGCGTCGCCCCCATCAGGAAGTTGTCCATCGCCTGCGAAACGGGCTGCATCGCGCTGCGGACGGAGTGCTCCATCGCGCCCGCAAGCTGCCCCGGCAGGGTGTCGGTGAGGGTGGAAAGCATGTGGTTGGAGTCCTGATTCTGGCAGATGAGCTGCACATCGTTGTCCAGCGGGCGCGACATCGCCAGCGAAGTGAAGTTCGACACGAAGTCGTCAATCGCGCGATAGCTGGAGCCTTGCAGAATGCGGTTGATAATGTTGAAGCAGATGGAGCAGCTGACGCCCGCGACGGATGTGCCGAAGGCGAACTGCATCCCCGTCAGCAGCGTCGGGATGCCCTCGATAATCTTGTCGGCGTTGGAGAAGTCGAGGCCGCCCAGACCGTCCATCATGCCCATGAACGTGCCCAGAATGCCCAAAGAGGTCAGCAGACCCGGAATCAGATCGGCCAACTGCGCATTGCCCGGCCCGTGGATGACGGTATCGTCGTTGATGTAGTCCTCAACGTTGCAGGGCAGACCGCGGCGGTCAAGCTGCTCGGCGTTTTGCAGGAAGCGCAGCCAGCAGTTCTTCAGCCGATTGCCCATAAAGCGTTTTTCCTGCCAGACGGGGGTGCCCTGCCGCGTGCCGGCATCCTGCTGCAAGCGGGTGATAGCGCGGCGCAGGGCGTGGGTTGTGGTAATCAGGGGAATCAGGCACTTGAAAACGCCAATCAGCGTGACCCCCGCGATGGCGCAGTACACCAGCGCGTCGGTCAGGTTCGACAAATGGCTGGAGAACCATTGCAGAATTTCATCAAACATGGTCAAGCCCTCCTGTGGGTGGTTTCCCTCCTATTGTATCATGAAAAAGCCGTGTCTGTAAATGTGCAGATTGTAAATCTTGCGCTGCGGAATCTCTGATTTATTCGGCGGCACATCTGACGAATGCCTTTTCCGCCATCTGCTGCTTGCGCAAATCTCGATTTACCTCCAGTAAACCTTCGATTTGCGCAATTGCATCTGACGAAAAATTCATCCGTCATCTGACCACCTCATTGCATCAGAGCTTCCGTTACGCTTCTTCATCTTTCAGCACGTCGCGCGCCTGAATGGTATGGAACGCCGCGGCGCGCCCCAGCCGGTTCATGACAGCCAGCCCAACGCCCTCCGGCGGCACAACCTCGCTGAAAATCACGTCCATGTGCTCCTCATCCAAGCGGCGGAGGGTGTCGAACAGCCTGTGCGCGACCTCGGATGCGTTGTCGCGCGAGCCGATGTCGTGCGGATGGCAGTCTTTGAGCGCGTCCATATGCTCCGTGAAGCACATCACGCACGCGCGATGCCCCTGTGCGTCGGCATGGGCGGCCAGCTTCGCCATGGCGGCGACCACATCCGCCTCCGCCCCCTCGACCAGCGTCACCTGACCGTCGGGGGAGTAGTGCTTGTAGCGCATACCGGGGGAGAGCGCCTTTTCCCCCTTCTGCAAGGGACGCAGGACACTGCCTGCCACGTCCACATGCCCCAGCACGCTTTCGAGCATGTCTTTCGTGATTCCGCCGGGACGCAGGATGCACGGCGCGCCGCTCGTCACGTCCAAGACGGTGGATTCCACGCCGACGTCGCAGCTGCCGCCGTCAAGAATCAGCGGGATGCGCCCGTCCATATCCACCAGCACATGATGCGCCGTGGTCGGACTGGGCTTGCCGGAGCGGTTCGCGCTGGGGGCGGCAATCGGCAGCTTGCAGGCGCGCAGGAGCGCCGCCGCAACCGGGTGCGACGGCATCCGCACGGCGACGGTCGGCAGACTGGCGGCGACTTCATCCGGAATGGCGGGCTTGCGCGGCAGAATCAGCGTCAGCGGCCCCGGCCAGAAAGCATCCATCAGCTTTTCCGCCAGCGGGGACACCTCACACAGGGGCGTCAGCTGCGCGCGGTCGTAGACGTGGACAATCAGCGGATTATCCCCGGGTCTGCCCTTTGCTTTAAAAATCTTCTTTACGGCCTCGGGGTTGAGTGCGTCAGCCGCAAGTCCGTAAACTGTTTCGGTCGGAATTCCTACAACACCGCCGTTTTTAAGCAGCTCTGCGGCGGTTTTTATATCTTCCTCTGTATTTTTTAACAACAATGTTTTCACAATTATCACCGGATTATTTTTCCATACTTTCTTTGAGCTTTTCGGCTCTGTCAGCGGCAACAAGTGCGTCAATCACTTCGTCAAGGTTGCCGTTGAGAATTTCTTCAAGCTTGTAGAGAGTAAGACCGATTCTGTGGTCGGTTACTCTGCCCTGCGGATAGTTATATGTTCGGATGCGCTCGGAACGATCGCCCGTCCCCACCTGAGAGCGGCGGCGATCTGCTACCTCGGCGTCGCGTGCCGCTTGCTCCTGTTCGTACAGCCTGGAGCGCAGAACGCGCATCGCCTTATCCTTATTTTTATATTGGCTCCGTTCATCCTGGCACTCTACCACCATACCGGTTGGCAAATGAGTAATACGGATAGCCGACGAAGTCTTGTTGATATGCTGACCGCCAGCCCCGCTGGAACGAAAAGTGTCAATTTTCAAATCCTTTGGATCAATCGCAATTTCCACTTCGTCAATTTCCGGCAATACCGCAACGGTAGCCGTGGAAGTATGAATCCTTCCCTGCGTTTCTGTTTCCGGCACGCGCTGTACGCGATGAACGCCGCTTTCGTATTTCAGACGCGAATAAGCTCCCTCTCCGGCGATGGTGAAAGAAATCTCCTTGTAACCACCAAGCTCTGTTTCATTTGCCCCCAGGAGCTCAATTTGCCAGCCTTTTTGCTGCGCGTACATGGAATACATGCGAAACAGCACAGAAGAAAACAAAGCAGCCTCTTCCCCGCCGGCTCCTCCCCGAATTTCCACGATAACGTTCTTGGAGTCATTGGGATCCTTGGGGAGAAGGAGAAGCTTCAATTCTTCCGAAAGAGCTTCCGCGCTTTTCCCCGCCTCCTCATATTCATCAGCAGCCAGTTCGCGAAGCTCACGCTCCGCTCCGGATGCGTTCATCAGCTCATAAGCTTCCTCACGATTTTGAAGCGCCTTTTTGTATTGGCCATATGTTTCGACGATTGGCGTGATCTCACGAAATTCTTTCATCAGTGCGGCATATTGCTTCGGATCGGAAGAAACAGATGGATCGGCAAGCTTCTGTGTCAGTTCGTCATACCTCTGTCTCTTATACACATCTGACGCTGCCGACGATCTTACGC
>ENA-OYWW01000978-OYWW01000978.1-human-gut-metagenome-genome-assembly--contig:-NODE-978-length-10643-cov-5.277389_pt1 | contig 10643 bp, 9 predicted proteins | sample MGYA00244817_ERZ653410 | MGnify/ENA primary metagenome ERZ653410 (study PRJEB26926, sample SAMN06164973) | human gut metagenome | biome: ENVO:00009003; feature: ENVO:2100002; material: ENVO:00002003...
ACGATCTTCTGCAGCGAACGGTTGAAGGTCCAGTCGTCGAGGCGGCACCGGTCGAGCCACGCTTCGGTCCGCTCGGGGAACTTCACGTAGCAGACCGATACGGCCCACGCCACGCCCATGCGGGCGTAGTAGGCCTCGCAGCGCATGGCCTCGAGCCGCTCGAAGAGGCGGTCGAGGTGCTCCGCGTCGACGAAGTTGCCGAGGGCCGTCACCGCGGCGAAGCGGGCCTCGAACTCCCGCGGCGACTCGAACAGCGGCTGGATCATGCGCCACACCGGTTCGCGTTCGTCGCTTCGCAGCCGCCGGCAGAAGGTGTCGCAGACGGCCCAGTTGTCGATCGTCGGAACGAACTCCCGCACCAGCGCGAGCCGCTCCTCCAGCGGGCAGCGGACGTAGCCGATGACCAGCCCGCAGAGCATGCGCTCCTCGAAGTAGCGGATGTCGTCGTCGCGGAGCAGGTCGCGCCACGCCTCGCCGCGGGCGATCTCGCGGGCCAGTGCACGCAGCTCGGGCAGGCGGATGCCCAGCAGGTCGGTGACGCCCGGCAGCAGCGAGGCGTTGAACTGTCGGTAGGCGGGGTCGCTCATGGCGACGAGCCGTTCACGGAGCGTGTTCATCGTTTGCGGAATTTGGGGGTGATGCCCAGGAAGAACGAGACGTTGAGCCGCGGCATCGGTCGCGAGAGGACCGTTTCGTACTCCTCGTTCAGCAGGTTGTGGATGCAGCCCTTGAGCGAGAACGACGCCCACGCGCACTCGAAGCTGCGGGCGAGCGACAGGTCGCTCATGAAATAGGGCTTCACGCGCCCCAGCACGCCGGGGTCGTTGTCCGTCATCGTGTAGCGCTCGCTGTACCAGCACCACTTGTAGTCGAGCTCCCACCGCCGCCACAGCAGCCGCGCGGTGAAGGCTGCCGAGTAGACCGGGATGTAGACCAGCTGCTTGCCCACCGAGCGGTCCGCGTCGCTGAACTTGTCGCCGCGGTTGATCGAGCGCGTCCAGGCGAAGTTGCCGTCGAAGAGGGCCTGCCAGCCGTTGCCCCACGCCGTGCGGGCCGTGAGTTTCGTCTCGATGCCGTAGCTGTGTACGCGCCGCACGTTGACCGGCGTGTAGATGCCCTGCTTGGCGGTGGCGATCCAGAGAATCCAGTCGTCGATATAGGAGTCGAAGGCCGTGACGGAAGCCTTCAGGCTGTGCGCTCCGCGTTCGAGTGCCGTCTCGACGCCGGCATCCCACGTCCAGCCGTGCTCGGGCTTGAGGTCGGGGTTGCCGCCCGGGCGGAAGTAGAGGTCGTTCAGGGTCGGGAAGCGGTAGTTGCGCGCTGCCGAGGCCTTCACGACGACGTTGCCGCGCCGCGAGAGCAGATAGTCGGCAAAGAGCGCCGGAATGGGGGGCGTCGTGCGGTCGCCGTAGAGCTCCCAGCGCAGGTCGGCCGCCAGGCCCAGCCGCGGGTGGGGCCGCCACTTCACGGCGGCGAAGGCCGAGGCCTCGAAGCGCTGCTTGCGGTAGAGCGTGTCGGCGTGCTGGCCCGTGACGTAGTCGATGAGCGAGAGGTCGCCCGTGCGCGTGTCGTGCTGGTGCATGGAGAGGCTGCCCGTGAAGAGCCACCGCTCGCCGAGGGCGTATTCGGCCTCGGCCTCGGCAAAGAGCGTGCGGATGCGGCTCTGCGCATCGGTCGCCGAGAAGAAGTTGCCCTGCCCCTCGACGTCGACGCGCATCAGGTAGCGCATCTCGGTGTGGGTGTAGCCGCCGCGCACCTCCGTCTTCAGCCCGCCGCGCAGCCGTTGCCACGCCGCCACGGCACGCAGCGTGCGCTCGTCCTGCGTGTTGCGCTTCTGCTTGTCGGTGTTGCGCTCGGCGCTGGTCATCGCCAGCCCGCGATGCGAGTCGAGGTACCAGGCCGCCAGCGAGAGCCGGTCGCCGCCGCGCGTCGTGTAGTAGAGCTCCTGCATCACGTGCAGGTCGCGGAAGCCTCCGCCGCGGTTGCGCTGCAGCGGGTAGTAGCTGTCGACGATGTTGCCGTTTTCGTCCGTGACGAACTGCTTGGTGTTGTAGTTGTGGTAGCGGAAGTCGTTCTCCGAGGTGCTGCACAGCACGCGCGTGGAGCTGCTCCAGCGCTTCCCGCGCCAGGTCAGGCGGGCGAACTCGTCGAAGGTCGAGAACGACCCCACGCCCTGCACGTAGCGCAGCGAGAGCCCCTCCTCCGCGGGCGGCGAGGTCTTCAGCGTCACGGCGCCGCCCAGTCCGCCGCCCGTGATGCCCACCGAGCTGGCGCCGTGGAAGACCGCCGCGTCGTCGATGAAGTAGGAGGGGATGAGCGAGAAGTCCACCTGCCCGAGCATCGGCGAGTTGATCTTCATGCCGTTCCACGTCACCTGCGTGTGCGAGGGCGCCGTGCCGCGGAACGAGGCCGTGGCGAGTGTCGCACGGCCGTAGGACTTGATGAAGATGGTGGTCCCGGAGGTCAGGGCGTCGGCCAGCGACGAGGTGATGTTCTCGCGCAGGATCGTACTGTCGATCTGCGTGCGCTGCACGCCGATCTGCTTCATCGGACGGCTCGCGGCGATCTCCACCCGTTCGATGTCGATGCTGCGCGCCGTCGTATCGCTCTGTGCGGCGGCGGTCGCCGTGCAGAGAGCCGAGAGCACGAGGAGGATGACGTTCCGGAACACCGCTGCGGTTACTCTTTGCGGGTGACGGTGCGGAAGCAGCCGATGCCGCACACCTCGGTCGAGATCTCGCCGATGAGCGGCCGGGCGTCGTTCACGCCTGTCTGCACCTTGATGAAGTCCACCTGCGTGAGGTTGGCCGGCTCCCCGTCGGCCGTCACGGCATTGGCGATGCGCAGGCAGTTGACGCCGCCGATCAGGTCGCGGCTCGATGCGTTGTCGGCGTATCCCCAGCCGAAGGAGACCATGACGTAGCGGCCGTCGTCGGCCTGTGTGATGTTGCTCGGGAGCAGCGTCCCCCGCAGCGTCAGGGCGTCGCCCCCGACCCAGGCCGGGAAGTAGCTCTCCTGCTTGTGGTATTCGTTGCGGGCGACGACCCCTTCGCCGCCGCGGTTGTCGCGCCAGGCAATGTCGGTGCCGGGCTGCTCCGGACGCAGGTAGGTGATCTCGTAGCCGGTGTCCGAACGGTCGTATTCGCTCCCCTTGAGCTCGTACCACGTGTCGTTCGGCAGCCCGTCGCCGTTCGTGTCCTGCATGACGTAGACGATGCCCGGCTCGGACGACCCGTCGAAGGTGTTGCCGCGGACCCACAGCTCGTAGTCATTGCCCGCCGGGACGGGCTCGTCGAAGCGGGCCACGAGCGTGCCGCCCCAGCCGCCCAGCGAGACGTAGGCCCCCTGGGCGATCCGCTGCTCGGCATAGGCGCACGCCGCTTCGGGGGTCGTCACGTCCGTGAATCCGCTCTGGGGTTCGTTGATGAACTGCCCCGGCGCGGGGGTGTATTCGACGATGCGGTCCGCGGGCTGCGAGACGCGGGCGGAGACGAACTCCTCGCTCGAATTGCAGGCGGCCGTCGCCGCGGCGAGGATCAGCAGTGCATATCTTTTCATGGCTTGACGGTATTTTACGGTTTGAAGCAGAACGATCCGGGTACGATGCCCACGCGCAGCGTGTCGAGGGCCCGGCCCTGCGGTGTGAAACGGTAGACGACGCCGTGCTGCACGTAGTCGATGGCGTCGGCGACGTAGACCTCCGACGTCGCAGGGTCGATCCCCAGCCCGTAGTAGATCGTCCCGGCGTAGGGCAGGAACGGGGCGTCGGGCAGCCGCTCGGCGTCGATGCGCATGCGCCATACGCCGCCGTTGATGAAGTAGAGCGTGTCGCGCCGCCCGTTGAGGGCCAGGCGCGCCGGGTGGTCGCCCGCCGGGAAGTCGAACGTCCGCTCGATGCGCCGCGTCGCGGCGTCGATGCGGTAGAGGATCGCCGGCTCGTTCAGCCCGTCGGTTAGGGTCCAGAGACGGCCGCTGCGGTCGATGACCAGCGACGAGGGCTGGCGTCCCACGCTGATCGAGTCGACGAGCCGTTCGGTGCGGGTGTCGATGACCAGCAGCTTGTTGTCGTAGGACCAGCAGTTGACGAAGACCTCGTCGCCCCACTGCACCATCTGCTCGGTCGACTTGTGGCCGTTGGTCTGAATGTGGCCCCGGATGCGGTTCGTGCGGGAGTCGACGACGGTGATGCGCGGATCGTAGAGGTCCGTGACGTAGAGCGTCGTGTCGTTCGGGAAGAGCAGGTAGCGGGGCGAGACGACCCCCTCGATGATCCCCTTCAGGCGGAACGTCGCCGGGTCGATCTCGTAGACCGCGCCCGAGTTGTTGACCACGACGTAGGCGCGGCCGTCGTGCAGGCTCATCGACTGGGCCACGTCGCCGAGCTTCATGCCGTTGGCGCGGATGAAGACCTCGTTTTCGAGCTGCCGCGTCGCAGGGTCGTAGTACGAGAGCGAGGCGTTGTCCCAGGTGAAGTTGCCCTCGCAGGTGATGAAGACGCCGCGGCCCGAGGTGGCGAAGGCCTCCTCGTCGAGCGGTCCGTAGTCCATGCAGGCCGCGGTCAGTGCCGCGGCCGCACAGCAGGCGGCAATATCTCTCCAGCGTCTCATCGCGGGTCGTTTCGGCAGTTTCTGTGCGGGGAGCGGGGAGCACGTGACCGGAGCCGGTTCTCGTCGGCGGGCGCGTCACCCCATTCTCCGCAGGGTTGCGTTGCGTTTCGTGGCGCCGTAGGCAGGTCTTCTGACTCGTTACCGTTCCGGCGCCTTCCCGTTCCCGTGCGGGGACAGTGGCCGAGATGCCGGAACGCAGGGTGTAACTCACAGCAGCGGGAACTGTTGCCGATTCGCACGGCATTCCCTTTTGATCCCGACGGTCGGAAGCCGTCGTTGCGGAACCTTGCGCGGGGCAAAATTAACCTTTTTTTGCGAGATTGCCGCGTTCGTGCATGCAATTCCGCCAAAAAGATTATCTTTGCGATGGATTGCAGGCACCTGAAAGCGATGGAAACGACCGTGGAAGAACAGATCGCGATCACGCCCTCGCTGTGCGAGGCGGTCGCGCGGCTCATGCCGCAGCTCTCCGCGCACCGGTGCGCACCCTCCGCCGGGCTGCTGCGGCGGCTCTGCGCGTCGCCCGCGGCGGCGCTGCTCGTTGCGCGGCAGGACGGCCGCATCGTCGGGATGCTGACCCTGGCGTGGTACGACGCCCCCTCGGGCCGCAAGGCGTGGATCGAGGATGTGGTCGTCGATGCCGCGGCGCGCGGAAGCGGCGCGGGCGAGGCGCTGGTGCGCGCGGCGCTCGAACGGGCGCGCCGGGAAGAGGCCGACTGCGTGATGCTCACCTCGTCGGCGGCCCGCACGGCGGCCCGGAGCCTGTATCGGAAAGTGGGATTCGTGGAGGTGGAGACCTCGGTCTTCACCCTTAAAAGAGAGAAAATATGAAGAGATTTCTGAAAATTACGGCAACGGTGGTGGCCGTGGTGCTGGTGGTGGCGATCGTCACGCCGCTGCTGCTGCGCGGCAAGATCGGCGACATCGTCAAGCGCGAGGCCAACGGGATGCGGACGGCGCGGCTCGACTTCGAGAAGCTGGACATCAGCCTGCTGCGCAACTTTCCCAATGCGTCGCTGAACCTCAAGGGGCTGACGCTCGTCGGGACGGACCGTTTCGAGGGCGACACGATCGTTGCGGCCCGGCGCATTACGGTTGTCGTGAACCTCATGTCGCTCGTGGGCGACGAGGGCTTCGAGGTGCGCAAGATCATCCTCGCCTCGCCCGCCCTGCATGCGCACAAGCTGGCCGACGGTGCGGTCAACTGGGATGTGATGAAGCCTTCGGAGCCGGCCGACACGACCGCCGCGGAGGAGTCCGCCCCGTCGTCGTTCCGCCTTTCGGTGCGTGACTTCCGCCTGACGGATGCCGTCATCCGCTACGAGGACGACTCGACGGGCATGGAGCTGCGGACGGCACCCCTCTCGCTGCGTCTTTCGGGCGACATGTCGGCCGAAAGCACACAGCTCGATCTCGACCTGCTGGCCGGGGGCGTTGACTTTACGCAGGGCGGGGTGCCGCTGCTGCACGACGCCGAACTGGCCCTCGATGCCGAGATCGATGCCGATCTGGCCGAGGGGCGCTTCACCTTCTCGCGCAACACGCTGCGGCTGAATGCCATCGAGATGCGTCTCGACGGCTGGGTGCAGCAGGTCGGCGATGCGCTGGCGATGGACGTCAGTGCCGGATGCAGCGAGGTTCGCTTCAAGGACCTGCTCTCGCTCATCCCGGCCTTCTACAAGCATGAATTCCGCAGTCTGGCGGCGTCGGGCGAGCTTTCGATGGAGCTCTGGGCGCGCGGCCAGATGCACGGGGCGCAGCTCCCGGCCTTCGAGCTGAAGACCGAGGTGCACAACGGCAGCTTCCAGTACTCCTCGCTGCCGAAGGCCGTGACGGACATCAACATCGCGGCCAAGGTCTCCAATGCGGGCGGCGAGCTGGACAAGACCGAGGTCGAGATCTCGGAATTCGGCCTGAAGATGGCCGGGAACTCCCTCTCGGCCACGGGCTACGCCACGAATCTCATGAGCGACCCCACGTTCCGGGCGACGCTCTCCGGACGGGTCGATCTGGGGGCCATCCGTGAGGTCTATCCGCTGGAGAAGGGGATCGACCTGGCGGGCCGCATCGCAGCGTCGATGAAACTCTCGGGACGCATGTCCGACGTCGAAAGCGGACGCTACGAGCGCATCTCGGCGTCGGGATCGCTCGTCGTCGAGCAGCTCGGACTGCACGTGCAGCAGCTGCCCGAGGTCTTTATCCGGCGGGCTGCCGCCACGATCTCGCCGCAGGCCATGACCCTGGGTGAATTCGGTGTCAAGGTGGGCGGCAGCGATCTGTCGGCCACCGGACAGCTGACGGGCTACCTGGGGTACCTGATGCGCGGCGAGCAGCTTGCGGGCCGCCTCTACGTGAAGTCCGACCTGCTCGATCTGAACGAAATCCGGGCGGCTGTTCCCGCCGACGCCGAAGCGGAGTCCGCCGATGCGGAGAAGCCGGCCGAAGAGGCCGCCGCGGCGCCCGCGCAGGCCATCGTCGTGCCGAAGAACCTGAATCTCTCGCTCAATGCCGAGCTGAAGAAGGTGCTCTTCGAGAAGATGGTCATTACGGATATTGCGGGCGAGATGTCCGTGGCCGGCGGCACGCTGTCGCTCGACCGACTGGGGCTGCAGCTCTTCGGCGGCAAGGCATCGGCCTCGGGACGCTACTCCACGGCGGCCGATCCTGCGCATCCGACCCTCTCGCTTGCGGCCTCGATCGCGAAGGCCTCCTTCCCCCGGACCTTTGAGGAGATCGAGGCGGTGCGTCAGCTGGCGCCGATCTTCGAGAAGGCGAGCGGCGACTATTCGCTCTCGATCGACATGCGGACGACGCTCGATGCCGCGATGTCGCCCGACCTCATGTCGCTGACGGCGCAGGGCGAGATCAGCTCCGAGAATGTCAGCGTGGAGGGGGTCGAAGTCTTCGACAAGCTGGCCGACCTGCTGATGAACGACAAGCTGCGCCGCATCGAGGCGCGTGACCTGAAGATCCGCTTCTCGATCAAGGACGGGCGCGTCACCACGGAGCCCTTCGACCTGAAGATGGGTGACGTGAATGTCAACATGTCGGGCACCACGGGGCTCGACCGGACGATCGACTACACGGCGAAGGTGACCCTTCCGGCCGGTGTGGGCGGCGTGCTGGGGGCGGTCAACGTCGGTATCGGCGGCACGTTCACCTCGCCGAAGATCACGCTGGGCGTGCAGGAGACGGTCGAGCAGGTGGTCTCGAATGTTGTCTCGGAACAGATAGACAACCTGACGGGCGGCCGCGGCGGCCTGCTCTCGGACGATACGCAGACGCGGGCAGCCGCCCTGCGCGAGGAGGCGCAGCGGGCGGGCGAAAAGCTCGTCGAGGCGGCCGAGACGCAGCGGCAGAAGCTCGTCGATGCCGCGGCCAAGAAGGGGGCGCTGGCGAAGATCGCGGCCGAAGCGGCCGGCGACGCCCTGGTGGATGAGGCGAAAAAGCAGTCCAAGGCACTTCTGGAGGAGGCCGAGAAGCAGATTCAGAAACTCACGCAGGAGGCGGAATCCGGCGCGCAGCAGTAGTCCGGAGCTCCCTTTCCGGAGCTTCCCTTGCGACAGTTCGGGCCGGGATGTATCGTGTGATACACCCCGGCCCGAATTTTTCTGTGCTGCGCACCTCCCGCGGGGCCCTTCCGTGCGTTTCCGGACTCTTTCACACCCCCTCGCAGCCCTTTCCAGTGCGGTGCGCACGGCCTCTTTCGGCTCCGCGTGCGGTCTCCGCGCCCCGTCTGTTCGGCGCGTGATTTTTGCGGTCTTTCTTTCGTTCCGAGCACGGTCTCCGCGACCCTTCCGTTCCGCGCGCGATCCGTGCGGCCCCGCCCCGTGAGTTCGCGGGCTGGGCCTGTGCGTGTCAGGATGCGCGGCGGCCTTACTTCGGCCGGATGTAGCTTTGCAGCGCCTCGACATACTCCGCAAAGGCGTCGCGCCCCGCATCGGTGATGCGGCAGACCGTGCAGGGCATCTTGCCCCGGAAGGTCTTTTCCACGGTGATGTAGCCCGCCCGGGACAGCTTGTCCAGCTGCACGGAGAGGTTGCCGGCCGTGGCGCCGGTCTGCTGACGGATGAAGACGAAGTCGGCGCTTTCGACCCCGATGAGGATCGACATCACGGCCAGCCGCAGCTCCGAATGCAGCAGCGGATTAAGCTCCCTGAACATGGCGGTGGGGTTTTGCCTTCGCAGCGGCGTCCGGCTCGGGATGCGGACTTCGGGCGGCGAGGCGGGTTTGTCGGGGTTTCGACGGGAGACCCGTATGGGGTGCGGTCTGCATGATCACTTCGTTTCGCGGCGGTTCTGGTAGTTGATGATGTGACCCGGGATGATCATCATGACGACGAAGATTGCCGCAAAGATCAGAATCTCGTTGTGCAGCGCGAGGAAGCCCTCCTGCCCCGGAACGGCCTGCGACGCAAACCGTGACTTCATCGCGAAGTCGTTGAAGGCGAAGAGCGTCGAGAGTGCCATGCCGAGCAGCCCGCTGACGGCGTAGACCTTCGAGCGGACGATCAGTCCCGTGGCAGCCGTCCCGATTGCCATCGTGAGCGCGATCATCATGAAGAGGCTCGTGCGGTAGAGCCATCCGTGGAAGAGGCAGATCACGAAGATCGGGATGAGCGCCAGCGAGCAGACGAGCCACAGGGCGTTGACGATGCGGTCGATCTCGGTGCGGGGCTCGGTGCTCTTTTTCGCGGGGAAAAGGCGCATCAGCACCACGCCGAGCACGGGGATCAGAAACCAGCTCAGCGACCATTCGGGATCGGCCCCGTTGATCCGCATAAGGTAGTTGAACAGCGAGATTGCCACGGTGGTGTAGCCCCAGACGAGGAATGGGCGTCCGGCGTTGTGCTCGAGCCGCCGGCGCGTGTTGCGGATCATGCGCGTGATGAGTTCGATGCTCTCCTGCGCGTCGAGTTTTCTCTCTTCCATTATGCGGTGCGTTTTGAAATTTGCGGGTTGGGTTTGCGGTTATTTCCCGTTGCCGGGTTGCGGTGCGGAGGCCTGCTGGGGAGTGCCGTCCGCGGCCTTCGGGCCGAAATCGTAGCGGAGTTCGACAGACATCTCCTCCGCGGGGTCGTCGCGGCGGATCACGAACGAACCGACCCCTTCATCCGGCGTACCGTCGTCGCGGCAGTCGAGCCGGTAGTTGCCGTTTTCGTCGTGCAGCACGTAGAGCATGGCCGAGTCGGCGCGGATCGGGCCGGGCTCGATGACCGCCTGCCCGGCGGCGGGTTGTTCCATGCCCTGCCGGTGCGTGTTGTCCGCACCCTGAAGAGTCCAGAGGACGAGCCCCCGGTCGGAGCGCAGCCCCGTAATCGTGACTTTCGGATTTTCGGCTGCGGCCGCCGCGCCGAGCAGCAGGGCCGCACAGGTCAGTATTCGTTTCATGGCGGTGGGGATTGGGTGTTGTGTGTCGGGTTATTTGGCCTCGTCTTCCTCTTCGTCGCAACCGACCAGGTGGAAGAGCAGGGGCAGCAGCAGGGCAAGGCCCCAGCCTCCGGCCACCCATGCGACCCACCAGTAGTGGGGCGACGTCAGGGCATTGACGAGTGTGAGGAATCCGCAGATTACGGCATAGGTAATGACGTTGCGCGCGAAGTGGCGTGCGAATCGGGCGCGGCGGTCGTTGCGGGCAGTTTGTATCGTCTCCATGGCTTTTGGTTTGTGAGCGGGGCTCGGTTTTTATCTCTGATGCAAATATAAAGTAGTTTATTTTATAAACCAAATTTTTCAACGGAAAATTTCTGCCGGGGTTTGGCATTTTGTTTTGTCCGGTGGGGGAGCCGCTGTATGAAGCGGGGCTTTTGGTGGCGGAAGCAGGGTCCGTCCCCTCTTTTTCCGCGTCAAACGAGAGTGCGGATTCGTGGTGCCGCCATGGGCGGCATTATTTTATTTGGCAACGCACCTCGATATCCATTACCTCTTCTTCTCCCGCATGGCGGGTCCCGACTGGGTTTCGATGGCGAGAAAGCGGACGGAGGGCTGAAAGCGAGAGCGGCGGGGACGGTTTGCTTGCAAACCCGCGCAGTCGCC
>ENA-OYWW01000981-OYWW01000981.1-human-gut-metagenome-genome-assembly--contig:-NODE-981-length-10606-cov-4.942091_pt1 | contig 10606 bp, 9 predicted proteins | sample MGYA00244817_ERZ653410 | MGnify/ENA primary metagenome ERZ653410 (study PRJEB26926, sample SAMN06164973) | human gut metagenome | biome: ENVO:00009003; feature: ENVO:2100002; material: ENVO:00002003...
GTGCAGCCAGTCCAGACCATCGCGGTAGCCCTGCTGGGTGGCGGCACAGATGACTTTCCGGTCGTTGGTAACAGCGATATGGCGGTCCTTGTCTGCATCGCCGTAGCCTTCGCCAAAGCCATTGATGAGGATGCTGGGGTCCTGATCGCCGTTGTTGACGATGCAGGACATGGGGATGATGTCGCCGTCAATGCCATACTCTGCCTTGATAGAAGCAGCGTTATCACGGAATGCAATCAGCACCTGCTCAAACTCGTCCACTGTGGTGGGCATCGACAGACCGAGGAAGTTCAGCCACTTGGTATTGATGAAGCTCATGTTGCCAATGGTCTGGATGGCGGTCTTTTCTGAGCCGAGCTGCTCGATCCAGGGCAGTGCCCAGATGTGGCCATCGCTGTCGGTGCACATGGTGCGGTACTCCGGGTACTGCTCAAAGACCTTCTGGAGATAAGGCATATTGTTGTCAATGTAGTCTTCCAGATTGAGGATGACACCCTGATCTGCGTAGCGCAGCAGATTGCTGTCGGTAAAATCAGCAGTAAAAACAAAATCCGTCAGGGTGTTGGGGTTGGACATATTCAGGGTGATCTTATCGCTCCACTGGTCGGACTGGATGGCGGTCCAGTCGATGTGCACATTGGTCTGCTCTTCCAGACGCTTGAAGATGGTGCGGTTGTTCGGCTCGGGTTCGCTGCCCACAGGGAAGCTGGTCATACCGGTAAAGGTGACCTTTTCGGACAGCGGAAATGTAACGGCACCGGTCGTGTCCACAGCTGCGGCAGCAGAATTGTTGCCGCCGGTGGATTTGCCGCCGCCACAGGCAGACAGAGCAGCGGCAGAGCCCGCCAGAGCGCAGACCTTGAGGAAGTTGCGGCGAGAGATCAGCTTTTTCATGGTATTTTCTCCTTTTTTATGTTTCTTTTTTCGTGTAACAGATGAGCGTACCTGCTTATAAAATTCTGGAATATCCTTAGCCCTTAATGGAACCAGCCATGATGCCGGCATCAAAATACTTCTGGAAGAAGGGATACATCACCAGCAGCGGCAGACTGGAAATAATAATGGTTGCATATTTGAGCAGCTCTGCCATCTTCGCACGTTCGGCAGTGCTCTGGATATCTGCGATCATGCCGGATTCCGGCTGGCTCTGGATCAGGATGGAACGCAGCACCAGCTGCAGCGGCTGCTTCGATGCGCTGTTCAGGTAGATCATGGCGTCAAAGTAGCTGTTCCACATTGCCACGAACTGCCACAGAGCCAGAACTGCCACCACCGGCATACAGACGGGCAGCAGGATCTTGAAGAAGTAAAGCATCTCGCTGGCGCCATCCACATCCGCAGCTTCACGCAGCTCACGCGGGATGCCTTGATAATAAGTACGGGCAATGATCATGTTCCACACGCTGAATGCTCCCGGCAGAATGACCGCCCACATGGAATCCAGCAGACCCAGATTGTTGATGAGCAGGTAGGTGGGGATCAGACCGCCGCTGAAAAACATCGTGATCACAAACAAGGTGTTGAAGATTGCTTTGCCTTTGAAGTCCGGCAGCGACATGGGATAAGCGGCAAGCATCGTCACAGCTACCGAGATGATGGTGAAGATGATCGAGTAAAGGATTGCGTTCTTGAAGCCGACCCAGATCTGCTTGTCCGAAACGACACGCTGGTAAGCATCCAGACTCCACTTGCTGAAATCAAAGGAGATGCCCTTGTTTTGCAGAGTGACCGGGTCCATAAAGGACGCGATGACGATGTAGATCATCGGAACGATGATCGCCAGCAGGAACAAACCCAGAAGTGCGTAGCCGCAGTACAGGATGATCTTATCTTGTCTGGTGTAGAGGGCCATTTTTGATTTTTTCTGTTTTGCCATGGTAAACCCCTCCTTACAAGCCCTTGCCATCGTTCATTTTGGCAACGACCTTGTTCACTGCGATCAGCAGGATGACGTTGACAACGGTGTTGAACAGACCGACTGCCGTGGAAAAGCTGTAATCGCCGTCCAACAGGCCCTTTTTATAAACGTACGTTGCAATGATCTCGGCAGTGTTCAGGTTCAGGTCAGTTTGCAGGGCATAGGCTTTTTCAAAACCGATGCTCATGATGTTGCCTGCCTGCAGGATGAACTGAATAACGACCATATCCTTAATGGCGGGCCACTCCACTGTCATGATCTGCTGGATCAGGTTTGCGCCGTCGATCATCGCAGCTTCCTTCAGATCTTTGCTGGCGTTAGAAAGGGATGCGGTGTACATGATGGATGCCCAGCCGGCACCCTGCCAGATGCCGCTGATGATGTAGATGGGGCGGAACGCTTCCGGCAGCGTCATGAAGTTGATGCTGGTGTGAAGCAGGCCGTTCACAGGACCGGTGACACTCAGCAGCACACGGACGATACCGCACAGCACGATGACCGAGATGAAGTTGGGCATATACAGCACCAGCTGCACCTTCTGCTTGATCTTCTTGCTCTCGATACGGTTGAGCAGGAATGCCAGCAGGATGGGGATCGGGAAGCCCCACAGCAGACCGTAGACGCTCAGCTTCAGGGTGTTGATCAGATAGCGCTGGAAGTCCGGCGAGGACATGAAGCGGGTAAAGTTTTTGAAGCCTACCCACTCGCTGCCCCAGATGCCCTTGAAGGGATTGTACTTCTGGAACGCGATCAGCACACCGCCCATGGGAGCGTACTTGAACACCAGCGTCAGCACCACGGCAGGCAGCAGGAACAACAGGTAAAGCTGCCAATGCCGTTTGATGTAGACCCATGTGTTGTGCAGCTTGCGTTCTGCTGTCAGCACAGCCGTTTCCGGCGAGGCCGTCTTTGCTTTCATGAATCATTCTCCTCCTTTTTGATTTGCTTGCCGTTTGATTTACGTTTTACATTTGCACCTTTTAATTTTACGTTTTCATCACTTCGCTTGTGCAAATGTAAAACTCTGTAATTCATTTATACCACGCAAACAAGCGAATGTCAATGATAATTCATGGGATACATAAAGAAATACTGTGCATTTGTACAGATGCACAAATCCGAAAGTGCGTAAATATGCAAAATGCTGATTTGCATTTTTGCATTTGACTAATTTGTGCATTTGCACTATACTGGAGTCGCAAAGAATAAGATCCGTCACCAGACTTTATCTATAAAAGAAAGAGGATGACTTATGGCAACCAAGGTCACCATTCAGGATATTGCAAACGAGCTGCAGCTTTCCCGCAACACAGTTTCAAAGGCCATCAACAACACCGGTGTGCTGGCAGATGCCACACGGGAGAAGATCCTGCGCAAAGCCGCCGAAATGGGCTATAAGCAGTTTGCCTATCTGCCGCTGTTTCAGGAAGACGATGCAAAAGCAGCAGAGCCTTTCATTCTGCCGAGTGACAAACGGGAGATCGCCATGCTGACGACCCAGTTTCTGAGCAGCTCTCACTTTTCCTCCATGATGCTGGATCGTTTCCAGTCGGAAATCGACCATCTGCACAGCGGCATGACCATTCATCGCATTTCTCCCATAGAGCTGAAAGAGAAAAAACTTCCATCTTCTCTCAACATCCAGCGCACAGCCGGCATCATCTGCTTTGAAGTATTCGACTATGACTACGCACAGATGCTGTGCGATCTGGATGTTCCGCTGCTGTTTGTAGACACCCCTGTGATGGATATGCGTCCTCCTCTTAAAGCTGACCGCCTTTATATGGAAAACCGCATTGAGATCCAGAATGTGGTGGCCCACATGGTCCAGCGCGGCAAAAAACGCATCAGCTTTGCGGGGGATAAAAACCACTGTCAGTCCTTCTTTGAGCGTTATATGGCTTATAAGGATGCAATGGAGCACTTTGGTCTGACAGAAGGCCTGAGCACCTGTGCGATGCCATCTGGACAGCAGAACTATCCGGCATCCCTGTACGAAACCATACGTCGGTTCAAAACGATGCCGGATGCCTTTGTCTGCGCCAATGACTTTGTTGCCATGGATCTGGTCAAGGCATTGAATGAGCTGGGGTATTCGGTTCCCGATGATATCTGGGTCTGCGGCTTCGATGACAGTCAGGAGGCTTCCTACTTTGTCCCCCGTCTGACTTCGATCCATATCCATGAACAGATCATGGGCTACACCGCTGCCAATCTGCTTATGACCCGCATCGAAGAGCCATCGCTGAACTATCGCACCGTCTATACGGAAACCAACCTGATCCTGCGCGAATCCACAGGAGATTGAGCGAAAGGAGAACCCCCATGCGTGACCTGTGCAATACGGACAAGCCGCTGTTTGCTGTGCTGACGAAATTGACTTACAGTGCTTACCTGAACATCTTATGGCTCGTGTGCAGCCTGCCCATCGTTACCATAGGGGCTTCTACGACCGCATTGTTCTACGTCACGCTCAAAATGGCGGAAGATCGGGACGATGGTCTGACCCGGATGTTTTTTAAGGCGTTCCGGGAAAATTTTAAGCCCGCCACAAAACTCTGGCTTATCCTGCTGGCAGTCGGCAGTTTTCTGGCTGTGGATGGCTTTGTGCTGCGCCGAATGTGGAGCGAAAACATTTTCTGGACGCTGCTCACTGCAGTGCTTATTGGTGCGGCAGTTCTGTACGGCATCGTTCTGCTGTATGCCTTTCCTCTGCTGGCACGGTTTGAAAACACCACCTTCGGCATCCTGAAAACAGCGTTTCTCGTGGGTGTCCGGTATCTGTTTTGCACCCTGCTGATGGCGGCGGTCTATGGCATCATGGGGTACGTCATAGTGTTTGTGTTCACGCCTGCATTCCTGCTGGGCATGGGTTTCTGCGCCATGCTCTGCTCTTTTCTGATGCTTCGGATCCTCTATCTGATCGGTGGAGACCCCGATGCAGCACACGAGGAATACGACCATGACAAAAACTGACCGGGATACGCTCCGCTCCCTCCATGGGCGCAAAAAGTGGGAGCACATCTGGGCATATTACAAGCTGCCCATTGCGATCGTGCTCATCGTCGTCTATATCCTTGGCTATGCAGCCTACCGCCACGTGACGAAAAAAGAGGATGTGCTTTACCTTGGTCTGGTAAATATCACTGCCGGGTCTGATCTGACGGAACAGCTTACCACCGGCTTTGCCGAGGCGCAGGGTCTGACCAAAAAGCAACAGGTCGATCTGCTGTCCGGCTTGCTGCTCAGCGAAAGCGAACGCGCAGAGGAGCAGTATGTATATGCTTCGGAGATGAAGCTGCTGGGTGCAGTCAGTGCCCAGCGGTTAGATGTTGTTCTGATGGACGAATATGCACGGGATCGACTGTTGGCAGATGATTATTTTCTCGATCTGCGGACACTGGATGCGTCTTTCCATGCACTGTCGGGTCTGAACGCCGGTGGGACCGTGCTGGATATTTCGGACACGCCGTTTGTCAGGCAGGCAGGTTTTTCTGGCAGGGTCTATCTTGGGGTGGTGCAGAATGCACCGCACCCGGAGCGTGCAGCCGCTTACATTCATTATCTGTTCCAGCGGTGATCGTTGGGTTTCACATCAAGAATAAGGAGAAGTATCATGGACATTTTAACGATTGGTGAAGTTTTGATCGACCTGACCCAGACCGGCAAGGATGCGCGCGGCATCCCGCAGTTTGCCGCAAACCCCGGCGGTGCCCCGGCAAATCTGGCTGTGGCTGCTTCCAGACTGGGCGCACAGACCGCCTTTATCGGCAAGGTGGGTGCGGATGCCTTTGGCCGCTACCTGAAAGAGGTTCTGGCAGAGAACAAGGTGGATGTTTCCGGCATGGCGGTGGATGCAGACCACCCCACCACCATGGCGGTGGTCTCGGTGGATGCCACCGGTGAGCGGGATTTCAGCTTCTACCGCAGCGCCAACGCTGACGTGATGCTGAGCAAAGAGGACATTTCGGAGGGCGCTCTGAAAGCTGCCAAAATCGTCCACTTCGGTTCTGTCAGCCTGACCGCCGACCCTTCCCGCACCGCTACGCTGGATGCCGCCGCCCGCGCCAAAAAGCTGGGTGCTACCATCACCTACGACCCCAACTACCGTGCAAACCTCTGGAAGAACAAAGAGGAAGCCATTGCCCAGATGAAAGCTCCCCTGCCACTGGTGGATATTCTGAAAGTGTCCGATGAAGAGCTGCCCCTGCTCACCGGCACCACCGACTGCGAAAGCGGCACGGCCCAGCTTGCCCAGAACGGCATCCGGCTGATTTTTGTCACCTTGGGTGCAACCGGCGTGTTCTACCGCTTTGGGGACAAGACCGGCCATGTGGCAGGTGTTCCCTGCAAGGTGGGCGACACCAACGGCGCAGGCGACACCTTCTTTGGGGCTGCCCTGTCCAAGCTCTGCAAGGAGGAGCTGGACACCCTGACGGTGGACAAGCTGGAAGGCATTCTGGCCTTTGCCAACAAGGCAGCCAGCATCACCACCAGCCGGCATGGTGCTATCCCCGCCATGCCCACCCTTGCGGAAGTGGAGGGCTGAACCATGGCAGTAAAACAGGAATTTGCGTCCCGATTTGCCAAGCACAAGGACGAACTGGAATGGCTGTTCATGGAACTGTACCACAACCGGGAAGGGCTGGAGGTTCTGGAGCGGGAGATGGCAGAAGCCTACAACGCCCGCAGCGCCGAGCTGAAAGCACTGGACAAGGCACGCTCTGCCGACCCGGAGTGGTACAAGCGGGGCAATATGTTCGGCATGACCATGTATACCGACCTCTTTGCCGGAAATTTGAAAGAGCTGGCAAAGAAGCTGCCCTATCTCAAGGAGCAGAAGCTGACCTATCTGCACCTGATGCCCCTTTTGCAGATGCCCCACCCCCACAACGACGGCGGCTATGCGGTGGAGGACTTCGACACCGTAGACCCTGCCCTTGGCACCAACAAAGACCTGGAAAACCTGACCCGTGAACTGCGGAAAGCAGGCATCAGCCTGTGTCTGGATTTTGTCATGAACCACACCGCCAGCACCCACCGCTGGGCCATGGCGGCAAAGGCGGGCGACCCGTGGTTTCAGGCGTATTACCATCTCTATGACGACCGCACCATCCCCGACCAGTACGAGCAGACCGTGCCGCAGGTGTTCCCCAACACCGCGCCCGGCAACTTTACATGGTGCGAGGAGATGCACAAGTGGGTGCTGACCACCTTCCACGACTACCAGTGGGACCTGAACTATGCCAACCCGGCGGTGTTCGTGGACATGACCAAGAGCATTCTGCACCTCGCCAACCTTGGCGTGGAGGTGTTCCGCATTGATGCCGTGCCCTACATCTGGAAGCAGCTGGGCACCACCTGCCGCAATCTGCCGCAGGTGCACACCATCGTTCGGATGCTCCGCATGGTGCTGGAATGCGTCTGCCCGGCGGTCATCCTCAAGGGCGAGGTGGTCATGGCTCCCAAGGAGCTTGCCGCCTATTTCGGCACCCCGGAAAAGCCGGAATGCCACATGCTCTACAACGTGTCCACCATGGTCAACCTGTGGGGTGCCCTTGCCAGCCGGGACACCCGGCTGCTGAAGGCGCAGCTGGACGCCCTGCACGCCCTGCCGGACAACTGCTGGTTCGTGAACTATCTGCGCTGCCATGATGACATCGGCTGGGGTCTGGACGAGGCGGTGGAAAACCGGCTTGGTATCGACCCGCAGAAGCACAAGGAATACCTGTACCACTTCTACGAGGGCAATTTCCCCGGCAGCTGGGCAAAGGGCGAGCTGTACAATTACGACCCTGCCACCGGCGATGCCCGGAGCTGCGGCACCACCGCCAGCCTGTGCGGTATCGAACAGGCACTGGAAAAGAACGATAAGATCGCACTGGATTATGCCGTGAAGCGCGACCTGCTGCTGCACACTGCTATGGCATTCTTGCAGGGTTTCCCCATGCTGAACTGCGGCGATGAAATTGCACAGCTCAATGGCTGGGACTACAAAAACGACCCTGACCGTGTGGAGGACAGCCGCAATTTGCATCGCAGCAAATTCAACTGGGAGGACGCAAAGCAGCGCACCCGGAAGGGCACGCTGCAAAACGCCTTGTGGCAGGGCATGGAGCAGCTGCGCCAAATGCGCGCAGACCCCTGCTTTGCCCCGGATGCGTGGGTGACCACATGGGACAGCCACAACCCCGGCGTGCTGGCACTGGTGCGCAAGCGTGGCGAAGAAACACTGGTGGGGCTGTTCAACTTTACCGAGTACCCAGCAGGGGCAAGTCTGGACGCTCTGGGCGGCGAGTATCACACCCCGGAGGGCACTTCCGTCTGGCTGGCAGATGTGGAGCTGGAACCGTATCAGGCGCTGCTGGTAAAAAACAAATAAGTAAAACGAGTCATCTGGCTCTCTCTTTTTGCCAAAGTTTCCCTCGCTTTTTCTTGCACACTGCCGAAAGTGTCGTGTTTTCAAAACTTTTTGTTGACACGGCTCGATTTTTGTGGTAGTCTATCCCAACAATTTAATATAACATATTTACTTAGAGTTCCAGCTCGGCTCCCGAAGGAGCCGGAGCAAGTTTTTGACTTTCTTATCGCTACATAACGAACCCGAACCAAGGCCATCCCAGAAGGGATGGTCAGGTTCAGGTTGTTGTGTGGCGATTTTTTATTGCCAAATCCAGCACCGCACCTTGAAAACAGAAAGACCGTCTGCATGGGATACCCGGCGATGACCCCCAAGAGGGAGAGCCGGAAAACGCCGCCGGAAGGGGGCAGGAAATCCATGCAGAGAGAACGGCTAAACGTTGATTCCTCAGTTACCAGAAAACAATGTGGTCAAATTGACCACATTGTTTTTCTGTAACGCCAGTGAAAGGAGGGTCATCTCCATGTATATGACAAACGAAGAATGGGAGCAGAACAATCAGGATTATTTGAAAGAATCGTATGAGGAAACGGGCTTTACCGCCGGAGGATACGCCGTCCACAAACTTATCTGCGGCGGCTGCGGTCGGGTGTTCTACACCACCATCTACACCAAGAAATACTGTCACAGCTACTGGTGCGGCAATCAGGCCAACAATCGGCGGCAGCGGGAATGCCGCCAAATGCGCCGTCAGGATTTAGTATGCCAGTGCTGCGGTGAAAAATTCACACCCAAACGTGCAGATGCCCGCTATTGCAGCAATGCCTGTCGGCAAAAAGTCTATCGAAAACGTGTTACAGATGCTGCAAGTGCTCAAAATGAGCACTTGGTTAAGCGTAACGCATCTGCCAAATGAAACCCAGTTCCTCACGAATGAGGGAACAGAAATTCATCGACCTGTTACGGAAAACCAAGTGGTCAAAATGAGCACATCGTTTTTCCGTAACGCCTCAAGGCCTGTTGAAAATCAGGTTGCCAAGATGACAACCTGATTCCACCTGTAACACTTCAAGGTTGGCTGAAAATCAGGTGCCGCCACCCGGCACTTGATTTTACCCGTAACAAAATCAGTGGGTCAAAATGGCTCACTGAAAAAACCGGACGAGCTGATGGGCATGGATTCGCAAATCTTTGCCTGTCAACTTTTTCGGAGCAGGAGTGCAGGCCTTTGCGCCATTTTTTGATGTAAAACGCTGGAGGTGAATTCTATTTCCGATTACCTGACTGTCACTACACCTTTGCCGCAATATCTGCCCTATGCCCGCTTTCTGCTGGATACAGACCTGAGCCACACAGCAAAGCTGCTCTACACCCTGCTGCTGGACCGGGCAACGCTTTCCAAAAAGAACAACTGGATCGATGCACAGGGTCACATTTATGTAGTCTATCCGCTTTCCCATCTGTCAAAAGATTTGGGATGCAGTATTTCCAGCATAACACGCTCTTTTACTGAACTAGAAAATGCACAGCTCGTAGAACGTGTCCGCAGTGGCTTTTCCAAGCCCAGCCGCATTCTGCTCAAGGTTCCGCATACTACGCAGAATTGCACAGTCACAGTATGCAAAAATGCCGAGGATGACTGTGCAGAAACGAGCAGTATGATTGCACAGAAATGCACACCTAACCAACGTAATAAGAGCAACCTGAAAAATAGCCACCTGATAAGAACAACAGACGCTCATTTGACCTTTGGAGAATATCAAAATGTCTTTTTAACAGCAAAGGAGTACAGGCGACTCAAAGCTGATTTCTCCGAGCTGGATGATTTAATCGAACAACTTTCGGCTTATATCCAGTCTACTGGCAAAAAGTACACCGACCACTCCGCCGCCCTGCGTATCTGGGCAAAGCGGCAGAAAACAGAACGAAAATCGACGCCGGGCATCCCGGACTACACATTCAAGGAAGGAGAAAGCCTATAAAGACGATTGAGAAAACTTTAGAACAGTCCATTTCCAGTATTCCCGAAAACACCGAGGATTATTATGGCAAGGACGGCCTGCTTCATTGTGGAAAGTGTCACACCCCAAAAGAAGCGTTCTTTGCAAAAGGCATCGCTCTGATGGGCAAGAACAAGCACCCAATCGAATGCAGCTGCCAGCGCATCGAGAGGACAAAGCAGGAAGCCCTTATCAACCAGCAAAAGCACAACGATCTTGTGCGGCGGCTGAAAGCAGAAGGATTTTCTAACCCGGCAATGCTGGACTGGACCTTTGAAAACGACAATGGGCGCAGCCCGCAGATGCACCACGCACACCGCTATGCGG
>ENA-OYWW01001002-OYWW01001002.1-human-gut-metagenome-genome-assembly--contig:-NODE-1002-length-10329-cov-4.344170_pt1 | contig 10329 bp, 9 predicted proteins | sample MGYA00244817_ERZ653410 | MGnify/ENA primary metagenome ERZ653410 (study PRJEB26926, sample SAMN06164973) | human gut metagenome | biome: ENVO:00009003; feature: ENVO:2100002; material: ENVO:00002003...
ACGAGATCTAGTACGGTCTCGTGGGCTCGGAGATGTGTATAAGAGACAGCCCCGACCCCGACGGCTTCGCCGCGCTGCGCAGCACCGCCGCACTCTTCGCCGGAGGGCTTGTTCCGTGGGTCACCTACCGCCGGGGCATCGTCCGCCACCTGTGCAGTCTGTTTCTGCTGCAGGTGACCGAACTGCTGCACCGGACCGGCGGCCCGGGCCCGGCCTACGTCGGCCGGGCCGACGAAATCTTCCGGCTCTTCAAGCAGGCGGCCGTCGAGCACTACCGCACGCACCACGATGCGGCCTTCTACGCCGACCGGCTGAACATCTCGACGACCTACCTGTCGCGCATCGTCAAACGCGTGACGGGGCACACCGTCTACACGCACCTCGCGGAGCTGCTCTGCGCCGACGCACGGCGCTATCTGGAGTGTACGGACCTCGATATCCGGGAGATTGCCGACCGGTTGGGATTCTCCGACCAGTCGGCCTTCGGCAAATTCTTTCGCGCGCGGAACGGACTCTCCCCCACGCGCTACCGCTCGCAGGCGGGCCGCCGCTGATCCGCTGGCGACCACGGATGCACGGCACAAGCCTCCCGTCAACGGGTATTAACCGGCAGCGGGTGCCGGCCGAATAATAGAAGGCGCCGGCCGGCAGAAGAGACAACTTGAAAACGGGCACCGACCGGCAGAAGGGACCACCCCGCAACGGGCGCCCGCCGGCAGATGGCATGGACCGGCAGCAAAAGAGACATTCCGAAAGCGGGCGCCGACCGGCGGACAGTCAGTCGAAGAGGGCGGCAAAGGCCTCGGGGGTCATCGGACGCACGGTGCAGTCGCCGATGCCCACGGGCAGGACGACATGCAGCAGGCCGTCCTCGCTCTTCTTGTCCCTGACGACCTCCTTGAGCAGGAGCGGCATCGCCACGGGCGGCGTCAGATCGAAGCCCAGGCGGGCGAGCAGCTCCCGGATGCGCACCCGGTCGGCATCCGAAAGCACGCCCAGCCGCACGGCGGCATCGGCGATGAGGGCCGTACCGACGGCCACGGCCTCGCCGTGGTTCATCGCGGGCGAGCACTTCTCGATGGCGTGGGCCAGCGTGTGGCCGAGGTTGAGCTTGCGCCGTTCGCCCCGTTCGCGCTCGTCACGCCCGACGATGTCGGTCTTGACGCGGATCGCCGCCGTCACGACGTCCGCAAGCAGCTCCGCGTCGCTGCGCAGCTGTCCGAAGGTGCTCTGCGCAATGCAGGCGAAGAGGTCGGCATCAGCGATGACGGCCGCCTTGACCACCTCGGCCAGTCCGGCTCGGAACTCGCGGTCGGGAAGCGTTCGCAGCAGCGCCGGATCGCAGATGACGAGCTGCGGCTGCGTGAAGGTCCCGGCCATGTTCTTGTAGCCGTCGACATTCACGCCGTTCTTGCCGCCCACGCTGGCGTCGACCTGTCCCAGCAGAGTCGTCGAGACGAACCCGAAATCGAGGCCGCGCATGTAGGTCGCGGCGGCGAAACCCGCCACGTCGGTCACGATACCGCCCCCGATCCCCAGCACGAAAGTCGACCGGTCGACGCCCAGTTCGATGAAGCGGCGGTAGATCGATTCGACGGTTTGCAGGGTCTTTATACTCTCCCCGAGGCCGATCAGCACCGTATCGTAAGGAGCCAGCATCGGGTGGTAGAGCCGGTCTATCGTGGCATCGGATACGACGACCACGCGTCCCTCGGGCAGTACTCCCGGCAGGATGTCGGACGTGGGCCCGATATAAATCCCGCTCTGCTGCCGGACGTTGAAGGTGGGTTCCATAATATTAAACATTTTTAATAAGACAACAAATTTAGTATATTTTCCCGAGAAATTGTTACCTTTGCACCACAAATTCTTTTCACATGCAAAAACTACGCAATATTGCAATTATTGCACACGTGGATCACGGCAAAACCACGCTCGTAGACAAGATGATCCTGGCCGGCAACATCCTGCGCGACAACGCCAAGCAAACCGGCGAGCTGATCCTCGACAACAACGACCTCGAACGCGAACGCGGTATCACGATCCTCTCGAAGAACGTCTCGGTAATTTACAAGGATTATAAAATCAACATCATCGACACCCCGGGCCACGCCGACTTCGGCGGCGAGGTCGAGCGCGTGCTGAACATGTGCGACGGCGTACTGCTGCTGGTCGACGCCTTCGAAGGCACCATGCCCCAGACCCGGTTCGTGCTGCAAAAGGCGCTGGCGCTGGGCAAGAAGCCCATCGTGGTGATCAACAAGGTCGACAAGCCCAACTGCCGTCCCGAAGTGGTCAACGAGCAGGTTTTCGACCTGATGTTCACGCTCGACGCCACCGAGGAGCAGCTCGACTACAAGACCATCTACGGCTCGGCCAAACAGGGCTGGATGTCGCACAAATGGAACGAGCCGACCGACTCGCTCGTCCCGCTGCTGGACGCCATCATCGACGAGATACCCGAACCGGCCGTGGTAGAAGGCACGCCCCAGATGCTCATCACCTCGCTCGAATACTCCTCCTACACGGGCCGTATCGCCGTGGGCAAGGTGACGCGCGGCTCGCTCAGGGCGGGACAGAACGTCACGCTGGCCAAGCGCGACGGTGCAACGATGCAGAAGACCAGGATCAAAGACCTGATGGTCTTCGAAGGTCTCGGCAAAAAGAAGGTCGACGAAGTGCCGTGCGGCGAGATTTGCGCCATCATGGGCATCGAAGGGTTCGAGATCGGCGACACGATCTGCGACTACGAGAACCCCGAACCGCTGCCCCCCATCGCCATCGACGAACCGACCATGTCGATGCTCTTCACGATCAACAACTCGCCTTTCTTCGGCAAGGACGGCAAATACGTCACCTCGCGCCACATCAAGGAGCGCCTCGACCGCGAACTGGAGAAAAACCTCGCGCTGCGTGTGACGCCCGGCCCTTCGGCCGACAGTTTCAACGTATTCGGCCGCGGCGTGCTGCACCTTTCGGTGCTGATCGAGACCATGCGCCGCGAAGGATACGAATTGCAGGTCGGACAGCCCCGCGTGATCGTCAAGGAGATCGACGGCAAGAAATGCGAACCGGTCGAGGAACTGACCGTCGACTGCCCCGAAACCTGCTCGGGCACGGTGATCGAACTGGCCACCAAGCGCAAAGGCACGCTCAGGAACATGACGTCGAACGGCGACCGCGTGCGGCTGGAGTTCGACATCCCCTCGCGCGGCATTATCGGCCTGAGGTCGAACATGCTGACGGCAACGGCCGGCGAGGCGATCATGACGCACCGCCTGAAGGATTTCGAACCGTGGGTCGGCGAAATCGAGATGCGCACCAACGGCTCGATCATCTCGGGCGAGACCGGCACGGCCTTCGCCTACTCGATCGACAAGCTGCAGGATCGCGGACGCTTCTTCATCAGCCCGATGGATCAGGTCTACGAGGGGCAGGTGATCGGCGAGCACACGCGCCAGAACGACATCACGGTCAATGTCACCAAGGCCAAGCAGCTCACCAACATGCGCGCTTCGGGGTCGGATGACAAGACCTCGATCGCCCCGCCGAAGGTCTTTACGCTCGAAGAGGCATTGGAATACATCCAGGCGGACGAATACGTCGAGGTTACGCCCCACGCCATGCGCCTGCGCAAGATATTGCTGCACGAGGTAGACCGCAAACGCGCTTCGAAGTAAACGGCCGCCGCATAACGCATAAACCGAACCCTGAAAATGGATCATTTCACCTTATCGCTGGCCGTCGGCGCCGTCGCAGGGACACTGGACATCATCCCGATGATTTTCCAGCGGCTGCCGTTGCGTTCGTGCCTGTCGGCATTCTTCATCTACTTCTTTGCGGCGGTCATCGTCTTTTACAGCAACCTGCCCTACCTGCCTTGGTGGGCGGACGGCATGGCCGTCACGCTGATGCTGATGCTCCCCGTACTCTTCACCTTCTCGGGCAAGGAGCGCAAAGCCATCCCGGTGGTGCTGTTCAACGCCCTGCTGTTCGGGTTCCTGATCAGCGCCGCGGAAAAATACCTGGCCTGAGGCATCCGGCCGAAAAAAAACGGGACGGCATCCGTTTTTTTACCTATAGCATGCAGTATCAGGCAATTTCTCCGTTTATAAAAAGGAAACGAACGGAAAAACGACAGAGATGAAAAGATATATACTGACGCTCCTGCTGGCGGCCTGCGTATGCACGGCCTGCGATAAGGACGACGAATATGAAATCCGCGAATGGACGGTCGCCTCGCAACTGGGCATCGCCCACGGGGCGAGTACGTTGCAGCCCGTACTGCTCGTCAAGGCCAACGACGACACGTCGTGGCGTGCCGTATATCAGGGCATCGAGGGATTCGATTTCGAGGCGGGTTACGAATACCGGCTCCGCATAAAAGCCGAACAACTGCCCGATCCGCCCCAGGACGGCTCTTCGATCCGCTACACCCTGCTGGAGCAAATTTCGAAAACCCCGGCGACCTCGGTCATCCCCGACCAGTTCTTCCCGGTCTTCACGATGGAGGTCGCCCCGCAGCCGATGAATTACCGGGGACAGCGATTCCTGGGCGTACGGTTCCCCGAGTCCGGACTGAACGAATGGCAGCCGTGGCCGTTCCGCATCGAAGGGTTCGAATACGAACCGGGATACGTCTACCGGCTCCGCATCGGGACTTCGGTAATCCCGGCTCCGGACAGCCCCGAGGGCTATTACACCGTCTGCTACTCGATGCTCGACATGGACAGGCTGCCTGCAGAGGATTAAAATGCGGAGAAACGTCCTGAAAACAAAAACGACCCTTTCGGGTCGTTTTTTCATGGCAGGCAAACGGTCTCTCCCCGCGGAGCCCCGCCTCCGGACGTTGCCACCCCTTGCGGCGGAGGTTATTCCCCTTCGGGGTCTTCCTGCACCGGCACCCCCTTTTTCAGGGTGGCGAACGAAAGGATATGCCACGTCACGCCAATGGCGACGGCAAGCAAGGCCGCCTGCGCCCACCACCAGGCGGTAAGCAGCGCGAAAATGCAGTAAAGCATCGTCCCCCACATGAGCGTCAGGGAAATGATCTTGGCACGGAGCGGTATGGCGCGATTTTCGCGGAAGTTCCGTACATACTCGCCGAAACAGGGGTGTGCGAGCAGCCAACCGTAAAGCCGGGGCGAAGAACGCACCCAAAAGGCCGCCGATAGCAACAGGAACGGCGTGGTAGGCAGCAGGGGGACGAATATGCCGACGATGCCCAGCACGCACGAGATGCATCCCAATACGACGAGAAGAATTTTCATGGGGCAAAAATAGCACAAATTCGGGAGCCGGAAGCACGGCGACGGTTATTTTTCCTTATATTTGTAGAATAGAAACCGTATACGATACAAAACCAAAATACGATGAATAAAATAGGTATTGCCAGCGACCACGCAGGCTATGAAATGAAAGAATTTCTGGTAGGTTACCTCGACGCCATGGGTTACGAGGTGCTCGATTTCGGCACGCATTCGCCCGACAGCGTCGACTATGCCGACTTCGCGCATCCGCTGGCCGAGGCGATCGAAAACGGCGAACTCGAACGCGGCATCGCCCTCTGCGGCTCGGGCGAAGGGATGACGATGACCCTCAACAAGCATCAGGGCATCCGCGCCGGCCTGGCCTGGGAGCCCGAAATCGCGTCGCTCATCCGCCGCCACAACAATGCCAACATCATCGTCTTCCCGGCGCGTTTTATCACCAACGACGAAGCCGTGGCGATGCTCGACGCCTATTTCGCAGCCCAGTTCGAAGGCGGACGCCACGAACACCGCATCGAAAAGATGGCGATCCCCTGCGGCGCAGCCGGGGATGCGGCAAAATAAGGGACAAAACCTGCGGGCGCGGATTATTCCGCGCCCGTCGCATGCCAGGTCGGGCAATGACCGACCCCACGTCCCCGACAGATGAAGAAAATGGTTCGTCCCGAATGCGGGTGCACGGCCAGTGCGGCTTTTTGCCCGTAGTGCGGACTGCGCTACGGCAAGGCACGCTTCCCGGGAACTGTGTCCCGGGAAGCTGCATAACAAAACGAATATGCCCAAACACCAACTCTGCCGCAACTGCGGCCACGAAATCGACCACAACTACTGTCCGGCATGCGGACAACGCACGACGACCGACCGGCTGACCTGGGCGTCGCTGGTGGACAGCGTCTCTTCGACCTTCATCGGCGACGAAGCGTACGGCCTGCGGGGCATCAACATGCGCAAGGGCGCCGTGATGACATGGCTGGCGATCCTGATACACCCCTACGTTTCGGTCTCGGAGTTCATCCTGGGGCACCGCCGCAAATATTTCAACCCGGTGGCGATCCTGCTCATGCTCTCGACCTTCTACGCCGTCGTGTTCGCCCTCGTGGGCAAGGAGTTCACCCCTACGGCCCGGGCCGACTCCCCCCTGTTCCGGTGGCTTATCTGCTCCTACTACGACTACGCCACGCTGCACCCCGCGGCCAACATGCTGCTGATGCTGCCGTTCTATGCACTGGCGATGAAAACCGTGTTCCGCAGGCGCTCCGACCTCAAATATGTGGAATACCTCTACATCGGCATCTTCCTGTCGGTGTTCGAAATCACGCTGATGATCCTCGCGCTGCCCGCCGAACTGTTCATCCCGTGGTACAGTTCCTTCTACATGCAGATGCTGCCCGTTTTCATTTATACGGGATTCGTATTCCGGAAACTGTTCGGGCTGAAGAAGAAAGGCGCCGTCCTGCGCACGCTGCTGGCGAACGGACTGCAATATGTCTATGCATTTTTCGCAGCCCTGGGCTTGTTGACGCTGTCGCTGGGCATCTATTATCTGGTCGCCCCCGAAAAATTCAAGGAGGAGCTCAATATCCGCAACAGGGACGCCAGGACAGAACAGGTCGAAGGGTCGCAGCAGGGAGAAGGCGCGCTGAACGACATCCTGAACGGATTCTTGGACGGACTCCTCCATGAGGACGAAGCGGATAAAAGCTCCGGAAAGGACGGGGAGGACACCGCAGGCACAAGAGATGAACCACAAAAAAATGTCCCGGAAAACAGACCGGAAACGGAAAAAACCGCAGCAGCAGGGGACAATCCCCCTGCGGGAAACACCGCAGGTCGTCAGGGCGGCGGGAAGACCTTGCCTGGAAAGTAAATTGCGGGGAGCACCCCGGAGCGGCGATGCGGCAAAGCGGTAGCCCGGAAAAGCGGCGAATTGCTAAACGCGCGCAAGTTCAGACGGGCATACAACCCGGGATAAGGGAAAACCGAGATGCGGCAAGGGCGGAAGAACAGGGATCGCGGAGCAATTGACCCACACTACAACGTATAGACAAAGGGGGTCTGCAGCCGCAGGTTCCCTGCTTTTTGCGCATCGTCGAAAAGTCCGAACACGGCCGAGCCGCTGCCCGACATCGAGGCATAGACCGCTCCGGCCGCAAGCAGGCTGTCACGGGCTTCGCGGATGGCAGGATGCGCCGCGAAGATATGCGGTTCGAAATCGTTGGTCACCAAACCCTGCCACTCCACCACAGGCCGCCGCAAGCGCTCCGCGAGGGGCACTTCGGGCACATGCGGACGTACCCCTGCGTAAGCCTCACGCGTCGAAACGCCCACGTCGGGTTTTACGACAACGAGCGTCATTCCCACCAGGCAGAGCGGGTAAGGCTCCATGATCTCGCCCCTCCCGGTGCAAAGCTGCGGGGTATTGCGCACGAAAAAAGCCGTGTCGCTACCCAACCCGGCGGCAAGGTCGATCAGCTCCGCCTCCGAGAGCCGCAGGCCGAAAAGCCCGTCGAGCGCCAGCAGTACGGCGGTGCCGTCGGACGAACCGCCCCCGAGTCCGGCACCGAAAGGCACCCGCTTGTCGAGGCGTATCTCCACGCCGTCCACGCCGTAGCGCTCCCGCATCAGCAGGAACGCCTTGACGCAGATGTTCTCCCCGGGGGTGCAATCCACCGCCAGCCCTTCGGAGAGGAACCGCACGCCGGGCACGGCCGTGCGCGTCACCCCGACCACGTCGTACAGTCCCCGCACGGGGAACATCACGGTCGACAACTCGTGGTAGCCGTCCTCACGGCGGCGCAAGACATCTAGCCCCAGATTTATTTTGCAGTTTGCATGCAGGATCATACGGCAAAGATATAAAATTTGTACTTTTGCCCTATGAAATTCCGCACCGAAATCGACATTGCGCCCCTCGGGGTGAAAATCGGATACGGGAACCGCATCCTGGCCCTCGGTTCCTGCTTCGCCGAACACATCGCGAGACGGCTCGCCGAAGCCCGGTTCCGCATCGTCACAAACCCCACGGGCATCCTGTTCAACCCCCTCTCCATCGCCGCCGCGCTGCGCAGCTATGCGGACGAGACACCCGTACAGCATTCCGAGCTGGACTTCGACGGCGAACTGTGGTTCCACTACGGGTTCCACGGCTCTCTCTCGGCCGCGTCGCCCGACGAGGCGCTGGCTGCGATGAACGCCGCCCGCAAGGCAGGCGCCGAAGCCCTGCGCCGTGCCGACCGGGTATTGCTGACCCTGGGCACGGCATGGGTCTACGAACACAACGGGCAGGTGGTAGCCAACTGCCACCGGCAACCCGCGACCGAATTCGTACGGCGCAGGCTGGGCGTCGCGGAGATCACCGGGGCATTTTCAGCCCTGCTCGCAGGGCCGCTCGCAGGGAAAGAGGTCATCCTCACGGTCAGCCCCGTACGACACCTCGGCGACGGACTGGAGGGCAACGCCGTGAGCAAGGCCACGCTCCGCCTGGCAGCCGAAGAGCTGGCCGCGGCGCACGCCGCCGTCCACTACTTCCCGGCCTACGAAGTGCTCAACGACGACCTGCGCGACTACCGTTTCTACGCCGACGACCTGGTGCACCCCTCGGCGCAGGCCATACAATACGTCTGGGAAAAATTCATCCCCGCAGTGCTCTCGGACGAGGCACGACGCCTGCTCCCCGACGTGCGGCACATCGTCGTCGCGGCGGCGCACCGTCCCCGCAACCCCCGCAGCGAGGCCTACCGGGAGTTCTGCCGCCGCAGGATAGGCGAGATCGCAGCACTGCCGCAGGTCGATTTTCAGGCCGAGGAGGAATATTTCCGCAGATGTATCGAAATAAATTCGTAAATTTGCGGCCAATCACACACACGCAATGAAGCACAGGATCATTTTACTTGCCATAGCCGCCCTGGCGGCATTCGAAGCCGCGGCGGCACGCCCCCGCCTGGTCGTCAACATCGTCGTAGGCTCGATGCGCGCCGAAGACCTCGGCCGGTATGCCGGCAACTACGGCGAAGGCGGGCTCAGGCGCCTGCTGGACGGGGGCACGGTCTTCGCTGACAGCCGCTACGACTACCAGCAGACCACGACGCCCGTATCGCTCGCCACGCTCACCACGGGCGCCATGCCTTCGACGCACGGCGTAATCGGCGCCCGCTGGCGCGACTACGTCGAAAACGACGCCGTGGAACTGATCGCCGGGCGCAAGGGCCCGGGGCCCTACAACCTGATAGCCCCGACGCTCGCCGAGGCGCTCCTGCAACACGAGCCCGGAGCCAAAGCCGTCTCGGTTGCCACCGAGGCGATGTCGGCGGTCATCATGGCCGGGCACGGCGGCGAGGCCTTCTGGCTCGATTCGGCGCGCTGCGGCTGGGAAACGTCGCCCTATTACGCCCCCGAAGTACCCGAATGGGTAGCCCGCAGCAACCGCGAACGCTACAACCTCTCATACATCACCCCCGAGTGGCGCACGCTCTACGAAAAGGGACGCTACCTCAACACCCGCAACTGGGACATCGTTCTCACAGGCAAAAGCAGGAAAGACAAGGACGAGCCGGGGGAAGGGCGCCTGAAACTCACGTCGGACTACGACAAAATGCTCTACACCCCGGCGGGCAACACCGCCGTGCTGGGCTTCGCCAAGCAGGCCATCGCCCAGTTCAAACTCGGCGACGACGCGACGCCCGACCTGCTGAACATCTGCCTCGACACGCCGCGCCGCATCAGCGAGGCCTACGGCCCCGAGTCGGTCGAGGTCGAGGACATGTACTACCGCCTGGATCGCGACCTGGCCGATTTCCTGACCTTCGTCTTCGCCCAGGTCAGAAACGGCGAGGTGCTCGTCGTCTTCACCTCCGACCACGGCACCAGCCCTTCTTTCGACACGGGGCACGAAGAGAGCGACCGGTTCAACACCCGCCAGTTCGAGGTGATCGTCAACGGCTTCCTCAACGTCCGCTACGGCATGGGCGACTGGGTGCTGGAGTACGAGGACAAATGCGTCTACCTGAACCACAACCTGATCTACGAGCGGGGACTCGACCTGGCCGAGGTGCAGAACGAG
>ENA-OYWW01001005-OYWW01001005.1-human-gut-metagenome-genome-assembly--contig:-NODE-1005-length-10314-cov-6.795399_pt1 | contig 10314 bp, 11 predicted proteins | sample MGYA00244817_ERZ653410 | MGnify/ENA primary metagenome ERZ653410 (study PRJEB26926, sample SAMN06164973) | human gut metagenome | biome: ENVO:00009003; feature: ENVO:2100002; material: ENVO:00002003...
CTTTTGCTCAATGTTTGATTACCGCAATCAAGGCAAGGACTGGGGCACTTCCAAGGATTCAATTGAGAGAAGCGTTGAGTTTTTGACAGGCGAAAAGCCGTAAACGGCGAGCCGACTTTTTATGTTCATGAAGATAGTTTGTAAATACCAAAAAACATATTATGCCCGAGCGAAAGGTTTAATTAATGTAAAATTGAAAATTGAAAATGGAAAATTAATGTCGGGAAGACAGTTTGCAAAATAAAATGCAATGTCTTCCCGACTGTTTTGTTAATATGAAATTTACTGTTTATTTATATGGCGAACACGGTTCGCCGCTACAAATTGTTTCCAACAATTGACCGTAAAAAATGGCTAACGGTTTGTCATACAGCAAAAAACGGAGCAGACTGCATTTCGTCTGCTCCGTTTTTGAAAGAGATATTTATGAAAATACTACTGAGTTAATTTTTCTTCCGGTTTTTTATTTCCCATTTCCGATTCAAGTTCTTCTTCAATTTGTTTTATTTCATCGTCACGCCGTTTGCCCTTTGTAAAGTAGGAGAACGGGGCAGAAATCAGGATTGCTCCGTAGTATGTAATGAATCTCCACATGAGGATTGCCGGCTTGATTTTGCTTATTGCACCGATTTTGAAGAATGAACCGAAGTACATTGTGAATGCAAGCTCCGCACCGCCCGATGCACCAGGGAGGGGGATAAGGTTTGCCGTGAACAGCACGAATGACTGAATGCAGATTGAATCATAGAACGAAAGTGTCGGCTGACCTGCCGCTCTTGCAATCGGAGCCATACCAAATGAAACATAGATGAGGTAGGGGATTGAAAGAATTAAAAGCACCTGTATAAATACAAGCACATAAATCACAACAAGCCGTTTTACGCTTGAAAAAAGCTGTTTGTTTGTGTCGTGAAACATATCAACTTCTTTGTGAAGTCTTTCAACCTTCTTTTCGGGATTTTTAATGAACTTGAACTTTTTCATAATCTTATAAATATATTCTTCTGGCGTAGGGCGTTTATTCCCAAAATACTTTTTGAAATTTGCCTGCACCTCTGGGTCGGTGCTATTCATAGCTTCATCAATCGTAGCTTCAATATCCGCCCGAACATCAGCCAATGATACACCGCCAGCTTTTGCACCAGCTTTCAATGCTTTTTTTATATCTCGTTTTTTAAGTCCTAACACGGTATCACTCCTAAAAATAAAATAGTTCCTCAAATTTTTTATCAAGTGCAATACACAGAATAAGTGCAAGTTTAGCAGTAGGATTGAATTGTCCCGTTTCAATAGAGCTAATTGTATTACGAGAAACCCCCACCATTTCAGCCAATGCAGACTGCGACAGTTTCCTTTCTGTTCTTACCGCTTTGAGATTATTTTTTAATATCAACTTATCGTCCATACTTACCACCACCTTATAAGATTGTGGAAGATGTAATCAGATTATAGATATAATATCCCGACATAACCAATACTAATACTGTATAGGAGATTGCTATCAAAAGTTCGTAATTACGACGGAGTTTAATATATTTCACCCAGTTTATTGTCATATTTGCACTAAAAACAATCGCCCATAGTCCCCAGTTGATACCTCCACCAGTCATTATCTGTGTTACAAAAAAGAGCGTCGCAAAAGACATCTGAACTACGACTGCACTTCTACTTGCTTGCTTTAAGACTTCTTGCTCATATACGTCCTTATTTTTATTTTCTGCTCTGCTTTTTGCTAAGATTTCATCTTTATTCATAAAACGCCCTCTCTTTCTGCCAAGTTTTATTGACACTTATAACATATCATAGCCAAGTTTTGTTGTCAATTATTTTGCATAGTTTACTTGTCAAAAATACAGCGTGCAAATCTATACAGAAATGCACGCTTTCAATGTTTATCCTACAATCTTCCAGTTACTATCCTTATGTAGCACAAGCTCATACTGTGATACCTGTGTTGCCTTTGTCTGATTATCAAGGAATTTCACGGCAACTTTGACTTTCACATTGTCCCCGTCCTTTGTAAAGATAGGGTTTACCAGTTCAGAATAAAGATAGTCCCTGCCGATAGGTTCAAGCACATTTCCCGATACATAATAGGCAAGCTCTTTTTCCGTAGCTGTCGGGTAGAGCTTAAAGAATGTTTCCAGAAATGCGGTAGCGTCATTCACGGTATCAGCGTCTACACTTGCGTCTGCTTCTGGTGTCTTAGGCTCATAGTCTGATTTTTCGATTGCTGGTGCAAGGGTAGGGTTCTGAACGATTACCATATCCCCGTCAGCGTCCACATGGACTTTTACAGTATAGGTTGCTTTCACATTGCTTGTCTGTTCTCCCTCTTTTATCTGCTGATCTACTTCGTAGGTAGCAGAAAAAGTGTCCGTTCCCGACTGCTCGATATGCCATACAATCACATCTGTAACCGTGGAGCTGGTTGGTATATCCGTTTTGATTGTATCAACATTCAAGTCCTGCAATTCCTTTGTCAGATAACCGCTGATTGCCTGCGTCCTTGCTTCAATCGCTTCTTTGCTGTTATTCCATGTGTAGTAGGACTTCGCAAAGTTCTTCACGAAATTTTCAATCCCGTTGGTGTCCTGCAAGCGAAGTTCAATGATTTCTTTTTCATGGGTGGTGTGCTGGTCGATAGCAGTAAAATTCTTATGCACTCCAAAGCTCACGCTTGCGATAAGCACCACCCACAACGCAATCACGGTTTTCTTATGTGTGCCTACCTTGACAGTACGCACCTTTTTTTCTTTTGGTTCTTTGATAGTTTCTGTCTGTTTCTTATTCTTCTTAAACATATTTTTCAAGTCCTTTCTATTGTTTTACTCGTCCTGCACCGATTAAGTGCTGTTGCCAGTAACTACTACTTAGGTCTGCATATCCTATCGGGTCGCCTGCATGATACATCTGTGTCGGCGAAACAAGAATACCGACGTGTGTTACATAACTTCCAGCGTTATAAGTGGAATGGAAAAATACCAAGTCCCCAGCCTTTGCCTGCGAGAGTGGAAGATGTTGGGTAGCGTCATATTGTGCTTGTGCTGTTCTCGGTAAGGAGATACCAGCTTTTCCATAACACCATTGCACAAGTCCGCTACAATCAAAGGAAGTGTTCGGGTTACTGCCACCATACACATATTTCCAGCCTTGATATTTCAACGCTTCATTCATAATCGCTTGTACCGTCGCATTATCAAAGTGTGCCACAGTCAAATATTGATTGACTAATTCCACATAGAACATATTTCCATAGCCATACCGCCAGCCCCCATTCTTCGCAACGGCTATCGGGTTGGTATAGGTTACTTTCTTTCCACCCGATTTCTCACGGGCGAAGCTCTCTGCAAGGTTAAAGGTGTGTTTCTTTCCTTTTCCTGCCACATATCCCACATAGCCACCGCCATAGTTATAGGACTGTATCGCTACATTCAAGTCGTCGATACCTTGATTTTTGCAGGAAGAAAGCAGGGACGCAAAATACTTACACCCCTGCTTGATTGAACTTTCTGTATCTAAAGAGTTGGGCGGTAAACCAAGACTTTCCGAACTCTGCATAACATCTTCTGCCGTACCGCCACTTTCTACTTGAATGATAGCCAACAATACATTGACATACTCGGAAATACCGTATTCTTTGGCGTATTTTTCCACCATAGGCTGATGTTTCAAGACTTCTGCGGATAAATTCATACCCGTAATGCCAGAAGAAAAGTTGCTGTTCTCGTCGTCGCTGTCCGCACTAATCAACACCCCAAAGAAAAGCACCAGAGAAAAGAGGATAGGAAACAGACTGCCAATGATAGCGATATGTTTCAGTTTCATTTTTTCTTCTGTCCTTTCTTCGTTACAAGGTTACGGGTTTTCTCTATGGTCTGCTGGTTCTTCTGGACGTTCTGGGTCTGCTGAACCTTTACCCTGCGGTCTTTGGTGTAATTCTGGCGTGTTTCCTGCGATACCACTTTTTCTACATTTTGCCTATGTACTGGCTGTGCAGGCTGGGGCGATTTCCTATCAGAAGCACCAGAAGATAACGGACGCTCTTTGATAACAGTTGTCTTGACTGGCTCACTTGCTTTTGAAGTGGTCGCTGTGGCAGGACGTTTGACTTCCTGCATTTTTTCCGCACTCGGCTTTGAAGCTGTGGCTGGTCGCTCATGGGGACGGGTAGCTCCCGTTGTCGCTGATCCGTCAGCCTTTCGCTGTGCCTGCCTTGCTTCTTGTGCCTTTTGAAGCTCCATACGCTTGTCAGCGATATTCTTCTTACGCTGTTCCTGCTTTTCCAATCGTCCCGTCTGTCTGGACTGCTGTTCCTGCACCATGCCACGCTTGAAATCTGATACGCTGGACTTTGCCTTTTCCTTTGCGGAATATACCGCATAAGCGGTCTGTGTCGGCATATCCTTGATGTTTTCTTTGACAGCGTTTGCCTTGTCTTTCACTTTATTTTTCGTATCTAAGACAGCACCCACCTTTGAGCCTGCACGCTGTCCCATGCTGGAAGTGGTATTGCCCCGATTTTCTTTAGAAGCTGTATTTTTTCTTTCAGCCCTCTTGCCAGCAACGGCACTTCCAGCCACCGCACCAGCAACACCGCCCGAAATACCGCCAGCACTTACTGCCCTTGCAATACGGTGTTCCATACGCCTAGCCCTATGTCGCATAAACAGATACGGTCTGCGGAAAATCCTGCGTCCCATGCTTTGACTGTCATTAGCGTTCAAAGAGAACATACTCATTAAGTCGCCCAGCTTCATATAGATACCAGCGAAACACACTATCTGCAAGAACGCCACCATGAAGAACGGATAGTCCGTGGAAATGTTATAAAACATACTGGAAATGCTGAACGCCACCGTTACAATGAGCGTTATTCCTGCCCGTGTCATTATGGTATTAAACACCCTCACGATTGCCTGCTTTGCCATGCTTTCATAGCTCGGTATCATGGAAAGTAAAAAGCTGATAGGTAAAAACATAGCGAAGATAATAAAAAGTATCTGGCTAAATAACATCATGCCCGTAAGCAAGAATACAAATATCGTGATACCTAAGTTGAAGAACAAGAGGAAGAACACCATACCTAAACGGTTTACCACCTGCGGTATCGTCAGATTGTTATTGTCGTTATCCTCGATTTCTGTTTTCACGACTTCCTCTCTGGTCTTTCCGTCCTCGTCCTCTGGGCTTGCCGATACAAGAGCGACCACACGGTCTGCCCCGATTTCTTCTGCGTTGCTGTTTCCGAATTGTAAGAGTAGCCACGGCTGTTCCACTTGAATGGAAAATAAGCTGTCCCGTATCAAGTCCACGCTGTCCTTACCCTCGCTGTCAGAGTTTGGGAGCATGATTTTTGTTCCCAAGTCAAGTGAAGCGGTACTGATGTCTGATGAAAACTCATTTATCTTTTTAATGTAATCGGGAGCGTAAGCAATAAACGAAGCGGACAGTACGAACACCACTACAAAGTTGATAACGGCGTGAAGTGCCTTGCTGGTTTCCCGTTTGATAAGTCCCGTATAGGCAACATAAAGTCCCACCACCAAGATAATGAGAAGCAGAAAGCCAACATAGAAGCCAGAGCTGGAAAAACCGTTTGCCGTAACACCTGCAAGGGTCTGTATGCTCTTTCCGATACTGTCTGCCATATCGTTGATGAAGTCCAGTTTATAGGCTTCCTGCACCACATAGCCCGTTGCATTGCTTAAATAAAGGCTTATCGTCCAGACAAAGTTGGTAATGCAGTAAAGCCCGTACTGTACCGATTTTCCGATACCGTCCAGCCAGTTCCACGGCAACCACGACCAGCTATTATCCACATAAAAATCAAGCTGGTAGTTGGAAAGGGGATATTTTGAGTAAAGATTTTCTGCGTTTATGGTATCGTCCACAAGCCCCGTCGCATGAGCCACCGTCCCCAGAAGTGAAAGCAGGATAAGGGAGAGTGCCACCACGAACAGAGCCATTTTGAGAAAGTGGAAAATCTTCTTTTTTGTGAACGCACCTTTTATCCTTTCTTTCATCACTCCACCTCATTTCTCTGTACGGGCGGTCTGGTATCAAAGGCGTGTAGCAGTTCTTCAAAGACGGGGTGTATCTGCACCACACCGACACGCCCGTATAAGTCCTGCAATAAGCATTGTCCGTTCTCCAAATCACGAAGCCGTTTCTGGTTGTTTTCATCGTCCTTGTCGATACCGAAAAATTCTAAGGTCTGTTTTATCTCGTTGATGTCAGTAGAACGGAAAGCGAATTTTAAGCCGATATTGTTTTTCAGACTTTCCTTTGCCACGTCCCCAGACGATTGTGTAACGAAATAAACGCCTGCCTGCATAGCTCGTCCAGCACGAACCAGCTTGTTAGAGAGCGTTTCTCCTTGTGCCACATTTAAGAACGCCCACGCTTCGTCAAGGTCTACAATCTTAAAAATACTTCTGTCCGAATGGATAAAATCAAGGGCAAAGGTACTAATCACAATCAGCATAGACACCGACAATAATTCAATGGTCGTGTATTCCTCAAAGGTCGTGTCCTTATCTGGCAGTACAAGGTCGGCTACTTGAATGATATTGAGCTGGTTATCCAGACTGATAGCATTTTCCACCGTACCGTCTGAAAACAGCAGGTGTGCAAAGTCGTAGTCCGTGAAGCTGTCGATATGGTCTGCGATATTTCTTGATATGGGTGTATCTTCACGGCGTAGCTCGTCTATCACATGGAGCAAGCCCCGACTGTCGCTCTGGGTAACGGAGCGAACCGCCTTACGAAGTACGGGGAATTTTTCGCCGTCCCTAGAGGAAATACCCGTAAGGAATGTTAAGATGTCGATTGCCAGACTTTCAGCGTCTTTTACATTCTTCATAATCACAAACGGGTCAAGAAGTCCTGCATTGTCCTTGTCGCTTGTTAGGTTTACGATATTGATTTCATGGGCGATTTCTGGGAGCGTTTCTTTCCAGTTGCCACGCTCACTTTTAGGGTCTAACAGAAGTGCTTGACCGCCAAACAGCACCGCATAATATACCAGAAGATTATTGCAGAACGACTTCCCACCGCCAAGCGAACCGACAAAAGCAGAAGCAAGGGCATTTGTAACCGTTCCTTTCACTCCCTGCGAAGCTAAAGACGGTTGCAGGTACACATTTCTTCCCGTATCAACGGAATAGCCCATATAGATACCCGTAGTTTCCCCTAACTGCTGTGTCGCACCGAAACCAAGCCCTGCCAAGAAGTCTGATTTTACATACTGCACATAGTCATTGATATATCGCTTGCTGGCAGGAAGAAATTCAGAATGAAGCCCCAGCATATCCCCAGCAGGACGCACCAGCTTTACATTGAGGTCGTCGTAAAAGTCCTTGACTTCATCACAACGGCGTTTCAGCTCGTCAAGATCGGGTGCAGACACCCGTATCACGTAGCTTAACTTATACATACTTTCTTTGCTCTGGTCTAAGTCTGTTTCCAGCTCGTCCACGCTATCTAAAGCGTCCACCACATTTGAGCTGGTTTCACTTCCTGCTTGATAAGCGTGATTGTCAAGGTCTTTCAATTCCTTTTTCTTGTTGCGGACAGTTGTTAATGCCTTTCGGTTCTCCACGATTTCTACATTCATGGAAGTATCAACGGGAAAGGTAAACTGCTGTTGCTGGAAATAGAAGATTTCAGAGGACGGAAAATCAAGTTCGCCTACAATCGCATTGACGGTAAAATAGGACACATAGCTTTCCTTGTCCTCATGTTCCAAGCGTAAATATCGCTGGTTTTCTTCAATCACACACCTTGTCGGACGGATAAGGTCGTAGTATTTTATCAGCGTTTCTTTCTGCAAGTTCTTCTTTGGTAGCTGGTACTCATAATCTTCATAGGCGATACCGTCCCTGCCGTAAAGATGTTCCATGAGATACCCAAAATCATTGATTTCCAAGCGACGCACCTTAAAGCGACGGGAGATTTTATTTTCCAGTAACTTTTCCATTTTCATGTAACGGTTGATTTCATCATTCGGCATGGAAACAAAATCATTCATCAGCGTATGGTTCACTTCATGGAGAAATTCCGCAAACGTCAGCCACGCCGATTTTTTGATGTTCTTCAGATTGAGCTGTTCTTCCGTAACCATGAGCTTAAAGCCAAGAAAAAAGCGGTAGTCCACTTGATTGTCCCCAATCATAGATACTAACGCTTCGGTCTGTTCGTCTATCTTCTGATAGGCAACTTCCTTTAATTTTCCCGTTACCAGTTTCTTTGACTGCTCCTGCATACTTCTTATGGAGCTTTCTGTGGCAATCTGCAACGCATGAATTTTACCCTCACGGGACTGTGCGATAAGCTGTCGGAAACTGTCATGCACGATAAATTTCTGCTCTGCGGATAAGAAAGAATAGTTGTACGGTATCAGCTCATAGTAGGCGAACACCTCATTGTCCTTGTTCCAGACAAGGTTGTTGTCAATATATTTTATCGGGAACATAGTTCACACTCCTTACTGCCGTGATTGTTTCATTCAAGGTCTGCTTATGCAGTTTTACGGCTTTTCCTGCATAAGTGATTTTAGGTCGCAGGGCATAGGTTATCTGTGATTTCAAAAAGCTGTACGGCTTCTTTCCGTCAAAGGTTTTCTGCGACATAAACCAAGTGAGAGCAACGGGAATACCAAAGTATTTGAGAAATGCTCCCTCAATCATGGAAAGTGGGGGAATATCCCCAAATAGAATGATGATAAATTCTGTAATCACAAACCATGTAATCTGTGTAAAGGTAACGGGAAAGGGTAAGTTAAAGTCATTGATTGCATACAAGACTTTTTCCACGTTCCAGATACCCGTGTAGCTTTTAATCTTTTTCAAGTTCTTTCAGCTCCTTTCAAAATAGAAAAGGACAGCCATTTTCAGACTGTCCCTTAAAAGAGAAATACGCTGTCAGTAGCAACAATGCTTGTCGCTGATCTTCCAGCGTTAGTATGGTATCTCGCACATACCTCGGCTTGTTTCAATGAAGCAACCGCCCATATCCAAATCTCGCCCGTAGGCTTCATAGTCAATGTAGTTCTGCAAGCTGGGTGGAATATCCCCAAGTGCCTGCAATTCGTCTATGTAGTAGTAGGCAACGTCTGTCATGGTTTCACAGTCGGGATAATAATAAATATCGTCCTTGTGTTCCACGACTTCTTCCAGCGTCCCAAAGTGGCTGATAAATTCGTCCAGACACTCTACGATATAGTCGGGAAGTTCCTCTATCATTTCATACATCTCATTGAGTTCTTCAATGGAAACATACTCGCCAATCGCAATCGGGAAGTTGTCAGTATCATGGATAGCGTATTCCTCGTACTGTTCATTCAAGCCAATTTTTTCTTTCACATCTTCCTCGTCAATGGGAAACGTGAACCAAGCACCGACTAAATAGCCCTCATTGTATTTGCCAAGATTAGCAATGTAAACCGCCATATCATCAATCATAAGCACCACCTCATTTCCTACTCTGGCAGTTCAAAGATACCGTGTTCTGTTACTAAAAATTTCCCGTGTTCCTGCAAGTGAGAAGCATAGGCTTCAAAGTCGAAGTAGTATTCTTGACAGTCCTCGGATAAATGTTTGAACGTCGGGTCGTTCATCAGCTTTTGCCTTGCAACATCTATCATGCTTTTGCAGTCGGGATAAACCGTAATCACGTTCCTGCAAATATAAAGTGCTTCTAAGTTTTCATACACGGTAAGAAGTGCTGTATATTCTTCCTGCATATCGCTTGAAAGCTGGCGGTACATAAAATCTAGTTCGTTGAGCTGGTACACGCTTGTATGTTCGTGGACTTCATCAGCAAAGGGCAGTACCTTTTCGGTAATGCGGTAATCTTGACTTTCTGCACCGACACCTAACTTTTCTTCAAACTCTGCAACATCTATCGGCAGGTCGAACCAGTATGATGTTGTTTCTTTGCCAGTTGTTCCTCTCGTTTCCACCAGCACCCTTGTTTCCTGCATTGTTCCTCACGTCCTTTCTGTTGTTTCATCACATCTTTTAAGGTCTGGTACGACATACCAAACACATACTTTGAAAAATCTTCTAACTGTTTTTCTTCATAATCGGCAGGGTTCAATCGTTTCATTTCCTGCCACACCTTACGCTTGTAAGAGGGCAGGTCAGAAATGTATTCACAGCCGACTTTTTCCTGCATATCCTTAAAAATATCGCTCATTTCATCACTCCAATCTGAAATTTAGGTAAGAAAAAAGCAGTCAATCCTAAGACTAACTGCTTTGTGTGTATAGATATAATTCTGTCTCTTATACACATCTGACGCTGCCGACGA
>ENA-OYWW01001009-OYWW01001009.1-human-gut-metagenome-genome-assembly--contig:-NODE-1009-length-10300-cov-6.221669_pt1 | contig 10300 bp, 7 predicted proteins | sample MGYA00244817_ERZ653410 | MGnify/ENA primary metagenome ERZ653410 (study PRJEB26926, sample SAMN06164973) | human gut metagenome | biome: ENVO:00009003; feature: ENVO:2100002; material: ENVO:00002003...
CGAGATCTAGTACGGTCTCGTGGGCTCGGAGATGTGTATAAGAGACAGGGCTGGTCATCAAGGGTACGTTTGTGGATGATGGAATTGAAGTGAACGTAACAATTAACATTTCGGTAAATGAATATCGGCTTGAAATCGGGAGTTATCAGCCATTCGAAATAAAAGATTTCTACTTTGATACAAGCATGGATGTGCAGGCAGACTTTACAACGGATGCGGAGGAGGATGACAAACAGCCGACGGAAATAGAACTGATTCGTATCCCGTGGTTTACTGCCTATGCAATGCAAGTATGCACGTTGATCACAGGGGAATTCAAAATGGATGGCAGCGTGGACATTACATTCAAAAATCAAGGCGGTAAATGCAAATTTGCTTATGCCAATGGGCAGTGGAACAATGAATGCATAGCAGGCACAAAGTCGTTTGAAATCAATATGGAGGGTAAGGCGGAATTTATAATCAAGGGCGGAATTACGATAACCCCCATCGCGGGATTCTGTGACCTTGTGCGCGTGTCGGTTGTGGAAAAAATCGGCATGAGTGTAAGCAAAAGCTTTGACCCAATGGTTCCCCAAACAGCACTTTGCTCGGATGTGAAACCGTACTGGAAGGTGTATCCAGAAGCAAAGATCGGTTTAATTCCAAAAGCCGGGGCAAAAGTACCAGCCTTTATCGGCGATGGCAAATGCTCGATTACAACGACGGGAAATGGAATCCAATTACTGGAAGATAAAGAGTATCATTTTGAAGGGTTCAAAAGAGTGTCGGAGTGCACTTGGCGGACAACAACTGTGAATTTCTTTTCCGAAGATGGTGTATTATATGCAACGAAACGCTTTGCAATCAATGAAACACTAAGCGCTGAAAAAGCGCAGCGACCGCTTATAATGCAGGGGAGAGTCTTTATCGGCTGGCGAGTGACAAAAGAGGATGGTACGTTGGTTTCAGAAAGTTTACCTGTTGTGGTGGGCAAAGAAACACTCAATTGCACAGCGCAGTGGGACGCTGTTTCAGAAAAACCTGGATACACGCTCCCGGAAGACGATGATCAAGGATATGCTGAACGGGTTGGCAAACCTCGTATTTCGTCTGTGAATGAAAAAGAAGAAGCCTACCAGATTGTTGGCGCCGAGCAGCAAGGTGCAACGCTGTATTGCAGATTGATTAAACCTGGAAATCCCGATTATCAGAATTACACAAAAGCATATCAGGGCAGTGTTACAAGCACAGGCCCCACTGTGCAGTATGTTGTTTTTGATGACGGCTTTTACGGAACTAGCGGTGTATGTGGCGGAAAATCGCTAATTGGTATTCAGTTCGCCGACTCTATGCGGCATACTGGAAACAACAGCCGAAATTATCGGTTGCAATGGGTGCATTTGCCTGCAAATATGGTGGATTCGCCTTATTTTCCTGAGTGCTATTCGCTGCAGGAAATTTCGATTCCATCAGGGGTAACAAGCATAGCGTCAAGTGCCTTTGATAGATGCTACTCATTAAAGAAAATAGAAATTCCTGATACAGTACAAACGATTGGTCAGAATGCCTTTCGACATTGCTATTCGCTGGAGGAAATAACGATTCCCGAAGGTGTAACACAGATTGGAAAATTGGCATTTGGAGATTGCACGTCTTTGCGTACGTTACATCTCCCGTCAACACTCACCAAATTTGATACGGTTTTGTACAACAATCCGCAGCTTGAGCAGTTGGAACTGCATGTGTCAGGTGATTTGCAATTTGGCAATGCGAACATAGAAAATCTGCGCAAAGTTAATATTAGCGGTAAGAATATTGATATGACGTATGCTATATTCAGCAAAGGTATCGAAACAATTACAATTCAAGGGGAAACAATTCGTATTCCCGACAATGTATTTAAAGAACATCCTAACTTGACTTCTGTTACCCTTATAGCGAATGAAATTTATCTTGGAGAATATTCGTTTGCTGACTGTTATGCATTGCAGGAAGTTACAATTTCTCAATGCTCTAAACTGTATCTTGGAAACAGTGCGTTCTTAAATTGCAAAAACCTGGAGGTGTTTTCGTTTGGCGGGACGGTTTATCCTTATCGGCAGGAAGGGAAAAATCAATCTGAAACATACCTGCTGAATGCTTTTGACGGCACAGCCATTCATCAGCTGAACCTTCATCTGAATGTGGGACGCATAAAGATTACACTAATGCCTTTGCTGGAAAATCTAACGCTGACGGGTTCTGTGGATACGATTATGTCCATTTCCGGAAACATGATGCTGAAAAAGATCGCATTACCGTCAGGGGTAAAAACAATTACAGCAATATGTAACAATCCGATGCTGGAAGAATTGCAGCTGCCATCCAGCATACAAACAATTACCCAAATAAACAACAATGGAAGGCTGAAAGCGCTGGTAATTCCGGAGAATGCAAGCCTTGCGGACTATGCGCTGTCAGATAATCCTTCGCTGGAGACGGTTCATCTTCCGCAATCGCTGAAAATGGTGCCGATTGGATTGCTCCAGAATTGTACGTCACTAAAATATGTACAGCTGCCGACACAGCTGGAACAGATTGGCGGAAAAGCATTCTATGGATGCGCATCACTGCAAAACATCACACTTCCTGAATCGCTGCTGCGAGTCGATGACTATGTGTTCACGAACTGTACGGCGCTGACGGAAATGACAATTCCAAGGGCAGTTTGGTGCTTTGGCAATGATTCGCTGACGGGATGTACGAATTTGAAAACCGTATATGTTCTTTCGGACGAGGCGTTTGTTTTCTTCCCTGATGACAACTTCTATGGCGAACGAACCATTTACTGTCCACGGAATCAAGCGACGTGGAGCGTGACGGAGTCTACGCGTGTTGCGATTGATGCACCAGTCTATACGCTGCGCATTCACTACCCGGATGGGCGAGATGATATGGTAAAGACGCGTACAGCTGGCGATACGCTGGTTGAACCGCGGATTTATAGCATGGGAATTAAAAACAGTGACTGTATTCGCTGGTTTAGTGATGCAGAATGGACAAATCAGATTACATTTCCAAGTGTTATGCCAGAGAAAAATTTGGATATTTACTTGGGGTATACCTACAAGCTGTGGGATGATTTTGTCAATTGGGATAAGCTGGATGGTAATTACGATTGGGATGAATACGATCCAGCTACGGGAAATTGGCGGAAGGTACCGAAACTGATTTCTTACAACAACAACCAGCGGTACTTCCACATTCCGGATCAGTTTGAGATAATGTATGCTGATGCAATCCATGAGGGAATCAGATACTTGGAGATTGGCGCATCCATGCGGCAGATTGATCCTGCGGCTTTCCGCTCGGCAGTGGATTTGGAACGCTTTTATGTTGATCCGGCGAATACACATTATTATGCACAGGATGGCGTCCTGTATAGCGCAGATGGAACATTGATAGCTTATCCATACAAAAAGGACAATCAGCAGTTTACAGTGCCAGATGGCGTTACAAGCATTGGAGCGTATGCCTTCGCAATTCCGGCGGGAAAAGAATCGCCGCTGCTTCAAGTGCAATTGCCGTGCAGTGTAACAAGCGTGGCAGAAAATGCATTTGCAGGGCATGAACGGCCGTTTGCAGTGATGACGGAAAATACGTCCTTGAATGCTCAAATCGACGCAGAAGGCGTATTTTGCAATCCGGCGCCGCTTGTGCTGATGTCAGAGGACAACATGGTGAGCTTTTATCTGCTTTCCGCAGGGCTACCGCTTCCTGAACTGCCGAATCCAATGAAGGATGGCGCATACTTCATTGGCTGGAGTTTGAAAGAAAATGACGATGTGGCGGATTTGTCAGCGCTGACACTTCCTGCAGATGGAATGGTACTCTACGCGTGCTGGTCAAAGAAGGTGCAGTATCAGACAGCGCTGCCGGCGATGCTGAAAATCATTGAAAGCGAGGCGTTCCTAAATGCGCCGATGGTAAGTGTGCGATGCCCGGATGGATTGACGACGATTGGAAGCCGCGCGTTTGCTGGATGCGATCAGCTGCGAGACATCTATCTGCCTGACAGCGTTCAATACATAGCCGAAGATGCGTTTGCAAACGTGCCGCAACTGACGATTCATACGCCAGCGGGAAGCATTGCGGAAAAATGGGCGAAAAAGCAAGGCATTACGGTTGTGCCTGAGCGGGAAGAACCTTAATTGCCATTTCCGAACATGCGTACGTCCTTTCTCTTCGGGTATAAACAGCATCGGCACAGCGCCAAGTTTTCATTTGACGCTGTGCCGATGATTTTGTATGATGCTATTTCCGAATTGGTTCATCACGGAATCGACGAAGAAGGAAAGATGCGTTTTTATCCTCTTTTTCCTTATTCTTTTATATTCCTCACGCTGCCCCTTTCCACAAGGTGCACCGGCAAAATAACCTTCTTCTGCGCAATCTCTTCCTTCCGCAGCTGTGCCAAAATCATCTCCGTCGCCAAAGTGCCTTTCTTCTCCGAATCCTGATGAATCGTCGTCAGCCCCGGAATCGCCAGCTGCGAAATATAATGATCATCAAAGCCCACAATCGACTTATCGCGCGGCACACTTACCCCGCACTCATGCAGCCCGGACATGATGCCCGCCGCCAGAATATCCGCCGAGGCGAAAATCCCCGTGATTTCGGGACGTGTGCTGAGTTGATGCCCCAGCTTCTTGCCCTCCTGCACGGAAATTTCCTGCGTAAAGACAAGCGCCGGGTCGTACGGCACGCCGTATTCCGCCAAGGCGCGGCGATAGCCCTGCAGGCGCAGTTCGATAACGCCTGCGGGGGAAATCGGCGGCGACGCGAACGCAATCACGCGGTGGCCGTTCTCCAGCAGGTGCTTCGTGGCGAGGTAGCCGCCTTTTTCATCCTCCAAGCCGACGCAGCAGATGTTCGGGTCGTCCACATAGCTGTCGATGAGGACGACGGGAATGCCCAGTTTTGCTACGGCATCGAAGAACGAATCCTGAAACAGCCCCGTCATAATCAGCCCGGAGAGCCGCCAGCTGTGAATCAGCCCTTCCAGCGCGGCGACGCTTTCGGCGGAGCGCAGCATCAGGTAGTAGCCGGCTTCACGGGTGCGCTGCTCGACGCTGGCGGCGACGCTGCTCATGAAGGGGTCGCTGACGGTGCTGCCGGTGGTGCGCGGCGTGATGTAAGTGACCATGGCGATGATGGCGGACTGGTCGTTCGCCAGCGAGCGCGCGGACATGCTGGGAACGTAGTGCTCGCGCTCGATAATCTCCCAGATTTTTGCAACCTTCTTTTCGGAAACGCGGCTTTTGCGGTTATGCACCACGTTGGAAACGGTTGTAATGCTTACGCCTGCTTCGGCGGCAATGTCTTTGAGTGTGACCATGCGATGCTCCATTTTATGCAGTGTTTTAGAAATGGCAATATGCGCAGAAAACCATGTCCGCAGACGTGAAACGAAAACGGACGAAGTCCGCGTGCGCATCATAAAAAGTATACCAGTCTTTGAAGTTGTTCGCAAGCGGTTTCTGGAAAAAAATCCGTAAAAGAAGGGGGAGACAGCCGAAACTGTCCCCCCTTTTTGAACGTTTTGGAATTATTCCAGTTCAGCCAGATAGTCCTTAATCGGCAGGTCGCCGGGCTTGCCGGTTTCCGGCGCGGTCAGACCAGCCTGAATGGTTTCGGAGCTGGTAGCGTCGATGGGCGCAACGGCTTCAGAGAAGGTGATTTCGTCCAGGTAGATGACGCACTTGGCGAACGCGCGGATGTGCAGGGCGTTGGTCATGCCCGGGAAGCCGGAGGCTTCGAGGTCGATGACGAGATCCTGCCATTCGGTGGTGATGACCGGGTGCGTACCGTCCGCCAGCACAAGGTCAGAGAAGCGCGCCGCGTAGAACTTGGCGTCTTCCGGATGCCAGTCCATGATCAGCTTGTTCTCTTCGCCGCCTTCCGCGCCCTTGATGCGGATGGTCAGATACTTGCAGTAGGAGACGCCGTCCAGACCCCACATGTCAACGGCTTCGCCCCAGTTCGCCATCCAGTCGGCGGCGTGGGCGTAGTAGTCGTCTTCGCTGTCGTAGTCTTCCGGGTCATACGCCTTGGGGCGCATGTCGAGCTTCAACGCGCCGTCCTCATTCTTTGCGCGCAGGTTCGCCCAGTTGTCCCACCAGAGGTGCACGCCGTTGGGCGCAAGCTCAGGCTTGGCATTCGGGTCACGGTCGTCAAAGTTGTCCCACAGGTAGGTTTCGCCTTCAGCAAACGCAACGGCTGCCATCGCGAACACCATCGTCAGGGAAAGCAGGAAAGCAAGGAACTTCTTCATGGGGATACCTCCTTTATGATGTTGACGGGTGGATAGGTTTAACGCTCAACCTATCGTTGACATGATTATAACATACCATTTGCCACATGTCAAGAGGGGAAAAGAGGCTTTTTCTGAAAATTTTTATCTTCAGGCACATTGCACATTTCCAAATTTCCTGCTATAATCATGGTATAGGTTTAGCGCTTAACCAAATGCGGACAATTTCCACACACTGGAAACGCCGCGGCGAACAAGGAGGACATGAACGATGAAGAGAACCACCCCCATCCTGATGCTTGTGCTGATGCTTCTGCTGACCGCGTGGATGATGCCCGCGACTGCCGAAGCGAATCCGACGCTGCTGACCCTCTACGAAGGCCCGAAGACGATGACGACCTCCGCGACGGCGAAAGTTACCGCGAACGGCAACGACCTGTTCGTCTATGACGTGATGGTCAACCACGAACACATCTGGAACGCCAACACCCAGCCGACGACCACGCCTATGACGTACTTTGACTTCGAGGGCAAAGTGCGCATCGAGGTTGAAATGCCCGGTCTGCCGGACAAAGTGGAGAGCGCCGCCGTCATTCCGCAGTCGTGGGGGATTACGCCCGAAGTCAAGGACAGCAAAGTTTCCTTCATGATTACGGAGCCGGGGCAGTACACCGTTGTTTTCAACGATAACGTCAACAAGGCGCTGCACATCTTCGCCAATCCACTGGAAACGGACGTCCCTGATCCCGACGACCCGAACGTCTACTATATTCCCTCCGGCGAGTGGGTCATGGACGCTATCGCGCTGGAAGACGGGCAGACGCTCTATATCTCCGGCGGCGCGGTGCTGCATTCCATCATCTCCGTCAATAACGCCAAGAACGTCCGCATCTGCGGGCGCGGCATCATCGACGGCAGCGACTACGACGCGTGGAATCAGCCCGGCTCGTATGCGCGCGTCCCGATTGATCTCAATCACGCAAAGGATGTCACCATCGACGGCATTATTGTCGCCAATTCCAACTGCTGGAATGTCAATTCTTACTCCTCCAAGCATGTGGAAATCAACAACGTCAAGGTCATTTCCGGCCGTCAAAATGGCGACGGCTTCACCTTCCAGTCCTGCACCGACCACACCGTGACGAACAGCTTCGCCCGCACATGGGATGACAGCCTTGTCATCAAGAACTACTCCGGCTCCACCAAGGGCATCACCTTCCGCAACATGCAGGTGTGGACGGACCTTGCCCAGTCCATGGAAATCGGCTACGAAACCGACAAGGGTTGGACGCTTGACCCCGAAATCAGCGATGTGCTGTTTGAGAACATCACTGTGCTGTACAACTTCCACAAGCCCGTTATCAGCATCCATAACAGCGACGATGCGTATGTGCACGCCATCGTCTACCGCAACATCGTCGTCGAAAACGCCTTCATGCAGGGCGATAACGGCAATAATAAGGAATTGATTGAGATGACGCTGCAAAATTCGGCGTGGTCGACGGTCAAGGATGAGTTTGGGTCGATTGATGATGTGCTGATTGATGGTCTGACGGTGCTTCGGACGCTGGATGGGAAAGTGCCGGCGTCGAGACTGTCGGGGTATGGGGAGGAGAATCGGATTACGAATGTGACCTTGCGGAATGTGACGATTCTGGGGGAGAAGATGACGAATTTGAAGCAGATGAAGCTGCGGTATGATGATTATTGTGAGGGAATAGTGGTGGAGTAAACCGTTTCCCCAATAAACACGCGGAAGAAGTAAGGGAGAGAGCTCAACTCAATCGCGCGAAGGGGTCAAGGGGGGATCCCCCTTGCGGAGTCCAGAGGCAGCGCCTCTGGTAGGGTTTGGGGCAACGCCCCAACAGTTTGTCGTGCAACCAGTAATGGAAAAGCACGCAATTCTGCCACACGAGCGCTGAACAGCGAAGCGCTTTCAGCGCAGCGGTTGTAATTTCGCGCGTCCTCAGACGCGCCCCCAACTTGCTCTTTCGACCACTTGCACATTGTCGCGCCAAATGGGCGCGACCGACCACCCGCATCACCACATCTACCATCATTATAGAAAGGAAATTTCGCTCATGAAAATGCGTTCTGTCGTATCCGCCATGCTCGCCCTGTCGCTGACGTGCCTGCCCCTTCTGACGCAGGCGGAAGAAGAAATTCCCACCATCGTGACTGTTGTCCCCGCGCCCGACCAGACCAAGGCGGAGCGTCCGGCGTGCTTCCCTGACCCCGCTGAGCAGTACATCGCCCTCCCCGAAACGGAGAATTTCGCGCTCAATAAGGAAGTCATTTCCGGCGCGCATACCGACGTGTACGTCAGCCGAAACGTCAACGACGGCAAAACCGATACCTACTGGGAAAGCAAAGGATTCCCGGCGGAAATGCTCATCGTGCTGGGCGAAACGCATACCATCTCGACCGTCGCGGTCTGCCTGAATCCATCCGCCATCTGGGAGGCGCGCATTCAGGAAATCGCCGTTCTCGTCAGCCAGGACGGCGAAAACTTTACCGAAGTTGCACCCGCCACGCAGTACCAATTCGACCCTGCGACGGGCAATCGCATCCGCATTGATTTCGATAGTGTGGAAGCCAGTTTTGTCAAGGTTGTGTTCACAATGAATTCCGCATCCCGCACCGACGGCGCGCAGGCAGCGGAAATCTGCGTTTACTGATAGGAGAAAATCACGATGCAATATCAAGGCATTATCTTCGATTTGGATGGCGTTCTCTGCTCGACCGACGAGTACCACTACCGCGCGTGGAAGGCGCTCGCGGATCGGCTCGGCATCCCCTTTGACCGCGAGCGCAACGGCCTTTTGCGCGGGGTCAGCCGCATGGACAGCTTGAACATCATCCTCGAAAAAAGCGACAAGGCGTACTCGCAGGATGAGAAAAACGCGATGGCGGAGGAGAAAAACACGCGCTATCGGCAGTTGCTGAACCAAATGTCGCCCGCTGATTTGTCCGGCGACGTGAAGCGCACGCTGGATACCCTGCGCGCACGCGGCTTGAAGCTGGCGATTGGCTCGTCGAGCAAGAACACGCCGTTCATTCTGGAGCGGATGGGGCTGGATGGGTTTTTCGACGCGGTGGCGGATGGAAACTGCATCACGCACTCGAAGCCGAACCCGGAGGTGTTTTTGAAGGCAGCGGAGATGCTGGGCTTGAAGCCGGAGCAGTGCGTGGTGGTGGAGGACGCCCATGCAGGGGTGGAAGCTGCCAAAGCGGGCGGGTTTGCCTGCGCCGCCATGGGGGACGCTAAGGAGGATGCGCGCGCGACGTATCATCTGGGGAGATTGTCGGACTTGCTGGAGTATGTAGGATAAAAAAGCAATTAGGCAGGAGACGACTTCAGCCGACTTCGCTTTCCACAAGGGGGAAGGTGCCGGCCGCAGTCGGCGGATGAGGTCGTTCCCACGAAGCAAATTGCGCAGAACCGAAATTTCCGCACCCGAAAACCTGCAATCCGTAGCAGGAAAAGCGCAGTGCAGCCGCGAATTTCCCTCCATGAATACCGCATGGAGGGATGTTTTGAACATGAGGAGGAATACACGGATGAATACGGTGATTGAGCGAACGGGCTTCGACCCGGCGCAGGACGCGGATAACGGCAACCGCTTCCTGACGGGCAATGGGTATATGGGCGTTCGCGGGACGATTGGCGAAGCGGGCGTGCAGCAGATGACCGCCGTCAACCTCGCGGGCATCCACCATCAAAAGGGGCAGGGCTGGGAAGAGCCGCTGAATGCCCCGAACCCGCTGTATGTCGCCGTGAAAGGCGTGTCGCTGCCGGAAAATGCCGATCGGCTTACGTCGCACCGCCTCGCGCTCGATATTGCCGACGGCGTGTTCACCCGCGAAAGCACGTTCAAGGCGGATGCGGGCGAAATCACCATCCGGCAGGAACGGTTCTGCGCGATGGAGCGGGTGCATTTGCTCGCACAGCGCGTGACCATCACGGCGACACATGACCTGTCTCTTATACACATCTCCGAGCCCACGAGACCGTACTAGATCTCG